>Ga0209749_1000071_pt1 | contig 188977 bp, 175 predicted proteins | sample EPASupsiteSAE347_FD_187267 | JGI IMG/M metagenome (GOLD analysis project Ga0209749, IMG submission 187267) | Bioremediated contaminated groundwater from EPA Superfund site, New Mexico - Sample SAE3-47 (SPAdes) (version 2) | ecosystem: Environmental > Aquatic > Deep subsurface > Groundwater >... | reverse complement strand
AAATCTCTTCGCCTGTTTCTCGTATAACCTGTTTAATCTCGTCACCGTTCAGAAAGTCCATCCTGTTCAGTAACCGGTTCAGAACAGTTCTCAAAGATGAGGATAAGAAGGGTCAGATCAATCTCGCGGATCCAAATTGACTCGTTGATCGAGACCATCGGTCTTCAAAAGAAAAATGAGGGTATGTAGCTATTCTCTGAAGTTAATCCGGGCTGACCTGGAATACATCAGAAAAAATAGGGTCGCGCGGGATATGGTTCTCACCGAGGACGAAGAGCAATCCCTGGAAGATGCGCGGGATTCGCTCCGGAAAGGACAGGCCAAGACGCTGGATGAGGTAATGAGGGCACGTCGTTCCGCTTGAGATCCGTATCGGTCCGAAAGCGGAACGCTTCCTTTTGGCAGCCGATGATCCGGTAGCAGACCGCCTGGCAAAACGGATCAGGGAACTTGCCGAAAATCCCCGTCCTCGCGGAGCAGAGAAGTTTCTCGGCAGGAAAGGAGTTTTCAGGATACGGATCGGAGGATACCGGATTCTCTATTCTGTTGAACCGGATATTCTTCTTATTGTTGACATCGATAAACGATCCCGCGTGTATAAAAGAAACTGAATTTACCTGTTCTTTTCCTTCAGTGCCATGGTGGATGTGGATCGAACAGTCCTGCCCTTCCGCAACCCACCGGAAAGATCCCTCACGGAGGCATCCGGATCTGCCTTGGAATCTTCCGGGGTTATACAAAACAGGGCATGATTTTTCACAGACCTATCAATTCCCTGAACTTCGCTTTCTATGGGCAGGCAAGGCATACTCCATAGGGAATCGGGGGGTCTGGTTTGATATAGTTTTCATACCCTTCTAATTCCGGGTATCGTTGCAACTTTTCCATCGGCCAATAAGAACAGCCAACGGTCCACCAATTCCTATAAGGGCTCCCAGAAGATAGAAATCTTCGGGATGTTGCAGCATGGGCATACTTATGCCGCTACGTGTCATAGGCAAATTTTCATGGGCGATCTTGGTCCATGTTTGGACTGGCTCCGAATTCACCATCTTCTGGTGTTCGGTCATATCCGATGCTGCAGACGAAGGACTTATCTCCTTCACTACGCCGACAGCAATACAAAGCATTCCTATAGCGATACAACATAACATCACTATTACATACTTCTGCATCTCTGTCACCAGTTTTCTTATCCTTCTGATTCCGGGTCTAGTTGCAACGAGGTGCGTATTATGGAAACAAAGAAAGCGTTTGAATGTTTGGTTTTCATACCCTTCTGATTTCGGGTCTAGTTGCAACGAGAAGAATATATGAGCTTCGGCAACCTGGTCTACGACGTTTTCATACCCTTCTGATTCCGGGTCTAGTTGCAACCCAAGAATTTCTTCGGCATCGAGGAAGCCGTAAAGTATTTCGGTTTTCATACCCTTCTGATTCCGGGTCTAGTTGCAACACAAATCTACGCAGATTTTCCCACAAGGAGAAGATGAAGCCGTTTTCATACCCTTCTGATTCCGGGTCTAGTTGCAACTGTCAAAAGAGGCATTTTAGACTTTTTGACAAGTACGTTTTCATACCCTTCTGATTCCGGGTCTAGTTGCAACGATGGGCCAATTAAAGGAAATCCTCCAGTAAACGGGTTTTCATACCCTTCTGATTCCGGGTCTAGTTGCAACTTAAGGCACAGCCTTCAGGCCAAGCCCGATGAAAACCGTTTTCATACCCTTCTGATTCCGGGTCTAGTTGCAACGAGGAGAGTTGTATGAGATTCGTTGTCGTCTTGGCGTTATGTTTTCATACCCTTCTGATTCCGGGTCTAGTTGCAACTCCCGTGAAGCCACCCCAGCAGATGGCAGGATTAAAGAGGTTTTCATACCCTTCTGATTCCGGGTCTAGTTGCAACGGGTTCTCAAGCGCTGACGCAATCCGCGAAGCGATGTTTTCATACCCTTCTGATTCCGGGTCTAGTTGCAACCTTGACCGCGACCGGCCGGTATTGCTGGCTGCCATACGTTTTCATACCCTTCTGATTCCGGGTCTAGTTGCAACAGTGCGCTTTTTTGCCCCAAATAGTTTTTGCTTTGCATTCCAGCCCCGGATTCCGGCACCAGTTGCGCTGGTCTTCCGGAGGCCGGGGGTTTAAAAAGACCAGCGCACTTCCGTCGTAAAAAATTTCGGGGTACTATTTAACCATTAGGATACTGCCAACAAATTTCCGGTCATTTTCAGCAAAACCGTATCGCATATTTTCTGACAGAGATCCCAGAACCGGCATAATGCAGGACCGATCCTGACCGGAGCGACTATTCATTCCCTGTCTGTCTGGACCGGTCTCGACCCGGTGTCCTGGGATGGGACCGGAGAACACACTGTGCGGGATGCCGGAATGTGCCCAAGGAAAACAGCAGGTCGAACAGCGGGTTTCCGGCTCAGGGGATGGCAGGGACCCTGCCTTTCCCGGTCCAAATCCGGGCCCAATTTGGCCCCGGATTACCCCTGTTTGTTCACTCATCCCACCCGGAAGGTGAAGTTTAGGTTGCCCTTAAAAAATTATGCCGCAAATTGCCAATATTTTAAAGAATAAACAAATATAATGGCCCGGATTTCCAAGGCCCGTATTGCGCAATAGCGGGTGAATAGAAAGGGGATCGAACTCTGGTACCTCGCAACCCGAATTTTCGCGATTACGGGCTTCATGTACTTATTTATATATTAGGTATATGTGAGATCCCCCAAAGGTTACGGGACCGGGACATTTCCATTCAGCGTTACGCGATGGTATGATCCATTTTCACGTTCATCCGGTTTTCATACCCTTTCGAGTCCGGGTATCAGTGCAACCCTGCACATTACTCGGTAAAAGATTTTTGAAAGCGAGTATGCTAAACCCAGTACTTCACTAATTTTTAGCTCGGGCTGAAGAGAAGGGGGAAGAACTAAATAGTCGGCGGGCGCCGCCTATGGTCAACAGACGGCAAATTGCCCGCCGAACTAAGGAGACGTTAAGCGCAGAAGAATGTTCCGAACTTGCCGTTGAGGCAGTAAGCCGGAACCTCACCATTTCCATGAACGGGACCTTAACCCAGAAGACGCTCATCCGGTCGCTCGTCGGAATGTCAGCGAACAAACTTTCGGTTCATTCCATCAATAAAGCCGTGGAAAAAGTCCCGTGTGAAACGTCGGTTAGATACCATTTGTCGAAAGTGGATTTAGATTCACTCCAGGAATTGCAATCGAAGATCCTCACCTATTCAAACACACACATCCTTGTTCCCGGGAAATCGTATCATTTTGCCATTGATTTCACTGACGATCCCTATTACGGAGAGATTGTTGACGCGAACAAAGATTACGTCCTCAAGAGTAAAATGAAGAAATCAACAACGACATTTTACTCGTATGTTTCGCTCTATATCACGACAAAAGGCCAACGGCTGACCCTCGCAGTTTTCCCGGTGAAAAAGGGCGTATCAAAGGTCGAGTACATCCGGAAATTCCTGGCTTTCATCGATGATGCAAAAGTGACTATCGAGGTACTCTGTCTTGATCGGGGTTTTTACTCAAACGATGTGTTCTCGTTTCTCCAGAAGGAGAACATCCCGCACATTGTTCCGGTAAGAAAACACGGAGAAGAACTCAGGAAAATTCTCCGGGGGACTCATGCCCGGTATGCCCGGTACACGATGCGGGGAACCGGCGACCCGCTTGATCTTACACTCGCGATCGATGTCCAGTATCTTCAGGGAAGAAACGGGAAACATGGAAACGTGAATCTCGGATACGTCGTATACGGTATCGACTGGAAACCCAGAAGAGTCTACTCCGTCTATAAAAACCGGTTCGCGATCGAGTCTTCATACCGTATGCGGAATATCGTGAAAGCCAGGACCTCGTCCCGTAACGTGGTGCTCCGGTACCTCCTCTCGATAATCTCGTTCCTTCTCTAGAATATCTGGGCGTCGCTTCAATGGAGGTTCTTCGCAAAGATTCAACGAGGACACAAGACCATCGACGAAGATTTGTTCCGGTTTGATCTCTTCCGTCTCTTCGTCTGGGAAGGGCTCCGAAAGAAACTTAAGTTTGTTACGTTCGTTTCTGTTCTTCGTCGTTCCGAATGACGGGGTCGGGCGATTGTTGACGGTCAATGAATCTTGGAGGAAAATTTAGAGAAGTACTGAAACCTGCAAAACATCCCAGTCGGAACTTCCTGAAGAAAAAATGTTGGACCCTCAGCTGAACCGGGGGACCCGAATGACATTTATCTCCCAGTCGGCAGTACCGTTTGTAAGCGATCCGAGTTCTTCTTCAAAATCACGTATCATGCTCCTGGCCTTTTCGTAATCGGTGATCAGAAACTCAAAAGTAATGTGATTCCGGGTTCCGGTCCTGCGGATATGCAGTCGGATCGATTCAATGGACTGCTGCCCCTCCCAGTGCTCGATAGAGTCCAGCTTCCCGGCCCGGATAAGTTCCTCTTTCAATTTGGAATAGGGAGTTCCCTGGTCGTTCTTCCGTGCACGGCTCCGTGTCTTATCAAGGGCATCCGCGACACGGAATATAGCACATAATTCTTCCACATGCCTGTCATCATGCGGCGGTTTTGCAGATCTCCTCCGATGCCGCCTGCATACCTCTTTTATGATCTCAAAGTCGCTATCTGAGATTAAATCCCGATCACAGGATGACCCTTTACAGAAACCCTTCGTCCGCCAGCAATCCAGGATCTGGACAGTGAGTTCATGATGATGATCCCGGATTATATCTCCTGACTTCAGGAAATCCTTATTGAGATCGCAGAAGTTTTTGCATTGCTCTGCCCCGTTCCCCAGATCATGGAATAATGCCGACCAGTTCAGGATTTCCTGATCGTGCGCAGAGCAATTCAGGAGCGTTCCCAGGAGATGAACATTGGCGAATACGGTTTCGATATGATTCCAGCCGTGGGTCGTGAGCCAATGGGGAATCTGCTGGTGACTGCTTTCGATTGCCCTGACGAGGTAATCGATGACATCAGGATCCTTCCGGAAGGAACCTTCCGGGCTCATCGTATTCGATGTAAGGATTTTCTCAACAGATTCAACGATCTTTTCGGCGTGCTCCTGAGTCTCGGCGGGAATGGTTACGGCGGTGTCATGCCCGGCCACCTTTCGCCACCGATGCAGTTTCAGGGCGACCGGTGGAGAAACCCCGACTTTCGTTCCCTCCTCGGGATCCCAGTAATTGATTACAAGAACGTAGTATTTCCCCTCCTGGTTTATCCCGATGCCGATACCATAAGGGTTTTTTTCCAATCTGCACGCATAATCCAGCTCTTTGAATCCCTTTGGCCCCAATTTTTTGATATACGCTATCCTGCCGCCACCCAGGCGTGTTGAAACCGGTGCCTGAACCGGTTTTGCAGGGACGAACGCCCGATTGTCGTTCCGTATCCTTGTCAATGGATCGATTATGTCCGGGCCCGTTTTATTCAGGTTGATTTTGGCCTGATCCAGCCACACGGAAAACTGCTCCAGATTCCCAAAGGGTTCTTTCTCAGATTCTTCGACCGGAAGCATGGTCCGGTCGCGATCGGAGACTGCGCCTATCGAACCCCAGAAAAGGGAATAGTCGTCCGGTATACCATAATGAGCGTACCGGACCGGTCCTGCTGAGAATAGCATTTCTGCCCCCGCTTCAACGGCTTTTCCGTAATCGGTGAGAGCCCGGTTATGATGATCGATCAGGACAACCCGTTTTCCTTCGGTGCATAAAGTCCGTATTGCGCAGATTCCGGCGTCTGCCGCCGAGTATTCCGTGATCCGCTGCTGCACCGGCAGGGGAATGTCAACGACCATGATGACATCCCCTGGCAGGAGCGAGGAGAAATCCCAGGTGGGAAATGTCCGGCCCCAAAATAATTCCGGTGCACCGGTACCGCAATCGTCAGGATATTCGCCGGTATCGTGATTTCTTTTTATGTCAGGATAATATCTGCAGATCGTTTCGACTGCGTATCCCTGTCCCAGGAGAGCCCGTTCCGAGATTGCCGTCATCGTTATCCCGTGGCCGTCCGTGCCGCCGAACAGGATTGCCTTTTTCCTTCTTCTGCCCTGCATCGTTTCGTTCCGGTTCATGGATCACCCACCACCGTTTTACATCGTGCTGCGTTCCAAAAATTCCGGTACCGGTTTCCCCGGGTTTTACGGAGCGTCCGTTCCGGTTTCGACCGGCACGAGTTCGATCTTCGTTACCTCCAGGAGCTGCGCACCGGCCCGGTCCATCTCCTCCGGTGTCATCTCCCGCCCCCGCTGGGAAAAGGTTATGTCCGGGAGGATGAGAAGGAGAAACCGGCTGCCGGTATTAAGGATGGCCTTGATTGCCGGGACCGGGAGACTCCCGATATAGACATTGCCGGGCAGGATCTGCTCATCTTCAAGATGGGCGATAACTTCCCCCGGAAATCCTTTCTTCTTCAGCCATTCGACGGCACCCTGGTGCCGTGTGACGATATAATTCATGCGACAATCACCTCCTGAATCCCGAAATTTTCCCGTGAATGGTCATCTGAATCAGAAACGATATCCCTTTCGATCTATTCCGGGATTCCTATAAAATAAAAAGGGGTCCCGGGTCAGATCTTCCTGATGAGGAAGATCGTCTCCGGGCTGCCCCAGTGGTTCAGTTCGTCTTTGCATACATCGCAGTAATACAACTGCGACATCACGTCGTATACGGTTCCTTTCGTGGCAATGCCGCCGCATTTCGTACAGCGGATTTCTTCGTCAGTTTCAAGCACCAGATGTCTCATTTCAAATCCTTCCGGAATGTTCTCCTTTCGGTACCTTCATACGCGGACTGTCTTTCCGGGTTCCCTGCAGGAAAGTACGCTTCGGGATGCCCTGCATAATTCAGGGCAGTGGCTCTCGATCACGGGCATACCCTTCTGATTCCGGGTCTAGTTGCAACCAAATATGCACAGTCCGGAGCGAGGCTCCGGAAAAGTTTTCATACCCTTCTGATTCCGGGTCTAGTTGCAACGTGCGGTTCGCGATCCTCTGTTCGCTGAAAGTCTACTTTTCATACCCTTCTGATTCCGGGTCTAGTTGCAACTTCATCGCTGCTCTGATTGAAAACATGCCGAAAATTTCCTTTTCATACCCTTCTGATTCCGGGTCTAGTTGCAACAAGTAAGGGTCGGCTATGACTCTATCAGTCGTATCCAGCTTTTCATACCCTTCTGATTCCGGGTCTAGTTGCAACTATCTGCGGTTGCAATACGCCGATCAGTCGAACGGGGAATCTTTTCATACCCTTCTGATTCCGGGTCTAGTTGCAACCGGGAGAGAAAAACACCCAGATGCACCACCAGAGCATCACTTTTCATACCCTTCTGATTCCGGGTCTAGTTGCAACTTATCGTTGAAGCAAACGGACAAGCCGAGGCTAATCTTTTCATACCCTTCTGATTCCGGGTCTAGTTGCAACACCATAACCGATGGCAATCAGCACTTCGGATCCGGCGGATATCTTTTCATACCCTTCTGATTCCGGGTCTAGTTGCAACTGCGAGGTGTTAACATGCTTAAAAGGTTATTTGAAAATAGCAACTTTTCATACCCTTCTGATTCCGGGTCTAGTTGCAACTGGTATCTCCCGAACCATCGGCTGATCACCATCATTTCTTTTCATACCCTTCTGATTCCGGGTCTAGTTGCAACACAGTCCTAGCCAGAATTTTTCATTTCTTCGAGAAAAACTCCTTTTCATACCCTTCTGATTCCGGGTCTAGTTGCAACGCTAAAGTCTCGGTGTTCAAAAATCTGGGGCTTCCGCTTTTCATACCCTTCTGATTCCGGGTCTAGTTGCAACTGCCCGAAAAACCCAAAGAGGCTTACGGGTTTGTTCACTTTTCATACCCTTCTGATTCCGGGTCTAGTTGCAACATGCCTCTGGATCGACAATGACCGGGGGCTGCACCTTTTCATACCCTTCTGATTCCGGGTCTAGTTGCAACAGTGCGCTTTTTTGCCCCAAATAGTTTTTGCTTTACATCCCAGCCCCGGATTCCGGCACCAGTTGCGCTGGTCTCCCGGGGGGCCGGGGGTTTAAAAAGACCAGCGCACTTCCGTCGTGAAAATTTTTCTACGAGTATATATCCCTTGGTACCGGGACTGAAAAGATCGTCTCGATTTCACACAATTCTGCGTAGGTTTTTTACGACGGAACATGCAAATTTTCACGATCTCCGGGGTGATGGGTATTTCCGGGTGAAGACCTGAACCCGGGAAACTATCCGGGCCCTGAGCGAAGAAATCCTGAACCGCATGCCTTGACGGCGACCGGTTTTTTCTTCCCGACATCCGGGATGCACGGTATTTTCCGCACTTCGATGAGGCTCGCTTCGAAAATACTGCGTTCTGCACAGAGCCAGATGACAATGTACGGCGGCAGTTTCCGGGGTATCTTCCGTGAAGATACACGAGATGCAAAACGCAGGTTTTGCACAGGGGAGCGATCAGGATCCTGTCGGGATCCTCCGGATCATCAGCCCGATCCGGTTGACCGGGATCTTCCCGCAAAAGACACTGAACCGGACCCGGGAGAGTCCCCAGGAGAAACGCCGGAAGACCTGGTTGTTGTGGGAGTCATACAGTTGCAGTAGCTGAGCGTGATTAAACAATCCATCCGGTTTCCCCGGTTTTCACCAGTATTCCGGCGTCCCGTACTTCCTGCCTTCCTCACGGCTCTTCTTCCGCTCTTCGTATACGGCCCGGTCCAGGGAATCGCCCTGCTCTTCCCGCCGGACAAGGATGTCCCGGTCGAGAAATGCATTCAGGTCCGTCCGTGGCATCTCGTGAGTGCCGGCAGGGGTCGACGAGAGGAGGTAGAGGGACCCGGTTTTTGTCCGGAACTGCGGCGGACCGGCATCGGGATGCGCAAAGAACCGCTTCTCCCGGGTTTCCGGCTTCTCGCCCGGGAACCAGCCGGCGAGTTGCCCGAGAATTTTCGTCCGGATACACTCGTCCAGCGAACGGAACAATTCCCCGGCCTCTACATCCCGGTGATAATATGCATACCCCCGGAGCAGCGGGTTCAGTTTCAGGATCAGTTCATCGGGTGTCTGGAATTCCCTGCTGTCAAAGAACTCCCCGATCGTCTGCCGGATATGATGTACCGATCCGTCGGATGGCCGCACGGAGAGCCCCGCACTCTGATTTTGAAACCGCCAGTGGAGGAAACTGAACCCTTCGCGGACCGTGACGATCCTTGTCTTCTCCTCGGAGAGGGCAAGCCCTCGCGGTCTCAGGAACGCGTTGACCTCGTCCCATGCCTCCTCCGCAACGCTCCGGGATACCGTGAGCACGACAAAATCATCGGCATACCGCACGAACCGGAGGCCGGGTCCGGTCCCTCCCGGACTGTCCTGCCTGCCGAATGCTTTCATGAGCCGGGGCTCAAGGCCGTCGAGCGCCATGTTGGCGAGGACCGGCGAGATGATCCCACCCTGCGGCACTCCACGTTTCGTCGGGAAATAGGTTCTCCCGAAGATGTAGCCGGACTTCAGCACCTGCCTGAGAAACGTCCGTGATACCGGGATATGCTCCAGGAGCCAGTCGTGCCGGATATTATCGAAGCAACCGGTGATGTCGCCATCAAGCACCCAGACCTCGTCTTCCGGTTCCCGGGACAGGAACACACGGATCGCGGAACATGCGTCCTTTGCCGAGCGGTACAGACGGTACCCGAAGGAACCGGGATCGCCCCAGGTCTCGGCGACCGGCTGGAGGGCGAAGTTGTAGAGCATCTGCATAGCCCGGTCCTGCACAGCCGATATGCCGAGCGGCCGGAGTTTTCCCGATTCCTTGGGGATATAGAAACGCAGAAGTGGGAGCGATTCGTACGTTCCCGTGTTCAGGTGCAGGGCAGCCGACATCCACTGCGCCGGAGTCTCCCAGACAACGCCATCCACCCCGGGCGTGTCACGGCTCTTCCGGTGCATCACCTCCCATACGGCGAGCGCCTTTGCGTCGTCCATGTCCACCAGTTCTTCCTGCAGTGCCGGGACCTCTTCGCTGTTCCCGGCGAGGGCAGCCCGGACGATCCGGCACTGCTGCCGGAAGACGGATTCGCGGACATATGGCCAGTCGATTGCATTCCACATCGCCGCAAGATCCTCTTTTGAGTACATATGGTCGGCGACAATCGGGTTGGGAAACCAGGTGTGGTGATCCATATACCATTCTCCATTTTTACTGCGGACCTGCATATGCAGGCTTTTTATCATTCGTAGGAATTCCCGGCCGGTCTGCCGGAAATCCCAGGTTGGTTTGGGAAAACGGGGCGGGATAGCCAGGGACTGTTGAGAAAAATGAAAATTTTCGCGCGGTGATAGTGAGAAGAACCTAGGTGTCGGACGGGTTGCGGATCCCAATGCAGCCCGCAGTTCCGGGCACGGGAGATCTCTCACAACAAAAAAGATGAACCGGACAAACTCACGAAGATTGGAAGGGGAAGGTTCCCCTTCGGAATATGAAATGAAAATAATTCCCTGTGTCGCTGTAACCAGAGAAACCAGAGGATATCAGGGAAAATGGGGAAGGTCCTGCCGGCGTTCCTACCCTTCCGGTTCCGGGTGCCGCTGCAACACCCGTCAACGGACCGGGAAAACCTACCGTTTGTACCTTTTGTGAGCCTGCTCTATGGACCGGATCTCCAGGATCCGGACGATCTGGCCGGGGAGAACATCGAAGGAGATTGTATGCGTTCTCCCGACATGCATCCTGCAATGGCCGTTCGCAAGCAGTTCCACGCCCTTTGCGGATCGCGGGTTCTCCAGCGTGAGGATATACCGCTTGATAATCCTCCGATCCTTCTCAGGCAGGTTGTTGAGATACAAAATGGCGTCCCGGTCTATCTCAACCGGCATGTGCCGCCCCGTTTTTCATCTCCGCATACTCGGGATCGCTGTCCATGGGGACGAAGTTCCCCCTGGCCGCGATCCGGTCGAGATGGGCGATGTACTCGTCCTGCTTCTTCTCGCTGATGAGCCGGGCGATGACATCCCCGTACCGCTCCTTTGGCTGCTTCATGGCATTCAGTGCCATCTTGGTGCTCGGGGTGATGTATACCCGCTCGGTGGGAGATTCTTCTGCCTGCGCCATAACCCTTCATCTGAGATTAGGTGATTTCACCTGAATAACCTATGGGTTCAATGGTACCTGGGTCCTGCATCCTGCATCCCGGGTGTTGCTGCAACTTGGTTCCCATCAGGAACTCCTCTTTTTGTTTCGCGATATACAGAGACATATACCCGTGAGTAGTGAACCCCCTACAGCAAGTCCCAACCCGGCAATCTGGCTTATGCTCCCGGTCCAAGCCCTTTTCCAAGTCCAAACCCAGACGGTCTGGGTCGGGGAATACGTCCCTTTCGTGACCTCATATGCTGTTTGCTCCACGCCTTTAGGGACTTTTACCACTTTTTTCTCTACACCGGCGGTGCAGAGTACTACCCCCAACACAATACAAACGGCAATGATTAGTACTCCAATTTTAGTCTTCATGATACACCTTTTTCCTACCCTCCTGATTCCGAGTCTGGTTACAATTTGGTTCTAGCATGACGATCCCAACTGTGACGATCATTATTTTCATACCCTTCTGATTCCGGGTCTAGTTGCAACAAAACCTGCAATTGTCGAGAGATCCGGACTTTTCAGTTTTCATACCATTCTGATTCCGGGTCTAGTTGCAACGTCGCGCTAGATTACAATGTCTCTCTTGGCACGAAGGTGTTTTCATACCCTTCTGATTCCGGGTCTAGTTGCAACCAACCCAAAGAATGGAAAACAGTGAATGTCACAGTTGTTTTCATACCCTTCTGATTCCGGGTCTAGTTGCAACAGAAGTATGGTGATGATTGGGGTGGCTTTCATCCTTTTCGGGTTTTCATACCCTTCTGATTCCGGGTCTAGTTGCAACTCAGATGGCAATATCAAGATTCCCTGCTTGGTAGCCAGTTTTCATACCCTTCTGATTCCGGGTCTAGTTGCAACATCCCCCGACTCCTACACAGTAAAGAAGTACGGTCACCGGTTTTCATACCCTTCTGATTCCGGGTCTAGTTGCAACGAATGAAGGGAAGATTGAAGAAGGGGCAGCAGAAGCGAGTTTTCATACCCTTCTGATTCCGGGTCTAGTTGCAACAAGCAGTTCTTAAAAATGGGATGATCGGGATAGCCCTAATCCTGGTTTTCATACCCTTCTGATTCCGGGTCTAGTTGCAACTTAAATTCAGTGTAGGGGTTTCCGGAGGGGGTCTCGTTTTCATACCCTTCTGATTCCGGGTCTAGTTGCAACTGACATCATGGAAAGAAAGACTGCTATCATTATTGCCGTTTTCATACCCTTCTGATTCCGGGTCTAGTTGCAACATTGATGGAACTCTACACTACCACTCCGCAGTCGTAGGTTTTCATACCCTTCTGATTCCGGGTCTAGTTGCAACAATGGGAAGAAAGAAATCAACGCAAGAGAAGAACATCATCGTTTTCATACCCTTCTGATTCCGGGTCTAGTTGCAACAGTGCGCTTTTTTGCCCCAAATAGTTTTTGCTTTGCATTCCAGCCCCGGATTCCGGCACCAGTTGCGCTGGTCTCCCGGAGGGCCGGAGGTTTAAAAAGACCAGCGCACTTCCGTCGTAAAAAAATTTCAGCGGGTATATAAAAGTTGTCAAAGGACAATGAATGTCTGCGGTTTTTTCGGCAATGTGCCATGGACCGGTACCAGGCGGGAAACGCAGGTTTTACACAGGGGAACGATCAGGATCTTGTCGGTCTCTTCCGGGAACTCCTGCGGGATCTGCCGGATCATCAGGCCGATCCGGTCGACCGGAATAGTCCCGCAAAAGACACTGAACTGGACCCGGGAGAGCCCGTAGGAGAAGAGCCGGAAGACCAGGCGGTTCCGGACTTTGGTCTCCGGGATATCATAGCACACCATTACGAACCGGGACTCCATGGAGACCATCTCCTACCGGTATGCAAAGGGCCGGTACGCCTTCTGTTTCAGCAGGGCTGCCGCCAGCAGCCTGGCCTGCGAATCGATCACGGATGAGAATGGCTGGCGCTGCCCGGCATACTCGTACTTCGCATCGAGCCGGGCCAGCACCGCCGCGGCATAGATCCTCCGGAGTTCCGGGCTGATGCGGCATCCTGCCGGGGTTATGCTGAACTGGGAAGGGTCTACCTGCCTGTGGTTGATCAGCGTCAGCACGGTCCGGTCGACAACCGGCTGCCGGAACTCCTCGATGAAATCGTACACGAGCGGCTCCTGCTTCCGGTAATCCGCGTGCAGCACGCCATAGAAGGGGCTGAGCCTGGCCCTGATGAGCGAGGTCCGGATGATCCCGTACAGGATGCCGTACCCGTAACTCATCAGGGAGTTCACCGGGTCGCGGGGCGGGTGCCGGGTCCGGCCGTGAAACCCCAGCGATTTCGGAATGATCTCCGCGAGTGCCCGGTAATACAGGCGGGTGGCCATCCCCTCGATCCCGAGCAGGTCGGAAAGCGCTTCAGTCCTCTTCGCCCGATCCGCAAATCGGGAGAGATCCGCGCAGGCCGGACAGGTTCCTTTCCCGGCATTTTTCCATATGCTTGCAAGCAGCCCCATCTTGTTCCGGACTGCCTGCCCCACCATAGCCCGGGCTATCGCCACCCTCCGCTTTTCGGGGATCATGGACTGCCACGCGGCATTCTCGATCATCGCGCATTTTGCACAGGGAAGGAGGAAGCCGGCCGGCATCCCGCGATCGTCCAGGAGCACCAGCTCGATCCCGTGGTCCAGCAGGACCCGGATCGCGCTCGTCGAGATCCCGTGGTCACCGGTAATGAGGACGAGCGAGAGGTCTTCCGGGTTGATCATCGTTTTTCCCGTTTTTTCTTTCTCCTGTGCGGGCGGATCGATCACGATCAGCCCTTTCTCGTTCCGGATACGGTTGCCGTAGCCGGTGATACAACAAACGGTCATGGTTTTTCCACCTGAAAAGTCTCGCAAAGCAATGAGAAATATTCCGAAATTTCTCACTTATTCCCACTGAAGAATTTCCCCCTGGAGAGGATGACGTATCTGCAAATCTGGAAAAAGAAAGGGATCAACTGGTACTGACCGGTTTTTTGGGCAGGAACAAATCAGCAACACGATCGTTGAGCGCCGGATCCTTTCGGCGATACATTACAGCAAGTTCCTTGAGTGTTTTTCCGTTGATGATTGGAATCCCGTATATCCTGCTCCGGTCGACAAGTGCCTGCCTTGTTTCACCAGTACCCTGATCGATAATGTTGGGGGAGGTGGTGGCGATGAACGCCCTGACCCGCAGGGCGCGAAGCCCCTCCTTGATTGCTTCTGTCTTGTAGATGACCTGGTCACCAGCGTGATCATATCCCTGTGAACCGGTCTTGCATTCGATCATACAGAACGATCGATCGGTCATGAACGAGACATCAAGTTCATTACCGCCACGCCCGTCGATCCGACCGATTGAAAGTCCGTTGTAGAGGCACCGGACATATGCAGGTTCAAGCGGACGAAGAAGACCAAAAACAAAATACTCCAGCCATTTGCCGGTCAGGAACTCGGCTGCCTTTTTATCAAGGTGGCCGATAAGGTTGGCCTCCTCCTCTTGAAGCCCGAATGTGTTGGCAATCTCTCTTCGAATTGCTGCATCATGAAGGAAGACCGGATCTTCCCGGGTTAAAACGAGACCCTTCTTATCATACTGTTTTCTCATCTCTTTCTCTGTCGGATCTCCTTTATCATTCCCTTTCATGCTCTGGAGTCTTTGAAGACAGTTGAAAAGGTCATGATCATCGTGACAGGCAGTGAGAGCTGCACTCAGGTCCATAAGATCACAGACATATGGGTTCAGCCGGATCAGGGCATCGGGATTCCGGATCTCATATCCGTGTCCTGCCAGAAACTCTGCGGCGGTAACATGCAGCCCGCCAAGGGTTACCGGGTTTCCCCCAAGAAGATCGATGGCAGTGTACTGGTCGCTTTCAACAATATAGAGCGCGCGCAGGCCGTTCTCCCGGGCAAACAGGTATGATCCGATGCTCATCGGCTTTGTGCCGCCGGTCACATTGATGATCCATTCATCGTCCGGGTTTTTTGCACAGGCCTCTTTCAGGATCCCGGTGACATATTCAACCGAGTTTTCCTTTGCAACGTTAATGATCTCGGCCCTCCCGGTAAAATCCATGCCGCTGACAGTGAGCGCCCGGAGGAACCAGAGGTCGGTCTTCTTCTTCGCCATCAGGTCGGTGACCAGCAGGATGAGCTTATCAGGCCTGACCGCTTTGACCGTCAGCAGGTTGGGGACATGCTGATCGCTGATGAGGCAGATGAGCGTGGTCATAGGGATCACTTGTGTTTTTTCGAGGAGTGCTTCTTGTCGCCATAATATGATGTGCCGGAATATCCTCCTCCCTTTGGGTGGTTATACTGATTCGATCCCTTGTGAGACGAGAATTTGAAAGGATGTCCGGAATTCTCGGTTCCTGATTTGTTTGCCTTAGGGGCATACGTCTTTCCGGCAATGGATAGCCGGGAAGTAAAACCAGGATTAACCGAAGTAATTTTCCCGGTCTGAAGTTCCATCCGCCCGTACCCGGCATTTGTCTTTCCTCCAATACCCCACTCCATGAGGGCTTCTTGGAGAATATCAAAAGCCAGTTTTTCCCATTTCTTGCCATTTTCATCTTGCATATCACAGGAGAGTGCAAGGAGGAATGTCCCACTGACTGAAAGGAAGGAAACAGGAATAGGGGCATCAAAGTCGGTTGGAGCCTGTTTGCCGTCATAGTACTTGCCGTGATGGGGAGTCATGATGTCTTGGCAGAGAGAATCAACAACGGACTTTGGATCAATCCAGGCATCATGGAAGGTGATATGGCCGGCATCATCGCCATTACCAAAAAGTGCGTTGTAGTATTTCCCTCCCTTTTTAAACCAGTATCCCTTTTTTGTTTCAGGATCCTCAAACTGCAAATTATTCTCCTTTGCACCCCAGACCTGATCGCAGTAATGGGCTGCAAGGCCTTTCAGGGCAGAACCGGGGATATAGGGCGTCCCATACAGATGGTGCAGCGTTAGACCGGTTTCAAGAACATTCTCCCCGCCAAGGCCAAGTACAAGGTGAATCCCGTCTTTTGCTTTGAATCGCTGGCATATCCCGAATTCAGTCAGCCCGTTTTCGTACTTTGTAAATGCCTCCGAATAGAGTTTTTTTGAGTTCTCGATGGATTTTTGCATCGCGTGATAGAGATCCTCTTTTGCATCCTTGTGCCTATCTTCCTTGACCGGGATCTGCAGGTAACGGCTCATGACAAGACCGGCATGAGAACATTCAGGAAGAAATCCCATCCCGTCTTTCCAGAGTTGTGACACTACATTTCGGCACGCAGTTTCTGGTTCGGTCATGATTACACGTCCTCAAAGACTGCCTCGGCATACCGCTTGAGCCAGGCCGCGCAATCGATAGAATCCTGTGTCATGTGCTGGTAATCTAACAGGGGTGCTTTCCGGCTCTCTTCATGGAGATTGGTATTATCGGGGTATTCCATCACACGAGCCAGGTGTTTAAGGTATATCTCTCCGGTTGTCGGACCGTTTTTCTTACCCGGGTCCTTATCCTTCTCCTTGCTCTTCTCCTTGGCAAGGACAAATGCGGTGGCCTGCACCAGCCCGCAGGTGTGGACGAGGGCCGGGAACTTTTTGGCAAGACGGGCATAATCCTCGTTATCATTCTTAATCTCCCCGATACAGGAAGATGCGATCTCTGCCCGACGCTGGGGTTTTGTCTTTAAACTGTGGATATCCTGCATAATCTCAACCCTGCGTAAAGAGGCACCGCGCCCGTCCTTTGCCTACGGTGGCTTTCCCGCCAATCTGGATATTCTTCAATTCGTTCCCGCAAAACGTGGTGTGGATATCGTTTTCAGTTACGCCTTTCCGATAGACCCGGTCGCACCATGCAATCCCTGCAAGGATCGTCTCTGACGGGAGCGCTTCTTCGTACCAGAGAGCACCTTTCTTCACGATCTTTCTCGTATCATCGATCTTGATATGAGCAGATACTTCCGATCCCTGCATCGCAAGGAATGTGAACGTGTTGTCGGAAACGATGGCGAAACGTTCATTGAATGTTGTCTGCCACGTAGCATCGGACGGGTAGATCTTCTTTGAAAGATATGTTGCCCAGAGGTCTGCAATCTGATTTGCAGAATCCACAGGAAAATCCAGATCCTCGAAAAAGATCCTGTTATCATGGACAATCTTAGGGGTTTTCGATGTCAGAACGGTCTCGTCACCGGCAATGGTAATATTTGCCGGAACTTTTGTCCCTCCCGCAGCTTCGAGATCTCGTTTCAGCCGTGCCAGAACTATCGGGCTTGTCACATAAGCAAAAGTCCCATACAGGCTTCGTATCGGCATACAAACAATGTGGGCATCCGTAAAAACTAAGGAACCGGCGTTCGATTCGAGATTTGTGCCCCCTTGTCCGAAGGCAGCCATGATCTCTTCACTCAGAGTTTTCTTTTTGGCGGGATCCTGTTCTCGATCTCTGATCTGCGTGAAGAGATCCCGTAGAACTCCTTTCACTGCTGAACCGGGAACAAACGGCCAGTTCGTCACTTTCTCCCTCATAATGGGCATATCGATGAACCCGACGCCTTTTCCGGCCCCCACATGGAGTGGGGTGATCGCCTGCAGCCAGTACATTTTCGTCATATTTGATGCCATAATTCAATCCTCCTGTTTTTTTCCTGTACTTCCCGTGTTCTGCTCATAATCCCAGATTCCCCATAATGCCAGCCCGAATCCGTCTTTCCTGTCCTGGAGAGTATCGCTCACCGGCTGGAGCCAGTATTGAGCGAGATCGGAAGACTTTCCGGATTCAATCTCGAAGAAATACACGGATCCTGCGGGAACCACCCTCCGGAGGGCTTTTGGCTTCCCATCTTCAAGATTGAACCCGGACAACGGTTTCCACCGGTCGACACAGGCTGAATCCAGTTTCAGGCAAATCTTTTCGGCTGAATTGTCAGGAATACATGTAGGTGTCCCGGTTAGTGTTTTCTTATCAATCCATCCGGGAAGCCATCCCTGATAAAAGACCGCCGGTGTCGCAAGGATCATACGGATCAGCGTCGCTGATTTCAGGGCATTCACAACCTTTCCGGGGCATTCCCAGCCATCAGGACGGTCACTGTCCGTTTTGAAATAGGTGAGCCGCCGTTCCCCACCAAAGGCGCCGAACGTTCCGAACTCAGGGTTTGCATAATGATTCCGGGCTTCTGTTTCAATTCGCGCTGAAAGACGGATCCCTTCCGGGTTGTTCTTCAGGCTGAGATCCAGCCCAATCGTCTCGAACAGGCGGGAATCTTCTGCAACCCCCCGGTCACGGTTGATCTCGGAATGGAACCGTGAGTCTTTACAAGGCTGGTCAAGACCCTCGGGGATTTTTTCCCCGTTGTCCGAAACCTTGGGGGCCTCAAAGCGGAGCCCATCCGGATTTACCAGCCACGAGGCCATCGTATCAACGGACCAGAACGATGCGATCGCGGCCGGTTTGAATTCATCTTGAGCACGCGATGACAGCATCGGGGGTTGCTGAAGCCCGTCGGGCAGATCGCACCCTTCACCCTCTTCGAGAGGTGACGGGCGAATTGCATAGGTTTCATCGCATTTCCCATCAGAATCCTTCACAAGGATATCCTTCGGTGCCGGGAAGTAGAGCGTATTGGAAACCAGAGGCAGCGGCCCATGGACAACCACGTCTTTGAGTGCCGCAACTTCCGGTTGACCGAATGCTGATTGGTTGGCGGAACCACTGCTCATTTTCATTTTTCCAAGGGCGGTCCTCACCGATCCGGCCAGGACAGAGGGATAGGGCCAGTCAAGAGATTTCATCCGGATACCGGCACTGAAGGGACGACCGTCGCGGGCGATAACGGGATCATGCGGACGCAGGGTAATATACGAGACATTCATGCTGCCACCGTTCCTTTTTCCTCTTTAGGTTTTGCCTGAATTGCACTCTCCGCGATCTTCCGGGCAAGAATTAATTCATCGGCCCGTCTGACGAGAAGTGAATAGGAAGTCACCCCGGCCAGGATGGTCCGGATTTCTTTTTCATCTATCACTTCATCTTCACTGACACGTTTTCGTTTGAGGAGCCGCTTGACATCTTTTTCCAGTAAATCGCCAGGAACAAGTTTCCATCCTCGGTAATCCTCCGCAAGCTGACGTAGATCGTAAGCGGCCCCGTCAGGGATCTTTTCATCTATAAACAATTCCACCCAAGTGTTAAGGCGCTCATCCAGAGGCGAGCCCTTTACGGATTTGCCGGTAAGATCCACCATATCCTTCGGTATCCACGCTTCGCGGATATTGATGGGATCGCCTCCTCCACGGATATGGTAATGAATGGCAAGCCCATCACGATCCGGATTCTTGGCATCCTTTTCTGCATCATGGCCGTAACTGAGTATATCTTCAAGGGGATCTTTGGAGTGTCCGATCGCAATCCCCACCGACAGGGTGGCCGGTCTCCCGTCTTCATCCTTGAAGTCATTTGCCTTGAGTAATTCACCGAATTTATCATGAAGCGCCCGTGCCGCTGCAATACAGGTATCTACTGGCAGGAACGCGAGGATATCTTCCCCTCCCGCGTAGACCATAACGCCCCGGTGTTTTTCATTTTCGACAATAGTCCGGGCGCTCCCGGCGAATGCTGCAAGCGTGGCCGAGAATATCTGGTGCCTGCCATCGGACTTGATATACGAGATGACTTTTCCCATGCGGTCGCCATCCGCTACAAGGATGGCATAGTAGGGATTCGGCTCGCCAAATGCCCGGTGCCCGTTATCGCAAGCGCAGAGCTCCGTAGCAAGACCATCGATCTCAACAAGCGTCTGATAATCAGGATCACCAGCAAGATCCTTTTTTAGGTCTTTCAAGCGCGACTGGAAGAGAACCTGCCCGTCAAACGGGAAATCACTATAGAATTTTCTCCCGTTTCGTTCCCCAGTCCCTGAGGAGAAAGTGTTATCCCCTTCGCATTTTTTCGCGATGTCTTTAAGCAGGGCAATTGCGCGGTCGTCTCCGGAATTGACTATCCCCCGGATCCAGGGATCGAGTGCTACCCTTACAACAGAGGGAAATGGTATGGCCCGGTCAGTATTTCCTCCGATCCTTTTTGTCAGGGCAACCGCGCAGAGCTGTTCGCCCGGGTTAAGGCGGAGACGGAGACCCACCTCCCGGGGAAACACAGTTTTTTTTCTGATAACCGATTCGCGTGCACCGTCAAGAGAACATTTTTCGACGCGCCATTGTACATCATCCGTTGCCGGGGAGGGTTCGAAATTCCGGAGTGCCTTGCGGCTTCCGAAGAGACGCATTACCCTTTTCTGTGCATCATCATATTGACCGGCAATAGGAACCCATGCAGCGTAGAACTCAATGACATCCTTGACCTGTATATCCCAGATGTCGGTATCAATTGCATCCGGGATCCTACTAAGAACTGCCCGTGCCTTGCCAGCATAGTTATTTTTCCACTCTTTTTGTGCCGCGTCCTGTACTGCAGTGTTCAGTTTTTTCATGCGGTCAGGATCGCTGTTCGGAATGATCGCACGCACGATATTCGCAACATTGAACGCATCTGGTGCATAGGAGGGAGAGAGCCGTTCCGCATGTTTTATCTTATGATTTGTTTTCATCTCTTCGAGATCAAACAATGAAGGGAATATCAGTGTCCCTCCCGCCTCATCAATCTTCCTCGCAGCAGCTTTGCTTATTTCAGAGAGGAGATGCGAACCCATCCAGAGATCACGGGTTCTCCGTGCAGCTGAAATGAAGCCCTGTACCGGCCCGACACCGAGAACGTAGAGGTATTCCGCCGGCATATCAGCCCACCCTCATAAAACCACTCTCTTTTTCAGCAAACGAAAGGAACGCATCGAGAGCCGAACCATTAGTACATCGTTTCGCCATTGGTGAATTGGGATAACCGGTCGAAGACAGATTTTGGATTTCTGCTTGTGGGATAACGCGGGCATTTTGGGTATTGTCATCCTTATCTGGATCCCCTGGTTTCACATAGGCAGATCGCAGAGAGAGGGTGTTAAATCGAAATATCATTGAGGCACACATGCCATCCTCGCATTTTATGCACCTCAATAGTAAGGGACTAGCCATTCTGTCATTTTCTTCACTTGGCTGGAGAGTCGGTTTAATTCCCTCTTTTCGAATTTCAAGAATTATTGGCATTCCGAATTCAACACGGGGAAATGCAAGGTTGGGTTCTTTAATAAACCCACTCATTCTTGGATCCACACCATGAATGAAACGAGGTCGGATACGATGTATCGATTTTGGTACTCGAGCAGTTCCGTAAACATATTCACGGAGTGCTTCAGCTTCAGGCCATCGAGAGAGTCCGGGGCCAGGATCCCTTCCAAAACCGATTCCCTGCCGGAATTTATATAAAACTTCTACCGCTTCGTACCATTTACTTACCGAATCAGATCCTTTTCGATCTCCCGGTTTAGGAGATTTAAAGAATATTTGTCTCGGTATCGTAGGCCAGTTACGAGAAATTGAGGATTGTAAAGGTGTAAGTCCAAAATAATCCAGAGATGAGGTATACCACTTGAACAATTCATCAACATCGGATTTTTTCGGAATGTAAGATAGACCACTATCAAGAAGTGGGTTTACGTTTGTACATAAAAGTGCTCCACAACCTCTCCGTGTTCTTGCACCGATTCCTCCAAAATTAACCCATGCCCAGATTGCTGCCTCGATGTCTTTTAAAATATCATCATGCTCTTCATTCAATAACGGCAGATATGGTAAAGAATTTTTATTACTCACTAAACGTTTTTCATTTTCTTTTTTTCGCCGTTCATTCTCTTTATTTCGTTGTTCATTATACTTCGAACGGACTCCACTCATTTTTTCCGGAGTAGGTGATTTAACGATTAATGAAAATTTGGTAGCGACAATTGTCTTGGAAGGATCAGAGGGATCTGGACTATCTGGGGCCTTACCTTGATACGGAAATAAAGTATAGAGAAATGCCGGCTTATCCAAATGTTTTTGGCCATTCCACCAATGAAGATCATACCCTCCGGCACCACGTCTTCTATTCTGATTCCATTCATACCTTCCACAATTTTTTGGTTCGACGGGCTGCATTAATGTAGAGTATAGAATTACCGGACTCGGATTCTCAGTCGATCCCCAGATCTCCCCTTCCCTCTGGCGGAGCTCTCTCACATCGGAAAAACTCGCTCCTCTCGTAGCCCGCCACCAGAACCGGAGATGGCCCCGGATACTCGACTCGCGGATGGGATGTTCCGGATCGATCTTTCCTGCATCAACGCCTCCGCCAAACATCGGCGTAATCACCTCAATGTCATACGTCCGGCTCAGCATTCCCGGGTGATGATCAAGCTTCTCGATTTCAATATCGCCGGGACAATCCGGCATTGTTCGTGCCATGTTGTTACACTCCGGTAGAATCTTCAGTCATGTTCATCCTCCACCGTTCCTTTACAAACCATTCAGTACCATGTATCCTTCTCATGCTGCACCTCCCTGTTTCACGACTATCCCGCCGAATCCGTACGTGCTGTGCTTCCCGATCTGGAGGAACTCCCCCATCTTCAGGACGTTCCCGGCATCCGGGTGCACGGCCGAAGTATCGTACGTGATCGAACCGACGATGCCTTCAAGCGTGATCCGCTTGTCGAACATGTTCTCGTGGACAATCTTCTCGGTCCTGATGTCGTAATCGAGGATCTCGGCATCCATGTCGAGCATGTCATCGGGAATGCGGCAGGGATAATACCGGGGATCGTAATACTTCGTGATCCGGTTATACGCCCGCACGCAGGACTTCAGGAGCACCGGAAGCTCCGGCAGGAGCTCCTGCGTATCGTCCTCCCGCAGGTGCGTGGGAGAGACGAAGACGATCTCGGTCGTGTCCCCCAGCTGCATTTCCGGGAGTTCGATGGTCCGCGCCCCGATGCCCTCCAGCCGGAACGGGAGTGCCCCGAAATGCCGGCTGTTCAGGTGCTCGTGGATCAGCGTGAGTATGCGCGGCGCAAACTTCCTGCGATCCCCGTAAATCTTGATGAAATTCCGGATCCCGCCCCGATAGGGAATGGAAAGTACGGAAAAGGGTTTCACATCAATCTGTTCCTTGAAAACCATGAAATACGGGCATTTACTGCGATCCGGGCAATCGGCAGTGCATTCCCGGGCCGGATCGCATTTCAGGGCGTTTCCCAGCCATCCACGGAAAACGGAACCGGGAAATTTTCCGTTCAGTTCCCTTGGGATGGCAATATCCAGTGAGATAAGAGTACTTTTCGTATCTTGGTCCCTCCTCGAAAAATTATTTTTAAGCTGTAATAATTCAGGTAACTTTATACGGCTTACTATTTGAAGCAATGAATCAAAAGAGTGAATAATCAAAGGGAAATGAAAAAAAAAGCACGGAAACCGAATATTCCGGACGTGGGACTATCGGATGCCGAACCCGAAAAACGATCCGGAGCATAAGCTCCTGCTTTTGTATATCCCCCGAGAGATGAAAAACCTTTTTGCTTGCGGCTCTTTCTTCAGCGGGAGTATTCTGTTTTCCGGACAATTTCACAGGAATTAAGAGAATTGAATACAAACCGGAGAGATACTGGAACCTGGTATGAAAACCGCCGTAATTGCACCGCTCGGATTAAGTCCGCCCATCGTGACCGCAGGCATGGATTCCGCGGGGGTACCGGTCTCGGATCTCGTGATACTTGCAACCGAGAATCCCCAGGTCCTCGAAGGCCTTGACCTGATCTTCGTTGCGATGAGCATACGCCTGCCCAATGTCCACATCCACCCGGAGATCCTCCCGTTCGACGATGTAAATACCCTCGAAGACAACTTCAGACTGATGGAGCGTGTCAGGAGCATCATACAGAGGGAACGGGAAGAGATGGGATGCGAGCGGATCCTCATGAACATCGCGGGCGGCAGGAAGACCATGAGCATCACGATGACCCTCCTGGGCCAGCTGATGGATGTCGACAGCATCTTCCATATCGCCAACAAAAACATCGCCCTGATCAACCCGGCCCTCGAATTGCTCCGGAAAGACATAACGGATCTCCACAAGGCGGAAACACTTGAAAAGAAACAGGAGATTTACCTGAAGCAGGAAGAACGGTTTAACCATCTCCTCTTCCCGCCCCGCTCGGATTACGAGATCATCCGGATGCCCACCTTCCCGGTCGACAAGAATTACCTGCAGAGGATGATCCGGCCGTTGCGGGAAGAAAAGATCGAGTCGCTTCCCTTGGACGACCTGAAAAAACTGGAACGGCACGGGATTCTCGAAAAGGGAAAATCCCATTATTATCTCACAGATTACGGACGACGGCTGATGGACGTGTTCATCTGAAGGATCTCCGACGCGGATACGATTGATATCCGGTAGCTCATCTCGTTGAAAATTCCCGGTCAGCCCCGACCTCCCGACACCCTTTTTATCCGATAAGTTACAGTGCGGCCGAAAACCCGTATGATGCTTCCGGAGGTGTCCGGCCAGATCTGGATTATACCGGTTCTGCCATCTGCTGTTCTGGGGAATGTCCGGGTTCAGGGCCTGCATGCGGTTCCTGGATCGTTCCGGATTCTCCCGGACCTGTCCCCGATCAGATGGGGGAGTTATCCCAATCATCGGGGCATTTCACCAAGGAAATCAGCCCTGCCCGCTGGCGATACGAACTGTGAGGGAGCCCTGACGTACAGCGCCCGGCCCCCGCGGACTCCGGAGATCCAGCTACCTGCCGTGCCGTATACGAAGCCGAAGTGAAAATCATCCGCGATTGTTGTTATGCTTATTTTACAGAAGGAAGCTGGCGGTCGTGGAGAGGAGACTATACATTATGTCCCACCAGGGATGAATGGATACAAATGCCCGGGAGGAGGCAGTTCCGGACTTCCGGGCAGGTAGGGTCTACCCCAACTGCTATCAATAAACCGTCTTCCTGCCACGGCATCCGTAAATAACCGGAATTACCGGTAAAAAAGCTCGGTGATCCCTCTTTTTCCGGAACAGGAAATCAGAATACACAGGATCTGCAGCGATCCTGAACGCGCGTCCGTCCCTGCACAGTTTGCGGATTCTCAAAAACAGGGATCCCGGGTGCAACGGGGTATTTCCGGACCCCGTTCACATTATGCTGTCGAGCTTCTGCTCCAGGAAGTCGAGGCCCCGCTTCACGTCCGAGAGGTCCTTTCCGCCGGTCAGGATGATCTTTCCCGAGGAGAAGAGGAGCGCCACGATCTTCGGCTCCTTGAGCCTGTACACGAGACCCGGGAACTGCTCGGGCTCGTACTCGATATTTTCCAGGTTGAGCGTGATTACGAGCTTGTTGAGGTTGATGTATTTCCCCATGTCGTACGAACAGACGATGTTCGTAACAGCGACCCGGGGCGTCTCGAGCGTATTCACCCCGGCATCCTTCAGCATGCCGATGATCATCTTCAGCCCGACGTCAAGGGAGTCCCGGTCGCGGATACCGGTGAGAACAACTTTGCCTGACGAGAAAATGAGGGATGCTATCTTGGGTTTTTCGAGACGCAGGACAGCGCCCGGAAAACGCTTGGTGTTGAGCTCGCAGTTTGCTATCTTCTGAGATACGTCCGCAAGGTCGATTGCATCCGCAATCACGCCGGATGCGACAATATTTTCGATTTTAAGCGACGTGTACCCTTTCTCGTCCATCGTCTATTATATCCACACTGGCCAACATAATACTAATGCACAACCTTTATGCCGTCGTATTTTCCGGAATTTTTTCATGATACGGCACGGTTTTTCCTGCGCCCGGGCGGGCCGGAATGGAAGCCCTTAAAATATGATACTTCTCACGTTATAGGGATCGCATGGGCGCAGAAACTCCTGCTACGAGCAATTACGAAAAGGCCGGCTCCTCCTTTCACATCGAAGTTCCGGAATACTTCAACTTCGGGACCGATGTGATCGATGCATGGGGGAAGAAAGAGCGCAACAAGCTTGCCATGATCTGGGTCGATGAGGACGGGCGCGAGAAGAAATACACCTTCCGGGACATCTCCAACCTCTCGAACCAGGCGGCAAACATCCTCCTGAAGTACGGGATCAACAAGGGAGACCGGGTACTCCTCCTCCTCCCCCGTATCCCGGAATGGTGGATCTATGTCGTGGCCCTCATCAAGCTCGGAGCGGTATTCTGCCCCTGCCCGACGCTCCTGACCGCACGGGATCTCAGGTACCGGATCAATAAGGGAAAATTCCGGATGGTCATAACGGATCTCGAAAATTCCGGAAAGATCGAAGAGATCTGCAGGGAATGCCCGACCCTCACCACCCGGTTCCTTGCCGATGGGGAGCTGGAAGGCTGGGCAAGTTTCCCGTACGAGATGCTGTACCCTGCGCCGGTCTCGCACCACACGGTCAGCAACCCGGAGCCGGTCAGGACCCGGAGCTCGGACCCGATGCTCATCTATTTCACCTCGGGAACGACCGGCGAGCCCAAGATGGTGCTCCACAATAACGGCCATCCGCTCGGCCACCTGGTGACCGCCCAGCTCTGGCAGGACTTAACCCCGAACGATCTCCATTTCACGGTCTCGGATACCGGCTGGGCCAAGTGCGGGTGGGGGAAGATCTTTGGCCAGTGGATTGTCGGCGCCTGCATCTTCGTGTACCATTACACCGGGAAATTCCAGGCGACCGAAGTCCTCCCGCTCCTCGAAAAATACCAGATAACGACGTTCTGCGCCCCGCCGACCGTGTACCGGATGCTGATCCTCGCAGACCTCGACCGGTTCGATCTCTCGGACCTCCGCCACTGCACGAGTGCCGGGGAACCCCTCAACCCGGAAGTTATCCGGGTCTGGAAGGAAGGTACCGGCCTGACCATCTGCGAAGGGTACGGGCAGACCGAGACCTGCTGCTGCGTAGCGATGTTTCCGGGAATTGCGCCCAGGTTCGGGTCGATGGGAAAACCATCGCCGGGATGGAAGATAGAAGTCCATGACGATGACGGGAAACCGGTCGGCGACAACGAGGAAGGAAGGCTTGCGATCTGCGCGAACCCGCCGCCGCCAGGCCTTGTTGTCGAGTACCTCGATAACCCTGAGGAGAACGCGAAGTCTTTCGTGAACGGCTGGTACTACACCGGCGACAAGGTACACCGGGATTCGGACGGCTACTTCTGGTTTGTGGGGAGGAGCGACGATGTCATCAAGAGTTCCGGCTACCGGATCGGGCCCTTCGAGGTCGAGAGCGCACTCATCGAACACCCTGCGGTCCAGGAAGCGGCGGTCGTCGGGAGCCCGGACCGGATCCGGGGCCTGATCGTGAAAGCCTTCATTGTCTTAAACCGGGGATTCGAGCCGTCGGATGCTCTCGTCAGGGAGATCAAGAACCATGTGAAGCGCACGACGGCGCCGTACAAGTATCCCCGGGAGATCGAGTTCATCGCCGAACTCCCGAAGACACTCTCCGGGAAGATCAAGCGTAACGAGCTGAAGCTTGCCGAGATGACGAAAAAGCAGGGAAAGCAGTGAGAGCGGGTTGGGGAGAGATATCTTTTTTGGGAAAAATTGGGATCTCCGGGATTTTCGTTTTGAGATAAACATGCAATTTTCTCCAGGGAGATCCCGGCTTGTTCCCCTTTTTGTGAGCGAGTGGAGGAACGAGCATGCCACCTCCGCATGAAGCGTGTGGCCTCATACCCTACAATAGAGGCTATCCGTATAACCTGTGACCTCTGAAAATACACCCATTCCGACCCCGTTCCGGACCCTCATGTTCCCAGGTCAATCCGGGCTCAATTCAGCCCCGGATTACCTCAGGTACCCTACCCGGACCCCCTCCGGAAGCTGAATTATTTTACACGCAAAAATTTCCCCGAATTTGCAACGGATTTAGGGCAATCCGACGTAGAATTGGAGGTTTTTCCAGCTCCAAAATAGCGGCGTTTTACGGCCCCCTGGTTTTTGGATCGATAGTTTCCCTGTATGAGCCTGAGATCGGGCCCGGAAGACCCCTTGGTGGGGCTGGCCTGTACCGACGATATATAAAGGGGTTAACTTGGGAGAGGGAATTCAAATAAGAGGATTTGGTTATTTGTGGATCATTGCGAGGTGAGCGGCCAGTGCTCGTCCCTCCGCCTGGCCGCAATCAACAAAACCGGTTCGCGATCTCTGGGATTCTGGATATATCAGAAAAATCCGGGATTCTCTTTTTGAGATAAACATGCAACTTTCTCCAGAGAGATCCCGACGTATTCCCTTGCATGTAAGCGGATGCAGGAACGAGCACGCGAACTCCGAGCGAAGCGAGGTCTCCTGTTTTTCTATCAGAGACTATACAGCTGGCCGTCACAAACACATGCGGCCAGTGCTCGTCCCTCCGCCTGGCTGCAATCAACAAAACCGGTTCGCGATCTCTGGGATTCTGGATATATCAGAAAAATCCGGTATTCTCATTTTAAAATAATCCTGCAACTTCCTCCAGAGAGATCCCGGTGTATTCCCTTGCGTGTGAGCGGGCGCAGGAACGAGCACGCGAACTCCGAGCGAAGCGAGGTCTCCTGTTTTTCTATCAGAGAAGATACAGCTGGCCGTCGCGATCAACAGACCGGTTCCGGAATCTCAAAGATTCAGGTATGACGCATGTGCGTGGGATTTCGGAACATCCCTATCCCGCAAGCTCCTGAATTACAGTATCCACGAGAGATCCCGGCCTATATTTTTCAGAAGTGACCATGTCCATTTTATTTTTCCTTCTTCCCAACAAGAACCGCCAGAAAAGGAAACGAGAGGGAACGTTTTCAGACTTTCCAGAGAAACGCAAACAGAACGCCCATTACCGGGCAACCTATCCCTTCCTCAACAATCGATGCCGCGTAAAAGACGAGCGGCCAGTCCATCGTCGTGATCATGACAAAGAGGCTGGGAATGGTCATGATGACGAGGAATAGCCCCCCGAACAGGAGACCTTTCCTGACAGTCGTTCCCTGCAGCGCATTCCGCACGGTATCGAACACGACGGCCGCCGCAAACGAGACCACGAAGGGATACAGGAAAAAGAGCAGCATCACGGGATCGTCCATCGCACGCATCCCGCCGAATGTCGAGATATCGTAGGGAACCACCATGCCAATGAGGCTGTTCAGACCGAAGAGCAGGACAAAGAGGAGAATCCCTCCCCCGATGCCGCCGAGGACAATATTCCTTGCGTCCATATACGGTATTCCCGGCCGGGGATTCATAAAAGGATACGCTGACGGGGCGAACGTGAAGCCACAGGGTCTTCCCGCCGAAAGCGTCTGCATCCCTTCGGGTATCATATGGTGAAACATCACTGTTTTTATCTGTAGGCAAATGCCACAGTATGTGTCACACAAGTTTCGTGAGGATCATCAAATGTGCATTGCAATACCTGCTGAAGTGATCGAGATAAAAGACGGAAATATCGGGGTCGTTGATTACGGCGACCTCAGGCAGGAAGTGCGACTCGATCTCGTCGACGTAAAGCCCGGCGAGTTCGTGCTCGTCCATGTAGGGTTTGCCATCCAGCGCCTCTCGCGGGAAGAAGGGCTCGAGACCCGCCAGCTCTTCCAGGAAGTCTACGCTGCGATGGAGGAGTGATGCACGAGTACGGGATCGCGTACGACCTGTACGCGACCGCGAGGAAGGCAGCGCTCGAAAATAACGCCGACCATATCACCCGGATAAAGGTAGATGTTGGGGAGATGGCGATGGTGAACCCGGAGCAGGTGAAATTTCTTTTCGATACGATTGCAGAGGATGACCCCCTCTTTAAAGGCGCCGTCCTTGACTGCACGCTCGCGAAACCCGAGACCCGGTGCAGCTGCGGGTACACCGGATCCGAAGTCTATGTCTGCCCCGTCTGCGGGGCGCTTCCCGAACTCGTGAAAGGGCGGGAGATTGTGGTGACCAACATCGAGATTGAGGTGGATGACTGATATGAAAGTAAACCTGATGCACGGAGCAGGAGGGGAAGTCATGGGAGAACTCCTCCAGGTGCTCACGAAATTCTCCCACAACAACGCAGGCGGGATCGGCCTCGAGGCGCTGGACGACGGCGCGGTCATCCCCCTGAATGGCGCGAACCTTGTCTTCACCACCGATTCGCATGTCGTCCGTCCCGTCTTCTTCCCGGGCGGGGATATCGGGAGAATCGCAGTCTCGGGGACCGTGAACGATCTCGCGATGATGGGCGCCCGGCCGGTGGCCCTCTCCTGCGGGATGATCATCGAGGAAGGATTCGATGTGGACGATCTCGAACGGATCGTGCGTTCCATGGACGAGGCCCTCGGGGAATGCGGAGCCGCCATCGTCACCGGCGACACGAAAGTCGTGGAGAAAGGTGCGCTCGACGGGATCTTCATCAACACGGCAGGGGTCGGGGTCGCGGAAAAACCCATCCGGGACAACGGCCTTCGCCCGGGCGACAGAATCATCGTCTCCGGCACCCTGGGCGACCACGGCATTGCGATCATGGCGCACCGCGAAGGCTTCGATCTCGGGGAGCAGATCCGGTCCGACGTCGCGCCGCTCTGGAAGATGGTGGAAAAGGCGCTCGCGGCAGGGGACATCCATGCCATGAAGGATCCGACCCGGGGCGGGTTCGCCAGCGTCATCAACGAGATGGCCAAAAAGAGCGGGGTCTCGATCCGGATCGATGAGGAATCCGTCCCGATCAAGAAGAGCGTCCGGAGCGCGGCAGGCATGCTCGGGATCGATCCCCTTGAAGTCGCTAACGAAGGAAAAGTCGTAATCGGCGTCCGGGCTGATGATGCGGAACCGGTTCTTGCCGCACTCCGCAGCCATCCCTACGGCAAAGACGCGGCGGTCATCGGCAGGGTTGTCGAAGGGTCCCGGGTCATCATGGAGACGAAGATCGGGGGAGAGCGGTTCATCGAACCCCCGATGGGAGATCCGGTTCCCCGGGTCTGCTGAATATTCAGATTTTTCTTTTCCCCGTTACCCTTCTCCTTTTTTCAGAGATCCAGGTTCAGGTACCTGCGGAGGAGATCGAGCGCTTCGGCCTCCTTCGGCCCCCCGCATTTTCTGACCAGCCGGGCATGGTGGCGGATCAGCGTTTCAAGTTCCGGGTCATGGCTCCGGAGATACCGGGTCCCGTGCACGGCGATCTCGATAACGCTGTTGAAGCCCCGGTTTACCGGCCGTGCAGGAATATGCAGCACCGTCTCCCGCACCGGGCTGAGCCGGACCATGAGCGCTTCCGGAGTCTCCTTCTCAATCTCGGCGGTGAATGCCACCCAGGCATCGGTCACCCGGAGCCGCTGCATGTGCAGGTCCCCGATCGTCTCGTCCTGGAAAAAATATTCGGGCAGATCGTCGAACGCAGTCCTGGCGAAGATGACCGGGTCATGGAGGATATTTGCAACGACCCAGCCATTCATCGCAATGTTTCCTGCGGTATGGCTTCCCTTGAAGAGGTGCATCCGGAACGTGCCGTTCCGGCATATGAGTCCAACCGGGGCTGCATTCCCCCCGGTGGTCGCAATTACCTCGTTGATCCCGTCGTCTAGGAGTCCCATTCCCAGCCTTCACCCAGAGCGGTATAGATGGAGGCGATGATAATATCTGCGGTCGAACCCGGGTTGATATCTTCCCTGATGCAGAGTTCATCGAATTCCCTGATGTCCCGGACCCCGTCAATCACTTCCCGTGCCCGCTCCATCGTCCTCCGCGATACCTCGATGCCATGCTTCTTTGCAACGAAGGTATCGGGTTCGGATGCAAGGAGCGCGAGGAATGCTTTGCTTATCGATTCCGAACCCGGCCCGTAATCGTGCAGCAGGTCGGCACCCTTCCGGGTCAGGGCAAACCCGTTCAGCCATTCCCGGCAGACCATGTCACGGGGGGCAGAGTATGCCATCACATCGTACAGGGTCATACGGTTCTCCCTGAGTGACTCCTCTGCGGACGGATCGTTGATATCCATCTCGTCATCTGCGAGAACCGCGACCCGGGTGAGCCCGAAGGCACGGTAAAACAGGACGGCATCCTCGACCGTGGTTCCTGCGACCACTTTCAGGGCCCCGGGGATATCCCCGCCCATGACGAGCGGGACAAGGAGAATGAATGCCCCGAAGTGGGTGTTCCCTCCCGCGTGGCAGTGGGTTTCCTCGACAGCGGAATGGAAGATCTTTCCCACGCTTCCGGATGCGCCCAGCCGTTCGGCTTCGTCAAGCGCATTCCGGGAAAAGATCATGGAACCAAGGAAATGCTCCAGCCGGGTGGTGTCGTAATCGTGGCACCGGTCCACGTTCCCGGGTTTCGGGTACGCGCAGACCTCCAGCATCATCGCAAGCTGTGCACGCTCAGCGCACGTCATCTTCCGGCAGTTCATGGAAAATACGTTTCATCAGGATGTTCGAGAGGTCGCGCTTCAGGTTCATGTACACGGCAGGCTTAAGGCCGATGTCCCGGAGCGTCATATCCCGGAACATGCAGGGCGACGAATCCTTGCAGCACCAGGCAAGGCTCCCGAAGCAGGTCTGCTTCCCGTTCTCAATCGGCGTTCCTTTCACCGCGTCCATCTTGAGCTGCAGGTATTCGTCTTTCGGAATTCCAAGGCGTTCGAGCGTGGGGAGGAGGGGGCACTCCTTCACCGGCATGCAGCAGAATGCAAGGGCACGGAGATCCCCGCCCCTGCAGAGCTGCTTCGGGGAATTGTACCAGCCATGCTCCTCGGTATAGCGGGAAAGCGCCGCATCGAGTCCTGCAAGCGTCCGCTCGTTCGATTCGCGGGCCACGGAGACCAGGTCCGCGCCGTGCGAGAGCATCTCTTTCATGCGCTCGAACGAATTGATGGAGTTGTTTGCGATGATGGTGAGGGGGCAGCTGTTCCGGATCTGCCGTACCTTGGTGTGGCCGAGATCCATCAGATCGATATGGAGGATATCGGCACCGGCGCGCCAGAGCTTCCGGCTCAGGAGCCGGTCATCGGCACTCACTCCCGCCCGGAATTTGACCGAGACCGTTACTCCGGCTCTCTTGAGCGCCTGGACCATCGCTTTCAGTTCGTCGGGATATTTTACCAGGTATTCCCCGGCACCCGCCGCGATCATCGGCTCCTGCCTGCAGTGCGCGTCGATCTCGTAGATGACCGATGGGCCGATCGCGGCAGCAAGGTCCCTGCAGGCCTGGGGGGAGCTGGCCCGGAAATTCAGGCCCGGGACGACATCGCCCGTTTCCAGGAGGGAGACCTGCTTTTGTATGTCCCCGATAATATCGTCTGACAGGAACTCCTTTCGTCCCGCCCCGACCATTGCCCGGGATGCGGCGAGGGTCTTTGCATCGACAGAATATCCGCCGATGAATGCCGCTCCGATATGGGAGGCCCGGGCAAGAACATAGGACGCGTCGACAACACCCGCCATCGAGGCAAGAGCAATGGGAGTTTTCACAGCCTTCCCGTTCAGGGTGAGGCCGTACCTGCCGGTCGCGTCTGTCATAAGTTCATATACTATGCGACAGAAGAATAAAAGGCCTTTGGAACGGATGGTTCCTCACGTTCCTGCAGAACCCGGAAAGGTGGGAAATCCCCTGCATGTCAGTATGCGTACCGGGCCCGGACCGTTTTTCGGTTTTCCGGAATCACGGGATCGGCCGGACGACGGAGGTACATATGGTGCTATTTTTAATAGTTATTTGTAATAACTTGTACAACTATGGGTACCAAAGGAATGCTACTCCTTGGACACGGAAGCACGCTTCCCTATAACAAGGACCTGGTAGAACACACCGCAGAACTGATCGCAGGCAAAAACAGCGATTATATCGTGAAGTGCGGATTTCTGAACATGAACACGCCGACCGTGACGGACGCGCTCGATGCCTTCAAAAAGGAGAAGATCGATGTCCTCGTTGTCGTTCCCCTCTTCCTTGCAAAAGGCGTGCACATATTAAAGGACATTCCCGAACTGATCGGGTTTACCGAGGGCCAGACCAAAGGCACGTTTGCCCTGAACGGGACGTCCATCCCGATGGTGTATGCCGATCCCATCGGTATCGACCCGCTCCTTGCCGACCTGATGATCAAGAATGCTGCAAAAGCGCTCCAGATGATCTGAGGGCATGTATATCCTGGTGCTGGACACCATCCATGGCGGGAACGTGATTGCGGATGCGTATCGTGCCCGGGGCGACCGGGTGGATGCGCTTGACGTATATCGCAGAACGTCCGGAATTTCCGGGGAGGATGCCCTGCACCGTGACTATGACTGTATCGTCGCCCCGGTCCACCTGGACCCGGATCACCCCCTCCTCAAAAAAGATCCTTCCCGGGCGATCAGCCACCACGAGGCGGTACGCCGGCTCCTGGAAGGGCGTCTTCCCGTTCCTTTTGTCGAGATCACGGGTGCCCGGGGAAAAACGACGACTGCGCTCGCGCTCGCTGCCTGCATGCCGGGCAGGGGCGTCGTGCATACCTCGAACGGGACGTTTCTCGTTCCGGAACATATCCTTCTCTGGAAACGGAGTATCACCCCGGCATCGGTACTTCCTGCGGCAGAATATGCGCACCGGGAGGGACGATGGCTTATTGCCGAGGAGTCCCTGGGAGTCACCGGCGCAGGAGACCTTGCGATCATCACGTCGCCCGACGATTACCCGGTCGCTGCCGGAAAGAAGCGGGCGCTTGCCGTAAAGACCGGTTCGGCAGGGCGTTCGGCCTGTGTCTTAACTGCCGGGGGGATATCCATCGCGCACAAAAACCGGGTGGATGTTGCCGATACGGCACAGGTTGATGGCGACCGGTGCAGGATAACGTACGCAGGAAAGATCGCGGCGTTCGTAACGCCCCTGCTCCGGCTTTCCGGGTACAGGACCGCGCTGGTGCTGGCGGGCACCGCGGCCATGATCCTGGGCGGGGATCCGGTGCAGCTCTCCGGCTTCTCCGCGGTCGAGGGGCGCCTTTCCGTGGAACGGTCCGGGGGCCGGGTAATTATCGATAATTCCAACAGCGGCACGAATGCGGCGACCACAAAGGATGCCGCCGATCTCGCGAGAAGTATCTCAGGGAACCCGGATCTCCCGCTGACGCTGGTCATCGGGCAGGAGGCCCACGCGGTCTGCGAGGGGTTCCCGCCGGAATCCGTGGGGGAAGCCATCCGGGCCGTCCGCCCGGCGCGGGTTATCCTGATCGACGGCGAACGGAACCTTTCCGGTTCCAAGCCGGTCCTTGATGCGACCGGGAACCTGCCCCGGGAAGGGGCGGAAACCCTTGCGGAAGGAAAAGAGATGGCACTCCGGGCAGGAGGAACCGGCCCGGTGGTCCTTGCAGTGAAGAGGTGGAGATGATGAAATACATGCAGCCGCGGCCGAGTTCCATTGTTGCCGCACTCTATACGGCCCGGGACCTTGAGGTGGACGTTGCAATCCTGCACGGCCCCTCCGGGTGCTCGTTCAAGCACGCCCGGCTCCTGGAAGAAGACGGGATCCGGGTCCTGACCACGTCCCTTGCGGACAACGAGTTCATATTCGGCGGGCAGGGAGTCCTCGAAAACGTGCTCCGGTACGCGGAGGAGACCTTCTCCCCGGAACGGATGGCGGTCATCGGTACCTGCGTCTCCATGATCATAGGTGAAGACCTCCCCTCCGCGGTGGCGTCCTCGGGTATTACCACCCCGACCATAACGGTCGACATCCATGCCGGGTTCGCGGAAAATATCGAAGGAGTCCTCCTGACCCTGGAAGCGGCGGCGGAAGCCGGCTGGATCTCCCGCGAGGAACTCGGGCGGCAGCAGGAACTCATGAAGAGCGCGAACGAGACCGAGCGGCTCCGGGGTGCGGCATGCAAACCGTACATCGAACCCTCCCGGGGCGATCTCAAGCATGTCGCAGGAAAGCGCCTTCTCGAACTTGCCCGTTCCGGGAAACGCGGCGCTGCGATCCTGAATGCAAAGAAAGAGACCGCGTACATGTTCGCGGACGAACTCGCCGCCCTGCACGATGCCTGCCCGGATGCGGATATCACGTACATCGCGAACCTTGCGGAGCGGGGCCTGCCCAAGGTGCGGCGGGATGCGGAACGGATTCTCGAAGGCCTCCGTGCACAGGGACTCGATCCCGAGCTCATCGGTGCCCTTGATGAATACGGCGCGAATGGCGAAGCGCTGGGCCTGCGGATCCGGGAGCTGAAGCCGGATTTTGCGCTCATCGCAGGCGTCCCGCACGCAATTCCCCCGGAATACCTCGAAGGCATCGAGTGCTTCTCGGTAACGAACGGCCCCCGGCAGGTCGAGCCCTTAAAGGAGCAGGGCCACCGGCATGTGATGGTCGAAGTCGACCTCCACCCGAAGACGCTGGGCGTCCGGGAGATCGTGCGGAGCGAGTTCGGGGACATCCTCCGGAGCCTGGCATGAAAGCCTTTATGATCTCGGGAGACCGGTCCGGGAGCGGGAAGACCAGCATCACGCTCGCAATAGCAGCGCTCCTCTCCCGGAAGATGCAGGTCCAGACCTTCAAGGTGGGGATGGACTACATTGATCCCTCGTACCTGACCGGGGTCACGGGAAAGCCGTGCCGGAACCTGGACAGTTTTGTCATGAACCCGGACCAGGTGCGGATGGTGTTCGATCACGGGCGGCAGGGAGCGGACATCGCCATCGTGGAAGGGGTGCGGGGGCTCTACGAAGGGGCGGAAGCGCTCGGGGACGCGGGGAGCAGTGCGGCGATCGCAAAGGCCCTTTCGCTCGATATTTTCCTTGTGGTCGACGCCCGGAGCATCACCCGGAGTGCGGCCGCGCTTGTCAAGGGGTTTGCCGCGTTCGATCCCGGGGTCCGGATCCGTGGCGTCATCCTCAACAATCTCAAGGGGGAAAGCCACCGGGAAAAAGCGGTCGTCGCCATCGAGCATTACTGCCACGTCCCGGTCATCGGCGCCATCCCCCGGATTCCGGAGATGCAGCTCACGATGCGCCACCTCGGCCTCGTTCCGTTCCGGGAAGGGGAGGAAGGTGCGGATTTCCTCCAGCGGATCGAGCGGATCACGGAGATCATCGGGAAGTATGTCGATATCGACCGGCTCCTTGCGCTCGCCGGGGAGGCGCCTCTTCCTGCTGCCCGGTTCCCGGAGTTTGAATCACCGGGCCCATCGGATGTTACTATCGGGGTCGCCCTTGACGAGGCATTCAATTTCTATTACTGCGATCTCTTCGATATCCTGCATGCGGCAGGCGCGGAGTTCGTGCCGTTCAGCCCGGTGAAAGGCAGGCTTCCCGGGGCAGACGGCTACATCATCGGCGGCGGGTACCCGGAGCTCTTCGGGAAAGAACTGGAAGCAAATGACCGGATGCGGGAGGCTGTACGGGAAGCATCCCGGAACGGCGTTCCGATCTTCGCGGAGTGCGCGGGGCTGATGTACCTGACGGACCGGATCACCCTGAATCCCGGCTGGCAGGATATAAGGGAAGAACGATCCTTCGGGATGTGCAGCGTCTTTCCGGGCCATACGGTACTTCCGGCCCGGAGAATTGTCAGTTATGTTGAGGGCGAGAGTCTCCCGGGAAGTCTCCTGGGAACGGCACGGTTCCGGGGCCACGAATTCCATTATTCCGATGTCATCCTTGATCCGGAGACCCGGTACCTGTACCGGATCACCCGGGGGACAGGGATCCGGGACCAGCTGGACGGGGCCTCGGTGAAGCGGACCCTGGCGAGTTATACCCACCTGCACCCGGTGCCATCGGCAGGGATGATCCGGACGTTCGTCTCTGCGTGCCGGCGTCCGGAATAAAGGGATGCAGGAGACCTGCGGCTTTATGCGGAAGAGAGATCACGGGGAGCGGTTACCGGGTTCTGAAATCCCCTCCCCGGCATCCAGAATCGTATCGATAAAGGACGAGATGCCTGAAAACGTCCCCGGATCCGCTCCGCTGTCAATACAGAAGAATACGCTCCGGATATCGTTCCTCCTGAGTTTGTTCCCGATGAGATGGACGAACCGCACGACCTGCTCCCGGGGCGCATGGATGAGGAGTGCGCTGACGGAATCAAAGAGAACGCACTTTTTCCCGGCGGGAGCGCCCGCGAGAATCCCGATGATCCCAATCTCGATTCCCGTGAGTGCCCCGGGTCCCGCAACATACCGGATATGCGGGTCCGGATCATCCGTCCCCCCGGCGTAGCGGGTAACGGCATCTACTATAAAGACCCGGGAGAGGTCGATCCCTTCGTCTCCGTACTGCTTCAGGAGGACCCGGGACGGAAGGGTCAGGCTGACAACAACCGCAATGCATCCGGCCCCGGTGATCTGCCGTACCAGGGACCGGATTGCGGGCTGGTGGCTGCCGGGCGGAATGCGAACCAGGTGCAGGGTCGTTTTCTCATCAGGGTCCCGGGTCGGGCTGCCTTCCATGTCATCTCCGCGAGGCCGGAAAATCCCTTCCTGTCCACCGGGTCCGACCGGGGCCTGGCACTGCAACCGGACCCGGAGGGATACATGCGATCTTCAGGATGATGTTCAGCCGGCCTGTACGATACGGGTTTCCGGAACAGGATATGAAGGTTGCCCCGTACCTGCCGGTACAAAGAATAAACTACAAACCCTAGGAACGCTCCATGATTTTTTATGATAATTTATATTGGCGGCCAGTATCTTCCCGAAGAGGATGCAAAGATTTCGGTCTTTGACCATGGCTTTCTGTACGGGGACGGGGTCTTCGAGGGAATCCGTGCCTATGGCGGCAGGATCTTCCGGCTTCAGGAGCATCTCGACCGGCTCTACGATTCGGCAAAGACGATAGATCTCGAGGTCCCGATCACGAAGGACGAATTCGCGGAAGTGATCAAGGAGACGATCCGCAGGAACAAACTGACCGACTGCTATATCAGGCCCATCGTGAGCAGGGGTGTCGGGGATCTCGGTCTCGATCCCCGCAAGTGCGAAAAGGCGAACGTCATCGTCATCGCAAAACCCTGGGGCGCGATGTACGGCGACCTGTACGAGAAGGGACTCAGGGCGGTCACGGTCGCGGTTCGCAGGAACCCCGCGGAAGCCCTGCCCCCGAACGTAAAAAGCCTCAATTACCTCAACAATATCCTCGCAAAGATCGAGGCGAATTACAAGGGCGGGGATGAGGCGATCTTCTTTGACACGAACGGGTATATCTCGGAGGGATCCGGGGACAACCTGTACATCGTGAAGAACGGGGAGATCCTGACTCCCTATACGCTCAACAACCTCCGGGGCGTCACCCGGATGGTGGTCCTTGAGATCGCGGCATCGCTCGGGATCACCGTGAAAGAGCAGAACCTGGGGTTCTTTGATCTCTATTCAGCAGACGAGGTCATCTGCACCGGGACCGCTGCCGAGGTCGGGCCGATCACCTGGATTGACGGGCGCGTTATCGGGACCGGGAAGCCTGGGCCGGTCACGAAGCAGCTGATCAGCGCTTTCAGGGCCGTTACCGAAAAGGAAGGGACGCCGGTTTACTGAAGTGGATGATGGATACCCCCCACGGTTTCGTCACTCGTTTGGAGTGTGTCCGGAAAGGGTTGCCTGGTATCCCCTGAAGATTCTCTTTTTTCCGGGATCCCGTGCTTACGGGATCCCTCCTGCAATGTTTCAGGACTGCCGTAGTTCCGGGCAACCCGGTCTCCTTTGTATCAGAGCAGGTACAAAAGTGGAATTGCAACGATAATCGGCAGGACGAGGTTGTCATCGACCGGGGAGAGCAGTTCCACGATCCCTGCAACGAGGGCGAGCACCAGGGCAGCCCCCGGAGAAATGAAAAATATGAGGAAGATCGCGGTCGCAAGGAACCCTGCAAAGAATCCCTCGAATGTTTTCCCGTTCCGGATCCGGTGCCTCCCGAACCGCCTGCCGCAGATGGCAGAGACGCTGTCGAGGATTGCAAGGACGGCAACCGCAAGCGCCGCAACCTCTGCGGGAAAGAGGATCGTGACCACGAGTGCGCTGAAGACAAAATAGAGCGCCCCTTTCCCGGGGATCTCGCCTTCGCGTTCGAGAAGCGCCACGAGCTCGGATATTCCCGGGAGGTAGTGGTTCTTCATGCAGAGATCGATGAGCCAGAGCCCGCCGAGGATTGCGATTGCGATTCCCGGGACTGAGATCTCCTTCGGCAAAAAGAGGATGATACCTGCGATGCCGAGTCCGATAACGAGGTGGGAGATCTTGCGCAGGTATTCGTGCATGGCCATAATCTGGATCGGACCGGATGAAAAAGGGCGCGATTTCACCGGCCAGGCCGGCATGCCGGGCCTTGGTTCCCGCGCCCCGGGCCCGGAGGATCCTGCCGGCAGGTGTTCTGCCCTGCCGGCTTCCGCAATCTTTTTACCTCGCGTGGTAAAATAAAACAGGCACACGCTGCTATAGTGTAGACCGGCCAATCATGCGGGCCTTTCACGCCCGCGACAGGGGTTCAAATCCCCTTAGCAGCATAAGGACAGTTTGTCCAAATCCACCGAAAAATACTTCTGTTTTGAGCGCATTCTGAGCCTCAATGATGCCTTTGCCTGCACCGCTCAGGAAGGACAAATCGTTCCATTCGATCAAAAGCGAATATGGGGATACCTCGTTACAACACGCGCTTGAGAAGGGAACGATCACGCGTCAGGATATTGCCCTAGTTGCGGAGTACATCAACGAGCTGCAGGCGTCCCGGAACATCAGCGTAGGCCGGAAGAACAAGATCGTATTCACGCTGGTAGGGTGGCGCAGGTTCATTAAACCGTTCCAGGATCTCACCATCGCGGATGTGTATGAAGGGCTCGCAAAACTGAAAGCCGGTGAGAATGCTCGTGGCGCACCTTTCAAACAGAATACGATCCGGGATTTCGTGACCATCTTAAAGGCATTCACGTTGTGGATGGTTGAGAACCAGTACAGCACGCTCCCGGAGAACAAGATCCGGAAGCTTCAGACCCCGACCCGGGACGCCATGACCAAGACCGCTGCCGATCTGCTCACCCCGGAAGAGATCACGGCAATGATCGATGTGTGCACCCGGAGTATCGACCGGGCGATCATCATGATGCTCTATGAGGGCGGGTTCCGAATCGGTGAACTCGGTGCGCTGAAGTGGGGCGATCTGAAATTCGACGAATATGGGATTGTGGTCAATGTCAAGTTCAAGACCGAGAAGCCCCGGTACCTCCGGCTCGTGATGGCCCGGGAACATCTCGCCAAGTGGAGGACGGATTATCCTTTCAAGGCAGAGGGAGAGAATCTTGTTTTCATTACCGAGCGGAAAACCCCGCTTACCCATGCATCCATCCAGAAACAGTTGAAACGGCTCGCGGAACGGGCAGAGATTGAGAAGCATATCACCCCCCATATCTTCCGGCATTCCCGGATCACGCATCTGATTAAGGAAGGTGTCCCGGAGAGCGTGATCAAGCTGATGATGTGGGGGAATATCGGGAGCGTGATGTTCCAGACGTACGCGCATCTTGTCGGTACGGATATCGATGCAGTGATCCTGAAGAATTACGGGGTAAAATCCGTGAATGGCGATAAGCCCAACGGGATACGGCTGGAACCCCGCCAGTGCGAGCATTGCTATACGGTGAATGCGCCGACATCGAATTACTGTTCAAGCTGCGGCAGACCGCTTGATCCGGTGACTGCAATGAAACTGGATGAGAAAACGCAGATTGCCCGGGACAGCCCGGATTATCAGGAATTGTTGATGAGACTGAGGAAGGATTTGAATTTGTAGATCTTTTTTAAATGAATGAAGAATCACTCAAAGAGAACTCTCAATAAAAGATTAAAATAAAATACTTGGACTAATCCTTATATCATTACAATGGACGATGTTTTGGTAATAGCAACGGTTATTGGGGCAGTAGTAGCAGTTATTGGGGTAATATTAGGGGGTCTAACACTCTACCACGAATGGGATATGAATAACCCAAAACTCGCCATCGAACTTAATAAAAATTCTGATTTTTATAGAACAGCTCCGACCCTTCAAATAATTGCCAGAAATACAGGACAAACGAATATCAAATTAGAGGGCGCTTCTCTTCTTTATCGAGATACTTTCTCTAATTATAAAAATTCACACTATGTACTCAATGGACGATATATCTCCAACCCAACACCGAATCACAGTTTTCCATATCTTTTAGAAACAGGATCCAGTTTTTCATTTTCAGAATATTACAATTATATTGCTTATTCATTACAACAAGAGGGTCAATCAGGTAAAGTAACAATAAAAATCGTTTTTAGAGATGCAACAGGAAAAGAATACCCGAGTGAGACATTTATTTTTGACATGTCAGAAGCGAAAAATCCTTCGAATCCCGTTAATAACGGTATTCTTTAATTTATTTTAATTGTTATTTTGAGGAGTAAGAATCTTATTTTGAATTAATTTCTTTTCTGGAAGTTTCTTACCGGGACCTTGCGTCTCTAATAACCTAGCCTTCCCCTGCCGGATCCATCGCTTCCAGACCAATACCGCGATGGGATCTTCCATATGTTCCAGTTCATCCATTGATATTGTCAGCATCCCGGCGTTCCTCTTCTGCATCTTTCCTAATGGTGAGTCTCAAAAAGGGAGCATATAAACGGCACGATTGTTCAGAATAGAACGAGTGAATTATCGAACTCCGATTCAAAAAACAGCACTGATTTTGGTTTACCGAGTTAGTGAAAATGATCGTGATGATGAGAAAACCGGCTGTTAGGTTTCCGTAGCAACATTGCATAAATGTGAAAGTGGAGAGTTGTTGGTTCGTGGCACAACGTAAAGTAGTGAAAATCGAACGTTAAACTGCGTTGTGATTGCAAATTATACGTGATCCAAGAAAAAACAGAGTCAAATTATGTAAAAATCCGCAAACGGGCGCATGTACGTGCATAAATCAAAATGGACAACCGGATCAAATTTTGTTATTTAAACTTTTTCCCATTTCCGCGTACATCGTAAAACGCGCATCTGGTTTATAAACCTGAATTAGGTTGTACCAAAATTCAATTATGGCCCCGATAAGTACCAACTTATCACTGGCTATATTATATTGGATACGAAATTAACCGCAGAGGGATCTTGGATGAGTCTTGCAGGAAAAATACTAGAGGATTGGAATACAACTGTAAGAAAACAAGGAATAATTTTAACTTGGCGTCTTTTTTGGCGGAGTTTTCTTCCAAAACCTGAAAATGCTTATTGTTTCATACAAAAGGATTCGCTGACGGAAAAAAGCACTATAGCCGGATTTGATGACTTCATAAAAATATGTGATAACCGGCTTGCTATGTCAAAATCGCTTTTGCATGATCTTTCAATAATACTCAGCGCGATTTTCGTGTCCTTTACCGTGATAGCAACGATTTTAGCAGTTACGGCCAAGGAGAAATCAATTGATTTCCCAAGTATGATTTTCAGCCAACCAGTTATTGCAGTTCTTACGATTTTCTTGTTTATTTGCGTTCTGGCTTTACTGATATGGATCGGATATCTCAGGACTCAGATATACACGTGGGCCTCATTCAAAGAATTCGCTATTATCTCCCAAAGTGAATGGCGAGAGAACTCCGAGGGGCAACGCTGATTATTCTTTCTTTTCCTCTTTTATTCGCCCTATAATATCAGATAGGAATTTTCGCCCATCTTCCGATAGTAAAAACACTTTTAATTCATCTTGGAGATTTTTGCTTCGGTTATCAAAGTAGAACCGGATGGCTGTGGTAATAACATCAGCCCGGGTATCAAATTCTCCACTCTCAATAAGTTGGTTCATCTTTTTTTCAATATCAGGTGGAATCCGATACCCCGTTGCAGTCCTGGATTTTTCATTTGATAATTTGCGGCTCATCCGTACAACACTAGTAATACGTCTTAATTACGATACGTCCAACTTGAGTAACTAACTTGAGTTACATTAATCATCTCAACAGGAGATCTTAGATCACATAATTCATCAGAGCGACGCAAGATGCCACACAGGTCTTCTAATGCTTCAGAATGGGAGAATCTAGCATTAAACCCCAAAACGGATACTCCGCTTTATCTTTCTCATCGGAACTCTTCCAAGAACGGTTTTCCGATTTCACGGGGAACTGATCTTTTCGTGCACCGGGCTCCAAGTGGAACACTATACTTCTATCTCTTCCATTGGTCTAATCATTCAAACGAGACAAATATTTGCCAAATAATCAGTAAAGATTCTGCACGGAATATCATTCTCGAATATATGGGACAAAAGAATCATAATATTGCAAATCATAAGGGTATCAGAATTTTAGAATACTATTCTGGTATTATTTGACTATATTAAGTTGGATATGACTTAAATCTAAATAATGGATTATTCTCACTCAATCCGATGTTCGCTATAGTATTGCGTATTATTTTTAGTTTGTAAAAGGAAATCCAACCAAAAGGAAATTATTATAATTCAATGACTCAATACCGAAAGTATGCTGCCTATACCTCAATTGAAACTAGGATCTAATGATGCTCAAAATTATCGAAAACGAGGTAATAAAGAATATTTCAATAAAATCTTTTTAAAAACTGATGAACTCGATGAAATTTGTAGAGATGATAAATATTTTTTGATCGGAGAAAAAGGAACGGGCAAGACTGCATATGCTGTGTACATGTCTAATAATTTTTATAATAATAATTTCAGTTCAATCCAATTTATTAGACAAACAGAGTATAACAAATTTGTAAAAATTAAACGAGATAAGCACCTTCAATTTTCTGATTATTCAAGTATTTGGCGAGTAATTTTGTATTTATTAATGTCCGAACAAATAATTTCAAATCAAAAGGACCTCCCCAAATTTTTTGATAGATTTACAAAGATGAAATTAATTAAGGACGCAATTGACAGTTTTTATGATAATGCGTTTTCACCAGAGATTATAAATGCGATGTATTTTGTAGAAAACAACGATACAGTCTTCGAGATATTTTCAAACACCGGACTTATCGATGCAAAAACTGGATTAAATACGAAAAGAGAGAAAACATCAACGGGGAAAACTTTTCAAATACATTTATTAAAAATTCAAAAGAAATTCGAGGAAGCATTCTCTCAATTGAGAATGAAGAATGGATATATTTTATTTATTGATGGAATTGATATAAGACCACCTGATATCACATATAAAGAATATCTAGATTGCATACGTGGATTGGCAAATGCGATATGGATCGTGAATAATGATATTTTTGGGAACCTTAAGGGATCGGGAAGAATCAGAGTTGTTCTTTTAATTCGACCTGATATTTTTAATTCGCTTGGTTTACAAAACCAAAATAACATTATCCATGATAACTCTGTTCTTTTAGATTGGAGGACAAAACTAGATCAATATAGAAATTCAAATCTTTTTGAAATTGGAGATAATTTACTAAAAGTCAGCCAATCTGAAGAAGACAAAAAATCTCTTGAGTGCGGAAAAACGTGGGACTATTATTTCCCTTATAACGTCGAAACAAACTGGAGAAAATATAAAGCTATCGACTCATTTCCTGCAATGTTAAAATATACATTGTCTCGTCCTAGAGATATAGTAACAATTCTATCAATATTGCAAAAAAATGCAATTAATAGTAATAAAAATAAATTGATTTTTGAGAGGAGTGATATCGAAAACGCAGATTTCCGAGAAAAACTTTCTAAATATTATATGGCTGAATTAAAGGACCAATTATTTTTTTATTATACCGATGATGAATATCAAATATTTTTAAAATTTTTTGAATTTTTAAATGGCAAACGTGAATTTTTGTATCATCAATATTTGCGTGCATTTCGAGATTATTATGAATTTATTGAGCATAATCGGTTTACAACACCAGAATTTGCAAAATCTCCAGACGATTTCCTTCAATTCTTATATGATTTAAATATTATCTGTTATATCGAGGAGACTATAGATCATGAACAATTTTGGAGATGGTGTTATAGACAAAGAAGTTTCGGAAATCTTGCACCTAAAGTGAAAACGTCAACAAAATATAGAATTTTTGTAGGAATCGAAAAAGCTCTTAATATAGGAAAATTGCATAGTTAATTACTTAAAATTATTTATTTTTAAATAAAAATATAATTTTTTAATTTTCACCATACTAATGACCATTCACGTTTTTTGTTCTGCTTTTAAGTCCACAACAGGGAATACTTTATTCTATCGATAATGACACAAAAGCCTTTAAGACTTAACACAATAAGGATTGTTAAAAATCGGCCAAATAATTGTCCATTTCAGATTTGGACGCACTATAGGGAATCCCCTTAGCAGCATCGGAACAGAGGGTTACAAGCCTCCCAATTTTCAAATTAACAAATTCTTGAAGAGATATTGTTTTCCGGATACATATATTTTCTACTGATTCCGGATTTCCAGGATTGTCATTTTTCGTTCCGTGGATTCCTAGCGTGCATCCACTACGGAAAAATGATCTAAAAACGACTGTCGTATAACTTGAATTATACAATTAAATGCCCCAAACCTGGGATTTTATCGTATAACCCGGATTATACGATAGCTATTGTTTTGGTTTATTTACGATCTGCTCAATGTTTTTTGAGAGATATTCAGATCCCTCATATAATCCCAGATACGCTTTTAAAAATTAACTTTGATATTCATCCCAGATTCTTACAGTTTTTCTTATTTCTCAAAATTCGGTAGGGGATATCTATAAATCACTAAGTAGAATCTTCCCCAAGATCTTCAAACGTTCTCATTTTATAGAGGGACATAGCATCGATTTCTTTATGAGTATCCATTCCAGTTCTTAAAATTATATTAACAATTCCACTATTCAAAAGCATTTTAGAGCAGAGGAAACACGGCCAAATTTTAATAATTTCTTCAGTTTCAACGTCATATCCTGCGAGATATAATGTACAACCTCGAGCAAGTTTACCGGCTTGAAGGAGCGCATTCATTTCAGCGTGAACACACCTACACAGTTCATAGTTTGAACCAGAAGGAATCTTGTGTTCCCTTCTCCAACACGTTTTCAACTCTGTGCAATCGATCTGTTTTCTTGGAGCACCGGTATATCCAGTAGATACAATGGTATCATACTGATCAACGATTATTGCACCAAAATTTTTTCGTAAACAGGTTCCTTGATGGGCACATCGTAATGCCAGATCCAAAAAAAAACGATATCTATTGGTTCTCATCATAGTAATTTAAAAGAATGCTAGATAATATAATTTATTAATTTACCACATTATAATATTTGTTGCACAACATATATATAAAATTAAATTTAGTTTTATTATTATGCCTGACTTTATTAATAAAATTCCGGATGACTATTGGGCTAAATTAGGGAAGATTTATTCAGATAAGAAACTTGAGGATGAATGGAAAAATGAAGAAAAATCTTTAATAACCATAATGAATCAAATCCTAAACATACTCCCTGAGGAATATTCACTAGTTGAACCCAAGAATATTGGGGGTACCTCTGTAATTTCCGTTGTACATAATAAAAAAAATAATTTGATGTGCGCGTTAAAATTTCCTCGTCCTATAAATGAAAAATTAACCGATTTCAGAAAAAGTCTTGTCGAAGAAATTTCCCATTTGATTAATGTAAGGCACCATAATATTATTGCTTTATATTACCATGATGCAATTGATTTCAGAATTTCTGATGTCATTACAATTGGATTGCCATTTTATATAATGGAATACATTGAAGATTCAATAGATGGGGAAAAATACTTTGGCCAAAACGATATTTCCGAAAATAACCTTGTAAAAATTATTCAGCAAGTAGCAAAAGGTATTCATCACCTTCATGAAATGAATATTGTTCATTTGGACGTAAAACTCGAAAATATGTTAATTTCATTAGATGATAATAATGAAGTTAATCGTGCAGTTATATCTGATCTAGGATCAGCTCGAAAGCTAACTATTTCTCCTCCCAATGATGATGAAAAAATTACATTAATTTTTGATCAGAGATGGGCATCACCAAAATTAATGAAATTAATTAAAAAATTTTCCCAAACAGGAGATCCTGCAAGGTTTAAAGGAATTGAAGTTCCTCGTTCGGGATTAGATAAATCTTTTGATTTATATTCATTTGGGAGAAACATTCATAGAATATTTGAGATGGTCGAAAAATCAAAATTCTCCACTAAGTGGAAAAACATTGATCCATACACGATAAATTATTTAAAGTTAATGGCATGTCGTTTAATCGCAGCCAATAAACATACTGAGCAAAAAGCTCTTGGTCACGATTGCTATGATTTTCGAGAGATTACTTATGAGAAGATTTCCCAAGTTATCGAAGATATATCAAAACTTACTGGAGAATATCCCCTTTATAAAAGAATACCTGAACTAGATTTTCACAGTAAGAAAATTGTTCAACCTGCCGGCATAAGTAAGATCTTACCCCCATTTACTGATCGAGTAAAACATATCATTGAGGATAGAACTTTTCGGAGATTATCAAATATTAGTCAACTGGGTTTTTTAAATCTAGTTTATCCAACTGCCAGTCATACACGGTATGAACATACTCTCGGTACATATTCTAATATAACGCGATATTGCGATGCGCTCTATCATGATCCATATAATCCGATATTTAAACAGGTAATGAACGATAGTGATTTAAAAGCCGTTTTGTTGGCTGCCCTTTTTCACGACCTTGGGCAATATCCCTTAGCTCATGATGTTGAAGAGGCATTAGCTTTTGATAAAAAAGAATGCCTTAAAAAATTTTCCCATATCGCAGTTCTTGAAAGAATGTTAATCTCACCCAAAGAATATTTCGAGTTAGAAGAATTATTAAAGTATATACAAAAAGAATGGAGAATAGAAAGTCAGAGAATTATTGATATAATTAAGGCAGATCCAAAACAAAAAGAACACTATTTAAAAGATAGACTTTTACATACATTAATTGATAGTCCTCTCGATGCGGATAAATTGGATTATATTTTCCGAGACTCTACTCAACTAGGAATACCAATTGGAAATGCCATTGATTTTGAAAGGTTATTACGAACGCTTACCGTGATATTTGAAATTGATAATGAAAATAAGATGCTTTTTCTTTCATTAGGACTACATGAGAAAGGGAAAGTTCAAGCCGAAACATTATCTTTTGCAAGATATGTATTATTTGGAACAGCCTATTGGCATCATACATCAAGAGCTATTAAAGCCATGCTTCATCGATCTATCTGGGAAATTTTTTATTCTAATAAAGGGGATTTTCAAAAAGATAATATAAAAAAATTTGAAAGTGAATTTAATAACTATATAAAAAATTTAGAAATTGATCCAGAATTGATCTCTTGTTATTGCACATCGCAATTATCCTCTGCTGATCAACAATTTATTACATTGCTATCAAAATTTACCTCATCTAGATGCAGAACATTACTTTCGCTAATCGAACAAAGAAAGCTATTTAAAAGACTTCTCGTGGTACGTAAAGTTAATGATGACCTGTCTAGAGAATTCATGACATTGCGGAATCAATGGAACGGAAAAATTGCTCTTGAAAAATCGCAAGACCTTCAAGACTTAATAGTAAATGAATTTAATTCAAATGTTAAAAAATTAATCGCAAACGGGTTTGAAGAGAAAAACATCGCAAAAACACAAGACCTCATGAAAAATGAAATTGTCATTTTAATTGATATACCTAAAAAATATTCTACAGATCAAAAAAGATTAATGTATCACCCCGAATCAGATCGGGAAGTAATGCATTATAAATGGAAAGATCCAGTTCCCCTTGAAGATTCTATTTTTTGTAATGTGTTGAATGATTCGGTACTTGAATCTATAGGAAAAATTAGAATATTTGTCCATCCGGATATCCGAGATCATATTAAAGAAGCCGTATCTGAAGAAAGATTGGTAAGAATAGTGAAAGATGTGATTAAATATCCCTAAAATTTTTTGGTGAATTTTTTTATCAATTTGAGAAAAAATCTGATGATTTAAAGTTTAAATAATTTTTATATAAAGGTATACCCTGAGACTCTTGATAATATAATCGATCCACTCATTCTCCTACGAGAATATGATCTATCCTAATAATGATTAATATCTCTCATCACTTCCGCATGCATCAGTTATTGCCAAGTTCACGACACCGGTACTTCCCCGCAGGAACCCAAATCTCAAACCTGGCCCCCTCCCCCGGCGTCCCCGTTTCCCGAATGGTAATACCGGTGATCGTAAGAACCTCCCGGACAAAAAAGAGCCCGAACCCGGTGTGCCTCCCATACCCGGGTTCAAAGATCTTCTCTTTTTCTTCGGGGGGTATCCCGCTGCCGTTATCAATCCAGGTGATGCGGAGTCCGTCAGGCAAAACTTCCGAGGAAACTGTCAGGGTCGTAACGTTCCCTCCGTGGCGCAGCGAATTGTCCAGCAGATTGACAAAGACCTTTTTCAGCATCGGGTCCGCGTAGATCTCGATCTCCGGGAGATGGATATCCGGGGTAACCCTGTCGGGAATGAGTTCCAGCGGCAGGGCGGTATGAATCTCCTGCCATCGGGGCTCGGAAATACCGAGATCCTGATAAACGCTGGTGAACTCGATCTGGGAACGGATCATCCCGGTGACCGATTCGAGTTTTTTCAGCATATCCGCCATCTTCTCGGGATTCCCGGATCGCGTCTTTGCGAGTTCGAGATATCCCTGGATGATCGTGATCTGATTGAGGATATCGTGCCGGGTAATACCGGAGAGAAGGTTCAGGTTTTTCACGGCCTTTTTCAGTTCCTCTTCCGTCTGTTTCTTCCCGGTAATGTCCGTCAGGGACGCTACGCTTCTTTTGGAGTTCGGGATAAGATCGATGGTCAGGAGGATGGTGCGAATATCCCCGGACTTCGGCAGGAACCGGAATTCGTAATGGCGCAGCCCGCTCCGGGGGGTCACCCTTCTCAGGCGATGCTGATCGATCATCCGCTCCAGATCTTCCGGGACGACAAACTCCGTCCATCTCTTGATCCCTTCGATCTCTTTCCTGGGATACCCGGACAGGACTTCAAATTCCGTGTTGGCAAGGCAGATGGTGGTATCCTCCTCAATGAGGACGGTAGCTGTTCCGGTATTTTCAAAGATGGCCCGGTACCTCGCTTCGCTTTCGCGCAGGTCCTGTTCGGCCCGGGCGAGCTCCTCGTAATTCTGCCGGAGTTCTTCTTCGGTAGTGGTCAGCTCCTCATACGCTGCATGGAGATCCTCGCTTCGCTGCACCAGCTCCGCTTCCGCGTGCCTGCGCTGGGTGATATCTTCGAAACTTCCCTTATAGGTACTGACCTGCCCGGTCTCATCGCGGACTACAGCGCAGGAATCGCGGATCCAGATGATCGATCCTTCATACTTGCGGAACCGGATTTCAAAATCGGAAACCTTCCCGTCACGTTCGATAATGGCCTGCCACTTCTGCCGGTCATCGGGATCCGCATACAGGTCCTGCACCCGCGTGGCCTTCAGTGATTTCAGATCCGGATATCCCATAATGCTTACGAAAGCGGGATTGGCATCCAGGATCTCTCCGGCCGGGGTTGTCCGATAGAGCCCCACGGGCACGCGTTCGAACAGGCTGCGGTACCGCGCTTCACTCTCGCGCAACAGTTCTTCGCTCTTTTTCTGATCCGTAATGTCCCGGCCGACTGACTGGTATTCGGTTACCCGGCCCTGCTTATCGAAGATTGCGCGATCGCTCCACCGCTGCCACCGGATCTCCCCGTCCTGCATGATAATCCGGTGGGCAAGGATTGCCGTAGGGCTGTTTCGGGTCAGCGATGCAAAATGTTCCCTGATAGCGGCCCGATCCTCGAACGGGATCTCCGGTTTAAATTTGTGGCCGATGATCTCGTCCCGGTTTTTCCCGAAGTAGCGGCAGTAGGCCTCGTTCACGAAGATATGCGTCCCGTCCGGCCTGAACCGGCAGATGAACTCGGTCTGGTCCTCCACCACACTCCGGTACTGCTCCCTGCTTTCCCGCAGTTCTTTCTCCAGGGTCACCAGGTTATCATAATTATTCCGCAGTTCCTCTTCCGTTGCGGTGAGCTGTTCGAGGGATGCCTGCAGTTCCGTATTCCTGCGGATTAATTCTTCCTCTATCTGCTTCCGATCTGTGACATCCCGGCCGACCGACTGGTATTCGGTCACCCGGCCCTGCTCATCGAAGATTGCGCGATCGCTCCATCGCTGCCACCGGATTCCTCCCCCTGGCTGAACGGTCCGGTGTTCGATGATTGCGACCGGATGATCCGGGGTCAGCGAGGCAAAATGCTCCCTGACCGCAGCCAGATCCTCAGAGGGGATCTCCGGGCAGAACTTCCTGCCGATGATCTCGTCCCGGTCTTTCCCGAAGTAGCGGCAGTAGGCCTCGTTCACGAAGATATGGGTCCCGTCCGGTAGGAACCGGCAGATGAACTCGGTCTGGTCCTCCACCACGTTTCTGTACCGCTGCTCGCTTCTCAGGAGCTCGTCCTTGATCCGGTTCTGCTCAACGGCCTGTCGGATCTTGTGTTCCAGCTCGACAAACTGCGATTTCGGTTCCCCTCCCTTCTGCAGGTAAAAGTCCGCACCGCTGTTTAAGGCATTGATAACGACTTCTTCCCGGCCTTTCCCGGTAAAAAGGATAAACGGTAGCTCCCCGAACCGGAGCCGGATATATCTGAGGAATTCGATACCATCCATCTCCGGCATGTCGTAATCCGAGAGTATGGCATCGTAGGGCTGCGTTTCCAGTTTTTCCCGTGCATCCGAGACCGAGATCGAAGTATCCACCAGGATCTGCCCCGACAGTTCGAGAAACGTCTTTACGATTTTAAGAAGTGCAGATTCATCATCAACATAGAGGACACGAATCCTGTTATAATGCCATAAGTTCCGTGATGTACCCTGCATGTACGGTTGACCCCAGCTGATGTCCGGAGGAATTCCGGGCCGTCGGTTTGGTTCCCGGTTCCAACCGTTTGATAATCCGACGTCTCAGGTCATTATCACTTTCTTTTTGATCCGCGTCCTGCAGGATGATCCTGGCAGGGCATCCGCCGATACGATAATATGCATGATGCAGATCGGTAACCTTCCCGGGATGTATCAAAATCCCATCGTGTATCCCGCTCGGAAAAGTCTGATTCGGATTCTGACATACATGGATTCTGGTCTCAGTGCGATAGGACGCCAAAAACAGTGATCAAATTGCCGCGGCAGAGGGAATACCGGGTCCCCTGCTGCAGAATGATGCCGCTTCCTGTACGGAACTGAAGACCCCACGAAAACCTGTCACTGCAGGTGATGATCTTCCGACCAAGGGAAAGTGCCTGCCATCAATTCCGTTATCCGGGCTACCTGGTCCTGAATGTCCGGAGATGGTCCCGGCAATTCAGAGTTCGCCGATTGTCTTTGCAGCGGCATTGATCGTTTCCGTGATCTTTGAGATGTCTTCCGGTGTAACGTCTTCCCGGGATATCTTCGTAAATACGGTCCTGCCGAGGTTGCCAAAGGCTTTCATGATCTCCGGGGACCTGTGGCGCTGGAAATGCCGTCCCGCATCTTCAAGGCGATCGAGCATTGCCCGTACGCGATCCTCATTCGCCTCAAGGTACCGTATGCCTTCCGGGGTTACCGAATAGATCTTCTTCCCCTGCTCCTGCGACACGGTGGCGAGCCCTTCTTCTTCGAGCATCGTCAGGGTCGGATACACCACACCGGCACTCGGGGAATACCCACCTGCGAGGCGCTGCTCCAGCGTCTTGATGAGCTGGTAGCCGTAGGACGGCTGCTCAGAGAGCAGTCTGAGGATGATCAGCCGGAAATCTCCGGCATCGAAGAGGCGTTCCCGCCAGCCGCCGTGTCCGAAGGGTGCCCGGAAGGCTCCGAAATCGCGAGGGTCCCTGCCGCCAGAGCCCCGCTCATGCCATTCACAGAATCCCGGACCGAACCGGTCGCGTCCTGCCCTGTCAGAGCACCTGCCGGGATGGCCCCGCTGGCCGTACCGGCGATCCGTTTCAGGATTGTCGTTCGTCATTGCTGGTTCTCCTTTCCAGGATATATCAGATATATCTTGAGATATATCTTAAGCTGAACAATATTTATAGTTTGTGCAAGAGCACCATCTCCATCCCCAGTGTCCACGACAGCAACGGGTACGAACTGCCCACTCGCTTCTGGATCGTATCTCCGGACCCTGAAAATAAGCCCATATCGGGCCCGGATTTCCCGGATTTCCGGATTTTCCTGTACCGGGACCCGAATTAATTTTCAGGTGAAAAATCCGGGAGTTTTAATCAGGTATTACAGCAATCAGACAAAATATACAAGGTTTTCCAGCTGTAAATTTAAGGCCCCTTCCCGGGACCCGTTTTTGCGATCGGCCTGTACTACCTTGGATCGCTGAAACAGGCCTTCCCGGGCTTCTGGTGAATGGTGTCAGGGAAACGGATATTTAGGGCCGGATATCCCTGGAACGGCAGGAATTGGCCTGATTGTAGTAAATCTGCCCGTATCGCCCTCAAAAACATCCCCGGTAAAGCACCTGCAACAAGAAATTCCAGATAAACGATAGCCGGATAGGTATCCAGCCCGGTATCCAGTACAGGCTGATAATCCTGATCGCACAGGAAATGAATACCCGCACTCCCTCTTTTGGCGTACGGCAACAATAACCAGTATCCTGTATCCGGCGATTCACTTCCCGATTCCGGGACAATCTCCGTTCCTGCAATACTTGAACTTCCGGGTTACAGCTTCCAACCCGGTCCATACTACGAATATATCCCGAACCGGGAAGTATCTGGTATCGGGGTGTCATGAGACAGGCACTCCACGGCCAGATACCCTCAAGGGGTAGATACCAGAGAACCAGAACAAGACCACGCATTGTATGCCTGAACCGGCCTTCCGGTTTCCGGCCTGCAGGAATGAACGCAGACTGCAGGTGAAGATTCCGGGAGGTTCTGTCAGGCCGGTATCATGCCCGATACCTCCCAGATAAAAATTCAGAACCCGTGTGCCAGGCAGGAACCACCCTGGAAAACACGCACCACTTCCCGCAGCAGATCGGGCCCTGAAGCAGAACAGGGACAGACCGACCGGAATCCTCTCAGGGTTCTGCACAATCGTAATAATCCCCCGGCCCGATTCGCACACACAAAATTGCGGGCATTGCACCGGATATACCTCCCCCCTGATGCGATGCCTGGAATCCGGCAGGAATTCAGATCCCGGTCCCTCAGGGATTGGGATTCCTGCATCATACCGAGGTATTCCCATGCCGAAACCAAACCGCCGGACCCGTCTTCTTACCCTCTTTACGGTTATGACCAGCAAGACCAGGATCGTTGAGCCGATGAGCACCCTCCACGGAATGCTCCGGGACAATGACGTGATCGAACGCGAGATCGCGCTCATCGTCCGGGAGATCCTTGAGCAGGATCTCTTCAGGACCCGGCTCAGGCCTCTCCAGGTTGCGCAGCTGATCACCCGGTTCCACGCAGGAAAGACCGATACGGAAATCGCCCGGGACCTGGGCAGCGAGCGGCTTGCAAAGACGGTCGCCAGGACCCGGGTGCGGCTCAGACTCCTGCGGGAACAGGATCTCCGGATGCCTTTCGACCGGGGCATCATGGAAAAACTGCTGGTATCCGGAAAACCCATGACCGCAGTTTCCCGGGAACTGGGGATCAGTCCCTCGACCCTCCGGGAATACCGGCATGTGATTGATGAACGGCGCAATCCGGCAATCGATCCGTACCTTGTTCGCATCCGGGATGTGCTCGAAGACCGGGACATCTCCGGGGAAATGCTCCGGAACACCGGGGGAAATATTTCCGGTAACCCCGGGGATATGCCCGGGGCGGAACTCGCGGAAATTTCCTGAAAATTCCGGTTGTTCGGGAACCCCCCGAATTCCGGTATCCCGCCGGATCCGGAACAACCCGGCCATCCTCCCGCCTGGCCTGCCTACTGACCCGGTTCCTTCCGTGCAGGCCGGTCGAAGTAGATACTCTTGCCCGAACCTTTCAGCGGGATCCCGTACGCCACCGTGCAGTCCCCACACCATCCCAGGGACAGGGCCGCGACTCCTGCCGAATACATGATCCGGTTGTCCGCGTTATGGATAGCGGCCGTTTTTGCCGCGGAACCGGCCGCAATCCCGAGATCCGCCATCCGGATCACGCAGTTCGGTCCCCGGAACGGCCCGTTCACCGGCTCGGTCTCGAACGCCTCTTTCATCGCTGCACAGTCCGCATACCCGCAGCCCCCGCAGTTGACTCCTGCAGTGACCTGGCCGCGGATGCCTATCACCACACAGGCATCGCTCGCCGCAACGTTCCCGGAGTCCCGGATAAAAAAACCGATATTCTTTTCCTTCCCGAGACGCTCCATCTCATCCGCAAGGACGTTCAGGTCGGAACCCTGTGCAATACGTATCTCCACCTCGTCCACCCCTTTTCCCTTGGGGGCGGTCCGTGCCGCAAGCGCCATCAGGGATGCAACCATCCCTACAGCTTCCTGTTCGGGTTTCATACGGTACTGAAATACTCCGGCACGGAAAAATGCACCGGTATCTCCAGGCTTACTGTAGCGGGACCTGCCCCGGGATCAGGTCCGGATGCCGGTGCCTTCGAAGATCGCGATGGTGCGGTCGCCCTCGCGTATGATGACCCGGTACACGGATGTCCTGCCGGTCCGGGATACCCGTTCCGCAACCGCCTCAATCCGCCCGTTTCCCGGGGCCATGTAATGGATATGGGCGGAAACTGCCACTTCCCGGATCCCCTCGGCGTTTGCCGCCAGCCCGAATGCATGATCTGCAAGGGAGAAGATCGCGCCCCCGTGCAGGACGCCGTTCGAGTTGCGTTTTCCGGTGGGGTCCATCCGGATTCGTGCCAGCCCCGGCCGGATCTCCGTAACCTGCATCCCGAGAAGCAGGGCAAACTCGCAGGAATTGAATTCCTGTACGATGGCATCCGGATCCGGGAGATCGTCCCGGGATCCGGAATCAGGGAGAACCATGCAACACACCCGGTAAAAAGGAAACGCAGTCAGGAACGGTTCCGGCGTTACTTGTATTCCCGGTGGCTGTAGGAATACTTGTCAGACTCTCCGCCTTTTGCGACAATATACACCCACTCGTACAGGGACTTGAGGGTTCCGAACTTCTCGTACCTGCGCATCGAAAACCCGACCCTGAGCCGGTTGTCGAACCTGACCCTGCCATGCCGTTTCATGCGCAGCGCAATTTCGAGATCGTCACCTGCATCGATGCACCGGTACATCCCGGCTTTGACGACCGCGTCCCGATCGAACGCCGTGTTACAGCCAAGGGTGTAGTACAGGGTCCGGCTGTAGTACCCGGCGCGGGAGAAATTGTTCGCAAGCGCAAGAGAGAAATGATGCTTCAGTTCGTTCTCGATCGGGTACACCGGCCCGTACAGCTGGACGACCCCATCATCCCGGAAACCGGTCTCGATCGTTTCAAGCCAGTCGGAGGGGAGGATACAGTCTGCGTCGGTGGTCGCGATGATCCCCCCTTTGGCTGAGAGGATCCCATCGTTTCTTGCCCCCCCGACTTTTTTCGACTGCTGGATGAAGACCGAGTCCGCATAGTCTTCCGCGATCTCGCGGGTCCGGTCCTTTGAATTCCCGTCGACGACAATGATCTCGTACCTGCTCCGGGGAAGGGTCTGGTGCGACAGGGAGTCCAGGCACCGCCCGATATTCTCTTCCTCATTATAGGATGGAATTACAACCGAGATCATTCGTTCACCAGTTTCCTGTACAGATCTTGGTGCTTTCCTGCAATAACCCTGATGTCAAAGGGTTCGGTGAAGGGCCGGGCCTGCGCCGCCATACGCCGCAGCGCTTCCCGGTCCTCAAGACCCGTGCACACATCCCCGTTTTCCGTGAAGTAGAGGATATTGTCCGAGAAGATATCCCGGAACTCGGGGATATCCCGCGCGATCACCGGAAGGCCGGAGGAGAGGGCTTCGAGGATGACGAGGCCGAATGTCTCGGCATAGGAGGGCATGAAAAAGCAGTCCGCCCCGCTGTAGGCATCGGTGATGTCCTCGACATATCCCGTGAAGATGACATTTTTTCCGGCATTCTGTTTGGCAACCTGGATACTGACATAATCCTTGGAAAGGGTCCCGTACGGAAAGCCCCCGACCCAGACCCAGTACCGGTCCGGCATCCGTTTTGCAAGTTCCAGGAAATCGTACACGCCTTTCCGGGGGGTCTGCTGGGCCACGGTGAGCATGACCTCCGCGTCCTCCGGGATCCCGAATCGTTCCCGGAACGAGGCCCGCTTATCAGGGGACGACCGGAATTTCTCCCGGTTCACACCGTTTGAGATGAAGGTGACCGGGACATCGGGAACGAGTTCGCTCACCTCCTGTTCGCAGGGCCGGGATATCGCGATGATGTGATCGAATTTCCGGTACAGTTTCGGGTAATACCGGTTGATGGTCTTGGAGAGCCGGATGTTCCCTTCGTTGATCCGGGGGGTCGAGTGGGCGGTGAGCACTTTTTTCCCGTCCGCCAGTTTCCGGTTCAGGAGCGCAAGGGGCCCGAACGTGTGGTAATGGACGAGATCGAACGCCGCACGGTACTCCTTCCAGGACATCTCGAGATCCTGGCATTTCTCGAGTTCCCGGTACAGGGTCTTTGCCACGGTGGCGCAGCCGATATACTTGAAAAAAAGCATATCCTCAACATAAAAATTTACGCGCATTCCTGCCTCCGCACAAAATCCATCACGCTCCGGATGATACCGTCCATGTTCAGGTATTCGAACCGGGCGAACCGGCCCACCAGGGGAATCCCGATCTCATCGCAGTAGGACCGGATTACCGCGATATTTTGCAGATACCCGAGATCATACACGACGTACGCAAACGGCTGGCGGTGAACCCGGGAATATACGACCTGGTCTTTCCGGACGTATCCCATCCGGCCCAGGGTCGTGAGGACCTCGCCAATCAGTTCGGCGTCCGTCATCCTGCTGACCGGATCCCCGGGCTGGTGGGTGATCTCGGCAAGGACGGATCCACAACCTTCCGGTGCAGCACGGATGCTGTAATTGGAAGGGAACGAGATCCGGTTGGTCATCCCGAGTCCGTGTTCCGGGAGATATAACCAGGAGATCGGGGGTACCTCGCCCCGGATCCCGAGCGTAACCGATACCAGGGAATTGTAGACAAGGGCACCTGCGGCATCTTTCACAGCGTCGGGAACCCCCTCAAGGCAGGGCAGGAGGTTCTGGACCGGAATCGTGCAGATGCACCGGTCTGCAACCACCTCGTCGCGGTCGCTCCGGATGATCCAGCCGGATCCCGTCTTCCGGATTTCCCGGACCCGGAACCCGGTGCGGATCTTCCCCTCTATGGGAGCCGCTATCGCCCGTACAAGGGACTCGATCCCGCCCAGGACCGGGTACGAAAACACCGCCTGGTGGGTATACCCCTCGGTCTCTATCCCGATGGCAGAACGGATGATATCCTCGACGGGCGGCCGGGGGATACGCCCGTCCACCCAGTGAAAGGACATCTTCTCAACCGGATACTTCCAGATCTTCTCGTTGTAGGGGACCATGTAGCATTCCGCGATCCCTTTCCCGAACGTGGAATAGATCCAGTCCCGGAAATTTTCCGGAACAGGCAGCTCGTTCTTCTCGGCCGCAATCAGGGTTTTTATGAATTCATGGATGCAGAAGAACCGGTCTTCCGGAGGAAGATCGGAGAGCCCGTTCTCGAACGGGTATTTCACGAGACGGTCCTTGTAAAAGATCTTGGTATTGCGGGTATTGCGCTGCTCGTTTCCGGATATGACCCTGCGCATGAAATCCAGGACTTCCGTATCCCGGGAAAAGATGATATGGGAGCCCCCGGTATCGAACGTAAAACCATCTGCTGATACTGACCGGCAGAGTCCGCCGTATTCGGTTTCTGCCTCAAGGACAATGACATCCTGTCCCTGTTCCGTAAGGAGACGGGCGAGGGTTATTCCGGCAAGTCCTCCCCCAAGGATAGCAGTCTTCACGTCCATCTTAATTGGAGTTTCGGGATTATAGTATTACGCACAACCGGACGATGGAATGAAGGTTCCTGCCGGGTTCCGGACAGATTATGGTTTTCCTGTATCAGGGATGGCAGGATTATACCGGCCGCTCCGCGACGGCGGCGGGAACTTCACGGAACGAGTGGATCCTTCCGGAGATACGATCACCGGTCCGCTGCGGCTGGGAATACCATTCGAAAACCCTGCCATCCCGGGTCTCCAGGATATCGCGCCGGATCAGTTCCGGGTCGGATGCGATCCCCTTCAGGTATCCGACGAACGGATCCGGGGAGATCACCTGCGGAGAGATTATCTCCAGGACCGGATCCAGGTCCCGCATCTCGATACATTCCGGGGGTATCCGCCACATTTCCAGGAATTTCCCGTTCCATGCAACGATCTCCCGGCCGGATCCGGTAACAAGGATGCCGTCTGCGATCGATTCAAATATGGTACTGAGGAGCGCCCGGGATTCCAGGACCTCGCGTTCCGCATGCTGCCTGCGGTACGCCTGGCAGATCTTGTGTTCCAGTTCCATGAACTGCGACCTGGGGTCCCCCCCTTTCTGGAGATAGAAATCCGCGCCCTCGTTGAGTGCCTCGATCACGACCTCCTCCCTGCCTTTCCCGGTAAAGATGATGAACGGCGTTGCATCCCCCTTCTTCCGGATCTCTTTTAAGAGACCGATGCCGTCTATCCCGATCATCTGGTAATCCGAGACGATGACATCGATGTCCCCGTACCCGAGCCGTGCGAGCGCCGCATCCCCGGACTCCTCGGTTTTCACTGCCAGATTACCGGAACGTTCCAGGAAGTGTTTGCCCAGGCTGAGGAGGTCCGGTTCGTCGTCTACGTAGAGAACAGAGACCTTCCCGCCGCGGGAACCGGAAAACCGGCCGACGTTTCCCCCGTTCTCCTGCCCTGCGGGCCTGCGGGAATTTCCCGTGCGGGGTCCGAAGATCCAGGATAATTTCCGATATCCTGCGCTATCCCGATGAAACATCATTCCGACACACACCCCACACATCCCGGATTCTGGTTCCCTGAATGTTCCCGGAAACTCCCCGGAAAATCCGGGACCCTGTCTGAAAAATTAAATATGGATGTCTTTTAAGAGCGGCTTGATATCGATCCAGATGATCAGGCCGTTCACCTCTTTGTCCTTGACCCGAACCTTCTTTTTGATGATACCCAGGATCGTGTGGTCGTCGGAATTTCCGGACGCGGAAGAACTGTCGACCTGGCCCATCTCAAAGGTTGAGACCGAGGATACATCGTCGACGATGATCCCGATCTTGGATTCCGTGATCTTCTCGTCAAGGACGATGATCCTTTTATTCTCCTCGGAGATCCCCCCGTCTTCATGGATATTCAGCCGTTCCTTGAGATCGACAATGGTCGTGATCTCCCCGCGAAGGTCGATGATCCCCTTGATGTAGGGAGGGGTGTTGGGGAGTTTCGTGATGGTGGTATACTCGACCACTTCCTTTACATCGAAGAGATCGATGGCAAAAAGCTCCCGTCCCAGGACGAATTCGACGACCTGGATCGTCTCATGGGTCTTTTCTTTCTGATCGGCCTGGGCCTGCTGGCTTTTCTGGGTTGCCGCTGCTGCCATACCTCTGCCCTCCCGGTTCAGGCCACTTTGAACCGTTTGTTCGCTTCCATCGCTTCGACCGCGGTCGTATCGACCGCATGAACCATCGTGGAGATCTCGTCGATTGCGGCCGACGCCTCTTCCGATGCAGCTGCGGCATCTCCTGCTTCCTTTGCGGTCTGCTCGACAAGGTTTGCAACCTCGTGGACGCTTGCCGTGATCTCTTCCGTTGTCGCTGCCTGTTCCTCGGTTGCGGCAGCAACCTCGGATGCACTCTTTGCGACTTTCTCAACGGCAGCGGCTATCTTGTTGAACGACTGCAGGGTCTCGGTCACCATGCCGGAACCGTGCTCCACGATATTCTTTGATTCGACCATCGCGGTGGAGGCATTCTGAGTGCTCTTCTTGAGAATCGAGATCATCTCCTCGATCCGCTCCGCCGAGTTCCGGGATTCCTGGGCAAGGGACTTCACCTCAGTCGCAACGACCGCAAATCCCCTCCCTGCGTCGCCTGCCCGGGCCGCCTCGATCGCCGCATTCAGCGCAAGGAGGTTGGTCTGGTTCGCAAGATCCCTGATAAGGACGACGATCTTGGAGATCTCGCCCATCTGTTTCTCGACATCGGACACGATCTCGTATACCTTTTCCGAGGAACTGGAGATCTCGCCCATGCTTTTCTCGGCATTTCCTGCAAGTTTCGCCCCGTTCTGGGAGAGATCGTTCGTCTCCTTCGAAAGAACGGATACGGACTCCATGCTGGACGTGATCTCCTCTATCGCCGCACTCATGTCCTGCATGGCTTTCTGGATCTGGTCAACCCCCTGCGAGGATTTCTCTGCAATCTCGCTCACTTTCGTGGTATTCCGTGCGATCTGCTGGATACCCTTGGATGCATCCTCGATGCTCCGGGTCGCGTTCTCTGCGCCGCTGACCATGTTCTGCATCCGCCGGTTCACGTCGCCGATATTTTCCTCCAGGTTGACGACGATGCCCCGGACCGCGTCCCGGAGCTTGATGATCTGTTCGTAGGTCACCAGGGTGTCGTCGTCCGGTTTCGTGATATCGTACCTGGCGGTGAGGTCCCCGGATGCCATGACCGCATACACCTTGGACAACTCATCGATCTCATGCGCCATGTATTCCTGGTTCTTCACAATTTTCGTTATCTCGTTATAGGTGATGTAGATATACCGGATCTCACCGGTATCCCCGAAGATGGGGATGTTTGTCCTGATGATCGTGTGAACGCCCGAAGGGGTATCAACCGTACTCTCCCCGACCGTCTGCGCCTTCTGGTTCGCGGCATCGAGAAGCGAACCTCCGGAATTCCGGATATATTTTATCAGGTTCCGGTTGGCAAAATCGGTAAAGCTCATCCCCATCAGCCGGTCTTTCCCGAATCCCATCATCGAGCAGAACGCGTCGTTCAGTGCCACGATCCTGAGGTCTTTGTCCACAACCGCATGGGCGAGGGGGTTTCGTTCAAACATCTGGATATAATCCTGTAATTCCGTCATTTTTTCACCCGAGATTGATAATCTGTTCCCTGTAGATTTCGTTCATAAGCTGTCCGAGTCCGGTGTACATCGCAGAGAGCCCGCAGATGATTCCCTCGATTCCCGCAACCTGCAGGATGGCGACGTTCCCTGATAGGTTCCCTGCAATGAGGAGCACGAAGAGCAGCGTGAGAAGTCCGAAAACCACCTGCATCGCCCGGGGCATCCTCAAAGTTATCACGAACATGACAAACGAAAAGAGGCCCCAGATACCCAGGAACGAGACGAACTCGATCGTTCCGAACGGCTGGGATACGCCGAGTACCGGCATCAGGATGATCCCGACCAGGGAGAGCCAGAACATCCCGAACGATATGAATGCCGTGGTCCCGAACGAGTTGTTCTTTTTCCATTCCATGATTCCGGCTATCACCTGGGCGATGCCCCCGTAGAATATACCGGTTGCAAAGACGACCGACCCGAGTGCAAACACCCCTGCATTGTGCAGGTTCAGGAAGATGGTCGTCATACCGAACGCGAGCAGCCCGAGAGGCGCCGGGTTTCCGGTCAGGTCCCGGAGCGTCAGGGTCCGGTTCCCGGTCTCAGTATCCGCAGACACTTATAGTCCTCCGCTGCTTTGTTCCCGTTTTACGGTCAGGCTGGTGGTACAGGTTTCCGGAATTTCCGGAAAACCCCGAATGAATTGGATTGTCACGGTTTTTCCTCATGGTTACTTCGGTATCCGATACGTTCATCGGTTGAATACCCTTGTTCCGAACCCGCACACCGGAAAAATTCTTCCCCGGTTCCGGGGTTCGCTCGTCCCATACGGTCAGGCTGCCCCCACCGGAGAATCAATGACAGGCAATCCGATGAAAAATATGGCCAGCATTTTTCCGGCGATCTTTCCCCGGCAGAGTACCTGTCCTGTTAAAAAACATTTTCATATATTGTTAAAAATGAAATCCCTCTGTTAAAAAGGCTTTAATCTGCATATCCAATTTGTTATGCATTGCGAAATGAATATATAATCTTACAATGACGTGTTTCGTTGCCGGATAGAAATGCAAAAATATGCTCCCCTTTTTTCCAAGATATATAATCTGCTGAACGAGAATTCCTCGGGAATGACAATACGTGAAGTCTCGGAAAGCATCGGGGTAAACAGAATCAGTACGGCGAAGTATCTCAGTCTTCTCCAGGTCCAGGGAATGGTCGATGTACGGCAACGGGGCAGCGCCAAGTTCTTTTTTCCATCCCACCGGTTTCCCTTCTCATCGATCCAGAGATTTGTCCGGGACTGGTACCTGCTCTTTGACCATGGCGGATATATTGCAGCGATCCATCCGGATTTTCTGAAAGCCCTGCATCTTTCTGCACCGGGAGTTCTCGGGAAACGGATCAACACTCTCGGAATCCCCGAGATCCTGGATCCTGCGTTTCTCGCGGAGATCAAGGAGACCATCCGGGGACATGAACCCCAGGAGCGGGACCTGGCATTCACGATACTGGAACGACGGTGCTCCTTTCACGTGATCTTCGTGCCCGTGATATTCGGGGCAGGAAAAGCAGGGGGAGGAATCATTCTCAGGGAAAAACAGGAACTCCCTGCATGGGATCTGCCTTCGGTCGATATCCCCGGAAGTTACAGCATGTACATCAGCCCGGAAGGCCGGATCCTTGCTGCAAATGATACCTGTGCAACGGAACTGGGCCGGCCCAAGGAGGAAATAATCGGGGCACCCTGCCGGGCATTCATCCTCAAGGAGGACTGGCCCCTCCTGGCCCGGTATGCCGGGATCCTGACACCGGAAAACCCGGTGGCCGTATTTGAAGTGAGGACTCTCAGGCCTTCCGGCAGGATAGGGTGGCTGAGGACGATTAACCGGGCGGTGTATAATGATGCGGGAACCCTGCTCGGCTACCTTTCCCTCAATATCGATATCACTTCCCGTAAAAGGAAGGAAGAACAGATCCGAAGATACCAGGACTCGCTGGAAAAAAAGATAGAGACCCAGGATCAGGAACTCCAGGAATTCGGCAGGCAGCTGACCCGGCAGATCGCGGATCGGGATATCCTCGAAAACCAGCTCCGGCTCACCCAGTTTACCCTGGACCTGTCCCCGGATCTGATCCTCTGGATCTCCCCGGATGGCAGGGTGATCTATGCAAACCCCCCGGTACTGGGTCTTCTCGGGTATACGGTCCAGATGATCACCTGCCTCTCATGGGACGATGTCGCCCTGCAGTCTGCCGGATGCCGGTGGAGCGATATCTGGTCCGTGACCAAGGAAAACCTGCAGCTTGTCAGGAGGACGAACCTTGTCAAGGCCAACGGGGTAAAAAGTGAAGTCGAGACCCATTTCCGGTACCTCAACTACGGTTCGCGGGAGTACTGTTTCTGTTACGTCCGGGATATCCCAAAGAAGAGTGAGGGGATGCAAAAAGAGGGCCTCTTGGAAGATCATCTTTCTGCGATTCTTGACGGAGTCCCGGATGCCGTTGTCGTTCTCAATACCGAAAAAAAAGTGATCGTATGGAACCGGGCCCTGGAGAAACTGACCGGTGTTCCGGCCCGGGAGATGCTGGGAAAGGGAGACGGGGATCATGCAGTCCCGGTCTACGGCGACCGGAGTGGGATGCTCCTTGACCTCATATTCGGGGATAACCCTTCCGTCCGGAAAAAATACCAGTACATCAACCGGTTCGGCGAATCCCTCCTCTCGGAAAAATTCTTCCCGAAATTCCTGGGCAGGGAAGACCGGTCGTTCCGGTTCACGGCGTTTCCGGTGCGGGGAAAAGAGGGAGAATTTATCGGTGCATTTGAAATTATCCAGGATATCACGTTCATGGAATTTCCCGGTTCCGGTGAGATGAAAAACAGCCGGATCTGCGGGAAGGACCCCCCGCAGCCAACGGTCGCATTACCGTCCACTCCTCCGGAAAACTCCCGGAACGACCCGGGAGCCCGCACCTGAAACCCGGAAGCCGCCCGCACTTTTTGGTTACCGGAACATTATTTCGGCTGGATGTACCAGCCGGTGAGCGTCTCATCAAGAATTTTATCATCCGTCTTTCTCGTCGCAAGGCTTATGGCAACCATTGCAAGGACGGATATCACCAGGGGATAGAACGAGAAATGAAGCGGGATCTTCCCGAAATCGATTCCCAGGAATACTATCTTGAAGTAATTGAGGAACCCGAACGTGACGGCGCTCACGAGGCCGAGCGCCATGCTGGCAAGCGCCCCCTCACGGGTTGCACCCCTCCAGTACAGACCGGCAAGAAGCGGGACCGCAAACGTCGCGAGCATGATCCCGATCCCCATCCAGATCAGGCTTGCCAGCATCTCCGGGGGACTGATCGCAAGGAGCATGGTGCCGACTGCCGAGAGTATGACCACGACTTTACTGAGCAGGAGGACGCTCTTATCCTCAGCATCCGGCCTGAGGACTTTCTTGTACAGGTCCCAAGAGCACATCGCCCCGATGGTGAGCATGAGACGGTCGGTCGTGGACATGACCGCTGCGAGCACGATGACCGCAAACACGGCCCAGAGGACCAGGGACGGCATCGCGTACTGGAGCCCGTAGAGGATCACGAAATCCTGGGCGTTGGGTACCGCGGGGAGGGTGAAGAGCCCGTCCTTCACCATTGCCATTCCCGCAAGGCCCGTGAACTTGAGAAGGAACATCGCGATACCGTAGATGACGAATGCAATAAGGGGAGCCCACTTGAAATATTTCTGGTCTTTGACCGCAAGGACGTTATTGATGACATGCGGTGCGCAGGCCAGCCCGATCATGAGCATGAGCCCGAACGAGACCAGGTACGCAGGGGCGAATGCGCCTGTCGGGTTCCAGGGCATCACGAGGTTCGGGTTCACGGCAGCGATGACCTCGTTCACATGGGTGAATCCTCCCGCGTACCAGATGATGATCGGCCCCATCACGAAGATCCCGACAATCAGCATGATCGACTGGATGAGCGCCGCCCATGCGACGGCATAGAGTCCCCCGATGGTCGTATATACCGTGACGACCAGGGTCGCAATGACGAGCGCGAGCCAGAGCGGGATCCCGAAGATCCACATAAGGACGATGGCAATCGCGGTGTACTGCCCGACAAGATAGATCAGGGAAACGATGATCCCGGCAACCGCGGAGAGGGACCGGAGTGCGGTCGGGCTCTGGTACCGGTGGGCAAGGTAATCCTGCACGGTCACGTACCCGGATTTCCTCGCGATGGTGTGCAGTTTCACACCGAAGAAGATGATACAGAACCCGATGGAGAGCGGGACGAAGATCTGTTCCCAGATAGTCGGCCAGCCGGCCTTATACCCGAGGCCGGAGACCCCGAGGAGGGACATCCCCGAGCAGACGGTCCCGATCATCAGGAGGACGAATACCCAGAACCCGAGGGAACGCCCGGCAACCAGGTAGTCTTCCGTATTTTTGATCCTGCGTGAGGCCCAGGCACCGATTCCCAGCATGACGAGGAAATAGAGCGCAACGACAATTACCGTGACAATATCGGTCATCACGCATCATGCCCCGTAAAAGTAAATCCCCAGTACAGGAGGAGGAGAAGGACAATCGCCACCGCCCCCCCGACAACAAACACCGTAATATCCGGAAGTCCCAGCATCATACCGTGATATAATGTAGCATGTTAACATATAACAATGTCGGATTTATCCCGACAATACCGTCGGGAAAAAATTGCAGAACGAAGCGGGAGAAAAGGATTATTCTTTTTTGGGTTTTCCGATTTTGGCCACGATACCGCTGATTGCCCCGCCGAGCGGGGCGATCACCTTCTCCTTGATGTTCCGGCCCACTTCGTCCCCGGACGAACCGAGGGTCCGTGCCGCATCCTCCTTCACGGCCTGGACCTCGGTCTCGGCCCTGACCCGGAAATTGTTGAGCATGGTCGCAAGCTTCTTCTCCTGCTGGAGGATGGTGTTCTCCGGATCGATCGCAAGCGCCTGGCAGTAGCTCTCGATTGCGGCTTCGTATTTCCCCATCTTGACAAGAGCCGCACCCTTTGCTGCCCAGACACGGGAATAATCGGCATGCAGTTCAACGGCCTTTGAGTAGGCTTCATCCGCTTCCGCGTACCTGCCCATGTGCTGCTCGGTGAGTCCCCGGTAGAACCAGGCATCAGCGTTCGCGGGGTCGAGATCGATCGCCTTTTTCAGGCAGACCATCGCCTCGCTGTAGGTACCCCGCTCGCCAAACGCACGTCCCTTGAGGACGAGCGCTTTCACATTCACGGGGTCGGCTGCAAGTACCCGGTCAAAGAGTTCAATTGCCCTGAGATAATTTCCCCGGTTAAAGAGATCCTCTCCTTCCTGCAGGAGAGCCCCTGTGTCAGGTGCTGCACCTGAAGGTTCGGCCTCCCCGGCCCCGGTCATATCATCCATGCCCCGGAATTCACCTCCTGATAAAATGAATCTTCTGTTCCGGAGCAGTGGAAAGAGGATCAAAAGGGTTATTTCGTGGGGGTGACCGTCTTTGCACCCCGGAGGATCGCGACTTTCCCGGTCCGCACGAGCTCCTTTACCCCGTACTGGCGCAGGAGCTTTTCGAGGGCATCGATCTTGTCGGTATCCCCGGTCACTTCAAGAACGACCGATTTTGTGCCGACATCCACGATCTGCGCCCGGAAGATGGTTGCGATCTGCATGACCTCGGCCCTGCTGGTCCCGGGCTCGGCAGCGACCTTGATGAGGGCAAGTTCCCGCTCGACCCGGTCCAGGTACGTGATGTCCGAGACCTTGATCACATCGATGAGCTTGTTCAGCTGCTTCTGGACCTGCTCGATCTGGGCGTCGTCGCTCATGACCGTGATCGTGATCCTGCTCAGGTCCGGTTCCTCGCATGTCCCGACCGCGAGGCTCTCGATGTTGAAGCCGCGACGGGAGAAGAGCCCCGTGACCCGGGAGAGTACCCCTGCCTTGTTCTCGACAAGGACTGAAAGCGTGTGGAGCTTCATGATGGCGTGTGCCCCCCGATCATCTCGTTGATGGCAGCGCCCGCCGGGACCATGGGAAAGACATTCTCCCCCCGTTCGATCCGGAAGTCCAGCATAAAGGGGCCCTCCGTCTCAACCGCAGTCTTCAGGGCGGATTCGACCTCATCGCAGGACTCAACCCGGATACCTTCGACCCCGTACGCGTTTGCGATCTTCACGAAGTCGACAGGTGGGAGCTCCGTATAGGAATACCTCCGGTCGTAGAAGAGCTCCTGCCACTGCCGGACCATGCCGAGGTACTGGTTGTTCAGGACCGCTATCTTGACCGGGATATTGTACTGGGCCACGGTCCCGAGCTCCTGGATGTTCATCTGGATGCTGCCGTCGCCCGCGACATCGAAGACCGGGAGATCCGGGCAGGCAAAGTGTGCGCCGATTGCCGCAGGGAAACCGAAACCCATGGTCCCCAGGCCGCCGGACGTGATCCACTGCCGGGGCCGTTTGAACTGGTAGTACTGGGCAGTCCACATCTGGTTCTGGCCGACCTCCGAGACGATCACGGAATCCGGCCCGAAGAGTTCGCTCATCTTCCGGAGGATGAACTGGGGCCGGAGTTTCCCGTCATCCGCAAACCGGAGCGGATGGTGCTGCTTCCAGTGCTTCAGCTTCTTGTGCCATGCCTCGGTGGCCCCCGCCTTTTTCAGGAGCGAAAGCATGTCTGCGAGAACGGACTTCACGTCCCCGACAATCGGGACATCGACCCGCTTGTTCTTGCCGATCTCGGCGGGATCGATATCGATGTGGACGATCCTTGCGTGCGAGGCAAAGGTGTCAAGCTTGCCGGTTACCCGGTCATCGAACCGGGCACCGACCGCAACCAGGAGATCGCATTCGGTGACCGCGAAGTTCGCATACTCGGTGCCGTGCATCCCGAGCATCCCGAGGTTGAGGGGATGATCGCCCGGGATCGCGCCGAGGCCCATCAGGGTGGTCGTCACCGGGAGGTGCAGGGTCTCGGCAAACCGGATGAGCTCCCCTGATGCGTCCGAGAGGATCACGCCGCCCCCTGCATAGATGAGCGGGCGTTCCGCCTGAACGATCAGGTCGAGCGCCTTTTCGATCTGCTTTTTGTGCCCTTTCAGGGTCGGCTGGTAGCCCCGGAGGTTCATCTTCTCCCCGCCGACCGTGTACTCGATCTCCCGGGTGTTCACGTCTTTCGGGAGATCGATGAGGACCGGGCCCTTCCTCCCGGTGTTCGCGATATAGAACGATTCCTTCACGATCCGCCCGATATCCTCGGTCCTCTTCACCAGGTAATTGTGCTTCGTGACCGGCATCGTGATACCGGTGATGTCCGACTCCTGGAAGGCATCGTTCCCGAGCATCGTGGTCGGGACCTGGCCGGTGATTGCAACCACCGGGCTTGAGTCCATGTAAGCAGTCGCGATACCGGTGACCAGGTTACAGGCGCCCGGCCCTGACGTGGCAAGGCATACCCCTACGCGGCCGCCGGCGCGGGCGTATCCGTCCGCGGCGTGGGCTGCCGCCTGTTCATGCCGTACCAGGATGTGCCGCAATGGTGAATCGTAGAGTTCATCATAGATCGGCAGCACTGAGCCTCCGGGGTAGCCGAAAATGGTATCCACCCCTTCATGCTGCAGTGATTCAATCAGGATTCGTGCTCCTGTCTTCATGCTCTTCCCTCAGAAGCCGGTTCATGCCGGCTATCATTGCTTCGACGCTCGCCATGATGATATCGGTCCTGGCGCCGCGTGACGTAATTATCTTCCCGTCCTTACTTAATCTTACCGTAACATCGACGAGGGCATCGGTCCCGCCGCTGATGGCATCGACATGGTACTCCTCGAGCCGGATGTCCGCAACATCCGCGATGCATTTCCGGAGGACTTCCATTGCGGCATCGACCGGCCCTGCACCGGTCGCGGCCCCGGTCACTTCCTGCCCGTCGACAAGCAGCGTGACGGAAGCGGTCGGGATCGCGTTGCTTCCCGATACCACCGTGAACTGCCGGAGCCGGAGGATGGGTTTGCATTCGATGGCAAGGACCGCATCGGCAATCGCCATTAAGTCAGCGTCCGTGACCCGCTTTCCCTGGTCGCCGAGAACCTTGACCCGTTTTACGATCTCTTTCAGCTGATTCTCTTCCGGATGGTAATCCATCTCCTGCAGGGCGGCCTCCACGGAAGCTGTCCCGGAATGCTTGCCCAGCACGATCCTGCGTTTCCTGCCGACCATCTCGGGTTTGATCGATTCGTAGGTCGACGGCTCGCGCATCACGCCGTGGGCATGGATCCCGCTCTCGTGGGTGAAGGCCATCTCCCCGACCACCGCCTTGTTGGTGGGGAGGGGAACTCCCGTCAGTTTCGAGACAAGGTTCGCGAGGGGATAGAGGTCCCGGGTCCTGATACCCGTGTCGTGCCCGTACAGGACTTCCAATGCCATCACGATCTCTTCGAGAGGGGTATTTCCTGCACGCTCACCGAGACCGTTGACCGTCACATGGGTGCAGGTTGCCCCGGCTTTGAGTGCCGCGAACGTGGTCGCGACCGCAAAGCCGAGATCATCATGGCAATGGATGGACAGGGAAGCAATCCCTGCAAGGGGCGGGATGTACGCGGCGGCTTTCTCGGGCGTGAGAAGCCCGACCGTGTCGCAGAAGCAGAGCCGGTCCGCACCGCGCCTCACCCCTTCCGTGAAGATCTCCTTCAGGAACTCCTGGTCTGCGCGGGAAGCGTCCTCGCCGCTCAGTTCCACGATGAGGCCGCGCCCTTTTGCGTACTCCACCGCGGACCATGCCATCTCGCAGACCTGCTGCCGGGTCTTCCGGAGCTTCTTCTGGATATGGAGGTCGCTGACCGGTATGACCAGGTGCACCGAATCCGCGCCGTACTCGGCGGCAAGATCGATATCTTCCCGGAGGGCACGCACGTACGTGCAGGTCTCGCTCGCAAGCCCGGCGTCCGAGATGAGCCGGATCGCCTCGCGTTCCCCTTCCGATGCCGCAGCAGACCCGGCTTCCACTACGTGAACGCCGATGTCAGAAAGTTTCGCTGCGATCTCAAGTTTTGCGTCAGGCGACAGCGATACGCCCGGCGTCTGTTCACCATCCCGGAGGGTGGTATCGAAAAACCGAATCCTATCGGAGAATAAAACACTCACTCATGGCATACACCATGCTCACTACTTGGGGCGCGACACATTAAAAACATTCGGACTTATGCACCACGGGATCTGCGGTTTTCTTCCAGAATTGCACCGGATTCTTAATTATTTTGAGAAAACTGCACCACTGATGATATCCCTTCCGCAGATCCGGATCCGGTCTTCCCCGGGTTCCCGGATCAAAGGCCTGATGACCTGCTGTATCCAACGCAATGCAGGATGCTGTTCGGGAAAAGAGGCGGGACGGATCCGGGCAGAACCGGCGATGCGGACGCGGTCTGCAGTACCATCAGGAGCGCGTGCCGGAAGCTCGGGTCTGCCGCAACGCAGGAAGAACTCGGGACGCAGCTTGCCGGGATCATCCTCCGCTATTCTCCATCTGATATAGCACATTTGAACCGGAACTTCGCCACGAACGTGAAGGATATGGATCCCGCGTACCGGGACCGGCTCTCGGCAAAGATAAGCGAATACCTGCTCGGCACCTGGCAGCGGGTCAGGCTCATGCAGCAGCAGGGGGCGTTCGCACGGCTTTCGGGTCCGGTTCCCGGATCGAATGCCGAATACTGGGAGATGACGGCCGGTACCTGCTGCAGGGCCCGGACCGGCCGGGATGCCAGGCTCAGGTTCCTGAAATACCTCCTTGCCGGGTTCTGCATGTTCGTCCTGCGGGAACCGGCGCATCCGGCCGGGACCCCGTTCCCCGGCGGCGACACGGTCGAACTCATCGATGGGATCTATTTTTGCCCGGTACGGGAGAGATCCGGGGATGTCGATGCCGCTCTCTGCCCGTTCTGTCCTGCGCTCCAGACCCCGGAGATCGGGTACCTGAAACCCCCGACCGGGAAGAACAGAAACCGGCAGCAGGAATTCATTGAGGACTGCTATACCCATCACCATTTCAACGGGTAAACTCGGAGAAAAACGGCGGATTAATATCGGGCGCAGGTAACGGGTACTGGTGAATACCCCGGAACCCGATCCCGGCAGGGCCACCGTCCGGAAAGTCAGCCTCCACCTGCTCCCGTTCCTCTTTATCCTCTATATCGTTGCGTACCTGGACCGGGTGAATTTCGGGTATGCGGCCCTTCAGATGAACAGCACGCTCGGCATCTCTGCCGAGCTCTTCGGATTTCTCTCCGGGATCTTCTTCATCGGGTACCTGATCTTCGAGGTCCCGAGCAATATCATCCTCCGGAAGATCGGAGCCCGCATCTGGATCGCAAGGATCCTGATCTCGTGGGGGATCATCGTCATCATCACGGGATTCGCGCAGGACGCGCTCCAGCTCGCCGTACTCCGGTTCCTGCTCGGAATAGCTGAAGCCGGGTTCTTCCCGGGGATCATCTATTACATCACCCGGTGGTTCCGGGCAAAGGATCTTGCGAGGGCGGTCGCGCTGTTCATGACCGCACTCGCCCTTGCAAATATCGCGGGGGCCCCGGTCTCGACCTGGATCCTTGACAATGTTGCCTGGATGGGACTCGAGGGCTGGAGATGGCTCTTCGTCATCGAGGGGCTGCCGGCGGTCATCCTCGGGATAGTCACCTTCTTTATCCTGACCGACTGCCCGGAAAACGCCCGGTGGCTCCGGGAAGAGGAGAAGGCGTGGCTGGTTTCGGAAATTTCCCGTGAGGAACGGAAGCAGCAAAGGGAGACACCGGAATCTCTCGCGATGATGCTCAAGAACCCCCGCATCTGGCACCTTTCGGTCATCTACTGCATGCTGACTATCGGCCTGTACGGGATAGCGTTCTGGATGCCCCAGATCATCAAGGAAATGCAGGCCGGTTTCACCAATTTCGAGGTGGGACTCGTCACCGTGATCCCCTATACCGCCGCGGCAGTCGCTATGGTCCTCTGGTCCCGGCATTCGGACCGGACGTTCGAACGCCGGTTTCACACGGCGGTTCCCCCGATGGTGGGAGGCATCGGGATGATCGGCGCAGCACTCGCACCGGACCCGATCACTGCGATCCTGATGCTTGCCCTTGCAACGGCCGGGATATTCTGCACGTTCGGTCCCTTCTGGACGCTGCCTCCCCTGTTCCTGGGGGGAGCGGCAGCCGCAGTCGGGATCGCGGTGATCAATTCCATCGGGAACCTGGGCGGTTTTATCGGTCCCTCCGCGGTGGGGCTCCTGACGCAGGTGACCGGGGATACCAGGATCGGACTTGTTGTTCTCGGTCTTGCCCTTCTTGTTGGCGGATTCGCGGTTCTTGCCCTGAAGGTATCCCGGTCCGGAGATGCCGGATCGGGGGATGCGAATCCCCGGGTCCTTCCCTGACCCGGTCCCTGGCTCACGTACCAGGACGGTGACAGGAAAAATATCCCGCTTTTTTTTCCACGATCCCAGCCCTTCAAATAACACCGGCGGGAACCGATATCACGGTAACCGGGAGGCGGATACCAGATGGCTGTGATCGGGAATATCAGGAAAACGGATACGGGCATTATCCTTAGTATCGAATCGGACCGGTATCTGATTGACGGACACGAGGCGAAAATGCTGGGCGATGTAGGGCATCCCTGTATCATCATGAACCAGGTCACTCGGAGAGCGGAAGGGGTCGCCTGCCTCACGGAGTCAAGGAACGATATCCTGCTCTGGATAACCGGGCAGGAGAAACCGTTCAGTATCGCGAGGTCGGAGTTCCGCGGGATTATCCTGGGAAACTGCGGCGGGGGGACCCTCAGCAGGATAACGAACAGGATAACCGTACCGGTGTAACGTTATCTGACCCGACCATCTTTTCTTCATCAGACGCTCTGCGAGACCGCAGGTTATCCTGCCGATATGATACCGATAGACCTGGAAAAGATCGGTCCGGAACCGTGATAACTCCGTATGGGAGATGCGACACGACAGCGCCGCATGTCATATTGCGAACTATTATGTCTCCCGGATAAAAGGTGACTTTCGGTGAAGGTCTGTGGAGCAGAAGAGGCTGATCCTCATGGGAGGGGTCCTGCTGATCGTTATTCTTGTGATCCTGGTCGTCCTCATGGCAGGCGTTGGCTGGGGGACCCGGGGTCCCTGGCAGGGAAGGGGCCCGGGGATGATGACCGGGGAATATGGTCCGGGCGATGGGGCAGGCTATGGCCCGGGATACTGCGAGGGGAACAACTGCCCCGGATACGGGTATGGCAACGGTACCGGTTACGGGCCCGGCATGATGGCCGGGTGGAACGGTCAGGCAAGCGGGGCCGGTTACGGCATGGCGTACGGGTATGGGAACGGTACCGGCTATGGTTCTTCCGTTCCCGCACTTCTTCCCCCGGACAATGCAAGTCCCCTGACCGATGCCGAGATCCGGGATATCCTGTTCCTGCGCGAAGAGGAACAGCTGGCGCACGACCTGTATATCAGGTGGGGCGCGATATACAGCCTGCCGGTATTTTCGAATATCGCGGGAGCGGAAACAACCCATATCGCGCAGGTGCAGCTGTTGATGACCCGGTACGGGCTCTCTGAAAACCGGACCGGGAATGCTTCGGCCGGATACTATAACCCGGAAATCCAGTCCCTGTACGACACGCTCGGGCCTGCGGGAGATTCTTCGCTGGAGGGTGCCCTCAATGGCGGGCTCGCCATCGAAGTCCACGATATCGCAGATCTCGATTCGGCTATCGCCAATACCTCGCGGACCGATATCCTCCAGGTCTGGTCCAATCTCCGCCAGGGGTCCCTGAACCATAAGGCTGCGTTCGGGATGATGCTCGGTACGTAAGGGGGGCGCCGGTCACCGGCCGCTATCGGCCGGATCCGGAAGTGATTCCGGTGAACTGCCGTTGGACGAGTTCTTCCGGAAAAGGAGATAACCGGTCCGGTACACTAAGGATCATGGTGGCTGAGAGAACGAGAACCCATTCAGCCTCAGGGAGATGAGAAACACTGGTGAACGATCCGGTAATCCTGACCGATGAGTCCATCTCCCCTGCCGACCGGTTTCTCCGCGACCATGCCGCAGGTTCCCTGATCCTGCGCTCGAATATCCGGAAAGCCGGTATCGAAGATCACGGGTTTCCGTTCCAGGGCACCTATGCGGCGTTCGTGCAGGACGGGAAGATCACGGGAATCGCCGCCCATTACTGGAACGGTATGGTTTTCATCCAGGCACCGGAGCATGCCGGCGCACTGGTCCGGGCTGCAATGAATGCATCGGGCCGGAACCTTGCCGGTCTCGCTGGTCCCCTTCGCCAGGTCCGGGAAGCCCTTGCAACCCTTGGCCTTGCGGAACGATATCTCCCGGATATCCATCAGGAGCTTCTCTTCTCGCTCCGGCCCGGGTGCCTCATCGTCCCGGATCCACTGCAGAACGGGACAGCGGTATGCCGCCTTCCTGCTCCCGGGGAACGGGAGGTGGTGCGGAACATGCGCAGGGCATATGACCGGGAATGCGGATTCCCCGTCCCTGGGAACTCCGGTGAACCTGAACGGGATCCCATCCTGGAAACCCAGCTGAAGGAACGGAACCTCTGGGTCCTGGATGTCGAAGGCGAACCGGTCTCGACCGCTGCACTGAACGCAGCGCTTCCCGATATCGTCCAGATCGGTGCGGTCTATACCCTCCCCGCGTACCGCAGGAGAGGATATGCCCGGTGTGCAGTCGCAGGAGTCATCCGGGAAGTCGCACGACGCGGGGCCGGGGACGTGATCCTCTTCACCGAACGGGAGAATACCGCAGCGGTGAAAGCGTATTCGGCACTCGGGTTTCAGCAGGTCGGGGACTATGCAATCGCTATGATGACGGCCCGGCAGGTATGAACCCGGGGTAGTTGTTCAGGAAAGAGGCACCCCCTTCCTTTGATCGTGACAGGGGGGGGTCCCCTTGTGTTGAGGGAGAGGGGGTACCCCCTCCGGGCCGGAAGAGGGGGGGTGGGGGGTGCCACACAAAAATCGCAGACCCCCCTGCCCTGCATGAAAGGGGTTCAGAAAATCCGGGAGGGGGCCCCCTGTCCGGGCAAAGCAAAGGGGGTTACCACCCCATTCTGCACAGGAAACGATTGTTTTTCCCCTGAATTTCACGTCGAAGACCCATTTTCGCTCCCGGGGGGGGTAAATCTGCCCGGATGCCAGGGTAGGGGGGGTCCCACCCAGACCCGCAGACCCCTTGGGACCCCCCGGAGGGGTCGTACACTTTTTGGAGAGGGGGGTGCCTGTCTGCGTTGGGACAGGGGGGTCCCCCTCCCGGGATCGTTTACCCCCCTGACCCTTCCGACGGAGGAACGGAAAAACGGGGGTGTCCCGGGGGGGGTAAATGGGGTCCGGACAGGGACCCCCCGCTCCGGATCGCAAGGGGGGGGGCACCCCCCCTGTGGGGTATGGATGGTGGGGGGGTAGGGGGGGCCGTGAGTACCGGGATCTCAACGGATCACTGCGAGGGATAGTGGGCGTGCTCGTCCCTCCACCAGTCAACCACAGCAAAACCGGTGTGCGATTCGCTGAGGGATTTGGTATTGCGGGTTGGGAAAGATCCGATTCAGGATTTTTTTGTGAGCGGGCAGGGACGAGCGCGCGAACCCGCCCGAAGGCGGCCTTCCCCATGAGAAAATTTCTTGCATCGTTCTCTGCAATGCATGGACCGGCAGGATTATAGGTGCATCAGGATAATTACAAGTACCAGGGTCTGTCATGTCCCCTTCCGTCACTATCAACCGGGTCCTTGAGGAGATCGAGCAGCTCGATCTCGATGACCGCATCTATCTTCATGAAGTTCTGTCCAGCCGCCTCATTGAAACGAAGCGTGCCCGGATTGCAGACCGGGTACGTGAAGCGGAACAGAATTACGCTGAGGGGAACGTGCGGTCCGGTTCCGTAGATGATCTCCTGGGCGAACTGAATGATTAAACTCGTCTGGGACGATAAATTCCGCCGCATTTTCAAAAAATGGAGCGTCCAGCATCCCGATCTCGTTTCCCAGTTCCGGGACAGGCTGACCCTCTTTATCTCTGATCCGTTTCACCCCACTCTGCGAGTTCACTCCCTGAGCGGTGTCCTGAAAGGATCGTGGGCGATGAAGATATCCTATGATCAGCGCCTTATTTTCCGGTTCATGGATGACGCCCATACAATTGTGCTTCTCATCGATATTGGCACTCACGATCAGGTGTATTAAATGGGGTAGCGGGCACGCGAACCCGACCGGAGGTCAGCTTCACAACGATTCGGACACAATTCCGGAATTTATACCAGAACATTGTTGCGGATACAGCAATATTTGCGATCACCCTCGCACAAAAATACCATACTTTCTTCCGGAGAGACACCGGTTCTTTATCTCTTTCCTTTACTCACTTGATTTCCATGTCTCTTACCCTCACCACCCGCCGCATCATCGCCGCATTCCTCACCTGGGTCGTCCCGTTCCTGATCGCAGTCCCGTTCTATGGCAGGGACGGAACACCCGTGATCGATATAAGTCTCTTCAAGTCCCTGATGATCGTTGTCTCTTCGGTTGTCGGTGCAATCCTGATCATCTGGGTTTTCCGGTCCGTGGAACCCGGTACACCCGCGAGGCAATCGTCACCGGGATCGTGTGGCTTATCGCGAACTGGGCGCTCGATCTCATCGTGCTGGTCGGCATGTTCGGGATGAACCCGGGCGAATGGGCGGCGTCCATCGGCCTCCGGTACCTGATGATCCCGGTGATGGTGATCATGGCAGGTATCGTCGCGGATGAAGTGCTGGTGAAAAAAGAAAAGGAAGATCCGGATCTGAAATTCTGAAATAACTATATCAGATCTAATATCTGTGGATCCCGAACGATTTTGCGGTAACGGGAACATCCCGCTTTTGAACCGGTCTGATACAGAAGATGCATAAGGAACCAGCTCGTATGGGATTATCGGAATGGGTATCCTAACCGTTGAAAAAGTAATTGAAATTCATCAGGACATTGTTGCAGATTTCGGAGGCGAACCGGGCATACGGGATCCCGCGACGCTGGAGTTTGTGGTGTACGAGGCAAACCGGAAGAAAACCGTGATCCGGAGAGCGGCAACGGCATTATTTGGTATCTGCACCGGCCATCCGTTTGTAGATGGCAATAAAAGGACAGCATTCGTCATCTCGGACAACCTGCTGAAGGATGAGGGGTATTGGATCGCTACCTCCGATGAGGCAGTTGTCGCATTTATGCTTGAAGTTGCACAATACCGGCACACAAAAGAATCTGTTGAAAAATGGATACAGGAAAATATTTTTTCACAGGCGGCTTAATTCCTGAAGTGCGTGCCGGTATGTCTGCTTGGTTTCATTCAGGTGCTTACGTTCAGACTGTGTAAGCACAGACTCATTCGGCTGTTTTCCCTGCTTGGTTTTTTCCCGGTTCTCTTTCATCGTCCCATTCCGGTATTGTTGCTGAACTGATAAACCTATCAATCTGACTAACATGAAATAACGGGAATCGCTATCGCTTTCCGTTTTACGTCCAATCGGAATAATCTCATGATAGTTCTGCAAACAACTGACGCATTTTCAAATATAACCGGATACCATATGATCGGATCCAGGCTCACAAATAACATCACGCAGAAGAGACCGTGAATAATTCAAAAAGAAACTCAGATCAGTTCCCGGATCATCCGGGGGATATCGGATGGCTTTGCGGCAACCGGTACGCCCCGCTTTTTCAGCCTGGCGATCTTCGAGCGGGCATCGCCTTCGCCGCCCTCGACAATTGCACCTGCGTGTCCCATTCTCTTGTCCGGCGGGGCAGAGATTCCTGCAATGTAGGAGACAATCGGGAGATCGGTCGAGGCCGCTCCCTCCTCCTCAAGGTTCCCGCCGACTTCCCCGATCAGGACGACCGCCTTTGTCTGCTGGTCCTCTTCGAACCTGGCAAGGACATCCGTGAAAGTCTGGCCGATAACAGGATCGCCGCCGATCCCGACAACCGTGCTCTGCCCGATCCCGGCACGGGTCAGTTCGTCCACGACCTCGTACGTGAGGGTCCCGCTCCGGGAGACGACGCCCACATTTCCCTCTTTGAAGAGCTTTGCAGGCATGATCCCCATCTTGACCTCGCCCGGTGAGAGGAGGCCCGGGCAGTTCGGGCCGATGACCCCCGCACCCTCCATCTGCGCAAAGGCGATTGCCATCATCGCGTCATGGACCGGGATGTGTTCCGTGATGCAGACAATCGTCGGGATTCCCGCATCTGCCTCCTCCATGATCGCGTCCCCCGCAGCACCGGCCGGGACAAAGATGACCGCCGCACCGATGTCGTGATCCCGCATCGCCTCCTTCACGGTGTTGTACACCGGGACACCGTGGACTTCCTGGCCGCCCTTCCCGGGCGTGACTCCCGCGACAACGCCTCTCCCCCCGACCGATTTTGCGTACTCCTGCATAAGGGAGATATGGAAGGCACCCTGCTTCCCGGTCGCGCCCTGCACAAGAACGCCGGTCTTCTTGTCCCCGTAGATCATTGTGCCGCCTCCACCGCAGCCTTCACCGCAAGCTCCATCGTGTCCAGCATCAGGTATCCCTTCGGCGCAAGGATTGCCCGTCCTTCCGCCTCGTTCGTTCCCGCGAGCCGGACGATCACCTTCTGGTGGATCCCGGCCGCAACGATGCCCTTAGCCACCTCGTCGCATTTCGTGATCCCGCCCAGGAGGTTCACGACAATGACTTTCACGGAGGGCACGCCTGCGACCAGCTGGACCGCGATCTTCACCCGCTCCTGCTCGGCGCCGCCGCCGACATCCAGGAAATCTGCGGCTTTTCCGCCGTACGTCTCGATGAGATCCAGGGTTGCCATCGTCAGGCCCGCACCGTTCCCGATGACCCCGATACTCCCATCGAGCTCAACGAAGGAGAAGCCGTGCTTTTCTGCCTCGCGCTCCCGTTCGGTCAGGTCCCGGTTGACGATGATTCCCTGCCTGCCGAGACTGTTGTCATCGATGATCAGCTTCGCATCCGCGGCATAGACCCTGGCCGGGGTCGTGACCAGCGGGTTGATCTCGGCAAGGAGGGCATCCTTCCGGCAGAATACATGATAGAGCCGGTTGACGGTCTTCTGGATATCGGCGGGTGCATTCCCGCAGAGCTCGCGGAGGAGGAACCCGGGGATATCCGAGAGAAGCGGGGAGAAACTTACGGAACGGATTGCGCCTTCGGTCCGGGCGGTCTCTTCGATATCGACCCCGCCGGTCTCTGCAAAAAGGATGACCGGCTGCTTCTTCGCCCGGTCTATCGTGATGCTCACGAAATACTCGTGCCTGATGTCGAGCCGTTCCTCGATCAGGATCCGGTCCACGGGAACTCCCCTGATCCGGGTATCGAACAGCCGGCGTGCGGTCTCCATGACGGTCTCATGATCCGCCATCAGAACGCCGCCTGCTTTTCCCCGTCCCCCGACATCGACCTGCGCTTTCACGACTACCTTTTCGGGAAGCGTGTCCATGTGGAGGAGTGTCTCCTTGTGCCTGCTAATCAGAGTGCCCTTCGGGACCGGAATTCCTTCTTCCGCAAAGAGCTGTTTTGCTTCGTATTCCAGGAGTTTCATGCCTGTGTTCACCCGCTTCCGGTGCCAAGACCGAGGCCGAGTCTCATTGCCTTCATGTTCAGATCCCCGGTCCCTTTCGGCACCGAGTCGAGGATGGCTTTTTCGAGTGCGGCTTCCGATACGACATGCGTTGCGCCGACCAGGGCCCCGAGCATCACGATGTTTGCGACAATATCCCGCCCGAGCGTCTTCCTGGCTTCGCCGGTTGCCGGGACTTCAAGGAACCGGCAGTCCGGCCGGGAATGGACGAGCGTGGAATCAAGGATCATGACCGCGCTCTCAGGGGCTGCTGCCCCGTACTTCTCGAAACCTTCCTGGGACATGATGACATAGATGTCCGGGTTCGCAACTTTCGGGAAGAGGATGGGATTATCATCGATGACCACCTGGCTCATCGATGCCCCGCCCCGGGCCTCCGGGCCGTACACCTGGGTCTGGACCGCGAACTTCTTGTCGTACATGACCGCCGCACGGCCGAGGATGACCGCGGAGAGGATGATCCCCTGCCCGCCGAACCCCGAGAACCGGATCTCGTGCCTCATCTCCGCACCCCCATCGCGGGCCGGCTCCTGCGCATGAGCTCCCCGACCACGAACATATCGGGAGGCACCGGTTCGCCCCGCTCCAGCAGGATATCCCTGCGTTCTTTTAAGAGCGAGTGGGCCTTGAGATACTCCACGTGGTCCTCGACCTGTTTGAATTTGTTCCTCCGGCCGTAGTTGGTCGGGCACTGCACAAGCGCCTCGATGAACGAAAAGCCCGGGGTCTCAAGACCTGCCCGCACCGCTTTCGTGAGCTCCTTCACATGGTACGACGTCCAGCGGGAGACGTAGTTCGCCCCCGCCGCGATCGCGAGATCGCAGAGATCGAAGGTCGGCTCCGCAGAACCGTACGGGGTCGTCGTGGAAAGCGCCCCGCAGGGCGTGGTCGGGCTCCCCTGCCCCCCGGTCATCCCGTAGATCTGGTTGTTCATGCAGACGACCGTGAGATCGATGTTGCGCCGTGCCGCGTGGATGAAATGGTTCCCGCCGATTGCCGCAAGGTCGCCGTCGCCCGTGAAGACCACCACGTTGAACTCCGGTTTTGCCATCTTGACCCCGGTCGCAAACGCAAGCGCCCGGCCGTGGGTCGTGTGGAGCGAATCCGTGCTGATGTAGCCGGGGGCACGCGAGGAACAGCCGATCCCGGAGACAAAGATCGTCTCCTCCTTCTTCCAGCCCATTTCGTCGACCGCTGCAAGCGTGCAGTTCACGATGGTCCCGTTCCCGCAGCCCGCACACCAGATGTGGGGGAGCCGGTCCTGCCGGAGCCAGTCGGAGAACGTCATTTCGCCGCCTCCAGCGCACGGTACAGTTCATCCGGCGTGTGCAGGTCCCCGCCCAGTTTCGGCAGGGTGATAACCGGTACCTTCACGTGCCGCTCCAGTTCCCGCGCCATCTGCCCGAGGTTCAGCTCCGGGAAGAAGAAAGCCTCTGCGTTCCGGAACTCCCGCACCGCAAAGTCCGGGAACGGCCAGACGGTCCGGAGCCGGAGGAAACCGATCTTCTCATCGGGATGGTCTACAAGGACCTGCTGCACGGTCCGGACCGGGGCGCCGTACGCGACAAAGACCTTCTCTGCATCCGGGTTGACGATCTCGTAGTCCGCGATCTCCCGGTTTGCCTGTTCGATCTTCCGGACAAGGCGCATCACGAGATCGGAATGGAGGCTCGGGTTCGTTGCGCAGGGATAGCCGCGCTCGTCATGGGTGAGCCCGGTCACGTGCACCGCGTGGCCTGCACCGAAGACCGGAAATGCCGGGATATCCCCTTCGCCCGGCTGGAAGGGTGTCGTCCCCGGCTCCGCGAGTCTCCGGGGAACGATCGCAACCTTGTCCGGAACCTCGATCCGCTCCCGCATGTGCCCGATGATCTCGTCTGCCATCACAAAGACCGGGACCCGGTATTTATCGGCAAGGTTGAAGGCTTTCGCGGTGAGGGTATACATCTCCTGCACGGAAGATGGAGCAAGCGCGATTGCGCTGTAATCGCCGTGCGAACCGAACCGGCACTGGAGCATGTCGCCCTGGGCTGCCATGGTCGGCTGGCCGGTCGAGGGGCCGCCCCGCTGCACGTTCACGATCACGCAGGGGGTCTCGGTCATCGCCGCAAAGCCGATGTTCTCCATCATCAGGGAGAAACCCGGGCCGCTCGTCGCGGTCATTGCCCTCTCCCCGGTCCAGGACGCCCCGATGATGGACGCCATGCTCGCAATCTCGTCCTCCATCTGGATGAACGTGCCCGTAACTTTCGGGAGCTTTGCAGCCATGTGCTCCGCGATCTCGGTCGAGGGCGTGATCGGGTACCCGCCGAAGAACCGGCACCCCGCCGCGAGCGCCCCCTCAGCGCACGCGATATTTCCCTGCCAGAATTCAACCCGCGTCAAAATTCAATCGCCACCTTTCTGCGTTCGAACGGTTTCTCGGGAACCCATGAGATCGCCTGGTCCGGGCAGGTGAGCTGGCAGACCCCGCAGAGCGTCCTTCCGTACAGGTTCTGGAGCCGGCAGTTTGCGCACCGCTCGGGCCGGTCGAGTTCCGGTACCACGATCCCCTTCCGGTTCGCCTTCTTCCCCTTTCTGAAGATCTTGTACGGGCAGACCTTTGTGCACAGGTTGCAGCCCTTGCACCGGTTCTCATCGATCACGAGTTTCATCTGGCTCTGTCCCTCTCTAGGTTGGACTGCTCCTTTTAAATTTGTCTCGTTACAGACCAAACCGGTGCGCAGCCTGCCTGGCTCCCGCACGTACCCCGCCAAAGAGGTCGCCGCCCGCGGAATCTATCCCCACTATCAGAGGAAACTCGCGTATCTCAATTTCCCAGACCGCTTCCGCCATCCCCAGGTCTTCGAAATGCACGCCTTTGAGCTGCATCCGTGATGCGGCGAGCGCAGCGCAGCCTCCCGTGAATGCAAGGTACACGCCGCGTCCCTTCAGCTGCCGGACGACCTCGTCACCCATCCCGCCCTTTCCGATCAGGGCGCGGACACCTGCGTCCAGCAGGAACCCGGAAAGTTTATCCATCCGGGCCGAGGTGGTCGGGCCTGCCGACAGGATCCGGTCCCCTTTGACGACCGGGCCGCAGTGGTACACGGCCGCACCCTTCGGATCGAAGGGAATCCCCTGCTCCATCATCCGGAGATGCGCCTCGTCCCGGGCGGTGTAGATCCTGCCGGAGAGCGTGACCCGGTCCCCGGCCCGGAGCGTAAGGACCTCGTCTCCCAGGGGGGTCGTGAGCCGGACCGGTTCCGTACCCGGGCCGGTCATCGCTCCACCTCGACCGTTACGTGCCGGTTCGCCCAGCACTGCACGTTCACGGCGACCGGGAGGGATGCCGTGTGGCAGGCGGCTTTCTTCACCTTGACCGCAAGGGCGGTCGTCTTCCCGCCCAGGCCCATCGGCCCGATCCCGAGGGTGTTCACCGCATCGCAGAGCCGCTGTTCATAGGCATCCATCGTGTTGATGGGCTGGAGGAGGGCTTCCTTCGCGAGCGCTGCAACCCCGTCAAAGGTCCCCCCGATCCCGACACCGAGCACAACGGGCGGGCAGGGCCGGCCTTCCGCGATCAGCATCGTCTCCACCACGAATTTCTCGATCCCGTTCACCTGCGAGGGGAGCATCATCGCGACCCGGGACATGTTCTCCGCGCCCGCACCCTTGGGCAGGACCGTGATCGTGAACCGGTCCCCGGGCCGGACATGGATCGCGGGCATCCCCGTTCCGGTGTTGTCGCCCGTATTGTGCCGGGTCAGGGGATCGACCGTGTTGGGCCGGAGGGGAACCGCGTCTGTCGCATGCCGGACCCCGTCCGCTATCGCCGTATAGATCTCTTGCGTGAGCGGGATGTAGGGCGGGACCGTGAGGTACACGACCGGAACTCCCGTATCCTGGCAGAGCGGGACCCCGTGGTTCTCTGCGAGCACGATATTTTCCAGGATGTTGGCAAGCTCGGCCTGCGCCCGAATGTCGGTCTCATCCCGCGCAGCGTTCCGGAGGGCGGAGAGGACATCGGGAGGAAGCCGCACCTCTGCTTCGCGCAGGGCATCCTCGGTGGCATGGGCGACCTTTTCCAGGAAATCGTGGGACGGACCTGAGCACATGGCAATCAGCTATAGTGAGAAAACCCAAATGATAAAAGGAGTAGTATCCGGGAATGTCCCGGATGATTCGTTATCATCCGGGCGCCTGCCCGCTTCCGCCGCCTCCGCCGAGGCCCGTATCGGCTGCATCGAGCGCCCGCTTCACCTGCCAGAGCGCAGGCAGGGCCGCAAGCTGTGCAAGGATCATGAACGCGACCACGTACGGGATGCTGATTTCGTACAGGTATCCCAGGATCAGGCTCCCGATGAACCAGCCTGCCCCGTACAGGGTATTGAAGATCCCGTACGCAAACCCGCGTTTCCGGATGGAGGTGAAGTCCGCGATTGCGGCCCGGAGGATCGTCTCCTGCATCCCCATGACCGCACCCCAGAGCACCGCTCCGGCAAGCGCCGCACCGTACCCGTCCGAGAAGGCAAAGAGCGGCACAAGGATACTTGCGAGGGGTACCGCAAGAAGGGCGAGCATTCCCTTCCTGTCGTACAGTTTCCCGATGATGAGCGCAACGATCCCGTCGACCGCCATCGCGATTGCATAGAAGACCGGGATCTGGGCATCGGGAACGATTCCGAAGGCCTTGTAATGATAGGCGATGAGCGGGAACACCGCAAACCCGAGCATCGTCAGGAAGGTGAAAACGCCATACGGCAGGAACACCCGGGGCAGGCGCCCTTCCCGGATCGCCGGAGTGTCCCGCCCGGTCCCCGGCTCAGACTCAAGACTGGTCGGGTCAGGGACATTTTTCCATGCGATGAAGAGAGCGACTACCAGGAGGACAAAGGGGATTGCGAGGAGTGCGAACCCTTCCCGGTATCCTCCGCTCGCGACGAGCGAGAGCGTGAAGACCAGGGGGCCGATGATGGCGCCCGTCTGGTCGAGGGCTTCCGCGATGCCGAACCCCCAGCCCCGGCCCACGTCTTTTGCGGCATGCGAGAGAATGGCGTCCCGTGCCGGGGAGCGCAGGCCCTTCCCGATCCGTTCCGCGATGATGAGGATGGCTGCGACCTGCCAGCTCCCGGCAAAGACAAGGAGCGGGATCGCGCCGATCATGAGGTACCCGAGGATCGTGAACGTCCAGTAATTCCCGGTCTTATCGGCCGCTAACCCCGAGAGGAGCCGGAGCCCGTACCCGATGAACTCCCCGAGGCCGGAGACCAGGGCGACCATGAACGCCGAGGCCCCGAGGACCAGCATGAACGGCCCGGTGACCGAACGGCCGCCTTCGTACACGATGTCCCCGACCAGGCTCACGATCCCCATCAGGAAGACGAGCCGGTACGCAAGGACTTTCCGGGAACCGGGTTCAGGGATGCTCATGCAGGATCATACCGTGACGGCTGGTTCCGGACCATGCCCGCGTGCCTCAGGTTCACCACCCGAGAAGGAGCGTCTTTGCCTGGGAGTACTCCCGGAGGGCGTCCTTCCCGTTCTCCCTGCCGATCCCGCTCTCCGCAACCCCGCCGAACGGGAGCTCGGGCGGGACGGTCAGGTGCCGGTTCACCCAGACGATACCTGCCTTCACCTCCCGGTAGACCCGCTTTGCGGAGGTCATGTCCCGGGTCCAGACCGAGGCCCCGAGACCGAACCGGGACCGGTTCGCTTCCTGTATCGCGGTATCGAGATCCGGGACTGCTACAACGGGCAGCACCGGCCCGAAGATCTCTTCCGTGAGGAGGCATGAATCGGGAGGAACATCCGAAACCAGCGTGGGCAGGTAAAAATTCCCGGCATCCGAACCGCTGTACGCGAGCGTCTCCCCGCCGGTCAGGATCTTCCCGCCTTCCTTCTCTTTCACGGTCCCGACCGCAGAGATTATCCGGTCCCGCTGGGAACGGCTGTTTAAGGGTCCCATCTCGGTCGTCTTCTCAAGGCCGTTCCCCACCCGGAGCGCGGCGACCCGGGCTTTCAGTTCGGACTGGAACGTTTCCGCAATTTTTTCGTGGACGAAGAGGCGCTTCACGGCCGTGCAGGTCTGGCCTGCGTTGTAGAACCTGCCCCTGAGGGCGCCCTCTACCGCCTTTCCGATATCCGCATCGTCCATCACGATCATGGGATCCGAACCGCCGAGTTCGAGCGTGACCTGCTTGAGCTGGCCGCCAGCAACTTCCCTGACCCGGTGCCCGGTCCGGTAATCCCCGGTAAAGGAGATCTTCCGTACTTCCGGGTGCCGGACCAGCGCTTCCCCGGCTTCTTCCCCGGATCCTGTCACCACGTTGAGAACACCGGGCGGGAGACCCGCGGTCTCCAGGATTTCCGCAAGTTTCAGGTCGGTTAACGGCGCGGTCGAGGCAGGCTTGAGGACCAGCGTGTTCCCGGTGACGAGCGCAGGCCCCACCTTCCAGCCCATGATGATGACCGGCATGTTCCAGGGGATGATGGCGCCGCAGATCCCGAGCGGGACCCGCATCACCATCGCATCCCCGATCGGGCCGAGATGGATCGCATCCCCCTCAGGTTCCCCGGATATCGCGGCATAGAACTCCAGGATGTTGGCGAAACCCCGGACCTCGTCAGTCGCTTCCCGTACCGGCTTTCCCTGTTCGGTCGTAAGGAGCCGGGCGAGGTCATGGTGCTGCTCCCGCACGAGCTGCGCTGCCCGGAACAGGATCATCCCCCGTTCCCGCATGGTCTTCCCGGCCCAGTCCTGGGCCACCCCACCCGCCGCTTCCACCGCGTGCGCGACATCGTCGGCGGTCCCCGCAGGGACCCGGTCCACCACCGTTCCGTCCGCAGGGTTCCGGACCTCGATCCACCTGCCCCCGGTGGATTCCGCCCCCTTTCCCCCGATTCTCATCTGCATGTATTCACCGTTGGCCCGGGAGTATATGAAATCCTGCCAAACAGCAGTGGGCGGGCGGGCCCGGCTGTACCAGGGGAGCCGGGATACCGGATATCAGAACACGGGCTGGTCCCGGGTCGCCCAGCGCTGTTTCCCGGCACGGAGTATCCACCACGCGGGCGCAAGGAGAAGGAGGGCAGCAGCTGCATACCAGGGATTCGCCATTGCAAGAGCGGTCACGATGAGGAGGACCGGCCCGACGAGAAGCCCGTACGAGATCAGGGTCTTTGCGCTGTACACGAGGACGCTCGGTGAGAGCCCGGTCAGGTAGACCGTGACCGCCAGGGTGTAGAAGGCGATACCGCACCAGACCGCGAGCGCCGGAATAAGGGTCCCCGCGCTGCCGGACAGGACTCCCACGCAGGCAAGGAACACGGCAGGGATGACCTGCATCACCGAAAAGCTCGTCACCTTGCTGGAGATGACATCGGGAACTCCCAGAGGGAGGCAGGCGTACGCCCCATAGGTATCGAACTCCGTGAGCCAGGTGTACATCGTGGACGAGATGATCCCGGTCGTCATCGCAAAGAAGAGGAGATTGTCGCCCTGCGGGACGGTGGTTCCCAGGACCGAGAGGAAGAACCAGATGATCCCGAGCGGCAGGAGAAAGGAGAAGATTGTCTGGCCGATTGCAGCCCCGCTCCGGAAGATGTCCAGCAGGTCCTTTGCAGCAAGCGGAGGATACGGGAACATCGAGAGGCGTTTTGTAAGGGGGGAGATCCGGCTCACGTAATGCTTCTCGCTCTCACCGAATTCATTCGTGAAGAGGAAGATCGCTATCGTGAACGGGACTGCTATCAGGATAAGGCACGCTGCAAGGAGCGGGAGCGAAAATGCATGGAAGAGCATCAGGGGGGGGAAGTACAGGCCGAGATTTACCCCGATACCAAAGAAAACCAGCGCCCAGATGGCTATCAGTGCAAGGAACGTCCCTATCAGGATTTTTTTTGATCGCGAATAAGCCGACGAGAGGAAAAACACCCAGGCAAGGCCGGTAAGGAATGCAAGGGTGGTTGTCAGCAGGAGAAGGAACGGCGTTGCAACTGGTATCCCGACAAAGGGAGACGCTATCGCGAACCCGAGACAGAACGGGAAGACCCAGAGCAGGAAGTAGTAGAGCGTATCCTTGCAGACGAAGTTCAGGAAGATGAACCGGTCGCCCAGGGGAAGCGTCCGTGCCGAGTACGAGAGGAGACTTGCCTGCCCGAACCTCCGGTTCATCACCTCCTTCCCGAGAAGGCCGAACGCGCCGACCATGATCCCCATGAGGAGGAACATCGCGTGGACCGAGAGGCCGATATCCTGCGAAGGGGCCGCGATCCGGAGGAGCGGGATGAGGAAGGTCCCCATGAAGGCAATTGCGCAGATCATCACCGGAAAGAGGGTGAAACTCAGGCTGCCGAACAGGGTCGAGTGGAGCCGGTACTCCTCTTTCATCATGGCCCGGAAGAGTTCAAGCATGGGATGCCCGACCCACCTTTTCCAGGAAGAACGCGGGGAGATGCTTCCCGTCCCTGAGGATCTCGGCGGTCTTTCCCACGTGCAGGAGGTCCCCCCGGTTCAGGATCGCGACATCGGAGCAGATCTCTTCTGCTATCTCAAGGATATGGGTGCAGAGGAAGAGGGTGTTCCCCTTCTTCACGTACCCGGCAAGGAAATCCTTCACCTTCTGCTGCATGATGGGATCGAAATTGATGAGGGGTTCATCGATCAGGGCGAGGACCGGATCGTGCAGGAATGCCTGCGCAAGCATCAGTTTCTGCCGGGTCCCCCGGGAGAGATCCTTGCAGAGGACGTCCCGTTTCTCTTCGAATTCCAGGAATTGGAACCACCGCTCCGCCTTTGCCTCGATACCGGAAATCTGCCTGACTTCCCCGACAAAGTGCAGGTACTCTTCCGCCGTGAGAAAACTGGGCGGCGTCTCCTGTTCCGGGATGATCCCAATCCGCCCGCGCACCCCGATGGGATCTGCTGCCGGATCAAGTCCCAGGACACGGGATGATCCGGAGGTCGGCCGGATCTGGCCGGTCAACATCTTGATCATGGTGGTCTTTCCGGAACCGTTCGGGCCCAGGAGGCCGAAGAGGGCTCCCTCGTCCACCGAAAAACTCACGCTGCGCACTGCCTCGACCTTCCCGAACGACCGGGAAAGGCCCTGTGCCTCAAGGACTGCTGTCATCGCTGGTGGCCCCGCTCCTGAAACGCTTAGAGATATCCCCGCCTTCCGGGATTTATAGGTGAGGCAGGCTGATTCAGGAACGGTACCGTGTTTCCCCGTGGGGGATTCTTCAGGCATGTTCAAGAACTTCCGGCGCAAATATCAGGGATCGCAAAACCAGAACGAAGTGACATACATGGATTTTGGAAACCTTGGCGGAATGGGAGCTGCTGCCGCAGCCTACATCAAAACCCCGGAAGGCCAGAACACGATCAAATCGTTCCTTGCCTCCCCGGACGGTATTTCCCTCCTGAAAAATTTCCTCGCGACCGAGGAAGGAAAGCAGGTCATCCGGACCCTGCTCCCGCAGATCCTCGACTCCCTGAACCTGCCCCAGCCGGTCAAGGAGATGATCAAGAGCGCGGTATCGGCGAACTGACGCGAACCCATTACACCTTTTTTCAGAAACACGGATCTGCAGAAGGAGACCGTCACGGGCTCTTTTCCGATACATTCCATCCAATCCCGGGCTGCCAAAGGCCCGGGCATACGATAATCATCCGGAAAAAGAGGGCGGAATGGGACCTGTTGCACCCTGCCTGCGGGTTATTCCAGCGTCCTCCGGAAGGTCAGGATCCCGAGAAGTATCATCAGGGCCGAGAAGATGGTCAGCGCAACGAGGTCCATCCCGATCACATTCAGCCCCTGGTCCCGGAGGATAATGCTCCGGAGCGCATGGATCCCGTAATACTCGGGATTGACAACCGTAATCCAGCGGAGCCAGTCGGGCATGCCTATCACCGGGTAGAACGCCCCGGAGGTCATGAACAGAATCAGGTTCAGGAACGCTATCACCGATGCATATTCCTGCTGGGCAGAAAACCGGGAGGCAAAGGAGACGACAAGGCTGGTCACCCCCAGGCAGGCGATGAAGATCACAAGAAGGACAAGCAGGAAGGCCTGGAAACTCTGCAGGGTGATCCCGGTGATTAGGAGATCGATCCAGAAGATGGTGAACCCGGCAATGAATGCCCGCACGGTCCCGCTGGATATAATGCCCATGATGATGCTGGAACGTTTGACGGGCGTCACCAGGTACCCTTCATGGATCCCGTTCTCCCGGTCCCGGATGAGCGCTATCCCGCCGCCGAACATGGTGGAGGTGAAGATCGCCATCATGATCACGCCCACGCCAAAGAACTGGATATACTGGATGTTCCCGTAGATCTTATCGATACTGACCGGGTTTCTTGTGCCCAGTTTCAGGAGGACCCGGGTGATCCCCGACTCTATGAGCGACGGAGTGATGGAATCGGAACTGTCAAGGTAGACCCGGATCGTCCCGTTCTCATTTGAGGTCGAGGGGAAGACAATGACGCCCGAAAGGATCCCGTTCTCAAGATCCCGTTTGGCATGATCCTCATCCGTGTAGATCGTGACATCGAAGAGCTTGTTGGCACGGGGTTCGCTGGGATCGCTCGGGGGGATATGGTTCAGTTCGTACGATGCCTCGGTAAAGAGGGGCGTATCGAAAAAGGGCGGGCCTGCCTGGACGACGCCCACCGGGATATGGCTGATCGTACCGCCCATCGCATTCCCGAATATAACCAGGTACATGATGGGCATCATGAGCGTCATCATGATGACAAAGGGATTGCTCAGGAATTTCTTGAAATCCCGCTTGAAGATGGCAAGGGCGCTCCGCATCATGCCGGCCGCCTCCCGGGGAGCGCGGTTTCCTGCCCGTTCACATCGCCACTATCGATTCCCTTTCCGGTCAGGTAGATGAATATGTCCTCCAGGGACGGGGACCGTATCGAGATCGAGAGGATGGGAATATCGTACTCTTCGAATACGGCAATGATGGCCGGGATCACCCTGCTGCCGTTCGCTGCCGAGATCGTGATCCTGTGCTCAACGGTGGTGACCGCATTCACCGACCCGATATTCCGGAGCGCTTCTTCGGCCCGGGGGTCCATGCGATCCACACTTATCTCTATAAGGTCCCCGGCAGGGATCAGTTTCCTCAGGTTTTCCATGCTGTCGAGGGCAATGAGGGATCCGCGCTCCACGAACGCGATCCTCCCGCAGAGTTTCTCAGCCTCGTCCATGTAGTGGGTGGTGAGGATGATCGTTGTCTTTTCTGAATTCAGCGAGAGGATCTGCTGCCAGACTTCGCGCCGGGCCTCGGGATCGAGACCTATCGTGGGTTCGTCCAGGAACAGGATGAGCGGGTGATGGATGAATGCCCTGACGATCTCGAGTTTTCGTTTCATGCCACCGGAGAACGTCCCCACCGGCATGTTGGCGCGATCGGCAAGCCCGGCCATCGCCAGAAGTTCCATGATCCGTGACGGGAGGATGTCATCAGGAACATTCTCGAGTTTCCCATAGAATTCCAGGTTGTCGTACGCGGTGAGTTCGGAGTCGCTCGTATAGTTCTGCGGGCAGACGCCGATGATGGCCCGGATCTTCTCCGGGTCTTTCCTGACATCGTAGGTATTGACAAAAGCATTTCCTGATGTCGGCGAGAGAAGCGTTGTTAAGATCCGGATAATGGTACTCTTTCCCGCACCATTCGAACCGAGAAGCCCGAAGATCTCCCCTTTCCGCACGGTGAAGGAGACATCGTTCACGGCAGTGACGGTCCGGTTCTTGTCACGGAAGATCTTCACCAGGTGCTCGATACGGATGATATCTTCCGGTGCATCCGCATCTTCAGGAAGGATGGACGGAGATCCATCCTCACGGGCATTTTCAGGGAATGTTCTCAAGGATCCGCCTCACTGTGGCAAGAGCCGCGGAGAGCTCCTGCAGATCGTCCGCAGACACATTTTCGAGAATTTTCCGTACATCGGCCCGGTACATCTCAATCCCATCTTTCAGGTATCGTTTCCCAGAAGCAGTTATGCCGATCCTGATCACCCGCCGGTCTTTCGGGTCCGGCAGTCGCTCTACATACTTCTCCCCGATAAGGGAATCCACCAGCACCGTCATATAGGGCTTGGAAATATAGAGCCTTCTGCCGATCTCCGTCATGGGAGACGTACCATCGCGCATCAGGAGCCCCAGGACCCGGTACCGTGCGATCTGCAGGCCGGAGGCATTGGGATGCAGGATTTTTTTATGGTACAGCGGGAGAACGCCGATGATCTCATCGGCACACCGGTCCCGGAGCGTATCGTCCATGCCGTTTCCTCAGGGAGGATTAGTTCTTCTTGTTAATAATTCTCATTGTGAACTAATCAGGTCGGAACCAGGAATCTCCGTTCCGGATCAACCGTGAAAGAGGAGGAACACCGATACAGGAAAATTGGATATAGGAAATTATGCTGAAAATAGTTATTTACGGAAAATGCGGGAGAAAAAACCGCCCTTGCCCTGGTCAGGAAGAGACGTGTGCGCTGACCGGCTCCGGTTCGCCCGTATTCCCGTACAGTTATGGTCCCGCGGCTCATGATGCGCAGAACAGAACCTCCGCCCGCAGGCCGGGCAGACATAGGATTCTCCTTCTTTCAGTTGTACACCGCAGTATTCGCACATCCCTGACATAGCGTATGGTTCACCCTTCAGAATTCGGACAGGTCCCGGAAGGACTCTCACGGCAGGTTGCCTATAATCATACTTGCGGATCAGCCTAAATACCTTGGGTTCATCGCCGTATCGGGCAATGCGAAGGATGTACCTGGCACCTGCCGATCGTTCCGTTACCCTGCGAACTTTCCCGGTTTGCCGGAAGGATCATCATAATTTTCCGGGAACAGGAAATGGGATGGGGACTATGACAGATTTTTTTGAACAGGCTGCGCCCGCCTGGGACAACGATCCGGGCCGGGTGAAGCGGGCAGAAAAGATTGCAGACGCTATGATCGGGGCCCTTGACCTGAAGGGCGGGGCGACCGTGATGGATTATGGAACCGGGACAGGATTGATCGCCTTGCGTATGCTCCCGTATGCCGAACGGATCGTCGCAGTTGATTCCGCACGGAATATGCTCGAAGTCCTGCGGGGGAAACTGGACCGGGGGCAGGCGCTCCGGATCGAGCCGCGGCAATGGCAGATTGGCGACCCGTTCGGAGATCTTCCGGAATTCGATCTGATCGTAAGCTCGATGGTCCTGCACCATGTCGGAGACACCGCTGCCGTAGCCCGGGCGTTCCACGGTCTCCTGAAGGATGGCGGCCGCATTGCGATAGCGGACCTCGATTCCGACAACGGTGAATTCCATGAGGGCCCCGGAATCGCAGAGCATGACGGGTTTTCCCGGAACGCCCTTGCAGCGATATTCGGAGACGCGGGATTTGCAGATATACAGTTCAGGGAAGCAGCAACCGTCAGGAAGAGTTCGTCCCGCACCGGAAATCCCAGGGAATTTACGATATTTCTCCTGACCGCATCGAAAGGATACAGGAAACCTGAAAGGAAGGCAGGATCCGGTTCCTGAAATTCTCCCGCGTGCTCCCCGTGACCACCCTATTTATCCGGATTCCGGATAGATTTCCGGACCCCCGCATCTCTTATAAACCCCTCAGTACAATATCTTACCCTGTCAACGAAAATATCGTTGAAGAGAAATGGCGAATATGAATAGAGGTGCCAGATTTTATGAAGATAGTACCAGATACAAGCGTCGTTATAGACGGACGCATCACCTCCCTGATAAAGACCGGTGAATACAAAGGAGCATCAATAATCATCCCCGAAGCCGTTGTCGCGGAACTCGAAGCGCAGGCAAACCAGGGGAGGGAAATAGGGTTCTCGGGTCTCACCGAACTCCAGTCGCTCTGCAAACTGGCCGAGAACGGTGAGATAGAGATACAGTTTACCGGGGTGCGTCCGAGCCTGGAACAGGTAAAACTCGCAAGCGGGGGAGAGATCGATTCCCTCATCCGGAGCGCTGCAATCGAACATGGCGCCCAGTTTATCACGAGCGATATGGTCCAGGCCGAGGTTGCAAAGGCAAAGGGCCTCAATGTCATGTACCTCAAGCCCCAGATTGGGGATTTTACGCCGCTTGCGATCGATCAGTTCTTTGACGAGCACACGATTGCCGTGTACCTGAAGGAACGGGTCTGCCCGGTCGCAAAGAAGGGAACCGTCGCAAACAAGCAGCTCGTGAAAATCCGGGAGCAGCCGGTGAACGAGTACGAGCTTCGCGCGATGGCCCAGGAGATCCTGGAACGGGCAAAGCGGGACCCGGACGGGTTCATCGAGATCGAGAAGCGGGGCATAACTGTCGTCCAGATAGGATCGATGCGGATAGCCATCGCACGCCGCCCGTTCAGCGACGGCATGGAGATAACGGCAGTCCGCCCGATTGCGGATGTGAAACTGGACGATTACAGCAGATCGGATGTCCTCAGGGAGCGCCTGACTGGCGAGGGACGCGGCCTTATCATTGCAGGTTCACCGGGTTCCGGAAAGACCACGCTTGCCCAGAGCCTTGCAACGTTCCTCTCGGACAAAGGCTGCGTTGTGAAGACCATGGAAGCTCCCCGCGAACTCCAGGTGCCGGACAACATCACCCAGTATACGGCACTTGACGGCAGCATGGAGAACACGGCAGACGTCCTCCTGCTCGTGCGGCCTGATTTCGTCGTTTTCGATGAACTCAGGAAGAACGAGGATTTCCGGATCTTCTCGGATATGCGCCTTGCGGGACTCGGCATGATCGGGGTGATCCATGCAACCGGCGTCCGGGACGCCATCCAGCGCTTCACCGGAAGGGTCGATTTCGGCCTCCTGCACCGGGTGGTGAGCACCATCGTCTTCGTGACGGACGGCCTCGTTACCAAGATCTACGATGTTGACTTCACCTTCAAGATCCCTGACTGCATGTCGGGGGAAGGGTATGCACGGCCGGTTGCCACGGTCACGGACCAGGAGACCGGTGTCAGGGAATTCGAGGTCTTCCAGTATGAGGGCGAACTCGTTGTCATGGGTGCGAACGGCACCGAGAGAGTACCGGTCGCCGGATCCGTTCCCGTCCAGACGATTTCCGGCCCCGCACCGCTGCGTCCGACCAGCGTGCAGAAAGTGACGGCAGCCCTCTCCCGGGCACCGCTCTATGATACGGCTCCCGATGCAGCCATTCAGGAATCCCTGGAAAGCGACGAGGAACCGGTCCAGGGAAAAGGGATCGAAAAGGATATCCAGAGAGAACTTGGCAGGTACACGGACAGCCCGGTAACGGTCCAGATGCAGAGCGACACAAAAGCGGTCGTCTTTATCGACGACAAGGATGTCCCCGCGGCAATCGGAAAAGGCGGGAAGAATGTGGCGGCCATCGTGAACCGGCTCGGGATCGGGATCGACATCAGGCCGAAATCCGAACTGGAGACGCGGGACAGCGGGAAAGAAGAGGAACTCCCGTTGGGAGGCGGGGTCCGGATCCGGGTCGACAAGAAACAGCTCACGATCCTTGCCGAGGACCTGAGCGGGAAGATCGTGGATGTCTTTGCAGGAAAAGAGTATCTCTTTACCGCGACAGTGAACGAGAAGGGCGAGATCCATCTTGCCAAGAACTCGAGTATTGCACAGGAGATGCTCCGGCGCTCGAACAATAGCGAGAATATCAAACTGAGACCGGTCTGAAGGAAGACCGAGAGATCTGGGAGGCGGCAAGATTGAGCGCACTTGATATGGCAGCATGCGAGAAGGAAGTGAGCGCCCGGTGGGGTCGACGGTTCGAGGCAAACCCATCAGGCCGGGAGAAATTCTACCTCACGGTCGCATACCCGTACCCGAGCGGGGCGATGCACGTGGGTCACGGCAGGACCTATATCGTCCCTGACATCATCGCACGGTTCCAGCGGATGCAGGGGAAAGATGTCCTCTACCCCATGGCGTTCCACGTTACCGGAGCCCCGGTCATCGGGATCTCAAAGAGGATCGCAAAGAGGGATCCCAAGACGATTGCCCTGTACCGGGACCTCTACAAGGTACCGCAGGATGTCCTGGACAGGTTCACGGATCCCCTGACCATCGTCCGGCATTTCAGCGATGAGTACGAGCGGGTGATGCGGAGCTGCGGCCTCTCGATTGACTGGCGGCGCAGGTTTACGACCGTCGAACCCACGTATAGTAAGTTCATCGAGTGGCAGTGGAAGCATCTCTACGAGGCAGGGCACGTCATCAAGGGGGCGCACCCGGTACGGTACTGCACGCAGGACGAGAACCCGGTCGGGGACCACGATCTCCTGGAAGGGGACAAGGCCGAAGTCATAAAATTCACCCTGGTCATGTTCCGGTACGGGAACGCCCTCATCCCCTGCGCCACCCTCCGGCCCGAGACCGTGTACGGGGTCACGAACCTCTGGGTGAACCCGACCGTGACCTATGTCCGGGCGAACGTTGACGGAGCGGAATGGATCGTGAGCCAGGAAGCTGCGGACAAACTCTCCCTCCAGGATCATACCGTTGAGATCCTCGGGGAGATTGCAGGAACCGATCTCATCGACCGGAACGTCAGCCACCAGCTCTGCGGGGAGATCCGGATCCTCCCGGCAGAGTTCGTGGATCCGGACATGGCGACCGGGATCGTGATGAGCGTTCCGGCCCATGCCCCCTTCGATTATATCGCCCTCCGGGATCTCCAGTCCGCCGGAAACTATGCTGATATTAAACCGATCCCCCTCCTCAGGGTTGAGGGATACGGCGAGATCCCGGCTAAGGATGCAGTCGAACGTGCCGGTATCCAGAACCAGCTCGATTCCCGGATGGATGCTCTCACCCAGGAGCTGTACAGCGCCGAGTTCTCGAAGGGGAAACTCTTCGAGAAATACGGTGGGAAATCGGTCCGGGAATCCCGTGAGATTGCAGCGGACCTGATGATTGAAAAATACGGTTCGGCGGTCATGTACGAGTTCGACACCCGGCCTGTCATCTGCCGGTGCGGGAACAAGGTCAGGGTGAAGATCCTGCACGACCAGTGGTTCCTGCAGTACAGCGACCCTGCCTGGAAGAAGCAGGTCGCGGACCAGATTGCACGGATGGATCTCGTTCCCCCGGAAGTCCGGGCAGAGTTCGAACGGACCATCGACTGGCTGAAGGACTGGGCCTGCACCCGCAGGGTCGGGCTTGGTACGAAATTCCCCTGGGATCCAAAGCAGCTGATCGAGCCCCTCTCGGACTCGACCATCTACATGGCGTATTATACGATTGCGCACAAGATCAAGGAATTCCCGCCCGAGAAGCTGACGCCCGGGGTCTTTGAGTACATCTTCCTTGGGAAGGAATCCCCGGATCTCCCGGACAAGGCAAAACTGGACGAGCTCCGGAGCGAATTCCTGTACTGGTACCCGTATAACTTCCGGTTCTCGGCAAAGGACCTCATCTCCAACCACCTCACTTTCCAGATCTTCCACCATGTGACCATCTTCCCGGAGGACAAGCTCCCGAAAGGCATGGTGGTCTTCGGCATGGGCCTTCTGAACGGCGCAAAGATGTCCTCGTCCAAGGGGAACGTCTTCCTCCTCGAAGATGCCGTAAAAGAGTTCGGTGCGGACACGGTCCGGATGTTTCTGATGGGCAGCGCCGAGCCGTGGCAGGACTTTGACTGGAGAAACGAGCTCGTCATCTCCACGAAAAAGCAGATCGAGCGGTTCCATGCAACCGTCCGGGAAGTGAAGGATGCGAAGGGAGCGCCGAACGGTATCGATACCTGGCTCCTCTCCCGGCTCCAGTACCATGTCGCAAAGACGACCGAGGCCCTGAACAATTTCCAGACCCGTCAGGCCCTGCAGGAAGCGTACTTCGGGATCGAGGCGGACCTGAAATGGTACCGGCGGCGTCTTCCCGCGGGAAGCGAGGGCAGCGGGGAGCTCCGGACCCTCTGCTCGGTCTGGACCCGGCTCCTTGCGCCATTCATCCCCTTCACGGCAGAGAATCTCTGGAACGAGATGGGCGAAGAAGACCTTGTCTCGTTCGCACCCTGGCCGGTGGCTGACACGAAACTCATCAGCCCCGAAGCGGAACTTGCCGAGGAACTCCTTATGCGGACGGTCGAGGATATCGAATCCATCCTCAAGCTCATCCAGATCACGCCGAAGGGGATCGCGATCTATATTGCACCGGCCTGGAAGAAGGAAATCTTCCGGGCTATTGCCGCCGCACCGGACCGGAACGCGGCGATAAAAGAGATCATGAAGGATGAATCGATGCGGAAACGCGGGAAGGATGCGACCGATGCCGCAAAGCAGTGTACGACGCTCATCCACCGGCTTCCGCCGCAGGTCGTAGAACAGCTCGAAAAGACCGGCCTCGACGAGAAGAAGGTCTTCCTTGCGGCACAGGCATTCCTCGAAAAAGAGTTCGGGGTCCCGGTCCGGGTTCTCGAACCGGAAGAGGTCACGTTCTCGAAAGCTTCCGCGGCACTCCCATTCAAGCCCGCGATCGTGATCGAATAGACATCATCACTTTTTATCTCTTTTTCCGGTTCGGAAAGACGGGGATTATTTTTCCGGAACCTCCGATACATCGGATACTGAAAAAATACTTTTCCGGATATCAAAAACGGGATCCGTAATGATGGAGGCATCCCGGATTTCAGATTTTTACAACAAGGCACTGCGAACCGGCAGTTTCGAGGACCGGCTCCGGTCGTTCCTCAAAAAAGTCGTCAAAGGCCTTTTTGACGCCCGGTGCCGTGATGTAATCATGGGAGAGGATGATCCCGCCGGGACTCATCCGGGAATAAAAGAACCCGAGGCAATCCCGTGTACTCTCGTACGTATCCACGTCAAGGTTCACCATCGAAAATGTTTTGTCTGAGACGGGACCCGCTGTCGCAGGGAAGATTCCCTTATAGAAATGGACGTTTTTTTCGTTTTTCAGGTACTCCCGGACAGTCTCAAATGATGCTGCGAATTTTCCCTCGTAAAACGGCCAGACCGCATCGATTTCATCCACCTTCGGCAGGCCTTCGAATGTATCGAACAGGTGAAGGGCTTTTTCCCCTTTCACCGAGCAGATGATCTTGGCGGAACCTCCCTTATACACGCCCACCTCGGCAATATCGCCCGAAACTTTCTGCGTCCGCTTGACCGCCATATAGATATGATATGCCTCGATATCCTCAAGCAGGAGCTCCGTTCCGGACCGGATCTTTTTGAGGTGCCGGGCGAACTCTTTTCTTTCGGAAGTCCCGTAATGGGCCAGGCGCCCTCTTGTGGCGATATCGTATCCAAGTGTCGGTTCCAGTATTGCAAGCTTGCGGAATTTCAGGAGATATCTGCTGGGGATAAGAGAATCAAAAACCCAGACAAGATTTTTCTTCGGAAATGTAATCATCTCTTTACATATTGGATCTGAAAGAATTTATAGGATCACGGTGGGAGGACAATGCAGAAATGAGGGAATCCAGTTGGAACAGAAAAGATCCGGATATCAGGAAGGAACGGTGGAGAATAAAATCAAATGAGTCCTTTGAATTTCACGTCAAGGGAAGAGGTCCCGCTGTTATGGGGGTCTCAGCCGAAATGCAGGATTACGGAATTATTCATCGAGTTTCTTGAATATGTGCTTCGATTTCGCGACCTTGCATTCCGGACAGATCCAGTCTCCGGGCAAAGCCTCGAACGGGGTACCCGGGGGATAGCCGTTCTTCGGATCTCCTTTGGCAGGGTCATAGATGTACGCACACTCAAGACAGATATAGCGGCAGGGTTTCAGGGCCTGTTCCATGTCACTCACCTACCAATATAGTGCCGTGTCACCGTACTTAAACATGTTTTTCCGACCACTTTTTCTGAATCGGCCGGTTTTGGAACAGGATATCCCGTTTCAGTGTTCCTGCGGCCCGGGCGCCATGAACCCGGATACGGCCCGAGCACAGAGCCGTGCGACCCGGAGAGGTTCGGGAATTTTCCCGTCCCTCGTGAACGCATTACAGAGGACCCCGGCATCCCGGACATCCATGCCCCAGGACCGGAGAAACACCGTGTATCCCGTGTGCAGCGTAACGGGCGTACGGGTTCCCAGCCTGCAATAGGCATTGAGACGCTCCGGCTCATCGGGAAAATGATGGATGATATCCTCTCCGAGGCCTTCGGATTCCTCGTAGGTGACGGCAATAACGGGAAGCCCGGTCTCCCGGAAGATTTTGTCCGGGTTGAGGATATTGAACCAGGAAATCACGCACCCGCTCAGCATAAGGTAATTGATATCGTCCCGCTCCAGCGTGCGGACAAGTGCGAGAACCGCATCTGTTGCATCCATCCCCCCGACTTCGGCAGTCCCGAAAGCAACTCCGTCTATCACGAGGTCACGCCGCATCACGATGCCTGCAAGAACGGAACGCACCCTCCCGGTATGCCGTCCCGTATAACTCTCGGCGACCCCGAGAACCCGCACTCCTTTCTTCAGGACTGGCATAGAAGCAATTATGTGACTTAATTAAAAATACTATACCGATGAAAATCAACAAAGACGAGGTCTGTGTCCTGATTCCTGCCCTTAACGAGGCGCAGACAATCGGTACCCTGGTGAAGGAATTCCGGAACCTCGGCTATACCCATATTCTTGTGATGGATGGAAAGAGTACCGATGCAACGGTAAAAATTGCGAAGGAAGCCGGTGCAACGGTCCGGCTGCAGTCAGGGACCGGGAAGGGAAATGCCATCATCGAAGCGTTCGAGGTGATCGAGCAGCCCTATATCCTGATGCTGGACGGGGACGGCACCTACTCGTCGAAAGACGCGGAAAAGATGCTCACCCCGTTATTCCTGGGGTTCGATCACGTCATCGGCGACCGGCTCATCAATGCCGACGAAGGGGCGTTTTCACGCCTCAACCTCTTCGGAAACCAGTTCCTCAATATGCTCTTCAAGGTTGCCCACAGCAGGGACCTGCATGATATTCTCTCAGGATACCGGGCATTCACGAAGACCTCGCTCAACCAGATGCACCTGCGGGAGAAAGGATTCGAGATCGAGACCGAAATATCCGTGGAAGCGGTGAGGAACGGCCAGCGCATCATGGTCGTCCCCATTAGGTACGCAAAGCGGCCGGCAGGAACCAAGACCAAACTCAGCCCGTTCCATGACGGCTTCAAGATCATCTCCACCATCTACCGGCTGGCACGGGTGAACAATCCCATCTTTTACTTCGGGATGCTGGGACTTCTCATATCCCTTCTCGGGTTCCTCGTGGGGATCTATGTGGTCATCGAATGGCTCCACAATATCGACCATATCCCGCTCACGATCCTGACCGTTCTTCTGATTGTCGTGGGTATCGAGATATTCATGTTCGGGGTCATCAGCGACATGCTGCTGGTATTCCACCGGGAGATTGTCCGGGAGATCCAGCTTCTCCAGCCGCCAAAACAGCAGAAATAATTCAGAATTTTTTTTATTGATACAGCCTGAGGATACCGAGCACCCGGCACGAGTGTTCGGCCAGGGATGTCAGGAGATAGGCTTCTTCCAGGTTTTTCCCGGCGGCAAACGTCCCGTGTCCCCGGGCGATGGTCAGTTTTGCCGCAGTAAGATTGTCCGATACCGATTCCGCCAGTTCATCGGTTCCCGGTTTTCCCGATGAGACCGGGATCTGCGGGCAGAGCATCTCCCCTTCGCTGTCCTGCGGGATGATTGTGTCAGATACGAGGGAGCATGCGACTGCCCAGGGCGGATGGGCATGGACGATCGCCTGGCAGGACGTTTTCCGGTACACCTCCCGGTGAACCCGGTATTCGCTGGAAGCGCTCCGGGGGACCTCCCCCTCCAGGGGAACAAAGACCAGATCGCCGGGATGATCGACAAACGAACCGGTCCGCGTAATAAAAAAACCGTCTCCGTGCCGGACGCTGATGTTCCCGAAGTTCCCGCCGATCAGGCCTTCCCGGAAGAGCCGCTTTCCGATATACTCCACTTCATTTTCATACATGGCACCATCCCCCCGCGGACAGAATATTCACGAAATAACGATCAGCGGAACAGGATCCCGACATCGTGCATCCGGTTGTATCTCGCAATATTGAGGAGGAGCGGCGTTAGGGATTCCACCATTGCCGACACCTCCAGGGGTCCCGCATCGAATGCCTTCAATCGGGAGACACGGTTTACGATATCCATCACGATCTTCTTTGCGTCCGAGTCATCGCCGCAGACCGGCACGGAATATTCCAGTTCCTCGGTCAGGGCACGCCACTTGTTCGCGGCAATCGCATTGAATGCGGAACAGACCCTCGCATCAGGCAGCATCTTTTTGACCAGCATTGCGGCCGATCCTTCCGCAGGCGGGACAAACGAGAAGAAATCCTTCTTAACGAGAGGATTTACCGGAGATATCACAATCTTGCCTGCAAGGCTCCCGAGCCCGGAGACCGTTCCTTCCAGGTGCTGGAACGGAACCGCGATGATCACGACATCCGCACCCTCGGCTGCTTCCCGGTTGCTCATGCCCGCGATACTGCAGGGAAGGCCCCTTCCGGTTATGGTTGCGTAACACTCCCTGCTCGATTCCCCGGCTTTTGTTTCATCGCGGGATCCTATCAGGACATCGAACTGCGGGGAAAGGCGCATCGCCATCCCTTCCCCGATATCCCCGGTCCCGCCGACAATCCCGATCTTCACGTTATTCCACCAGCGGCCGGAGCAGGCTTTCCAGGGTTGCGGCATCGGTGACGCCTTCGAGGGACTGGACGATCTTTCCCTCTTTTTCTATGATGAGGGTGGGAACGACCCGGATCCCGTACTGCGTCGCCATTTCCATATTCTGATCCACGTCAATCTTGCGGACATCGATCGAATCGCCCATCTTTCTTTTCAGGTCCTCAAGAATGGGGCCCTGGCGTTTGCAGGGGCCGCACCACTCAGCAAAAAAGTCCATCACTACCGGCTTTACCATGCTCGTCACTTCTCTGAACTGTTGCCGAAAAAGGGAGATAAACATTCCTGTTTTCACCGGGGGTACCCGGCTCCGGCCCGATGAACGGGACCGGACGGACCGCGGCCCGTTTCCAAAAAAAAGGACAGTCCGGGCCGTTTCAGCGCGACAGGATGGTCATGATGATCTTTCCGTACGCAGGCCGGGTGATGAGGACGCCGACCAGGACACCCAGGATGGTGATGATGGCAAAGCCACGCAGCGTGGAGAGATCCATCAGCGCCAGAGGAAGCATCGCGATGACGACCGTTGCTGCGGATGCAAGGATGATCCCGAGCGCCCGGGAGAGCCGTTTCAGGTACAGGTTCGGGGACGGGACTTTCCCTTCATGCAGGATCTCGTCGGTCACGATCACCAACTGATCGATACCGGTACCGAGAACCGCAATCAGCCCGGCGATGCTCGCGAGATCCAGCTGCTGGATGAACCGGGCAATTCCCAGGAGGATGATGATCTCGGAACAGTTGATCGCCATCATGGGAAGCACGATGGCCGGCTCACGGTACCGGAAGTAGATGACGCAGCCCACGGTAAGTATGGCAAAAATTCCGGCAAGAACGCACATCCACTTGAAATGATCCCCAAGGGTCGCCGATACGGAACCGGAGCCCGCAACCGTCACATCGACCGGGAGCGCCCCTGCCCTGAGATGGATCTCAAGGTTGGTTGCATCGTTCAGGCCGGCCGTTCCGCTGCCGGTCGAGGCATAGAGCTGCCGAACCTCGCCCTGCGCCATCTTGGAGGCAAGGTCGCTTGAGAGAGGCGCGGAATAGACCTGCTCGTTATCGAGCAGCATGATCAGGTTATGCTTCGTCGGATCCGTTACCGCACCGTATTTTATCGAAGCGTCGCGTATTGCCTGGGCTCCTTCCTCGCTCAGGGTGAATGAGACGCCCCAGACCTTGCTTGAGGCGCTTTCCTGGCTCGGGTTGCCGACGCTTGTTATGGAATCGCCGTAAAGGACGTGCTCCGTCTCGTTGCCGGTCGTTACGATCCGTATCTCAAACTTTCCCTGCTTGCCGACAACTTCCTGTGCCTCGTTCATATCGACACCGGCAAGCTCGACCCGGATATAGCGGGTGACGCCGCTGAGATCGGTAATCACGTTGACCCTGGCATCCTTGGTACCGAGCGTATTGATCTTGTTCTCCAGGGTCCGTTTGATCGTATCCGCCGTCGATTTTGAAACCCCCTGCTTGTACGTGGTCAGGTTTCCGCCTGCCTTCATAAACGCGGCATCGAGTTCCTGCTGGGTGAAGGGTTTTCGTATCTCAAGATGGTTTTCATCGACAACGACGACATCCGTGTCGAGTTCCTTATTCAGGTTCGTGATGAAAGTGTCAAGGGGCAGCGAAGTATCGTAACCGACAACCTCCGCATTGAGTTCCATCTGGAGCCATGCGCCTTTCTGGAGATCGAGCCCGTACTGGAGGTTCGTTACCAGCTTCCCGTCCTCGAAATGCGGGTAGATGGCAATAAGGGAGGCAACGACAAGGATGATGAGGAGCGCCACCCGCCAGTCTTTCAGAAGGGAGATCATGTCTTCCTTTTTCATCGGGATCCCCTCCGGTTGACATACCATTTCAGGATCGCGGCGTTCGTGAGCCAGGTGTTCATGATATCAAAGAAGAGCCCGATGAGGATGACCGCAGACATCTGCATGATGATCTCGACCTGGCCGAGGTACGTGACAACGAGCATCGCGGCGATTGCAGCAATCGCCGTGCTGGTCATGATGATACCGGTATGGAACGCGCCGCCCAGTTTCTCCTCGAACTTTCCCTGCCGTTTGAAGACGCGCATGGTGAGCAGGATATCGCTGTCCACCGAATAACCGATCAGCATGAGGAGGGCTGCCGTCGTCCCGAGCGAGAGCGGGATCCCGATGACGTTCATCGCGGCGGCGGTCATCACCATATCGGCAAATGCGGAGAGGACCACGGCACAGGACGGGATGAAATTACGGAAGACCAAAAAGATCACGATAGCCATCCCGATGAAGGATATGAGAACCGCAAAGATCGCCTGTTCCTGAAGCGACTTTCCGAACGATTCACCGATCTGATCGATCTTCGCGTCCGGATATTTCTCGCTTACCAACGCCGAAAGGGACCGGAACTGCGCATCGTCCATTGAACTGAATTTCAGGAATTTCGCGCCGTTGATACCTTCCCCGATCTCGGTGAGGGGGTATGCGGAAAATTCGGCCGCAAGGGTTTCCTTGCTGTCGGTTGTCACGATAGTGATAGCGGTGCCTCCCGAGAAATCCATCCCCGGCTTTACCGGAAGTCCCGTCGACATCATGGTCATACCCACAATCGCGAGCGAGACGATGAGGAGGATCAGGGGGATGATCACCATCTGGGTTGGTGAATATTTGTTCACATCGTACCTGAACAATTCCATACCTCTAGTACTCGAAGATGTCGCACATTAAAGATTTGGTATCCCGGATAGGATCGCGGATACTTTCTGCCCGGCCGTAACCAGATCCCGCCATCGCGCTTCCCGGGCAGGCTTACCGGGTAGAATTGCAGGATCGTACACATTTGGGTATCCTGCAGGTATGAAGCGGTTTCCCGGTTTTCCAGTACTAATGAATACCGGGTATATCCGGATGATCTTAGAAAAATATGCGAATTACCTCGTCCGGAACGCCCCGGTATCGTAACCCCCCAGAGAAAAAGAAGAAAATATATATCGGACCACGGAGAATGAACTCGCATGAGATCTCCCGGCGAGATCAAGCGGATAATCGAAGCACGGGTGAGCACGTACCTAGAAAGGGATACGACAGGAATCCGGAGGAATATCCTCCGTCTCTTCCTGAAGATCCGGTCGCTCACGGTTGCAGAGATCTATGAAATACTTATCCGGAGGTTCACGATCAGTTATCACGCCGTGGCTTCCATGGTAGGGATCATCGCCTCGAAACTCGGTATACTCCGGGTGCGTAAAAGCCCGGACGGCCTCACCAGCACCTACGAACTCAAGGAACAGTACATCGATCTCGTAACCCGCATCGTAAAAACCGCATGATCGTTTCAGATATGCGATGGAAGAGACTCCGGGCAACCCGGAGCCGACCATAACAGTTTTCCGTGCCCTTCGCAAATACTAGACACCATGTATCCGCCTCTTGATGATGCATCGCTCCCGCAAGATTTTCATATCAGCGAGGACGTGGTCGCCCATATTAACGAACGCAGGTGCGACTTCCGGATCTCCACCTCCTGCAGCGGGCCGATGCTTCTCCCCATATCCCTCAAACGGCCGAAACCCAGCGATATCGCAGTCCGGGCCGGCAACCATACCATCTATGTATCCATCCATCAGGCACGGTACCTCCATACGATCCATATGGGCCTCGTGCCCCGGTTTTACGAACAGGTGAACGGCAGGCAGGAATGAGCATTGAGGAACTTCCGCATACGGCAGATATCCTTGTCCGGGTGAAGGCGGGTTCCCTCGAAGACCTTTTTGCAGAATCCGTGCGTGCCCTGATGGGGTTCATGTACGGTGACAGACGGGAAGGGACGGATGCCCGGGTAATACGGGTCTCATCGGAAGACCTGACCGGGCTGCTGGTCGGTTTTCTCTCGGAAGTTCTCTTTGTATCGGAGTCGGAACGCTTTGTCGTTGCAGATGCCACCGTATCAATCACCGGAACATCCCTTGAGGCCCGGCTTACCGGCGAGAAATTCTCGCAGGAGAGACACGGGGGCGGTGTGGAAGTGAAGGGAATATCCTACTCGGGACTCTCAATAATAAAAACGGATGAGGGCTGCCAGGCAGACATCCTCTTCGATGTATGAGCTATCACAGACCCGATACTTCGAAGTCTGCAGCCAGGATTTTCCGGAACATCCGGTTATATATGGAAGAGTCGGGGTCCGAACCGGTGCTTTGTTCGATACCGCAGCAGCAGGTACGATGATAAAGTATAGGTCGGAATCAGGAAAATAATCCGGTACAGGTATCCACCTCATCTGCCGTAAGGTGACAGTCCATGCTTCAGGGAATTCATCGTGCCGGGCCGTACGAATGGGTTGTACCGGTAGGATATGTTCCGGATATGCTCGTTCCCGGAAGGTTCTTTCTATCAGAGAGCCTCGGAAAGACGCTGGAAGAAGGAGCTGTTCGGCAACTGGCCCAAGTGGCAACGCTTCCCGGTATCGTCCGGGAATCCCTTGCAATGCCGGATATCCATTGGGGATACGGGTTTCCGATCGGCGGGGTAGCCGCGTTTGACGGTGAAAACGGGGTAATCTCTCCGGGCGGCGTGGGATTCGATATCAATTGCGGCGTCAGGCTCTTTTCAACACCGCTCACCGAGAAGGATCTCACAAAGAAAAAAGAGATCGTGGAGAATCTGTTCCGGGCGGTCCCGACCGGTGTCGGGAGCGAAAGCACGCTCCGGCTCAGCCTGCCGGAACTGGACGCCATGATGCTGAACGGGGCGCGATGGGCGGTTGAGAACGGGTACGGCCTGGAACGCGATCTCCTGCGGTGCGAGGAGAACGGCGCGATGCGCGGCGCGACTCCTGTAAATGTGTCGGCAAAAGCTAAAAAGCGCGGCATTCCCCAGAGCGGAACCCTTGGTTCGGGAAACCATTTCCTGGAGATCCAGGTCGTCAGGGAAATATTCGATGAGAACGCGGCGAAAGCGTTCGGAGTCGCGTGCGGGCAAATCTGCATCATGATCCACTGCGGTTCCCGGGGACTCGGTCACCAGGCATGCACCGATCATCTCCAGACCCTGGAATCGGCCTCGAAAAAATATAAGATCCGGCTTGCCGACCGGCAGCTGGCCTGTGCGCCGATCCAGTCTCCGGAGGGAAAAAACTATTTCGGCGCAATGGCGGCATCGGCTAATTACGCCTGGGCCAACCGGCAGGTGATCATGCATATGGCACGAACCGTCCTTGCAAAGGAATTCCGGATCCCTCACGAGGACATGCCGCTCATCTACGATGTCGCCCATAACGTTGCAAAGATGGAGGAATATCCGGTTGACGGGAAGAAGCGACTGCTCTGTGTCCACCGGAAAGGCGCAACCCGTTCCTTTGGGCCGAACAGTCCCGACATCCCCCCGGATCTGTCCGGTATCGGCCAACCGGTCATTATTCCCGGAAGTATGGGAACATCCTCGTACCTTCTGGCAGGAACCGCAACTGCGATGGAACGGACGTTCGGCAGCACCTGCCACGGTGCAGGCAGGATCATGAGCAGGACGCAGGCAAAAAAAGGACTTTCCGGTGAAGAGATCCGGAAGGGGCTGTCTGACCGGGGAATCATTGTCCGGGCTCACCGCGATGCTGCAATAGCCGATGAAGCGCCCGAGGTCTACAAACCGAGCAGTGAAGTCGTGCGGGTGGTCCATGAAACGGGTATTTCCCGGCTCGTGGCGAGACTCGAACCTCTGGGAGTGATCAAGGGATGACGGCACGGGCGGGACTCTTCAGCGAGGGAAAACAGTTCTTTGACCGGTACATCGAGGAATGCGGCGTCAACTGCGAAGTGGTCTCACCCCAGGTCGTCGCAACCCCGTTTTACCGGGGACGTTTCAGCGCGCTGATCATCCCGACCGGTTTTGCAAACCCGAAATACTCCAGCCTTCTCCCCGCGCTCCGGGCCTCGTCCCCGCGCCTGGAGCGGTTCGTTGAAGCCGGAGGAAATCTTCTCGTGTTCGGAGCGGGCGCTGACAAACCCAATGCATATGACTGGCTGCCGTTCGCGGTAACCTATGTCCACGGCTATGCCGATTACTGCCTGGAATTAACGGAAACTTCCGCACATTCCACGATTGCCGGCGATTACGATCCAACCTGCATCCCCTGCGACGGTTTTTTCCCGTACAGCGAGGCCACCGTCCTTGCAACTGCCGAGGGAAAACCGGTTCTCCTGGAACGCACCATCGGGTCCGGGACAATTCTCGTGACAAGCATCCACGAATATCCCTCCCGCGGTTTTGTAGGGAAATTCTGCTCTTCCGGTTCCGAAACCTTATTTTAGTGATGAAACGACGGAGTTACTGAGGGCTCCCATGCAGAACTATATCCTCTCATCCTCTGCGGCAGCCGGCGATCTCGAACCGGTGGCGATGGCTGTTCACGAACTCCTGAACCGGCTTCCGGTCACGGCACGATCCGCCGGCAGCCCGGGAATTCGGATCGAAGACGGTCAGATCGTAGACCGGAACTATACCGGACCTGTCCTGGAAGAGGTTCTCTCCGAGAACAAACTGAAAAAAAATACTCCCGCAAGCGGTCCCTATAAAGGAGTTCCCGTGATCGTGGCACCCATCAGGGATGAAACCGGCGCGGCAATCGCCGCAATCGGGGTGGTGGATATAACCGGAATTTTTGATCTAGCGACCCTGATGGAACACCAGAGCATGATCCTCAAGCAGGTCTGCGGCAAGGACCCCTGCCCGCTTCCGGGAGAGGGGATCGCTGCAAAACGGTGAGCATATGAAGGAATCCGCGTTCAGAGTTCTGGAGATCCTGGAATCAGAAGCAGGGCCGGTATCCGGAGAGGAGATGAGCCGGAAGCTGGGAATAACCCGGTCAATGGTATGGAAACATATCCGGGACCTGCGCAGTCTGGGATACGACATTACTTCTTCGAAAAAAGAGGGGTATGCACTGAATGCACCGAGCACCCGGCTCCTTCCCCATGAGGTAAAAAAGAACCTCAAGACCCGGGTCATCGGGCGGGAGATGCAGTACCTGGAGAACACACCGTCAACTATCTGGGTCGGCAAGCAGATGTTTGCCGGCGAAGGGGCCGAGCCGCCGCACGGACTGGTCATCATCGCGGAAGAGCAGACCGGAGGAGTGGGCCGTCTCGGGCGTGCCTGGGTCTCCCCTCCCGGCGGAATCTGGATCACGATCCTGGTAAAACCAAAAATTCCCGTGGACCATATCTTCATGATCACGATGGCGGGATCGATTGCCGTTGCACGGGCGCTCCGGCATGAGTACAATCTTGGGGCCCTGATAAAATGGCCGAACGATATCTTCATCGGGGACAGGAAAATATCCGGGCTCTTGGTCGAGATCTCTGCCGAAGCGGATCGCGTCAACTATTGTCTCCTCAGTATCGGGGTCAACGTCAATATCGAGACCGACCGGTTCTCTCCGGATCTCCGGAACATCTGCACATCGGTCCTCCGCGAACAGGGTCAAACCGTCAACCGCGCCCCGCTTCTTGCGAGAATTCTCAAAGAGTTCGAAACCAGGTACGATCTCCTGGAAGGGGGAGAATACGACTCGGTCCTCAAGGAATGGAAGAGTCTCTCCTGCACCCTGGACCGGCGGGTCAGGATCACGACCATGAAGGAAGGATTTGAAGGCGAAGCCGTGGATATCGATAATTCCGGCGCCCTTCTTGTCCGGAAGGACAACGGACAGATCGAACGGGTTATCGCAGGCGACTGCTTCCCGACCTGACGCTTTTTTATTGTCAACCGTGAAATCTAATAAGGTTGACAATGTTCGGGGATCTTGAACGCTCGCGGTTCATAGCCTATTCTGCGGTCTGTATCGGCCTGATAGCGATCGGAAGCTGGATATCCATCCCGTTTGTCCCGGTGCCCTTCACTCTCCAGACATTTTTCGTCCTGGTGACCGCAGCGGTCATGAAACGGTACGCCGTTGTCCCGGTCGGGCTGTACCTGCTGTTCGGAGCGGTCGGACTCCCGGTATTCCATAACGGTATCGCCGGACTGGGAATCTTTTTCGGCCCGACCGGCGGGTACCTTATTGGCTTCCTGCCTGCAGCACTCTGTGCGGGACTCGCATTCGAACGGGAATCGTCAGTTCTGAGGATCCTGGGACTCGCCGCAGCTACACTCGTGATATACCTCTTCGGAGTCTCCTGGCTTGTCGTTTCGACCGGAATCCCGGTTTCTTCGGCAGTCATTTTGGGAGCGGTTCCTTTTCTTCCCGGTGATATCGTAAAGGCAGCTGCGGCATTTCTGACTGCCAAAACCCTGGGAAAGGTCTCATGATTTCACTTGTTTCCGTGACAGCGGGCATACTATCCGTTCCGGAACTTTCGATACCCGAAGGCGTGACCGCGGTCATCGGGCCGAATGGAAGCGGGAAGACCACCCTGCTCAGGCTCCTTGCAGGAATCGATCTTCCGGAACAGGGAACAATACGGATAGACGGTAAACCACCCCGCGAATGCAACTCCGGGTGGGTGGATGAGTACCCGGATCGCAGCATCCTCTTCCCTGCGGTTCTGGATGAGATCGCCTCTCCGTTCCGGTTCCGGAAAATTCCCGGTGATGAGATCGATGGCATGGTCCGGAAGATCACAGAGCGTATGGGGATCGAATCCCTGCTGCACCGGGAAATCCGTACCCTTTCCGGAGGAGAACGGGCGCTCGTCTCCCTTGCAACAGCCTGCGCGGGAGACCCGGACATTCTCGTACTGGACGAGTTCGATGCACACCTGGACCGGGACCTCTGCAGAATAACCGATAACCTGCTGAAGAGCTCCGGAGCCCGGTATGTCCTGCGCTGTACACAGCGGATGGCGATGGCCGCATCGGCAGCGTGCGTCATCTATCTTGAACAGGGAACGATCCTGCACAGCGGGTCTCCGTCACAGGTCTTTCCGCACCTTGCAGGAACGGAGTTCTTCCCGCTCCAGGGGTTGGCAGGGATATGAGACTTCTCCTGCAGGATGTCCGCGCGGTCAGGGAGACCTGGTCGCTTGCCGCAACAGGGTCGTTCGAAACCGGGATCCACCTGGTGACCGGGCCGGTCGGGAGCGGCAAGTCAACCCTGGCCCTCCTCCTGACGGATCTGGATTCCCCGCAGGAAGGCAGGATAACCAGGGACGGGATCCATAGATCCGTTCTCTCCCTTCAGTTTCCCGAGCACCATGTCACCGGTTCTTCCCTTGCCGAAGAGATCCGATCCTGGGGTATCGAACCGGAACCCGTTCTTGCAGCGGCAGGATTCGCCGGCAGGGAACACGATGACCCGCTCCGGCTCAGCCAGGGGGAGCTGAAACGCCTGCACCTTGCATGCGTTCTGCGGGTTCCTTCCGATCTTCTTGTTCTCGATGAACCGTTCAGCGGCCTCGATCCCCGGGAGAAAGCGAACTATTGTGCAGCTATTGCAGAATGCCGCACGCAGGGAATTACGATTCTTCTGACCCACGAACAGGAATATTTCCCTCCGGTCGACCGGATCTGGGAGATCCAGGAGGGAAAACTTGTCCTGCTGGGCAGACCCGCCGAGGCCTACTCATCATGGCGCCTGATCCCGTCGCTCATACAGGATCTCGTGAATGCCGGAAGACCGCCCCGCAATCTTTCGCGGGAAGCGATCCGGGAGGCACTATGCAGGACCCGAGAATAAGGTACCTTTCCGCGATAGTCCTGTCGACCGCCGCATTTTCCGGAACCGCGGGAGCGGCCTTAGCCTTTCTCTGGTGGCTCCTGTTCGCGCCGAAATCCGGTCTTATTCGGAAGATGTACCTGGCGATTCCGCTCTTTGCAATGATATGCCTCCTTGCGATCATCGCCACACTTACCGGCGGGGTCGGACTGGAATATATCCTCCAGATGGCGGTCATCATTCTCATCGGGATGTGGCTCTGTTTCGATCACCGGCCCGGGGATTTTGGCGAGGTCTGCGTATACTGTCTGGGAGAGGGGATCGGTTTTGATCTCGGGCTTATGGGGGAAATGGCATTCCAGACCATCTCCTCAGCGGAACAGGATCTCGCGCAGATACGGCGCGCACTCAGAATCAAGGATCTCCCGCTGAATTTCCGGAATATCCTCCCGGTCGTCCGGATCCTTATCACCGCCCAGATCTCACGCGCAGAAAACCAGACCGTCCTTCTTGCATCCCGGGGATACAGGGGAGGCGGGACACGGCAACCGCAGTTCCGGCATACAACCGGTGAGATCATTGCAGGAATACTTGCCATACTCGTCGGTTTTGTTGCGGTACTATGTCGTGAATTTTTTATACTTCCGCACTGACATTTTGAGAGGCTTGATTCATAATTTCTTACCCCGGAGTGGACACCATGAGTGCCGGACCTGACACGAAATTACGTATTACTGATACAACGTTGCGGGATGCCCACCAGTCCCTCATCGCCACCCGGCTCCGGACTGAGGATATGATCCCTCTTGCCCGGCTCCTTGATGAGGCAGGGTTTTTTTCTGTTGAAGCATGGGGCGGCGCAACTTTTGATTCATGCATCCGCTTCCTGAACGATGATCCCTGGGATCGGCTTGACAGCCTAGCGGAAGCACTTCCCAAGACGCCCATCCAGATGCTCCTCCGGGGACAGAACCTGGTCGGATACCGGCACTACGCGGACGATGTTGTGGATCGGTTCATCGAACGGTCCCATGCCCACGGGATAGCCATCTTCCGGGTATTCGATGCCCTGAACGATATCCGGAACATGACCCGGTCGATGGCCCAGGTGAAAAATGTGGGAGCCCATCTCCAGGGTGCACTGTCATACACGACGAGCCCGGTCCACAGTACGGAAAAGTTCATCGGAATGGCGAGGGAGCTGTACGCCCATGACTGCGATTCCATCTGCATCAAGGATATGGCCGGGCTCATCATGCCGCATGCGGCACGGGATCTCATCTCCGGGATAAAAAAAGCCGTGGATATCCCGGTCTGCCTTCACAGCCATACGACAAGCGGTATTTCTCCCATGAGTTACCAGGCCGCGATCGATGCAGGCGTGGATATTCTGGATACCGCGATGTCTCCCTTTGCGATGGGAACTTCCCAGCCGCCGACCGAGAGCGTGATCGCGTCGCTCAAGGGAACATCACGGGACACCGGAATCGATCTCGTGAAGCTCCGATCTGCCCGGGATGCCTGCCTGGCAATACGCGCAAAATACGAGGGTCTTATCGATCCAATCTCGGAGCGTGTTGACAGTAACGTACTCATCTACCAGCTTCCGGGCGGGATGATCTCAAACCTGGTTTCCCAGCTCAAAGAGCAGAACGCCCTGAACCGGCTTGATGACGTATTTGCGGAGGTCCCGAATGTCAGAAAAGATCTCGGTTATCCTCCGCTCGTCACCCCGACCAGCCAGATCGTGGGAACCCAGGCAGTCTTCAATGTCCTCTCCGGTGAGCGGTACAAAAATGTAACCAACGAAGTGAAGGATTACGTCCGGGGACAATATGGTGCCTCCCCCGGTCCGGTCTCAGCCGACTTCCGGAAGAAGATTATCGGGGATGAACCGGTGATCACGGTCCGCCCTGCGGATCTCCTTGCACCTGCATACGAGAAGATGCGGGCCGAGGCAGAGAGCCAGGGGCTCATAAAAAAGGAGGAGGACGTCCTGACCTACATCATTTACCCAGCGATAGCGCCATCCTTCCTCAAAGGGGAGAGAAAACAGGAAGAGATAAAAAAGAAAGCCGAACCCGCACCTGCGGCTAACCCTGTCCCCGGAATCATGGAGGTCGAAGTGGACGGGGAGATCTATTCGGTCCGGATCGTATCGGTGGAAGGATCGGCGGTTGAAGTGGCTGGTGTGACCCCCCAGAAAGTCCCGCGTGGCGAGATCAAAAACGGGATCAAGAGCAACATGCAGGGGATGGTCCTGAAGATTCCGGTCCAGAAAGAGACGAAGGTCAAGAAAGGGGATGTACTGATCGTTCTCGAAGCGATGAAGATGGAGAACCCCATCCATTCCCCCCGCGACGGGACAGTCGCCGATATATTCGTGAATGCGGGGGACGTCGTACAGAACGGCGATGTGCTCCTGGTGGTGGAATGAAATACTTCGAGAAGATCCTGATCGCAAACCGGGGCGAAATCGCAATCCGTGTAATGCGTGCCTGCCGGGAACTCGATATCGGAACCGTTGCCATCTATTCCAGTTCTGACGAGAATTCCCTCCATGTCAGGTACGCCGACGAGGCATTCTGCGTAGGGGAACCCCATCCATCCAAGAGTTATCTCAATATGGAGCGGATCCTCGAAGTCACCAAAAAAGCCGGCGCCGAGGCGATCCACCCGGGATATGGATTCCTTGCGGAAAATTACCGGTTTGCAAAGCTCTGCGAAGAGGAGAATGTCACGTTTATCGGCCCGTCCTGGATGACCATCAAGGCCATGGGCTCGAAGATCGGCAGCAAGCAGATGATGCGAAAGGCCGGGGTCCCGGTTCTTCCGGGAACCGATGCCGGGATCACGGATATCGAAGAGGCTAAGAAAGTCGCGGAACGGATCGGCTACCCGGTAATCGTGAAGGCGAGTGCAGGGGGCGGGGGAATCGGAATGCAGATTGTGAATGACGAGCCCTCCCTGGAGGAAGCGATCCATGCCAGCCAGCGGATCGCAAATTCGGCATTCGGCGACGCGACGGTCTTTATCGAGAAATACCTGGAAAAACCGCGCCACATCGAATTCCAGGTCCTTGCCGATGAACACGGGCACGCCATCCATCTCTATGACCGGGAATGTTCCATCCAGCGCAGGCACCAGAAACTGGTGGAAGAGGCCCCGTCGCCGATCATGACCGAGGAACTTAGGGAGAAGATGGCGCGATCGGCCCTTGCAGTTGCGCAGGTCTCCAATTATGCAAATGCAGGTTCCGTGGAATTCCTGTACTCGGACGGGAATCACTATTTCATGGAGATGAACACCCGTCTCCAGGTGGAGCATACGATAACGGAGTTCGTCACGGGAATCGATCTCGTGAAACAGCAGATAGCCATCGCGGCAGGTGAACCCTTACCTTTCGACCAGGAGGATATCAGCATACGCGGCCATGCCATCGAATGCCGGGTGAATGCTGAGGACCCCCTGAACAATTTCACTGCCGATCCCGGAAAAATTCTCAGGTACCGGTCTCCCGGGGGTCCGGGCATCCGGGTCGACAGCGGGATACACATGGGGTATACCATATCCCCGCTGTACGATTCCATGATCGCCAAGCTCTGCGCATGGGACAGCACGAGAACTGACGCCATCCAGAGAATGCGCCGTGCGATCTCGGAATACATCATCATCGGGATCAAGACGACCCTGCCGCTCCATTATGCGATCATGAACAATCCCCAGTTCATCGCAGGGAATACGCATACGCACTTCCTTCAGGAAGAGCATATCCTGAGCACGCTTGCCAGGTACCAGCGCGACGAGGAAACCCGTATGCAGACCCTGGCCAGCTCGTTCCGGGAAGGAAAAAAAGTGGCAGCGATCACGGCTGCAGTACATGCATATATCCAAACAAAAGAGGACAGCACGGAGAAAAAGGGATAGCAGAATCTTTAAGTGGAAAAAAAACGTTTTAATTATGCACTTTTCGTGCTGCGGTGGCCTAGCTGGTTAGGGCGCCAGACTCATAAGGTTCATTGTAACCATCAACGATCTGAGATATCTGGAGATCGTGGGATCGTAACCCACCCGCAGCATACTTTCATTGATACTTTACGCATGTTGCATTCCAAAAGACATCCGCGTTTTTCCGTTGCTTGAATATTTGGCGATTATTTGTGATTTAAACGCCAAATTGCCCGATATGTTTATCTATCAATTGTGCCTACTATTATGCAAATTATCGAGGTGTTGTCATGCTGTTGGTTAATGCAGTTGTCGGCCTGATCCAGCTCGTCATTGCCGTTCTTGTTGCAGTCATTGCGCTGTACATCGGCTTTGCGACGCTGGGACGTATCACGAAGGATATTGATGAACAGAAAGAACTCGCAAACGGAAACGTTGCTGTCGGTATTATCGTTGCAGCAGTCTTCTTTGCAATCGCCCTTGTCGTCCAGTCCGGAGTTCAGGGCCTTTCAATCGGTATCTCCAAGGCAGCTACCCTTGGGTTCTTATCGGTTGACGGACTGATTGCAGTCTGTGCGGCACTTATCCAGCTCATCCTGGGTATCGTCCTTGCAATCGCTTCGATCTACCTTGCCCTGAATATCCTTGACAAACTCACCGAAGGGATCGATGAATTCGCCGAACTTAAGAAAGGAAATGTCGCAGTCGCACTGGAAATGGCCGGTGTGATTGTCGCGGTCGCGTTCATCATCCAGACCGGTGTTCTGGGCATCACGACAGCTTTAATCTGAACTTCTCTTTTTTCCTTGGTTCCGTAATCCTATCCGCAGAAGAACCGTTGGTTCCCGGTTATTCTCCGTAAAGGTTGATAAGCCGGATAAGATCCGAGAACCCGTCAAACTCCAGGGATAACACCTGGTCGCGGGTCATGCCCATACTGGTCTCTGCATCGGCAGTGAGCATCTCCGGGCCCCGGAGAACCGTCCGCTCTATCCCATCCCTGCTGAGAAGTTTCCCGATTTCCCGGTCATATACGAACGCCCGTCCCGGAATAATCACGGTTTTTCCCAGGTCCCGCAGGTCAAGCGCCTCGATATCCTCTTTCGTTATGAGGCATGCGATCTCCTTTTCGACCGGAATGACGGTTACCCCGGTTCCCTTTTTCGAGAGGACCGCATCGATATAGGGAGCCGCAACGGAACCCGTGATCAGGGTGGCACATTTTTCAAGATCCGGGAGTTTCGCAAGCAGGTACGGCTCATTCTGGATGGCAAACGGGGAACCGATCTCCGGGTCCCAGAGCGGTGTTCCGCTGATCTTCATCGAGTACTGTTCCGAGAGTTCCGTGATCATACGTCGGAAATCTTCCACGGACTGCGTTTCCTGTCCGGAGATGATGGGTTCGTTCCCCAGGATGAGTCCCTGCTTCCGGGTATTCGCAAACCGCATCAGGATCAGGCCCTTTGCCCCGCGTTCCTCAAGCCACGAACAGGTAGCTTCGAGAACTTCCCCGTCATTGACACCGGGAAGAATGACCGCAGCTCCATAGATATCGGCACCTTCGCAGAGTTTTTCTAGGACGGAAAGGGATACATCGGGCGTCGGGTCGTGCATGTACTGTCGCCGGAGCGTTGGATCCGATGCAAAGACCGTGAACGAGACTTCCGAGAGCCCGTTCTCCAGAAGCTGCCGGGCGATAGCCGGATCGTCGAATCCTTTCCCGCTCGTATATCCTATATGGAGGGGGGCTTCCATACTTCCGAGAAGCTCGATGAGATCGGTAAATTGTGGGTAACAGCTGGGATCCCCGCCGCCGCTTATGGTGATCCGGGATACATCGTCATGGATCATCTGGAGCCGGGCCAGGGTATCCTCAGCCACATCCCGGAGACTGCGGAACCCGGTGTATTGTTCTTTTACTCCCCGTGAACAATAATCGCAGCCTTTCTGGAAAGGCGGGCAGTACCTGCATCCGAACGGGGGAACGTCCTTTGCATGCCGGAAATAACAGTACTCGCAGTACCCCCGGCAGTCGATTCCCGGGCTTCCGCCGATATCCACGGTCAGCTGCGCCATTTCAGTACTAAGGAATCCGGTGTACTGGGTTTAATGTGTTTGCAAATGACAGAGGATTATTCCCTGGGAGAACGCCATCTTTTTTACCGATTGTCGGCAATAATGTATGGCGCCCCAGTGGCTTAGCTGGCAGAGCGGCTGACTTGTAATCAGCAGGTCCCGTGTTCAAATCACGGCTGGGGCTTTTGTAATTCCGGTGTCCCATCCGGAGATATTATCCAGATGAATTTTTCCTAAAGATCCTGAGAAATCCGGATAAAAACCCGATTCAAAAATAAAAACAGAAAAACTGGAATTACTGTTTCCGCTTCACGAACCGGAATACGACATATGCAATTCCAATCAGTATTCCGGCAATAATTGTCAGGGCTATCGGGCTGCTGGTTATTGCTTCAATTCCTGTTTTTGCAGCCACATCGATATTCACCGTTATCGTATCGGAGACGAGTTCGTTATTCAGGGCATCCCGGTACTGTATCTCGGAGTCAAGGCCGTATTCCTTCAGGGTACCCTGCTTGTCAACCGATACCACGAAGTTTGCCGTTGCCTTCTCACCGGGTCCAAGATCCCCGAGATAGGCAACATCGTCCGTGCTCGTGAAGGGAGCGATCATGCTCAGCCGGGCCTTTGCACTGTACACCGTGGTATTTCCGGTATTCTGGAATATCACCGTGACCGTTTTTGTCTCTCCCGGAGAGAGTGTCTCTGCCTGAGAGATCACGTTGAATTTGATCTTGTTTCCGACCGGGACCCCGATCGTCACCGAATCGGTATTGACCATATCTCCTTCGGAGTTTTGATAGGTTGCGTACACATCGAGAGGATAGATCTGGGCGTTTGCATCCTTTGCACCGGTCACCTTGAAGGTTGCATTGATTATGGCACCGGGAGGGAAGTCCCCGATATATTCGCTGCTTTCCGTCGGGGTCAGGGGACTTGTTCCGCTCTGGGCAATCCGGAGAATGGTATTTTTCCCGGATTCATGCCCGATATTCTGGACCTGAACGTGGATGTACCCTTCGGTTCCCGCATTGACATGTTCCGGATAGGAGGAAAGAACCCCAATTCTCATGACCGGTTTGATCTTGACCGGTAACAATATGGTCTGATTCACGATCCGGTAATAGTAATGGATGGCATCCTGGCTGTACTGATCCCCGGTCCAGATATAGGTATAATTCATGTCGAGCGGGAGATTGTAGGTTCCGGAAGGGGCGTCGTAGGAAATTTTCGCATCGAACTGTACTGTGGACTGCGTAGATGCAGGGAGCGATCCTATCATCTGCGACTTACTCTGTATGGTAACCGGGGCATCGCCGGCTCTCAGGGTTACCAGCATCAGTTTCGCCATATTCGGCTGATCGGTGGAATCAGATATGTTCGAATTCACGAATTTCCAGACATTGATCCCGCTGTTCTGGACCATGACATTCAGGGTTACATTGTCCCCCGGAGAGAATTCGTTCTTTCCGGAAATTGCTGCCGTGATGGAGGGGGTTCCCGCCATCATTTTCGTATCTGCCATCGCCGGAATCACGAGTACTCCTGCAAGAAGAACAAGCGCAAGAAATACCAGGATCGGATGGTTTCTGTGCAGGAACACATCACCCGCTGGTACGGGCGTACATGCGGAAGTGCCAGAACTGCCGTGATTTTGCATTACCATACCTCGAAGGAATTGAAATTTCACTGTTGCCTCGGTATACATGCGTTCTGACGCAATATAATCATTACCTTAATCGATTACAATTATGGATTATACATATTGGTAATCTATGCTCTGCCCGGAAAAGACAGAAGAGAAGGATACTTTTTATGACCATTCCGTGAGCCGGCGGACCGGAATCCGGATCCGCCGCATGGCCACAGGGTTCCGCAGGGCTCGTTCTGCGAACCTGATATCCTGAAATCCGGAATCTTCAGCGAAGTTTTCCCGTCATTTGCATTACCGTTAAAAAGGTTCATAGCACATAAGGTATGGTATTTGATGAAGGCTGTTCTGGGACTAGAAGACGGGGAATTCGTGGTTGGGGAGGGATTCGGTGCCGAAGGGGTATGTTCCGGCGAACTGGTTTTCAACACCCTGATGACCGGCTACATGGAGGCGCTGACCGACCCGAGTTATTTCGGGCAGATCCTTCTCTTCACGTTCCCCACGATCGGGAATTACGGTGTGGATACTCAGAATCTCCAGAATCCGAACGTAAGGGCTCTCGGTGCAGTAACGCGGGAAATATGCGAAGCTCCCGATGTGAAACCGACAATACGGAAATATTTTGAAGAGAACGGACTTTTCGGTCTGACCGGTGTGGACACCCGTCACCTCACCATCAAGACCCGGGTGAAGGGAACCCTCCGGGCAGCCCTCGTAGTCGGGGACGATAACGGGGAATATGCCGTGGAACTTGCACGGAAGACGCCCCCGATATCTGACCACGACCTCATACCCGCGGTCTCCTGCAAGGAGCCCTACCATATTCCCGGAACCGGAAAAAGGATCGCGGTTCTCGATCTGGGAATCAAGAAAAACATGCTTCTCAGCCTTTCGAAGCGGGGCGGCGACATCTACGTGTTCCCGCACAATGCCACATCGGATGAGGTCCGTGCGGTCAAGCCGGACTGCCTTTTCATCAGCAACGGACCCGGGGACCCCAAGACTGCAACGGATGCCATAACCTGCGTCAGGGATATGATTGGAACCCTGCCGGTCTTCGGTATCTGCATGGGCAACCAGATAGCCGCACTTGCCCTGGGCGGAGAGACCTATAAACTGAAATTCGGCCACCGGGGTGCTAACCAGCCGGTCAGATACAAGGACGGTCGTATCTTCATCACCACCCAGAACCATGGATTTGCGGTAGATCCCGAATCGCTTCCGGAAGGCTGCAGCGTTTCGTTCACCAATGTAAACGACGGGACGGTGGAGGGCTTCGAAAACCGTAACCTCGATGTGACCACGGTCCAGTTCCATCCGGAGGCCCATGCCGGGCCCCGCGACACGGAAGCTTTCTTCTTTGACTCCCTGTTCAGGAGGCTTGGCTGATGCCCCGGAAAGAGCACATCAGAAAAGTCCTCATCATTGGATCCGGGCCGATCCAGATAGGGCAGGCGGCAGAATTCGATTTCTCGGGAAGCCAGGCCTGCCAGGCGATGCGGGAAGAAGGAGTAGCAGTTGTACTGGTCAACTCCAATCCTGCGACAATTCAGACCGACCCGGATATGGCGGACACCATCTACATCGAGCCGCTTCGCGCCGATATCATAGCAAAGATCATCGAAAAAGAGAAGCCGGACGGCATCCTGAGCGGGATGGGCGGCCAGACCGGCCTGAATATGACCGCCGAACTTGCGGAGATGGGAGCTCTCAAAGATGTCGAGATCCTCGGAACCCCCCTTGACGCGATTTACCGGGGAGAAGACCGGGCCAAGTTCCGGGATCTCATGATTGAGATTGGGGAGCCGGTACCGAAAAGCTTCATTCTCGACCGCATGGACCAGATCGACGAAGCGATAACCAGGGTCGGTCTCCCGGTTATCATCAGGCCCGCATACACACTCGGCGGTTCGGGTGGCGGAATCGCCCGCACCAAAGAAGAGATGCGCAGGATCGTGGAACTGGGCCTGAACCGGTCGCGTATCCACCAGGTACTTATCGAAGAGAGTGTTGCAGGGTGGAAAGAGATCGAGTTTGAAGTCATGCGGGACGCCACTGACACCTGCATCATTGTCTGCGGTATGGAAAATGTGGACCCCATGGGCGTCCATACCGGGGAAAGCGTCGTCGTTGCTCCCATCCTTACCCTACGCGACGACGAGTTCCAGAAACTCCGGAGTGCAGCCATCAAGATCATACGGGCACTGAACGTCCAGGGCGGCTGCAACATCCAGTTCGCGTTCCGGGACGGGGAATACCGGGTAATCGAAGTCAATCCCCGGGTATCCCGCTCGTCGGCTCTTGCATCCAAGGCCACCGGTTATCCTATCGCGAGAGTTGCGGCAAAGATCGCGATCGGACTCAGGCTGGATGAGATCACCAATACGGTTACCGGCTGTACACCGGCATCATTCGAACCCACGATCGATTACATCGTGGTAAAGATCCCCCGGTGGCCTTTTGACAAGTTCAAGAGCGCGGATCGCACGCTTTCCACAGCAATGAAAAGCACCGGGGAGGTCATGGCGATCGGCCGGACCGTGGAGCAGGCCTTCAAAAAAGCTCTCCGGTCCATCGATACCGACACGACAAGCCACGACAATCCGAACGAGATCCGGATGATCCTGTCACGGCCCACGGACGAACGGTTCCACACGCTCTTTGATGCCATCAGGAACGGTTTTTCCCTCGAGGAAATCCATAAACTGACCTCGATCACCCCGTTCTTCCTGGAAAAAATAAAAAATATCGTCGGGATGGAGCAGATGCTCCGGCAGAACCACTCCCGGGATGCAATTCTCAGGGCCAAGGAGTACGGGTTCACGAACCTGGAAATCCAGGAACTGACCGGGAAATCCGCAGAGGAAATCGAAGAGCTCTGCGGGCTCCCGACATTCAAGATGGTGGACACCTGTGCAGCAGAGTTTCCGGCAACCACCCCGTACTTCTATTCCACATGGGAACAGGAATGCGAGATCCGGAAGAACGGAAAGAAGAAAGTCCTCATCCTCGGTTCCGGACCCATCCGTATCGGGCAGGGGATCGAATTCGATTACTGCACGGTCCATGCAGTGAAAGCCCTGCGGGAAGAGGGGATCGAAGTCCATATTGTCAATAACAATCCGGAAACCGTATCAACCGACTTCGATACTTCCGACCAGCTCTTTTTCGAACCGATGCTTCTCGAAGATGTCATGAACATCCTCCGGAAAGACGATTATTACGGCATCATGGTCCAGTTCGGGGGGCAGAACGCTGTCAACCTCGCGGTGCCCATCGAACACGAGATCCGGAGATTCGAACTCAAAACCCGGATCCTGGGAACGACTCCCGATGCGATGGATATTGCCGAGGATCGCGACCGGTTCAGCGTTCTCCTGACCAGACTTGAGATCCCGAGCCCGCCCAACAGTTCGGCCCATTCCGAAGAGGAAGCCCGGGCAAAAGCAGAGAAGATCGGTTATCCGGTCCTTGTCCGTCCCTCCTACGTCCTTGGCGGCCGTGCGATGGAGATCGTTCACGATGCGGCCGAACTCGAAACGTACATGCGCGAGGCGGTCCGGGTGAGCAGGAACCATCCGGTCCTTATCGATTCATTCCTCAGGAATGCAATCGAACTGGATGTCGATGCGGTATGCGATGGCGAGGATGTCCTGATCGGCGGGATAATGGAACATATCGAAGAGGCAGGGGTTCACAGCGGGGACTCGGCCTGCGTCATCCCCACCCAGTCCCTTTCAGCTTCAATCATCGGCCGGGTCCGGGAATACACGCGGAAGATTGCCCTTAGCCTCGGTGTGGAAGGGCTTGTCAACCTCCAGCTTGCCGTGAAAAACGATATCGTCTATGTTCTTGAAGCAAATCCGCGTGCCAGCCGTACCGTCCCCTTTGTGTCCAAGGCAACCGGAATCCCGCTCGCAAAAATCGCCGCAAAGGTAATGATGGGTAAAAAACTGCGGGATCTGGGCCTCCGTGAGAAAGAGATCCACCATGTCGCGGTGAAAGAAGTCCTCCTCCCATTCAACAAGCTTACCGGTGTTGACACGGTTCTCGGGCCTGAGATGAAGAGTACCGGGGAAGTGATGGGAATCGATTACGATTTCGGACGGGCGTATTACAAGGCCTGCACTGCTGCAGACAACGATCTCCCGCTCAAGGGGAATGTCTTCATATCCGTGAATGCCGAGCAGAAGGAAGATGTCATCTGCATCGCCCGGAAACTCATACTCCTCGGGCTGACGCTGTACGGAACCGCCGGGACAGTTGACTACCTCTCCCAGGTGGGAATCGAGGTTAACCTGGTACGCAAAGTGCAGGAAGGATCGCCGAACGTTATCGACATGATGCGGAACGGGGAGATACGGCTCATCATCAATACGCCAACCGATAAGCAGTCGCGTCTCGATCACTACCAGATCATGCGGGCCGCGGTCGATCTCGGCATTCCCTATATCACCACAATCCAGGCGGCCCGGGCAGCAGCTCTCGCCATAGATGCCATCAAAAAAGAGAGGATCACACTCGAACCTATCCAGCACTATATCGGTGCCTGATATAGTCGATATAAAAAAAATTCACACCTCTTTTTCTGAACCGGGATCCCATTCACGATGCCCTTATCTATTAATATCTCGTATGTCCAAACCAGATGATGATAGGAATGAAAACCGGTACATCAGTCCTTCTGGTGCTGACGCTTCTGACTCTTGCCGTATCTGCGTCGGCATATTATAATGTTAGTGTAATCAGCATATCCCCCTCGGGAGATATTTCTGCGGGATCAACGGTTACGGTCAACCTTATCCTGAACTTCACCGCGCCTACCGAAAAAGGATCCTTCAACTCTTCAAACAACCTGAATTTCGTGAGCGACCTCAGGCAACCCGCCTGGCAGATGACCCTTACAACAGACGGGCTATCCCGGGCTACCGTTGAGAAAACCGGCAGCAGTGTGTATTACAACGGGTTCAGTATCAGCCAGCCGCCCGGTGTTATGGAATCGATGACGGTTGTAATGAAAGGTACCGCACCCTCCAGCAGCCTGAACGGGACGATCAATGTCCTCACCATCCAGGAATCAGACGAATACAACCGGGCGTTTCCCGGTACAATAACGACCTATTCGGCCAACCTGGTATCCGCTACTCCGACATCCACGCCAACCACGAAACCGACAACAATCGCCACGCAGGAAACAACAGTTGCGCCAACGAGTCTTCCTACAACATTGCCAACAACTGTGGTTACTGCTACTGCGTCCCCATCACCAACGGCAACCCCGGATACCGGAATTCTCCAGACGATAAAAAGCCTCCCGCTGATGTATATCGGGATTGGAATCCTCATCCTGGTGATTATCCTTGTCGTCATTATCCTCATCGTGAGGAGATCGCGTGAATACGAAGAAGATGAGGAATATGAGGACGCGAATGAAGAGTACGATGACGAAGACTATGAAGATCGTCCCAGGAGATAACAAATTTTTTCCGGTTTATTGTTCCATCTCATTTTTCCCAAAATCCCAATCTTCATGTAGAATTCCGGCGTTACTATAGGAAGAGATCTGCAGATCAGATGCAGGAGATATCATGGCAAAGAAGGAAAAAGGCACGGTAGTCCTTGCGTATTCCGGAGGTCTCGACACCTCCATCTGCATTCCGCTCCTCAAGGAGCGCTATAACTACGATCGGGTCGTCACCGTCTCCGTGAATGTCGGACAGCGCGATGATGAGATCGCGGTCGCCGATAGGAAAGGAAACCAGTTTGCAGACAGGCATTATACGATCGATGCACGGGAGAAATTCATAAGCGACCACCTGTTTCCCGCGATCCGGGCAAACGGATCCTACGAGGGGTACCCGATGGGAACCTCGCTTGCCCGGCCGCTCATCGCTGAAGAGACCGTGAAAATCGCGAAAAAAGAAGGCGCGACGGCAATCGCCCATGGCTGTACCGGGAAAGGGAACGATCAGCTCAGGTTCGATTTTATCATCCGCAGCTCAGGATACGATGTCATCGCACCCATCCGGGAACTGAACCTGACCCGGGACTGGGAAATCGAGTACGCTCAGAAACATAATATCCCGGTACCTGTTGCCAAGGACAAACCCTGGAGCATGGACGAGAACTGCTGGAGCAGGAGTATCGAGGGAGGAAGACTGGAAGAACCGGATTATCACCCGCCGGAAGAGATCTACCTCTGGACCGTCAACCCAGAGAAAGCTCCCGATACGGCGGAAAAGATCGTCCTAGGATTCAAAAAAGGAGTGCCGGTATCGCTCAACGGGAAAAAGATGGATGGCTATACCCTCATCCAGCGGCTGAACAGGATTGCCGGGAGCCACGGTATCGGCAGGAACGATATGATTGAAGACCGTATCCTGGGTCTCAAAGCACGGGAAGTGTATGAGCACCCGGCCGCAACCGTTATCCTGCGTGCCCACCGGGACCTCGAAGGACTTGTCCTTACCCGGGAAGAACTTGCCTTCAAGAGGATGGTGGATGACAAGTGGTCGGAACTCGCGTACATGGGTCTCGTTCACGAACCCCTGTACAGCGCACTCAATGCATTCATCGATTGTACTCAAGAGCGGGTGAACGGAACGGTGGATCTCTCGCTCTTCAGGGGATCGTGCCGGATCCTGGGACGCAAATCACCGGATGCCATCTATTCCAGCGACCTCGTCTCCTTTGACAGTTCCTGCATCGACCAGTGCCATGCGATCGGTGTCTCGAATTACTTTGGAATCCAGGCCCGTATCGTGCACCAGATGAAGAAAAAGAGAAAATAATCTTTCTTTTATCCGGAATCTATCCTATTTTTTCTCCGGCCGTGGGCCCCGGCGTGCAGGAATAGATCTCGGTTACCTTCATGATAAGGAGGGTTTTTGCAGGGAGCGTCGGCGTCTTTGCATGAACCCATTTCACCATCTCCTCAAACTCGGGGCCGGACGTTTTGAGCGTGACCGTTCCCTTCACCTGGGTGCATCCGCGTATTTCAGGACCCCAGAGAAAGAACGAGATGTTCGGGTTCTCGTTGAGGTTTGCAAGCGTCTTTTTCATGAAGTTATCTGCAATCCAGATCGTATCGGAATCTTTCACCTGCACAAACGCTATCGGGACAACATTCGGGATGCCGTTTTGGGATGCGGTCGCAACGGCGAATGTCTTCATCTTTGTACAGGCCTCTTTCATTTCCGCGGTCAGTTCTGCCATAGGATTCCCAACGATCCACTCTTTGCCATACGGTATCATAACCCTTGCCCAGGAATGCCGCGGGTCTCTCTGCCCTGCGCCGTGCGTAACAGAAAGATATATACTTCTGCAACCGGAAAAACGGATAGTATGTGCGCTAATTTTCTGAATCGCTTTTTTAAACCGAAACCCTATATTGTTGAAAGCCCCCCGCCGCCATCCATTGCACACGGAGCCGGGATGAGCATTCCGGAATACAAGATAAAACCGTATTTTATCGTCGCCTCGGTCGAGATGGGCAATACCACGACAAAATGTATCCTCACCGGTGTGAATCTCGAGACCGGCATGAGTTACGTCATCCATAAAACCGTCTCCATGAGCCGGGACATCCGAAAACCGAAAGCCGGAGAAGAGATTTTCGGGGAGACGCTTGACGGCACGAAACTGACCCGTGAATCCGTGACGGACCTTGTACGGGACACGCTGCTCCGGTGCCACGACGAGGCACATCTCGACATCAAGACCGAACTCGATTTTGTGGTGAGGAGTACCGGAGTTGTTGCAGAAATGGATTCCCCGGACCAGGTCGGTGAATTTGTAGTAGCTCTGGCAAACGGCTGTCTTGCCGCAGGAGTCCCTCCGAAAAAGATGACGCCACCCATGGCAAAACAGAACCAGTCGCTAAAACTCCAGCCGTTCAGTTTTGCCGACAAAGTCGTATTCATCGGTGCCGTCGCAGGGGTCATTCCGCCGGTCGGTTCAACCGGTGTCGAGATGGTCGCAAACGAGATGGAAGGAGAACTCGCAATGGCCGGAATTAAAGAGGGAGCAAAATGGACGCCGGTCGATTTCCGGAACCCCTGCATCTCGATTGACTTCGGGACGACGCTTGATGGCAGGATTACGGGGGATGTTGCTCCGGATGTACCCAATCCTTTTGCAAAGACCATCGGGAACTTCTGCGGTCTTGCGGGAGCGATACCGGATGCGATTGTAAGGGGCACCGGGCGGGTTCTGGCACATACCGGAACAGCTCTCGATCTCTTTGGAGAGACCAGCGGGGGAGGCGGACTCTTTTCAGGGGGAAATGAACGGGAAATCGAAAAATATGTCGAACTGGCCCACCGGCATATCGACATCCGGATTGTGCCTCCCGATCGTACCCGGTTCGGAAGGGTTCCGGTGTGCGCAAAGATTGCGGCGGAATCCGGTATCGCTCTCATCGGCTGCGACAGCGGCGACAATGGCGATGAGATTGGCAAATTGGAGGAGATCGGCGCCGAGATAAACGCAAAATATAATCTCAGTTTCCTGAACGAAGTGATAGACCGGGTCTGCGCCCGCATGGCCCTACGGCTCGTGGATGTTACCGTGGAGCAGGGAATGGTTCCCCCGAATGCATCGATCGGATTCACGGGAAGAGCAGCTATTTCAGGGAGAAAGCCGGAGTATATTCTTGACGGGATTATCGAACGCAGACTCTTTGAAAAACCCGTTGACCATCTGGTATTCGTGGACGACGGCCTTGCCCGCGGCGCTGCACTCATGGGCCGGTGCATGAACTCACTGGGAAAGCCCAAGAACCCGATTGGCGGCGTTCGCGAGGGCAAGTGCATTATGAGCAGGCGGATACAGATTGGAAAATAACTTGGGGAATATCATGCCGGAAGAAACTGAACCACAGGAACAGCTGTACGATGTCCTGGTACCCCCCGGGGTGCCGCGAAAGATCATCGGCGATGTCATGAACAAGTTCGATGTCCATCTGGTTGAACGGAGCGTCCCGCTTTCCTTTGCCAATATGGATAACGATTCCCGGGAACTTCTTGCATTCCGGGGAAAAAAAGAGGTTGTGACCGAAGTCGAGAAATATATCATTGAAAAACTGAAAGAATTTATCGAGGAAAAATAATACGTGTTTCTGACGGAATTACTGCATAAGATACACGAGGAGAGCTTTCTGGGCATGGAGCCGGTTCTCTGCTTCATCCCAGACCGCGCTTTGCGGTCCGTCGATTACCTCTGCCGAAATTTCTTCTCCGCGGTGAGCGGGCAGGCAGTGCATGACGATGGCCTCAGGGTTCGCCATTTTCAGGAGATTCGCATCGATGGTGTACCCGTGGAATACACGGAGGCGTTCTTCCTTTTCGGCTTCGTCCCCCATCGAGATCCAGGTATCGGTCACGAGGACATCCGCATCCTTTGCAGCCTGCAGGGGATCCCGGATGACCGATATTTTCCCTCCCTGATTCTGTGCCAGGGAAACGATATCCGCTGGCGGTGCGAATGCCGCCGGAGATGCAACCGTGATTTCCATACCGGTGATTGAGGCCGACAGGATCAGGGAGTTGCAGACATTGTTCCCGTCGCCGATCCAGGCAACCCTGAGATCCCGGGTCTTCCCGAACCGCTCCTGGATGGTCAGGATATCCGCAAGGATCTGGCAGGGGTGTTCCCGGTCGGAAAGGCCGTTGATGACCGGGATGGTGGCATACCGTGCAAACTCCTCGATCGTGCTGTGCCGGTTGGCACGGATCATGACCCCCTGCACATACCGGGAAGCAACCTTTGCCGTGTCGCTGATCTCCTCGCCCCGCCCGATCTGCATGTCCTTTGCGTTCATGAAGAGAGCATGACCGCCCAGTTCGTTTATCCCGACCTCGAACGACATATGGGTACGGGTCGAGGATTTTTCAAAGATCATGGCAAGATTTTTTCCATGAAGGTATTCGTGGGCCTTTCCCTCTTTCCGGATAACTTTCAGCCTCGCTGCATCGGACAGGAGACGTTCCAGGATCTTCTCATCCATATCAAGAACCGAGACAAAATGTTTCATTTCCTCACCTCCGCCATATGTGCAATCCTCCGGGAAAGGAGTCCCGCGGTCCCGATATCCTTCCGGTACCGGACCCTTCCCCCCGTTCCTGCGGCCGCCGTTTCCGCAATCCGCTCCGCATCCTCCAGGGTCTCCCCGACACCTACATAGGCAAGGGTGCGCGATGTGGCGATAAACAGCCGGCCGTCTTTTTCTTCAACATTCGCATAATACAGGAGCGCCTTTCCCGTATTTCCCGGAATTACCGGGTGCCCCGCAGCTTCTCCGGACTCCGGGTACGTGTCAGGGACAAGGTACTTGCATACGGTGGCGCACTTCTCAAACCGTACCGCACTCTGCGGAAGAGCTCCCGCCGCGATACCCGCGGCAATTTCCCCGAAATCCGATGAAATGAGGGAGAGAACGTTCATGGCCTCGGGGTCGCCGAACCGTGCGTTGAACTCAATCACTTTCGGGCCGTCCCGGGTATTCATGAACTGCCCGTAGAGAATTCCCTTGTAGGGATTCCCCGCACGCTTCATCGCACTGACAACGCTGCGCATGATGGCAAGTGCCGCGTGGTAATCGGCATCGGTCACAAAGGGGAGCCGGTGGTCGGGCATCGTGTAGGCGCCCATTCCTCCGGTGTTCGGGCCATGGTCATACTCATAGGCACGCTTGTGGTCCTGGACGAGCGGCATCGGTACAAGGTGGGATCCGTCGACAAATGCCTGGAGCGTGAATTCCTCCCCGATGAGCCGCTCCTCAAGTACGACATTCCCGCCCAGTTCCCGGACATATGCGATCGCGCCGTCCCGGTCAACATGCTCTCCCATGATGCGAACCCCTTTTCCCCCAGTAAGCCCGATCGGTTTTATCGCGAGATCCTGATCGTGGTCCCGGATGAAACCTGCCGCCTCTTCGGGATCGCGGAACACCCGGTACGCGGGGCATCCTGCAACCCCGTGCTCCTTCATCATGTCCCTGCAGAATCCCTTGTCTGTCTCAAGCCGTGCTGCAAGCCGGTGGGGGCCCATGCAGCCTATCCCCATCTCCTCGAGACTGTCCACGATCCCGGCTTCCAGGGGCGCCTCCGGGCCGATGACCGCATAATCCACGCCGCAGTCCTTCGCAAAGGCAGCAATCTCCGGAACGTTGGTCTCCCGGGACAGGAGGATTTTTTTCGCAAGCGCTGCTATTCCCGGGTTTCTCCGGGACATCACTGCATACATCTCACAAGCGCTGCCACGGGACAGGGCACAGGCCAGGGCATGCTCCCGCCCGCCGCCGCCCACAAGAAGGACCTTCATTGTCATAGGTATCTGTCTCCTTCGGTCAAAATTTCTTTGGCAGGGTCCGGAGGCTATTCCCTTACGGCAACCTCCCTTCCGGACCGATCAGGTTTTCCGGGCTGCAAGGATCTCACTTACCCGGGCAAGCGGGAGGAGGGTCACATTTTCCTTTGCGAGCATCTCCGAAGCCCCTTCCTCGCGATCGACAACGGTTATCACGGAATCGATATGTGCACCCGCAGCACGGAGTTCGGTAATCCCGTACAGGGCCGAACCACCCGAGGTGGTGACATCCTCAATAAGGAGGACATGTTTTCCTGCGACATCCCCGATTATCCGGCCTTTTTTTCCATGGTCTTTCTCGCTGCTCCGGATAATTGCGTACGGTTTTCCGCTTGCGAGGGAAACCGCAACCGCGAGCGGGACGCCCCCGACTGCAACTCCTGCGATGATATCGAAGCGGTGGTTCCCTGCAACTTCATCTGCAATCTCCCGGAGAAGATCCGGGTTTGTAACTGCAGATTTGATATCGATATAGTAACTGCTCTCCCTTCCCGATGCCAGAACGAACGTACCGAACTCGACGGCCCCGCGTCGGATCAAAGATTCTGCAATCTGTTTTACCATGGTTCTTTCTTCACTCCTATCGCATACCCGATAAGGTTGGTGCCCCGGTGAAGGAGCGGCGTCATTATGATAATGATGATAATAAGCGGAATTGAGATGACGTGTGCAAACCAGGAATAATCGAAGAGTATTGCAAGGATGAATGCCCCGATGACAAGATCATACTGGTCGGCAACCGGCCACTTCGCACCCCGGTCTTTCCCCATGCGCCGCTTGATGAAGCTCTTCGCGATATCGCCGAGCAATGCTCCCGTTGCGAAAAGAATGACCGAGAGCGGTGTATGCCAGGGAACAGAAATGAGGCCGAGCTGGATCTGGAGGACAATCTGTATTGCTCCCACGAGAATTCCGGCAAGGATCCCGATACCGAGACCCCGCCAGGTTTTTCCATCACCGAAAATCCGTTTCCCGTCGGTGAAGACCCGCCCATCGTCAATGGGCTTCCCGCCTCCTGCCGCTGCAGCTACCGGGTTCGGGACGTATGCGGGAAGCATCAGCCAGAACGCGGAAACAATCGCGGAAATCAGAGGTATTATCAAAGACTCAAGACTAATAATATTGCACTCCGATACCTGTAATAAAGAGCAGTTACAATCTTTAAGTTATCTCATTCGAAATTTTAGTTATCTGCAACGGGAGAAATGGGATGCTGGTAAAAAAGACTAAGAGCCTCTGTCCGACCTGCATGTCGGTTCTCGAAGCCGAGATCATTGAAGAAGACGGGAAGATCTGGCTGGTTCGAACGTGTCCTGACCACGGTCCATTCAGGGATCTGTACTGGGGGGACGCGGAGATGTACCGCAGGTTCGAAGCATACGACACACCCGGCAGGGGCATTGAGAACCCGCAGGTTCCTTCGCCGCCACCGGAATCCTGCCCGACCCAGTGCGGTCTCTGTTCCTCCCACCAGTCGGGAACTCTCCTCGCCAATATCGATCTGACCAACCGTTGCAACCTGGACTGTGATTTCTGTTTTGCAAACGCCCGTGCCTGTGGCTTTGTGTACGAGCCGACCTTTGATGAACTGGTGAAAATGATGGAGATCCTCCGGGGAGAACGGCCCTGCCCGACCCCGGCCGTCCAGTTCTCGGGTGGGGAACCCACCATGCGGGACGATCTCCTGGATATCATCCGGAAGGCCAAGGAGCTCGGGTTCCCGCAGATCCAGATGGCGACCAACGGGGTCAAGCTCGCGAAAACTCCCAAACTTGCAGCGGAACTGAAAGATGCGGGTCTCTCCACGGTGTATCTCCATTTTGACGGAGTCACCAAAGAGACGAACCCGTTCATCACCTTCCAGATGAAGGCCATCGCGAACTGTGCGGCCGTCGGACTCGGAATTGTACTGGTCCCGACCATGATCAAGGGCAGGAACGATAATGAAGCGGGAGATATCATCCGGTTCGCTGCCGAACATATCAACGTCATCCGGGGGGTGAATTTCCAGCCGGTCGCATTTACCGGTGCGATGTCCCCGGCCGATATGCTCAACCAGCGGATCACCATTCCGGATCTTCTCGATGATATTGAATCGCAGACGAAGGGAGAACTCCGGAAATCCGACTTTTACCCGGTACCCTGTGTCGTGCCGTTCTCGGACCTCGTGGAAGCATACACGGGAAAACCCCAGATCCGGTTTACGGCGCACCAGCACTGCGGCGCCGCGACGTACGTCTTTGTCAAAGAGGGAAAGATCGTCCCCATCAACCGTATCGTGAATGTCGATAAATTCTTTGAATCCATCGAAAAGATGACGGAGCGGGTTAAAAAAGGCGGAGCCATCAACAAATACACCGCACTCATCGAAGGCGTGAAAGACCTTCGGGATGCCGTGAAGATGAGCGAAGAGGGCAATACTTCCGATTTCTGGAAACTGATCGGAAGGATGCTCATCTCCCAGAACTTCGAGGCGCTGCGGGATTTCCACTGGAATGCACTCTTCATCGGGACCATGCACTTCATGGACCGGTACAATTACGACGTGAGCCGGGTCCAGCGGTGCTGTATCCATTATGCAACGCCCGATGGGAAACTCATCCCGTTCTGTACCTATAACTCCGGGCCGGTATACCGGGAAAAAGTCTGGAAGAAGTTCGAGCGCAAGGATCTGTAAGAAGGTCCCGGGTTCATCTTTTCTTTTTGGGATACCTCTTTTCCAGGAAATTTCCAGCGGCAAAATCAGCCGGGATTCTCCATGTACCCGTGTACAGGACACTCAGGCCATATTCCATCGGACACGGTCTCCCTCCGCACGGGAATTCACAGGATAACCATTCGACAAAAATGATCATTATCCGGTACTGTGTCGCAAATTGTCCTGACCGAACAGGCAGTCAGAATGTAAATATCGCGAAAGCCCGGATTCAGTCCGGGATGGTTTATCCCGGATTCCCACCTGACTTTGTTTCGACGAACGGAAGAGGCAGGTAGTTTCCGCCCTGCATCGCTATTTTTGCAATCGCAAGATCCTGGATGGCAAGGCCGGTCGAATCAAAGACCGTGATCTCATCCGGTTTTTCTCGCCGGTGCTTTCCGACCACGATCTGGCCGAGCGTGCCAGCTATCATCCATGTCTGGAACAGCCCTTTTGTAATCGGGACATTTATTTCGCCTGAGTGAAATGCCTGCGCCGGATCGTCCACGAAGACCCGGGCCCGGTGAAGAATTTCCGGATCGAGTTCCTCTTTTCCGGGTGCATCGGCACCGATTGCGTTGATATGCATTCCTGCATGGATCCATTCGTCCCGGATCACCGGTTTGCGGGAAGGCGTGGTCGTGACCAGGACATCGCAGTCACAGGTCTCTTCAAGACCTGCAGCACGGGCACTCAGGACCGTGAACTTTCCGGCAAGCGATTCGGCATGCGCGCGATCCCTGCTCCAGATCTTCACTTCCTTAAGCGAAAGTTCCCTTGCCGTCGCGGCAATCTGCGCTTCCGCCTGCCGCCCGCTTCCGATAACCCCGAGAACAACCTTCCGTTTCGGACTGAGATATTTTGCCGCAATGGCACCTGCGGATCCGGTCCTGAGATCGGTGAGCCCCGTTGCGTTCAGGATCGCGACCGGAATTCCGGTCGCAATATCCAGGATGACGGTCGTTGCCATAACCGTGGGAAGCCCCGCTTTCGGATTTTCGGGATGCACGTTTACGATCTTCACCCCGGCTATCTGCTGGGCGGGAAGATAGGCAGGCATCGTCCGGAAGTCCCCGTTGGCAAACGAAACATAAACCTTCGGGGGCATCTGCACATTCCCCATCCCGTGTTCTGCAAATGCCGCCTCCACGGCCCGGTTCACAAGGCCGACATCGAGATCCTTCTCCGGCGCAGGATAGTACCTGATCATGCCATTCACGAACGGGAATTGGGATGGCCGGATGAAAAGCGTTGGGGATCGGTCACACGAGGAACTGTATGCATTTTCAGAAGGTACTATACGGGATGTACCGCACAATACGGAAAATCAGGAACTGCCGTTATATCTGCATCCGTACCGGGTATTTCCTGAGAACAATCTTCAGTCTTCGGAGTTTTCCATCTCTTTAAGCGTCTTATCGGCGAGCTCTTTCATTCTCGCCGATATCCTGCTTGACGAAGAAAACTCGACATCCCGCGTGGCATTTGCAAGATCGGTTCCCAGAACAAAGATTGCATATTTATGCTCCTGCTTGCTCTTGTGCTGCTGGGACGGATGGATTTTCAGGGCTGCATACTGGGGAAATTTCAGATCCGGATTGACGGATTCAAGGTATTCCTTGAGATCATAGAGAATCTGGTGAAGCGATATCAGTTCTTCTTTATGCATGCGTGCCTTCTTCCAAGGATCAGAATGCGCGGTAGGATTATAAAAAAATATGGGACCCTGCGGGTAGTCCCATCAGTTCAGTCTCATAAGCCTGATAGTCAGGGGACGCTTGATGACCCCCTTGAAATCCCGTGCTGCAACGTAATCAAGTCCTTTTACCGCAAGCCGGTCGAGAAGCTTCTGGTTGACGGACTGGTCCGTGACAAGTCCGACTGCCTCCGGGCCGAGGGAATCCATGGATCGCTCGACATCCTCCGGCTGAACTTCGCTCACAATGTTCAGTTCCTTTGAGAGGAACCGTGAGATTTTCTGACCCCGCACATCATCCATGTGATCGCGCAGCGTCTGTGGGACGCGTTGCGGATAGTCCCGGCCCTTCCTCGAACCCTGGAGAGAAGCTGCACGCTGCCGCCGCTCTTCGGATTCCGCTGTGAAGCTGACCGATGCTTCCGATGCAAGTAGTCGGGCGACTCTCTGCTCGAAGTTTCCCCCTTCGCTTCCTTCCCCGAATATCTGGTCCCGCACGTATTCGGCAGGCACCTTGTTCCGGAGCGCCTTGAGGATCTCCTTCCTTGCCATATCCTCGACACTCTTTCCCCGGGGAGAGAATGCGACGTAATCGATATCAGCGACCTGGAGCAGCTCGCGCAGGATCAGTTCGCCGCCCCGGTCGCCGTCAAGGAATGCGGTCGCGGTCTTCTTCTCGGTCAGGTCGACAATGGCCTGGGGAACATGGGTTCCCTCGACCGCAACAGAATTCTTGATGCCGTACCGGAGGAGATTGATGACATCGGCCCGGCCCTCAACAACGATGATGGCATCAGAATCAAGGACATGCGGCCCGGCAGGTACTTTCTCGTCGCCAAGGGATTCGATCTTCCCTATCCGCATCGATTCGCGTACATCGTCGAGAAGTTCATCGCTGTCGATTGAGCCATCATCAAAACGTTCCAGCAGGAGTTCCTTCGCCCGTTCGACGATCATCCTCCGCTTCGAAACCCGGATATCCTCGATAGACTGGACCGTGACCTTGGCAACGCACGGGCCTACCCGGTCTATCGTTTCGAGCGACGCTGCAAGTATCGCTGTCTCCGCCCGGTCAAGGGACGACGATATCAGGATTTCTCCCCGGGTTTCACCTTTCTTGCTGGTGATCTGGACATCGATCCTCCCCACCCGTCCGGTGCGCTGGAGATCCCGGAGATCCAGATCTTCGCCGAGCAACCCTTCAGTCTGGCCAAAAATGGCGCCGACTACATCAGGTTTCTCGACCACCCCCTGTGCTTCGACGATAATGTGAATAAGGTACTTAGTAGTATCCGATGAATACATGGAAACGCACCCCCATGGATCGTGCAGGTAATCATGCGACTGATCATAGGTACAAGGTATATATCTGTCATGTACCTTTACTTAAAGTGTATGTAATGTCCAATATATTTGGAACCGTAATCGGACCCGAAAATATCCGAAACGGATCCGGACACCGGAATTTCCCGGAACCATTCCCGCATTTCAGAATAATGTTTCAAGGATCTCTGCGAGGGTATCGGCCCCGATGCCTTCAACCAGTATTTTTTTCTGGGCGGACCCAGCTCCTGATAGAAGAGAGATTCGGTTTTTCGGGACACGCAGGGATCGTGCGATAAGATCGAGAACCGCCCGGTTCGCCCTTCCTTCGATCGGCGGTGCAGTAACCGAGCAGTCCAGGGTATTGCGCCACTGATTATACCCGGCCGGAAATACCTCCCGACGCGAGCCTGCAGTCACTTCAATGGATACAACGGTCCCGCGGTCGGTTTCATGGAGAGCGCGTCTGAATTCCTGCATACCTTTCAGAAAGGAAGATGTTGCCCGACTTTAACAAACATGGATCACTGGCGGCATGCTGCCGGACCTCACCCGTTTTTAACCCGGTCGGGCGTATGCCTGTCGCATATCCGGGTTGTCCCATGGTTCACCCCCAGGCAACGCCAATCAGTCCCCCGGGGACCTATGGATATGCTGTATCGGCACCTGATATATTGGTGTCCCCGTTCTTATAGCCTCTTCCAAAGAACCATTTTCCCGGAATTCCGGAATATTCACCGTCACGGAATACGGATACTCCCCCCATGATGACTTCCCGGGGAAACACTGCCTGCATGCCTTCATACGGGGTCCAGCCGCACCTGCTGTGCAGGTCCTCCGCACGGATCTTCCTGCTCTCCTTCGGGAAAACGGCAAAGTCAGCCCTGCTTCCGGTCAGGAACCCGGCAACCGGAATTCCCAGGATACGGCACGGCGTATACGATGTCTTCTCAATTACCGATGCAAGGGTAATCGTTCCCTCTTTCACTGCCTGAAGGAGAAGCGGAACCATCGTTTCGACCCCGGGAATTCCGGAGGGTGCAGCGGCAAAACCTGCGGATTTTTCCGGACCGGTATGCGGGGCATGATCTGAAGCTATCACATCGACTGCATCCCAGGCGGACCAGAGTCTTTTCCGGACCGTTTCGTTCCGGAGCGGCGGATTCACTTTTCCATGGGGGTCCTCTTCTGTAAAATTCTCCTGCGAGAGGAACAGGTGATGGGGCGTCACCTCAACGGTTCCGAACGGTTTTGCGGCATACACCGATTCGGAAGTACTCATATGACAGAAATGTACTGAGGCGCTCCCGTGCCTGAGTGCTCCTACCACCCTCACGGCACGGACTTCGCCTTCTCCGGGCCGGAGCCGGTCGTGTTCCGACAGCCCGGTATCTTCCCCGGGAACCGGTTCTTCGGCATGAACCGTTGCCGGGGCGTTGAGCAGGGCGGTTATCCGGAGAGCCTCTCTCAGGCAGTCTTCTCCGACTGCTTCCCCGTAACTGGAAGGTGCGTAAAAGATCTCGCCGAACGCCATCGCCCCTTCCTGCCACATCGCAGGTAAATCCAGCCCGGAACTCACGCTGCTGTTGATGGCGAACTGGCAGAGCGCTTCCTTTTCTGCCTCCCGAACGCGGTTCCGTAAGATCTCCGGTGTCGTAATCGCGGGAATCGTATTCGGCTGGTCAACGACGACCGTAACGCCACCGGCAAGCGCACTCCTGGTTCCGGTGATCCAGTTCTCTTTTGCAGACTGCGCTTCTCCACCCCGCATGTGCACGTGCATGTCGACTGCCGCAGGAAGGACAAAACATCCGGTGCAGTCCCGTACCTCACGGGAGGGAAGAGTGGCGCCGGTATGGACAACATGACCATTGCGGATCGTTATGTCAACGATACGCCCGTCCGGGAGCCGGACGTTCTTCAGGGCCATGTCGCACAGGGATTCCATTCTCATCCCATGGTTGCGGTTCATAGAATATTAGGGTGCCGTCCGCTTTCCCGCCGGGGGAATAGTTTTTCATCCCTCCAAGCATAGTATTTTTGAGATTCCGCTCATACAAGAGGGAGACTCCCGCGATATCGGAATTACCGAATACCATCCCCATGAACCGGTGCATACCATGGACAGAATCCTGAAAGCGGCAATATCCATTTTTCTCGTTGTCCTTCTGATCTTCTCTGCAATTCTCGTCTATAACGGATATATCCGGAGTTCATTCCATAATTCCCTGGAGAGCACCTATTCGTTCACGGTGAGTATCAGTACGGATACGCCGCTCACCAATGCCACCTTCTTTGTTCCCCTGCCGATCAAGCCGGACGGGACTTCTCCGGTTATTTCCCGTATGGGGCTCGCGGATGAGAAGGGTCTTCCGGAGGACTGGCATTATGGGATATACGTGGCGGGCAATGCAACCCTGGTCAAAATTACCGCACCGAAGGTCCTGCCCGAAGGACCATCCGAATTTACCATCGTAGTTCCGGGAAATACCCTTATCGATACCCGGGATCCTCTGGAGAACGATATGACGATCCAGCCGGTCCAGGATCTGCAGGCCAGCGATTGTTCGGTACTGCCCGGGACGAAAAGTGCGTCGTCTGAATGTTCTCTATACCTCAGCGTTATCTACGCGGATTACAATACCACGCCGGATGCAAAAGTGCTGATCCATGCGGATCTTCAGGGGAAAAACCGGTGGAATGTTTTCCGCTCGTCGTCCAGCCAGTACACAAACAGCCTCTCTCTCACCCTCCTGGGAAACATGAACCATGGATGGTTCCCGGCCAAGGGTGAACTCATCACCGGAATCGGGGACGCAGTTCCTGCATACTGACACAGAATGCTGTCGCGGGAGGAAATCCCGTTCAGAAAAAGAGCGCCGTGCCGCGAAGGCGGGAATACCGGCAGTAGACATATTGCAGATAGATAGTTTCCATCGGATGGGGCGCCTGCCCCTCACGGGGATGGCCGATCTTTCCGGGACTCGATCTTCCGGATAATGCGGAGATATTCCGGATCATCGTGATCCGGTATTACCAGAAGGGCATCCCGGGCAGGATCCCCGATATCGATCATTGCCTGTTCCGCTCTCCTGCGCACCATGAAATTCGGATCCTTCAGCGCCCGGATAAGCAGGGGGATTGCATCACTACTCCCTATCCTGCCTATCGCTTTGATCACTTCGATCCGGATTTCGGTCTGGGGACTCCTCAGCAGGTCACGCAGAGGCGGAAGGGCAGCAGGGCCCAGCTGATCGAGTTCTCCCCAGCGCTCTTTCGCAACCAGGAAATACGCAGTATCGGTCGGGTCCTGCGACGACCAGTTCACTTTTCCCAGGGCTTCTGCGGCTCCCTGTGCAATATGCCGATCCGGATTCCTGAGTGCACCGACCAGGTGTTCCTGGACCTGTCCCAGCGGATCGCGCAGGGCAGAAAGCGCCGCTTCCCGTACCTGTTCATCAATATCATTCAGCGCCAGGATGAGCCCGCTGGTCGCTGTATCTCCCCCGATATAGCCCAGAGCTCTCGCAGCCATGACCTGGACGGAAAGGCTGCGATCCCGGAGTCCGCGGATGAGCGGTTCCACGGCATGGTTATCCCCCATGTATCCCAGCGATTCGGCAATGGTGCTCTTCACATCCGGATCTGTCTCGCTCTCAAAGGATTCGAGAAGGGGTTCGATGGCACGGCCGCTACCGATGCGGCCGAGGTTACGTGCAGCGACCAGTCGCACGAGCGAGGTAGTATCGGAAAGTGCGTTGATGAGGGGATCGACCGCGGTTTCCTGCATCTCGCCAAGGATCTCCTGAGCCGTGCTCCGGAGAGTCGGATCCTCATTTTTCAGGGTGGTAAGAAGCGCTTCGACTGCCGGACGCCCGAGTACCATAAGTTTGAAGCTTGCAGAGACCTGGGCCTTGCGATCCCCGGTTCGCAGGGAATCTATGAGACGGCTGACTTCCGTTTTCACTTCAGCTGCGGGGGGAACTCCGGTCCCTCCCGGAAGCACAGTCTCCGTTCTTTTCTTCAGCTGCGTCTCATGGTGCAGCTGTTCGGCCCAGACCTTGCTCCAGAGATTGAGGGCATCGTTCTTCCGGAGAACCTGGGCTGCCCGGATCCGCACGAGTTCATCGGGATCGGAGAGCGCCTGCGCAATTGCGGTTTTCGCCCGCTCGTCCGGGATATACCCCAACGCGTCAAGGGCTCCCAGGCGCTCGTCCCGGCTTCCACGCAGCAAGAGAGCAGCAAGCGGTTCGATACAGGGAAGGCCGATCAGGGAGAGTGCCTGGACGACCGCACTCCGCATGTCGGGATCCGGATCCCCGATCTTTTTGACAAGCGGAAGGATAACCCGCTCGTCCCGGGATTTCCCGAGCGCCCGCGCCGACATCTGGCGGGTCAGGGGTTTTTTATCATCAAGATAGAGGATCAGCGCAATGATCGCTTCTTCTCCGATCTGGATAAGGGAATCTGCTGCCACATGCCGGATAACCGGATATTCGTCCGTGAAACAGCTGATAAGGTGGGGAATAGCCCGCTCGTCCCGGAGCTTTCCGAGCGATTTGATGGCTGCAATCCGGACTTCGATCTCTGCGTCACGGGTGACTGCTATCAGCGGAGGCACACAGGTTTCATCCCCGATATCGCCCAATGCATCTGCCGCCGATTCCCTGACCCGGGCGTCCGGGTCAGGGAGAAGCTTTTTGATCTCGTTGCGCCCGGGTTCCGGGTAGATCTTCAGGGATTCCACCGATGCGATACGGATGAGCGGGTCGGGATGTTTCAGCCCTTTTATCAGGTCGGCGATGATCTGTTCGCGGGTTTTGGCGATTTCCGGAGGTTTCTCCGGTGCCTTTTCGATCCTCCGCTGGGGGAGGGAAAGCTCTTCCGGTTTTTTCACGGGTTCTTCTGCGACTGCCTCTTCAGCCACAGGTGCTGGTCTGGGCATCTCTTTTCCGGCAGATCCCGCCCCATCCGGAACTACACCCGGTGTAAATCCGCTGTTTTTGTGAAATTCCGAGATCGCCTTGTTTATGTCTTCGATATACTGGGCGCCGGGAAGGACGGATTTTCCGTTTTTCGGCCTGGGCGGGTTCTGGACCGGAATTTTTGAGAGATCCACCTGGCCTTTTGCCATAATCTCGGCAAGGGAAAGGTGATCGTTCTTTCCCGTTCCTGATGCCGGGACAGCAGATGGCGAAGGTGCCGAAGGAACAGGCTTCAGGGGCCCGTGACTTGCAAGAAAACCTTTCTGCGCATGCTCGGAGGCCTTCAGTTCCCGCTCGTAGACAGCAGAATCCTTCGCTACGGGTCTTCGTTTTTCGTCCTCGGCTTTTCTCCTGACCATCTCTGCAAGAGCGGTGCGGGCGGTTTTCCGGATAGCCGGGTCCCGGGCATTGGCATACGCGGCAAGGGCTTCCTGTGCAGGCCTTCCAATCTTGGTCAGCGCCTCAAGGATGCCCATCCGGCTGCCGGACTGCGACCCGATGAGCGAATCAACGAGCGCCGGGACGGCAACTCTCCCCAGGGCGACAACATCATTCCACTGTTCCCGTGCCATGAGATACCGGACGCGATCCGTATCAGTCTGCGGTTTCCACCCGAGATGATCGAGCGCCCACGCGGCCTCAATCCGTACCTGGGATACCGGGTCGTTGAGGCAGGGGAGAAGAAGAGGCACGGCTCTCGGTTCTCCCATCTCCCCCAGGGCTTCGAGCGCCCCGGCACGGACCGACGCGTCGGGATCGGAAATAAGCCGGGTAACTTCAGGGAACGCATTCATGTTCCGGATCTTCCCCAGTGTCCGAACTGCCTCTTTTCTGATCTTCGGGTCAGGGTCCCGGATGGCTTGGAGAAGGGCGGGAATCGCGTGCTGCCGGTATTTTATGAGTTCCTTCCATTCGTTGAGAAGGACATGGTACCTGACAAGGTCCCGGGGGTCTTCGCTCTTCCACTGCATTGTCTTCAGGGCACGGGCAGCTTCCGCGGCAAGTTCCGGATCCCGGTCAAAGAGAAGCGGGCGCAGGAATTCCGCCGCCCGAGCGTCCCGCCGGGACAGGAGGATGACTGCGGCAATACGGGATTCCCTGAGCGGATCCCGGAGTGCGGTAACAAGGGTCATCTCTTCGGGAATTCCCGCCGCAGCCAGCTCTTTTGAAATGATCCCCCGTACATCCGGCCCGGCACGGATAAGAAGCGGAATGAGGGAGCTCTTCTCAAAGGATTCTCCGCCCGCGAGTTCTTCAAGGATCTGTCGTACAGGGGATGATTCTCCCGCGGCCATCCAGTCCAGCAGCCGGTCCCTGCCCTCTTCCCCGAGATCGATGAGGGCCCGGGCAGCAGCCATACGGATCCCGGGGTCTTCGTGGGAAAGGGCAGCTGCAAGGGATGGGACATCCCGGTTTTCGCGGAGTTTACCGATATTGGGTTTGAAGAATCGGGAGAATGCCATTCTGATTCAGCGTTCTGGATGAGGAGATGTGATATGTATTTTCGGCTCCTGATGATACATATAGCTGATGATAGGAATCCATATCCAGAAAGAAAATGATTCTCAAATTCGTCCGGTTATGAAATCCCAGCGGGATTTCGGATTATTCCGCAGTTCAGGCGAATTTAAGCGGGTAATCCGGTTATCCGCTGAGATTGCGTTTGCAGACAGTTTCTATGGATACATTTCCGGGAAAAAATACATCAGGCTGAAATTGATCGGGATGCATTTTTCTCTGGGAGAGGCAACACCGCAATTCAAGGAGCGGGCAACAGGGTGACGGTATGATCATCCGGAATATCGCAGACACCCCGGAATCCCGGGTTATGGACCGCTCGATCCTCGCAGAACTCCTGCACCCGGACAAGGTGCCGGGCTGTGGGAACCTGAACTGCAGTATCGCCCATGCACGAGTCCCAAGAGGGGAATCCACGCTGCCGCACCGGCTGAACACATCCACGGAACTCTACTATATCCTGGAGGGTGACGGGGTGATGCATATCGGCTCGGAAAAAGAACCGGTAAAGCCGGGACAAATCATCCTTATTCCCCCGGGTTCGACGCAGTGGATTGAAAATACCGACACCTGCGATCTCGTGTTCCTCTGCATCGTCTCTCCCAGGTGGCAGGAAAGCGACGAGGAACTGATCCCCGGCTGACTGCAGAATTCTCCGCATTGGATGGGTTTTTCCGGATGATTCTCCGGATGGTCCGGAGGCGATTCTTCATTTTGAAATGAGAAGTATCACACCGGTTTTCCGAAATTTTCCGGAAACCGGGGTACGATATGCAGTTTCCCAAAAACGATGGACCGAGCGGGAATTGAACCCGCGGCCTCTTCCATGCCAAGGAAGCGATCTACCACTGATCTACCGGCCCGCTCCTACACTATTGCACGCTCGCGGTAAAAAAAGGTACCTCTTTTCTGCCCGATTCAGGGGCCGGAGATCCGGTCGATTTCGTGCATAAGCCGTTCACGCGCTTCCTGCATTCCGGACTCTCTCACGATGCTCCCGCGGCGGATGAATTCCCCTATCCGGGGCGTACCCCCTTCCGGAGTTCCGGATTGTACCGGGAGAACCGTTCTCGTGCCGTCCGGAAATTCCCAGACCTGCTTGACACCGCTCCGCTTTCCGCGTTTTGCACAGTTTTTCCCTTCGATTTCAACAATGTCCAGGGAAAAATCGATCACCGGTGCATTTGCAATCGCGCCCCCGATACCGAACGCATCGACAATATCCCGGTACCTGATGACATCCTCCCGGGTTACTCCACCGGACAAAAAGATCTTCACCCGGGAAAAACCAGCGGCGTCAAGTTCCCAGCGGACTTCCTCAAGAATCGCCCGCATGTTCCCTCTCCGGGAGCGGGGGGTATCGAGCCGCACTGCGGATGCTCCCGCCATCGCCGCTTTCAGCGACTCGCTCTTTTCGTCGCAGAACGTGTCGCAGAGCATGATACGCGGAACGTCCTCCGGGGCCAGCCGGTCAAACGCTCGCCATGCTCCGGTCGGTGTATCGTAACACATCACAAACGCGTGCGGCATGGTTCCGACAACCGGTATCCCTTCAGGAGCAGTGGTATTGGACCCGCCGTCCACCCCGCCAATCCATGCTGCGCGCTCGACCATGGGTGCAATCGAGGGATGCTGCCTGCGGGAGCCGAACGAGTAGACCGGCCTGCCCTGTGCATGTACCCTGATATGCGCAGCGGCGGTTGCAATTCCGGATGCATGGCAGAGAAAACCGAGAACTGCCGTCTCGTACCTGGCAAAATCAAGATAGTTCCCCCGTATCCTCAGCACCGGTTCGTTCGGAAAGAAACGCGATCCTTCCTGCATCGCATCGACATCGACCGGAAGATCCTGCAAGAGAGCAAGTACATCGTCGAGACCGCAGAAAACCGCCCAGGGATCCGGAAGAGACGTGGCCGTCACTTCCATGGTTACCTCCGGGTTTTTTCCCTCTCTGCAAAGGATCTCTTCGCAGCGCCGGAAATAGATATCCGTGCACTCCCCGCGTCTGATGATATCGTTGCCCGCGGTATGGAACATACGATACTACTCCTACCCCGTAACACATATTGTTGTCGGGATGCCCGCCGGAATTATCCGGTGCACGCAAACGAGCGGGTTTTTTAGGGGTTTGCGACAACCCTTATCACCAGGGTATGGAGCGGGACCCTCCCAGACAGCCGTACAACCTTCAGGAAAGGCAGTTTCGCTGCGAAGAAATACCCGGGAGACTGGAAATGCTTGGGATTATCGGGGGAACGAGCCTCCTTTTTTCAAACCTTCCGCCGCTGCGGCAGCGGAGGGTAGCAACTCCCTTCGGAGGCGCAGAGATTCTGGAAGGGGATTTCGTTATGCTGATGCGCCACCAGGGAGGTCTGCCGCCGCACCGGATCAATTTCCGGGCAAATCTCGCCGCACTCGCGATTGCGGGAGTCGACCGGATCGTAGCCTTTGGTTCCGCAGGATCTCTCAAACCGGAGATCCCGCCGGGCACGGTCCTCATCCCCACGGATTACCTGAGCATGAGCGATATCCCTTCGATTCACGATCATGCAATCGAGCACGTGATGCCGAAATTATCCGACGGGATAGCCCGCACTCTCGGGACACTGATACCCGGTGCAACACTGGGCGGGACGTATGTCCAGACCCGGGGTCCGCGGATCGAGACAATTGCCGAAGTACAGGCGCTTGCCGGGATTGCAGACGTGGTCGGAATGACCGTTGCAAGCGAAGCGACCCTTGCCTGCGAACTCGGGATCGATTTCGCGGCAGTGTGTACCATTGATAATTATGCAAACGGGATCGGCGGCGATGTTCTCTCGTACGAGCATATTGTCGAGACTTCAAAAACCTACCGGGACAGGACCGATTCGATCCTGAATGCGATTACCGGTGCGATGGGTTGAGTGCCCGTAAGGAAGGAGCGTGATGAAAACGGATGCAGATGCCACAAGCGACAGGGAATGCCGGAGCCCGATGGACGAGCTTTTCGATCACCGGGGAAGCCTGCTCATAACCAACGTGCGGCTGAACGGAGAAACGGCAGATATCTTTATTGATGAAACCGGCTGTATTGGCGGGGCCGGTGCAGGAATGGGAAAAACCCGCAAAGGGGAAGCTGATTTCATCCTCGATGGAAACGGTGCGATTGCGGTTCCGGGCCTCGTGAACACGCATACCCACGCAGCGATGACGCTTCTCCGCGGTTACGCTGACGATATGCTCCTCCAGGACTGGCTTACCCAGAAGATCTGGCCGCTTGAAGCCCATCTGACCGGAAACGACGTGTACTGGGGTACCAGGCTCGCCTGCCTCGAGATGATCCGAACCGGGACCGTTGCCTTCAATGACATGTACTTTTTCATGGAAGACGCGGCACGGGCGGTCAGCGAGATGGGTCTCCGGGCCCAGCTCTCGTACGGGTTCATCGATCTCTCGGATCCCGTAAAACGGGAGAACGAATGCCGTGCCACCGAACGGCTGGTCAGGCACATCAGGGGGATGCAGAACCCGCGTATCCGTGCGGCGGTCGGCCCCCACTCGATCTACACAGTTTCCCGGAATGGCCTGGAATGGTGCTCGGAGTTTGCGAAGAGCGAAAAAATCGGCATCCATGTCCACCTGGGCGAGACCGAGAAAGAGGTGAACGATTCCCTGGCCCAGCACGGAAAGCGTCCCGCACAGGTACTGGATGAATGCGGCTGCCTGACGGAAATGACGGTTGCCGCCCACTGCTGCTGGCTGGACGAGGCGGAATGCACGCTTCTCGGAAAGCGGGGTACGGCCGCATCCCACAACCCGTCCAGCAACATGAAACTGGCTGTCGGCCGGGCAATGCCGTACAGATCCCTGAAGGCCGCAGGAGCTCCCGTCACCATAGGGACAGACGGGTGCGCCTCGAACAACAACCTGGATGTCTTTGAAGAGATGAAGTTCGCAGCCCTTCTGCAGAAATTCTTCTGGAACGATCAGACGCTGCTCCCTGCAAAGGAAGCACTCGCGATGGCGACAACGAGCGGCGCCCGGGCGCTTGGCTTTTCCACCGGAACGATAACGGTCGGCAGCCCGGCGGATATCATCCTGGTGGGCAGCAGGGAACCCGCGAATACACCGCTCCACAATGTCCCCTCCAATCTTGTATACTCCTGTTCCGGATGCAACGTGGAAACGGTAATCTGCGATGGGAAAGTGCTCATGCTCGAACGCTGTATCCCGGGGGAACAGGAGATTCTCGATGAAGCTGCCCGTGTGGCCCGGTCACTTGTAGAACGGGCAGGATCCGCCTGATCGATCCCTTCCGTCTCAGGGAATGGCGTACCGGAATCACCCTCAGGTTCCCGGCTCCCGGAATTTCCCGGCAGGGATCCGGATCTCGAACCTGGCGCCGGATCCGAATACCCCGTTTTCCCGGATTGTAATTCCGGTGATCCCGAGAACCTCCCGAATCAGGAACATCCCGAGGCCGGTATGTTTCCCGAACCCTTTCTCAAAAATACTCTCTTTCTGGGCATCGGGAACACCGTTCCCATTATCTTCATAGATGAGCAGGAGATCGTCCCCGGATCTCTGCGCGGTGAGCCGGATTTCCGATACCCGTTCCCCATGCCGGATCGAATTGTCGATCAGGTTGTAAAATACCCGTTCGAGAAGGGGATCGGCAAAGATCTCCGCAGACATCCCAATGTCAGGATGGAATCGTATACCTTTCGCCTCAAATGATCCGGCCGCAGACATGAAGGCTGCAGCGGCATTATGCCAGACCGGCTGCTTGATACCCATATCCTGGTAATCGCTCGTGAATTCGATCTGGAACTGGATCACATCCAGGATCTTTCTCATCTTTGCCAGGTACTCGGTAATTTCCGGACCCGGCGATTTTTCCTCGATCAGATGATGATACGCGGTGAGGGCGGTCAGTTGGTTCAGGATATCGTGCCGGGTGATACTCGAGAGAAGCAGGAGCTTACTGTTGGCGTTTTTCAAGGCGTCTTCCGCGTTCTTCTGATCCGTAACGTCCCGGAGGTTCCAGACCCGTCCCACGATCCGGCCGCCCAGGATCTCAGGAAGCGCATAGATTTCGTAGATCCTGCCGTTCCTGAATGCCACGCAGGTGGCGGTAACCTTCTCCGAATCCGACGGGACTGCACAGATCATCTGGAAGGTCTGATCAGGACTGAGGAGATTCCCGATGACAAAGTCTGAAAATTTTTTTGTTTTTTCCCGGGAAGCAAGGTCACTCTTCGGGTACCCGAGAAGATCCGCAGCTCTCTTGTTGAACACCCGGATTATCCCCTCGCGATCCGTGACGATGATCCCGTCAGCGGTAGATTCCAGCGTGGCCCTGATGAGGGAATTTATCCGTTCCAGTTCGGCAGTCCTCTCACGGACCTGTTTCTCCAGATCGTCCCGGTAGAGAAGAAGCTCCCGTTCCGTCTTTTTTTTGCGATCGATAAATCCGATGATGTTTCCCAGGATGAGGATCCCGCCGATAATGAGAATAATTAAGAGCACGGCCACCTGGAATGAATCATCCCGGCCGGCAGCCGGTTCAAAGGCTGCCTCCATTGTTATCGTCAGAATACTCCCGAGAAGCAGGCTCATGATAAGGAGCTGCCAGGTGAGCGCCCATTTCACAAAAGGTTGCCATCCTTTGATGTAAAAGAACGCGATCCCGATAGAGGCACTGATGATGATAAAAGGGAGTCCCGACGGGATCTGTGTCCCTCCGCTCAAAAAAAACTGAAGCGGAAGGATAGCTGCAACAGTAATAACCGCAGATACGGGACCCCCGATAAAACCGGCCAGGGGTACGATGACACTGTTGACCACCATTGCCATCCCCGGGGCCGCCCGCCAGAGAACCAGAAGGCCGATTACCGATGCGAGCGTGAAAATGATACCCACATACAGGGCATAGAGATGACGGGAACGGGAGAACGCACGGTCCGGAATAAAGTTATACACAAGAATGACAAGGGCCAGGATGCCAATATCCATGACAAAGTCGTTGAATAATTCTATTCCAGGGAAGAACGGAGCCATCGCATAACCTGGATCGGATCCCCCCGTCCCCGGGAAATGCATTCCGGCAGAAGAGCATATCCCACTCGATACAGGGAGGATTCGTTCCGCATCCGGTTAACCAGTTTTCATGAATCTATATAAACATATCTGATGCATGCTCGTACAAAAAACAAGTTTTCCAGAAATTTGTTGTATCTGATGCCAAGTTTTCTCTTTTGGCCCCGAATTTGAAAAAAATATTAAAAATCTCCGGTTATCCAGGATTTTTCAGGAAAATACAGGGAAAGGTTTTTTTGGAAATCCTGAAATTACCCTGCCTTCCGAAATGCACTTCCCAAGGTCCAATCGCAGTTTATGCCGTCTCAATCCGGGACACCGATTCCAGGCCCAGGAACTTGATAGAATCTTCCCGCATACGGAATTTCTGGATTTTTCCGGTAACCGACATCGGGAAATCGTCCACGAACATAACATACCGCGGGATTTTGAAGTGGGCGATCTTCCCCTTGCAGAACTCCTTCACCTCATCTTCTGTCAGGGATTCGCCGCCTTTCACCTTGACCCAGGCGCAGAGTTCTTCTCCGTATTTCACATCGGGAACCCCGACCACGTAGACATCGCTGATCCTGGGATTGTGGTGCAGGAACTCTTCGATCTCCCGCGGGTACAGGTTCTCGCCCCCGCGGATGACCATGTCCTTGAGCCTGCCGACAATCCGGAAGTAGCCTTCCTCGTCCATGGTTCCGAGATCGCCCGTGTGGTTCCAGCGGTTGGAGTCCAGCGTCGCATGGGTCGCCGAAGGATTGTTGTAGTAGCATTTCATGACCATATAGCCGCGTGCGCAGATCTCGCCGATCTCGCCCCGGGGCTGGATCTTCCCGGTCTTCGGATCGATGATCTTGAGTTCGGTGTGCGGAAACGCACGACCTACCGTAGATACACGCCGGTCGAGCGGATCCTTCGTGGTCGTCATCGTGACCCCGGGAGACGTTTCCGTCTGCCCGTACACGATCACGATCTCGCTCATGTGCATCTTGGTATTGACCTGCTTCATGACCTCAACCGGGCAGGGGGATCCCGCCATGATGCCGGTCCGCAGGGTTTCCGTGGAATATTTCTCGAAATCAGGATGGCTGAGCTCGGCAATGAACATCGTAGGGACGCCATGAAGCGCAGTGCAGCGTTCCTGCGGGATGGTCTTCAGAACCGCTTCCACGTCAAAGACCGGGGAGGGGAGAACCATGGTCGAGCCATGGGTCATACAGGCCATGTTGGACAGGACCATCCCGAAACAGTGGTAGAACGGAACCGGAATACAGAGCCGGTCATTCTCGGTAAATCCCATCCCTTCGCCAATGATGAAACCGTTGTTCATGACCCCGTGATGGGTGAGGACCACGCCTTTGGGGAAACCCGTGGTCCCGCTCGTGTACTGGATATTGATGGGATCGTCGAAATCCAGGGACTCTTCCCGTTCGATAAGCTCGTCCGGACTGATCCGGTCGGCCATTTCGAGAAGATCGGTCCAGGTGAACATGCCGTTATAGGGAATGTCCCCCATGAAAACCGCATTTTTCAGGAACGGGAACTTCTCGCTCCGGATCTTCCCGGGCCGGGACTCGAATGCTTCCGGGCAGGCCTCGTAGAACATCCCCATGTAATCGCTGGTCTTGAACCGACCCTGGATGATCACGGTCGAGATTTCGGCCTGCCTGAGAACATACTCGAATTCGTACGTCCGGTAGGCCGGGTTGATGTTGACCATGATTGCGCCGATCTTTGCGGTAGCGAACTGTACCACGATCCACTCGGCATAGTTCATCGCCCATATACCTACCCGGTCTCCCTTCTCGACGCCCAGCGCCATGAGTCCACGGGCAACGGTATTTACCTGGTCCAGAAACCCGCGGTACGTCCACCGTATGCCCTGGTGGACCGAGACCACCGCCTCGGTCTCAGGATACCGCGCAACGATGCTGTTCAGCATATCCCCCATGGTCATCCCGAGAAGCGGGAATGTCGATGTGCCACTCGCGTAACTGCGCTCGTCCATTCACCAGTAATGGGGAGAGAAGAACATATAGTGTTACTGATTTCCGCGCGGGGAAGCCTGTCAGGAGACGAATATCAGGAAAACACCCGCAGAAGGTATGCGGAATCAGGAAAATCAAAAACTATTAAGTCTGGATACTGCGATGTTATTCAGTCAGATTGCCACCGGCATCTGCGGTTACGGCGGGGTCGTGGCCTAGTCCGGTATGGCGACGGGCTCCAGCGGTCTTTGCGTCCGGTGCAGATGATGATCAATGGGTCTACTGAGCTCTCTTCCTTTCGGGAAGACGGGGAACCCGACGGGGTTTTCCGAAAAAGCGGTGATGACCCGTTGGAGCACTGATGCATGTCGGAGAGACCCGTCGATCGTGAGTTCAAATCTCACCGACCCCACGTTTTGGCAACGCTCTTTTGAACGTCATCCCGTATTGCCTGCAGGGAGTATCCTGAATCAAAGGAATTCCGGCTTCAGATCCTGATCCAGAGACGGTGCAGTACAGCATCCCGGAAATTCCGTGCCGGTCCTCTGCACGGGCTCAGGTGCATACCACTTGATTTATGATGCTCCCGAACGATGTTTTTCAGCATCCGGTTGATGCGTTCCGTACGAAGGATCCGTGCCTGAACGAGGGCTTCCTCAACGATCACGATTCTTTCCGGAGCCGTCTCCTCCGTCACCTTCCGGATTACCGGGAAATTGCTTCCGGAGAGATGTATGTTCAGTAAAAACAGCCTTATCCTGATCGGCGCATGTGCCCTTGTCGGTATCACTATCGCTCTGGCAGTCCTGCAGGTACTACCGGGAGTCCAGAACACGGAATTCCGGAATGCCTTTTCCCTGAATACGGGAGGTGCAGGTTCGGGGTCCCCGGTAAAAGATCTTCCCACGTTCGGTTCTACGGAAGAGATACGCGGATTCCTGGCAAACCATACCGATGCCGCAGGAAATTACCCCCTCGTGAGCAGGACGGTGGCAGGGGATCTGCTTCCGGTTGTATCCTCCGGAGAGAAGGAACTGCGAAGCTGGCAGTTCACGGCAGACCTCTCGCAGCTCCCTCCGGATGCATACATTGTGAAAGCGTCCTCCCCGCAGGGAGGTGCCGTGGCAACCGTACTCTTCACCCTGAACCCGGGCCCGCGCCCATCGGACATTCCGGTTCCTGAGCCCGGTTCTTTATCAGGGGATTCATCGGAAGCAACAGCCAGTGTGATAACAATCGACCCGATACCGGATCAGTACACCGGGGAACGACTGGTAATTACCGGAACAACCACCCTGCCGGAGGATGCCGGGATCAGAATTGAGATCGGTTCGACAGCATTCAAACCGTCGCAGGCAATCGGAACGAACGGGACAGAAAGCATCTCGGGCCAGGCACAAAGCACGACCAGATCCTCCGAGCCCGCCGATATACGGAAGTTCGCGGAAACTTACCGGAGCGCCGGTGACAACACAACTCCGGACATCCTCAAAACCGGCGGGAACCGGATCTATGCGATCACCGGAAATTCCCTTGACATCGTCGGACCCGGGCCGGGAAATTCCTATGGAATACTCTCCACCCTCCGGTTTTCCGGAACTCCGATCTCGCTGTACCCGTACGGGGACCGGCTCCTCCTCATTGCAAATGCGACGAAACCCCGGGACCAGTGGCTCTGTTCTTCCGGCACCTGTACCGGTTCGGACGAATCCCGGGATCAGACGCTTCTCTTCCTGTACTCAACGGCCGATCCGAAGCATCCGCTGCTCTTGCGTACCGTTACTGTCGATGGAGCCTGCCTGGATTTCCGGGTCAGGGATAACCGCATCTCGTTTGTAACGAGAGGCCCGGTTATCAACGGTTCCCGCGAAATCGCTGCCCCGGAACTATGGGACTCCGGACAGGGATCATCGACACCCGCGGTCTACTATTTCAACCGGAACGACCGGGCATTTTATTTCACAACCGTCGGATCGCTTGACCTCAGTTCCGAGAGCCCGGTCGCTGCAAAGACATTCCTGACGGGAACCTCCGCAGCGACGCTTCTCACGCCGGATCACTTCTACACTGCCATCTCCCTCCCTGCGGGAACAGGAAGCGTCCCGGTTACCGATATCGCTGCATTCAGCCTCGACAACGGAAAAATCGCATTATCCGGATACGGGTCTGCAAACGGGACGCTGGTCAGCGAATATGCAATGAACGAGTACGAGGGATATCTCCAGGTGGTTACGGAAGGTACCGGATTTGGCGACCGGAACAACGGGCATGGGGTATCCGGGTACTCGACAAATGTCTATACGTTTGACAGCAGGATGGTCGCGGCCGGATCGCTGGAACATATCGCTTCCGGACAAAAGACCTACTCCCCCCGGTTCATGGGAGACCGGATCTATCTCGGGGCCGCCGATCTTTCGAGTCCCTATACCGTGATCAATCTCTCCCGGGGAAAACCGGTACTTATGGGGAACCTTGCCCTCAGGGACAACCAGGAACTGATATATCCGTACGATGCCACGCATATCATCACCATCGGAAAGGAGAACGGCAGGGATCCCTACGGCGGAACAAGTGCCGGCGGGATACAGATCTCTTTCCTGGATACGGCAGATGTTTCAGATCCGGTTTTACTCAGCAGCATAGATCTTGGCGGGGGCGGGAGCAGCTCTTCCGTTTTCGAGGAGCCGGAAGCATTCTGCCTGGACCGGAACAGAAGCATCATCGTTCTTCCGCTTCATCTGGTCGTACCTGATGAGACCGGATCCGAAAGTGCGTCCGCGGTATGGGATGGCGCATATGTATTTTCCGTCAGTCCGGTTACCGGGGTTACCAAGATCGGGACCATTCCGTCAGATAACGGATCTTTGGGAAGTACGGAACCGATCATCCGGGCACTGATCAGGAACACTACCCTGTATACCCTGTCCCGGGACACCCTGACGGTCACTGACATGAGTACTTCGTTCACGCCGGTTGCATCCGTGCGGTTATCCTGATACCTGCGGAAACAGGAGAAATTCTCCTCTTCCGGCCATTTTCCGAAACGGAGTCCGGATTAATCCGGGAGTACCGTTCCCTTCCGGACGTTCCTCCCGGAAACGGTCCGGCTGAGAAATTCCTGACAACGGGGTTTTCAGCGGAACGAGCAGGATGTATCCCTGCAATTGAGGAAAATACCGTTTCCCGCAAATCCCGGTTCAGGATCATTTCAAAAGATTGATAGGACCCGTAAAGGAAATCATACTCAGGTTTTTTAGGTCGACTCCCGAATGATCAATGTTTTGTATGTTGACGATGAGCCCGCGCTCCTCACTCTAGGCCGAACTTTTCTTGAAAGATCCGGATCCATAACGGTAGATACCGCGGATTCGGTGGACCGGGCGCTGGAGATGCTTGCCACAACTCCCTATGATGCCATCGTCTCCGATTTCCAGATGCCGATGATGGACGGGATAGAATTTCTCCGGCAGGTCAGGTCTCAGCGGGGCCAGCTCCCGTTCATCCTTTTCACCGGGCGGGGCAGGGAAGAAGTTGCCATCGAAGCACTCAACAACGGGGCTGATTATTACCTCCAGAAAGGCGGGGAACCGAAATCCCAGTTCGCAGAACTCGAGCACAATATCCGGCTGGCCATCGAACGGAAGAGGACCCGGGACGAACTCCAGGAATCCCGGCAGCGGATGGCGGACCTCATCGAGCACCTCCCGGATGCCACGTTCGCCGTTGACCTTGACGGCCTGGTGATTGTCTGGAACCGGACCATGGAAGAACTAACCGGGATGCCGGCAGAGAAGATCCTGGGGACCGGCAACTACTCGTATGCGCTGCCGTTTTACGGCTCCCGCCGCCCGCTTCTCCTGAACCATTTTCTCGGACACATTGAGGATCTCAGAGCCGCATACCCCAACCATGAACAGGTGGGAAATCGTCTCGTTTCCGAAGGGTTCTTTCCCAAAATATCCGGCGGGAAGGGGGCGCACCTCTGGTTTGCCGCGTCTCCCCTCTACGACACAAAGGGGAATATCATAGGTGCGATCCAGTCGATCCGTGACATTACCGACCGGAAATCTGCCGAACAGGACCTGATAAAGACCCATGAGGAACTCCATGCGGCATACGAACAGCTGGCCGCAACAGAGGAGGAACTCAGGCAGAATTATGATGAACTCATAACAATGGAGCGGAACCTCCGGGAGAGCGAGCAGCGGTACAAGAACGTCATCGAGGACCAGACAGAATTCATCTGCCGGTTCACTCCGGACGGCACCCATATCTTCGTGAATGAGGCATACTGCCGCTATTTCGGCAAAAAACGCGGAGACGTAATCGGCAAAAAATTCTCTCCCGAGATACCGGAAGAAGAAGGCGAATCCCTCCGGAGCCATTTTGCATCCCTGACCCGCGAGCGTCCCGGGGCAACGGTAACCCACCGGATCATCATGCCGGACGGAGAGATCCGGTGGCAGCAGTGGAGCGACCGGGCCATTTTCAACCCGGACGGCACCGTCCGCGAATACCAGTCTGTCGGGAGGGACGTCACCGATCTCAAGAAAACGGAAGCCGAACTGCTCCGGAGAAACGAAGAACTCAACGCCGCTTACGAGCAGCTTACGGCAACGGAAGAGGAGCTCAGGCAGAACTATGGGGAACTCACCGCAATGGAGCAGCACCTGCGGGAGAGCGAGCAGCGGTACAGGAATGTCATCGAGGACCAGACAGAATTCATCTGCCGGTTCAATCCGGACGGCACCCATATCTTCGTGAACGAGGCATACTGCCGCTATTTCGGGAAAGCGCGTGAAGAGATCATCGGTAAGAAGTTCCGTCCCAATATCCCGAAAGACGATGAGAAACGAATGGCTGCCTCGCTCGGCAGTCTGACCGAACGGAGCCCGGTGATCACGATAACCCACCGGATCATCATGCCGGACGGGGAAACCCGTTGGCAGCAGTGGAGCGACCGGGCCATTTTCAACCCGGACGGCACCATCCGCGAATACCAGTCCGTCGGCAGGGATGTCACCGGTCTCAAGAAAACGGAAGCCGAACTGCTCCGGAGAAACGAAGAACTGAACGCTGCCTACGAGCAGCTCTCGGCAACGGAAGAGGAGCTCAGGCAGAACTACGAGGAACTCACCGCAATGGAGCGGAACCTCCGAGAGAGCGAGCAGCGGTACAGGAACGTCATCGAGGACCAGACAGAGTTCATCTGCAGGTTCCTGCCGGACGGCACCCATATCTTCGTGAACGAAGCGTACTGCCGCTATTTCGGGAAATCCCGGGAGGAGATCACCGGTGAGAAGTTCCGTCCCGATATTCCGGAAGAAGACCAGGAAAGGATCCGAAACTTTTTCAATTCCCTTTCCCTGCAGAACCCTGTCGCAGCGACAACCCATCGGATCGTCATGCCGGACGGGGAGATCCGGTGGCAGCAGTGGAGCGACCGGGCCATCTTCAACCCGGACGGCACCGTCCGTGAATACCAGTCCGTCGGCAGGGATGTCACCGATCTCAAGAATACCGAAGAGCAACTTCTCAGGCGAAACGAAGAACTCAACGCCGCCTACGAGCAGCTCTCGGCGACCGAAGAGGAGCTCAGGCAGAATTACCATGAACTCACCGCAATGGAAGGAAATCTCCGGGAAAGCGAGCAGCGGTACAGGAACGTCATCGAGGACCAGACGGAATTCATCTGCAGGTTCACTCCGGATGGCACCCATATCTTCGTAAACGAGGCGTACTGCCGATACTTCGGCAAAGACCGGGAGGAGATCCTCAGCAGGAAATTCCGGCCCGATATTCCGGAGGAAGATAGGAAAACCATGGCTGCGGCACTTGCAGGCCTGACCGAACAGAACCCGGTCGCAGCGATAACCCATCGGATCATCATGCCAGACGGGGAAACCCGGTGGCAGCAGTGGAGCGACCGGGCCATCTTCAACCCGGACAGCACTGTCCGCGAATACCAGTCCGTCGGCAGGGATGTCACCGGCCTCAAGAAAGCGGAAGAGGAGCTTCTCAGGAAGAACGAAGAGCTCAACGAAATGTATGAAGAGCTCACGGTCACGGAAGAGGAACTCCGGCAGAATTACGATGAACTGATAACCAACCAGCGGATCCTGGAGAAGACCGAACGCAGTAACGCGACGCTTCTCGGCGCGATTCCGGATATGATGTGCATCCTGTCGCAGGAGGGGTATTATCAGGACATCCATATCCCGGATGACGGTGATTTCTATCCGTACTCAAGGGAACTGGTCGGAAAACATATCCGGGATACCGGTTTTGAGAGAGATGTCGCGCAGGCAATCCTGCACCGTCTCGATCTTGCACTCCGGACGAAGCAGCTTCAGCAATTCGAGTACTCGGTCACACTTCCGGAAGGCGAACGGGTCTATGAAGCACGCCTCATGGCAATCAACGAGAAGGAAGCGCTCGCGATCGTCCATGACATCACCCGCAGGGTTGCCACCGAAATGACCCTCCGGGAGAACGAACGGAAACTCAATGCCATCGTGCAGGGATCCCCGATTCCCCTCTTCGTGATCGATAAGGATCACCGGGTCATCCAGTGGAACCGGATGCTTGAGGAGTTCACCGGCATCAAATCGCAGGATGTGGTCGGAACCTCAGGGCACCAGAAAGTGTTCTATCCTGGTGAGCGCCCCTGCCTTGCGGATCTTCTCGTAAGCGGCTCAGCGCACAATATCCCGGAACTGTACGGCGGGAAATACCGGAAATCCCAGTTCTTTGAGGATGCTTACGAAGCGGTGGATTTCTTCCCGAATATTCCCGGTAAAGATGGCGAGAACGGCAGGTGGCTGTACTTCTCGGCTGCACCTATCCGCGATTCTGAGGGAACCATCATCGGGGCAGTCGAGACGCTTGAGGATATCACGGAAGCACGGCAGAACGAGGAGGCCCGGAAGGAGGCCCTCAAGAAGCTCAACCTTCTCTCCCGGATCACCCGGCACGATATCCTGAACCAGCTGACCGTTCTCTCCGGGTACCTTGCCATCTCCAAGATGCAGAGCGATAACCCGAAAATACTCGATTATATCCGGAAAGAGGAGATTGCCGCAGAAACCATCCAGCGCCAGATCGCATTCACCCGGGATTACCAGAATATCGGGATACATTCGCCGCGCTGGGAGAATCCTGCGCATATCATCAACTGGGTGAAAAACACCCTGAAACCCGAGAACGTGGATATCTCGATCACGTTTGAGAACGTGGAGATCTATGCTGACCCCCTGCTCGAAAAGGTGTTCTACAACCTGATAGAAAATGCCCTCAGGCACGGGGAGAAACTGACCAGGATCACGTTCTCGGTCAGGGAGAACCGATTGGGGCTCACCCTGATCTGCGAGGATGACGGCACAGGAATTCCTCAGGGGGAGAAAGAGAATATCTTCAACCGGAAATTCTTCAAAAACACCGGGTTCGGCCTCTTCCTCTCCCGCGAGATCCTTCAGATTACGGGGCTTACCATCCGGGAGACCGGTGTTCCGGGCACGGGCGCGAGATTTGAGATCGAAGTCCCCAAAGGAACGTACCGGATCTCCCGGTAATATCCCAGTATCACCGGGTACTTTCCTGAATGGCATGCGCTGATGTCCTCCCGCTGAAGATCAGGTATCTGATCGGCGCAATGAGCACCCGGGCCTTGCCGGGCTGATACCGATACCTTATGAAAGAACATCCTTACCGTATACCGGTGGTTGGGGAGGGACGGGTTCGTGCGGGCCGACGTGCGCGGGGGGACCGGGTCATGTTTGGAGATAAACGGTTCCCGTCTCTTCCGGGCAACAGTCAGTCTGACCCAACGGGATTCATCGTCCGGAAAAGATCTTCTCACCTTCTCAGTTGCCGGTACATTCCGGATCCCGGCTGGAATCCGCCACCGGGAAATCAAACCTTTATCATATTCTGCCGCCAGATATTTTACGGGATTTGAGGTTTTCCATGTATCTTATTGGTGAAGCATTAGTGGGCGACGGAGCCGAGCTCGCCCACATCGATCTCCTTATCGGCGAGAAAGAAGGACCGGTCGGCACCGCATTTGCCGGGGCGCTCTCGCAGCTTTCGGCAGGCCACACGCCCCTCCTTGCGGTCGTCCGCCCGAACCTTCTCACGAAACCTGCGACGATTGTCGTACCGAAGGTAACGATCAAGGGCGCAACGCAGGTAAACCAGATGTTCGGGCCCGTGCAGGCCGCGGTCGCAAAAGCTGTCGCCGATGCGGTCGAAGAAGGATTCTTCGGGAATACCGATATCGACAGCATCGTAATAGTCGCGAGCGCTTTTCTGAGCCCCGAGGCCCAGGATTACAACCGGATCTACCGGTTCAACTACGGCGCGACCAAGCTTGCGATCAGCAGGGCGTTTGAGAACTTCCCGGACCGGAAGACACTCGTTTACGAGAAAGACCGGGCAGCCCATGCCGTGATGGGATTCAAGGTCCAGCGCCTCTGGGACCCGCCCTACCTCCAGGTCGCGATGGACCTTGTCGATATGGGCAAGGTCGCCCAGGTACTGAACGCGCTTCCCGATAACGACCATTTGATCATTGAGGCGGGAACCCCGCTCATCAAGCGCTTCGGCCTGAACGTGATCTCCGAGATCCGGAAGATCCGGAAGAACGCGTTCATCATCGCGGACATGAAGATCCTCGACACCGGGAATCTCGAGGCACGGATGGCGGCCGATGCTTCCGCGGACGCGGTCGTCATCTCAGGGCTTGCCCCGACCAGCACGCTCGAAAAGGCGATTGCCGAGGCACGGAAGGTCGGCATCTACTCGGTCATCGATATGCTGAACGTGCCGAACCCGGCAAAAATCGTCGAGAAACTCGCGATCAAGCCGGATATCGTGGAACTGCACCGCGCAATCGATGCTGAATCGAGCGAACACTCCTGGGGAGACATCCCGGCGATCAAGAAAGCAGCGGGCGGGAAACTCCTTGTTGCAACCGCAGGCGGCATCAGGCAGAACGTTGTCTCAACGGCCATCAAGCAGGGCGCAGATATCCTCGTGGTCGGACGCGCCATAACCGCAAGCAAGGACATCCGTCATGCTGCCGAAGAGTTCCTGGAGAAACTGGACAAGGAAGAGATCGACCAGTTCCGGGTCATGACTGATTTCTGATCGCGGTGTGGCCGGCGATCCGGATCCTGATCCTGGAAAAGAGAAAAATTCCCTCTTTTTTTATGGATATCCGGTTTTTTATCACTGACCGATTGGCCGGTTTTTTTTACTTTAGTCTCCTGCCATTGAACGCGGATACTTTCGCAGCCCGCGGGTTCCGGTTTATTATCCAAGAGGATACTTCCTGATCATGGCAAAGAAGATCGAGACGGTCTGCGGGTACTCGTGCAGCGACTGCAACTACCTCGAAAAGGAATGCCCGGGCTGCGAGGCAAAGAAAGGAAACGTGTTCTGGACCGCATACGTTGGCGTTGAGTGCTGCCCGGTCTACGACTGCTGTGTCAATGATCGGAAACTCCCGCACTGCGGGAAGTGCCCGGATCTCGTATGCGAGCGGTTCACCCGGTTCAAGGACCCAAACGTGAGCGATGAAGAGGCGGCAAAGGGGCTTGTCGAAAGGGAGCGGGAACTCAGAAGCCGGAAATAAGAGTGCAAAATCTGCACGCGGCTTTACGAGCAGTAAAGGTTCCGGACCAGCTGCATGACGCCCGTCCCCTTCTCCGTGAGGGCATAGAGTCCCGAGGTTTCGGACTTTGCAATAAGGCCGGCCTCCACCAGCCGTGTTACATGGAACAGCAGGTGGCCGCCCTTGTAGCCCGTGAGGGTGCTCAGCTCGGAATACGAGAGGCCCCCGCCCGAGAGTCCTTTCATGATAGCAAACCGGACCGGGTGCGAGAGCGGCTCGATCAAGGTGGACAGCACCACCTCGTCGGGAAGATCCGCAACGGACAGGTCTGTCCTTTTCCGCCGTAGTACTTCCCGTACCGATGAGAGGCGGCCGACTGCCTGCATCAGGGTATCCCGTTCCCGGACATACGTATCGAAGCATCTCCTGCAGGGCTCCCTTCCGAGTTCGGGGTACCGGACGACAAGGTCTTCATCCCGGCGGGCCTGGGCGGCGATATACTGCCCGGCCTCGTCCGGGTCCATGCGTTCCGCGGATTCCTTGAGTCGGGAGAGGAAGAACTCGATGCAGTCGGACCGGGGATAGAGCGTGCAGTTTTCCGGGCAGACCGTCTCGAACTCGCGGCCGGCGGTCGAGACGATCAGTTCGAGCAGGAGGCGCTGGTAGCCCTGCCCGAGCTGCTGGCGCATGGCCTCGATCCGCTCCTCGATCACAAGCGACTGGAACGAGCGGAGCTCGGCAACGATGGTATCGCCGGTCTCTTTCTGGCCGGCCTGCAGCTCCCGGAGGGTCTTTTCTATCCGGACGATCCGCTCCTCGATCTCGTCTTTCCGCATGACAGGCTCCCCGCAGGTATACTGGAATTACCTCACAATATATTTTGTTTTTCCGCCAACTCCGCAGTATGACACAACAGGGATCCCGAAATGCCCGGCGGCCCGTTTCACCGGCACAAAGGGAAGAGATCCGTGCACGCTGCGGTTTTTGCTGCAGCAGCTGTGCGGCCTACAAAGAGAACGCGAGGACCGACGAGGACAGGAAGAGGGTAAGCGAGGGGTGGCAGAAACTCTACGGGCTTGCCATTCCCCCGTCGGCGATGTGCTGCGACGGGTGCCTTGAACCCGATGAGAACAACCCGCACCGGATTGGAAAGGATTGTCCCATACGGACCTGTGTCCTCAAGAAGGAGATCGCCCACTGCGGGGAGTGCGGGTCGTTTCCCTGCGAGCTGATAGAAAAGCACATTGCGTCTGTGGAAACGGCAGTGCCCCGGGCCCGTGAGATCATGACCGCAGATGAATTCCGGCGGTTTGTCGATCCCTATCTCTGCCGGGAATTCCTGGGCGCGGGAAAACGGTAACGCGTACGATAAAACCCTGTATGCAGAAGATCTGTTCATGGGGAAAACTTTGAGGCGGTCATCGCCGTACAGGGAGTAGGGTTATGGGCCTGAACATCTTTGCACCTGACAGGTCGGAACCGCAGATCGTGACTCTCGATGCACCGGTCATGATGGCGGGAGTCTCTGCGAGGACCGGGATCGATACCATCTACCGGGATGTGCCGGCTCTCGGAAAAAAATACCAAAAAATCAAACAGTCCATCCCCAACAGGAAAGTACCGTGGGCATTTGTCGCCATCAGCAAGAACTTCAGCAGCGATACCCATAAGTGGGATTACCTGATGGGCGATGTCGTGACATCGTTCGATTCGGTTCCGGGAGACCTGGAGATGTTTTCGATTCCGCCGGGAACCTATGCGGTCTTTACGGTCCGGCCGGCGTTTGCTTTCCTGTTCGGCCTTTTGATCGGCAGGACCAAGCAGTTCATCTTCACCGAATGGCTGCCCAAGTCGGGCTACGAAGTGGATGCATCGGTTCTCGGGGATTTCGAATACCATGACGAAAGGAGTACGGGCAGGCATCCGTCCATCGAGGTGTACGTGCCGGTACGGAAAAAAGAAAAGACCTGAACGGAGAATTTTCCTGCATTCCAACGGTATCAGCATGACAAACGATATCGATATCATCGACCTTACCCCGGAAAATATCGCGGATTACGGGGTCTGCGGGTATAAAGACGTAAAAAAACACCCCGAGCTGAAACGGAAGATCGACTGGTTCTGCCGGTATTACCCGAAAGGGTTGCGGATAAAAGTCCTCATCTCAAAGAGCGGCGGTTACCAGGGAATGCTTGAATACATCCCGGGAGAGTTCGCCCACCGCCCTGTCGATGCCTGCGGCTACCTGTTCATTCACTGCATTTTTGTGGGGTTCAGGAATGAGTTCAAGGGAAAGGGTTATGCCTCGGCCATGATCGATGCCTGTATTGACGAGGCACGCCGGGCAGGCATGGAGGGTGTTGCCGTGGTGACAAGGGAAGGCCCGTTCATGGTGGGCAGGGATATTTTTATCAAAAAGGGGTTTGCCGTAACCGACAAAGCCGACCCGGATTTTGAACTTCTTGCCCTGAAATTCGATCGGGATGCACCGGATCCGCGATTCAGGTCTGCCATGGTGAAGAACCGGGATCGTTACGCAGAAGGCCTGACCATCCTCCGTTCGCCGCAGTGCCCGTATTCCGAGAAAAATGTCCGGGCCATCATGGAGACCGCACAAAAAAAGTTCGGCCTGGTCGCCCGGCTGGAAGAACTGGATGATGCGGCTGCGGCCCGGGAATCACCCTGTGCTTTTGGGACGTTCTGTATCCTGTACAACGGGAAGGTTATCAGCCATCACCCGATCAGCAACGGGCGGTTTGAAAATATCATGAAAAAGATCGTGCAGTGAAGTGGAGCCGGGGGTGATACGGTATTCCTTTTTAGGATTAACCGGTGACCCGGACATTTAACCCGGGGGCAGACGTATGCTGCCTCCCGATGATTGCCTTACCAGTTTCCGCAAGAACTGATGAAGAGAGTGTGTACCTGTGCCCACGTGTAAAATTACCGTACTCAAACGAACCCTCAACCAAGAGCTCGCACAAGAATACTGCAAGGGAGATGTCGCGCCCTGCCCGTGCTTTGCGGAAGGGCAGGAGTTCGTGTGCGATCTTGCCAAGCCCGAAGGCTTCTGCGACTGGGCATGGCGGGACATTCACCCCATGGTCGCCGTGCTCCTCGCAGGAGGGAATTTCTCGCAGGGGATCTTTGAGGGCTGGATGAAGAATGAGCGCACGATGATCGGGTGCTGCACGGACGGAATCCGCCCCGTGGTGTTCCGGATCGAGTTAATCGAACCGTTCCGGTAAAGGTACCCCCGATTAACCGGATCGTGATTGGGGCCGACGGGGGTGATGAGCTCCTGTCCCGGATCGCCGTAACAGAGCCCCTATTCACTCTTTCTTGTGAGCCGGGGGAAAAACCGACCCGTCCTCTTCTCGTACTCGCGGTAGGCATCGCCGAACGTAGCGATCATCATTCTTTCCTCATCTAAGACAAGGTAATGCCAAACCGGGTGCAGGAGTAGTGCCCATACGAGGTAAACGTAACTGTTGAGCCAGATGGCAAGCCCGAAGTTGAAAACCGATAAGAATGCGGTATAGAGCGGGTGGCGGACATACCGGAACGCCCCCGAAGTACAGAGCCTGTTGCCCCGGTCCGCCGCAGGCAGCGATCGTAAACTCCAGGTGATGATGATCAGTGTCAGCACGACCGCGGCGATGAATATGCTGTCCAGAAGAAGCGCGTTATCCGGGATCAGGGGTAGGTAGAACTGCCTGTTGACCAGGAAGGCGATAAAGAGCAGGATGAGGCTGACCACAACACCCAGGGGGCCGCTGCCAAAGGTTTTTTGGAAGTCTGCGAACAGTTTTTTCATACCGGGAGATTCCTGATGATCGTATCGGCAGGAGAGTATACGTTTGTTGCGACCGGACAACGAAAGTTTTTTTTTTTCTTTTTTCATGCAGGAGCTGATGGACGTTTTTCAAACCGGGTCCGGTTGATCCCAATCATCAGGCCGAAGGATTATCTTTTTGCCCCGTCAGCGCCCGGATAATACCTGTCCGGCCCGGATCCGGCCGTAACCCGGGAGAGATCGGAAGACCGGAGATCTGGCGGCCTGATGGACTATACTGTTTAAAAAAGTAAGAGGGGGATTCCTGCCAGCGGAGAGCTTTCCGCGAAGACCGCCGGCTCTTCCTGTTAGGGCTTCTGCATGACAAAGAACGTGTACCCGTAATAGCGTTTGTATTTCAGGTACATCTCTGCCTCATGTTCCAGGGAATCGAGGAGGGCGGCATCATCGGGATTTGATCCGTGCGTCTTTCTCAGTTCCCCGATCCGGGCAAGCATCGGGACATGGTAGTTCTCCCACCAGCCGGCTTCAGGCAGCCGGTACGTTGCAGCGAGCCGGAGCCCGGCCCGGTTCACCCGCTCCTTCATCTCGTCTTCGGAAACGGGGAGATACCCCTCGCTCTCCCACCACTGCACGAGCTCGGCAGGGGGGTTTGGCTCGAACCAGTCGGCATCGGACACTACCATGTACCCGCCCTTTTTGAGGAACGGTTTCCAGAGGGAGAGGCCCTGCTCGAACCCGACAATGAAGATCGCCCCTTCGGACCATATGAGGTCGAACTGATCCGGCACAAAGGGGAGGGCATCCATCGAGGCGTTCACGGTCCGGATCCTTCCCTGCAGGCCGGCTTCTCTGGCCTTGGCGTTGAGCATGTCCAGGAACGGCTGGTGGTTATCGACCGCTGTTATTGTACCGGTGGTCAGGCCCGCAAGATCCAGGGTCTGGGTTCCGCCGCCGCACCCGACATCGAGGATCTTCGCGTCATCCGGAAGAGGGGGAATAAGGGAGAACACATGCTTTGTCGCACCTGAACAGCCCGGGCCCTGCCGGGGGAGGGACTCGAATATCCGGTAAAAAAATGGTGGCAATGTCATGATATCACACATGTTGGGGAGAGGGTTTTGAGTGCTTTGTGGTCGGATGAGGTGGTGTTCCGGATCGGGTTCGCCGATCCGTGAACCTCGTGAATGACGGGCAGGATTATCTCCCCTTCGTTCCAATCCCTGTACAATGTCTGTCCTGTCCGATCCGGTCGTGACCCTCGAAGGGGTCAGGCTGGAAAAGATCTCCCTTTCTGCGGTCGATCTCGCGGTCACGATCCGGGTGGAGAACAAGAACCCGGTGGGCGCAACCCTTGAATCGTGTCCCTTTACCATCTCCTGCGAACAGGGCGGGAAGAACGAAGTGATCGCAACCGGGGAGACAGGAAGCGCAAAAATCCCCGGGAATTCCGTAACTGACATTCCTGTCCGGGTCACCTCTAATAATGCAGAGCTTTTGGGGGCGCTTGCCGGGCTCGTTTTCGGAGGGAAAATCGAGGTGACGATTACCGGGAAGGCCAGGATAAAATTCCTGATGATCCCAAAAGAGGTCCCCTTCTCCCGGACCGTGCCGGTGACATGGGGAGAGATCATTGATAGGATGACCGGGCAGGAAAAGAGCGGATGACAAGCCAGATTCCTGAACCTGCTATAAACGAATCGGAACTCCATATCGCAAATCCGTACATCGCCATACCAGAAGAGACCATCCGGGCATTCTGCAAAAAGTGGAAGATCCACAGCTTTTCTTTTTACGGATCCATAATGCGGGATGATTTCCGGCCCGACAGCGATATCGATATAATGATCGACTTTTCCCCCGATGACAGGATCTCGTCGCTTAATATGGGCGTTATGCAGGAGGAACTCGAAGCGCTCTTCTCACGTGTCGTCGATCTCGTGGAGCGCAAATCCATTGAACAGAGTGAGAACTACATCCGAAGGAAAGGGATACTTTCCGGGAAACCTCCTGTCCTCCGCCAGATGTCCTACCTTCTCGATATGCTCATCTCGGCACGAAATATCCTGAAGATCACCGAAAACTCATCTGCCGAAATGTTTGATAGGGATGAGATGCTCTTCCACGCAATTTCCTATCATTGCCGGTGGCTGGCGGTTTCCGCACAAAGAGTCGATGCACCGACCCGCCGAAAATACCCGGATATTCCCTGGGACCGTCTCTTGAAGATGTACGATTCGTTCGAAGCAGACTTTTGCAGGCCCGACCGGGAACTGATCAAGGAGATCGCGTGGGAGGTTGTCCCCGCGATTATATCCATCCTGTCCGCGATTATTCCGCCGGAAGATGAGATCTGACCTCTGACAAGAACCTGGTCCCGTTCAATACGGCCCTTGTTTTTCCGTGCAACTGGTACATTGTAATGCACGATTTTATCTATTTTCGTGCACTATGATGGATCAGTGGTGAGTGTATGGAGGTAAGCGACGCACTAATCACGCAGCGGCGCGAGATCGAGAACAGGCTCAGGGAGCAGTACATAGAACGGGATGCAGGAGCCGGCAAAAAAACGGGCAACCTGATACGAGTGATATCAGGACCGCGAAGAGCGGGAAAATCATTTTTTGCCATGCACCAGTTGCCCCCGGAAGGAAAATTCGGCTATGTGAATTTTGATGATGAACGGCTCGTTGCAAGGGAAGGCGACGAGATCATCGCAGCAGTAAACGAGGTTTTTGACTCCCCGAAAGTCCTTTTCCTGGATGAGATCCAGAACCTGCCGGACTGGGAGCTTTTTGTCAACCGGCTCCAGCGGGAAGGCTATCGCATGATTCTTACCGGCAGCAACTCCCAGCTCTTAAGCTCCGAACTTGCCACACACCTTACCGGAAGATACCTCCAGACAACGATATTTCCCTTCTCCTACCGGGAGGTTTTGCGCACCCGGGAAAAAACCCTTACTTCCGCGGAAAAACAGGCAATGCTTGCCCAGTACGCAAAAAACGGCGGATTTCCGGAGGTACTCCTGAAAAATATCGATGGAAATGCTTACCTGTCCACGCTTTTCGATGCCATCGTGTACAAAGATATCGTGAAACGGTACCGCATCCGTTCGATACCCGCCATCGAAGATCTGGCAATGTACCTTATCTCGAATACTGCCTGTGAATATTCCTACTCAACGCTTGCAAAGGTCACCGGCAGCCGGAGCGTTCATACGGTCAAAAAATACCTGGATTACCTGGAACAGACTTTCCTCTTTTTTTCCATCCCGAGGTTTTCGTTTAAGGTAAAAGAACAGATCACCGCGAGCAGGAAGATCTACTGTATCGACAACGGGTTTATCCAGGCAAAAGCCGCACAGTTTTCCGAGAACAAGGGACGGCTCTATGAAAACCTCGTGGCGATTACCCTAAAACGGCACGAGATGAATGGCATCCTGACCTGCTCCACGTGGAAAAATGTGCAGCAGGAAGAAGTGGATTTTGTGATCCGGAAAAAGAACCGGATTACGGAACTCATCCAGGTCTGTGCACATCTCTCCTCCCCTGCCGCAAAAGAGCGGGAGATCCGGGCACTTCTCAAGGCAGGACATGAGCTCCGCTGCACCCGGCTCCGCATCCTGACCGAAAACGAGGAGCGTGAAACAGAGGAAGAGTGGTTTGGTATGAAGGGTACCATCATGTATGAACCGCTCTGGAAATGGCTGGAGCGGGACGGACTCGAACAATAACCTGACCGGAGACCGGATGGCAGGATACAATTCCTGATTATCCCAAAAGAGGTCCCCTTCCCGGACTCCATCCCGTCACAGGTGGGTGTTCTGCTCGTTGCCGATCCAGTCACAAAACAGATCTACTTCCCTTCCCGTTCCTTCAGTTCCCGGTAGAGCTGCTCGCCCCTACCGGACATTCCTATCGACTGCACATTATCGGGCGGGAGCCTTCCGCCAATACGGATGATGCGGGCGGCCCGCATCTGTTCCAGGCTCCGCGCCGCTTCCTCGACCTGCTCGGGACTGAGGCCGGTACGCTCCCGGATCTGCTCAGGGGTCGCGGTCCCATGGAACTCTTCTCCCAGAAGCCAGATGATCCATTCTTCGTTTGAATTGAGAAATTCCGGCATGAACATACCAGATACTCCTTCCAGTACGGGAATTCTCGCGTATTCACGGATATATCTTTAGGTCGGAATCCATACATACGGTTTTGAAGACGACGGATCGGGAATTGCCCCCGGGTTGAAAGAGCGTATTTTCGAGCGGGGTGTCGGGAAAGGCACCGGTCCCGGCCTGTTCCCGGTACGGGAAATCCCCGGAATCACCGGAATGGCCATCCGGGAAACCGGGAATTCCGGATGAGACCCCATGTTTGAAATCCGGGTATCGAAAGGAAAATTCCATGGATCGTAACGAACGCAGGATTATTGCCATCGGAATAAAAAAAGTACGCAGCAGTACCGGGAATTGCCAGAACGGTGAGTGAAGCCCGGTTCTTCAGGATAATTCTTATTTCCTCTTTCCTGCACGGACGGGATATCATGACACAGTTTCCAGAACATGACGAACATATCATCGAAGCCATCGGAAAAGTCCGGGTCGTAATCCGGAACGGCAGGGTTGCTGAGGTGGGAGAGCCGGTAATCTCCCGGTGTCCCCTTGCAAAGAGGTTCGCCCGGCCGGTTCCGGAGATCACCCGGGAGGCAGTGAAAGCAAATATCGAAGGCAGGATCCGAGCATTCGGGATGTGCACGCCGGACCGGGAAATTTTCGATCGCAGGGAATTTGTCGGGTTCGGGGCTTCGGAGATGCTCAGCTTCGCGGTAAAGACCGGTCGCATCGATGCGGCGGTCATTGCCTGTGACGGGGCAGGTACCGTAGTCGTCACCGACCCTGCCATGATCCAGGGAATCGGGGGAAAGATGTCCGGGCTGGTATCCACGACACCTATTCCTGAAATCGTCCGGATGATTACCGATGGCGGGGGGATAGTCATCGATCCCCTCACTGCGAAGATCGATCAGGTCTCCGGCGTACAGCGGGCCTGCGACGAAGGATACTCCCGGATTGGCGTAACCCTCGCAGGACCGGAGGAGGCAGCGGCTATCCGGAAAAGGTTCCCGGGCACCCTGATCATTGCCGTGCACACGACCGGCCTCACGAGGGAAGAAGCTGAATCCCTCGGCTCATCGTGCGACCTCGTGACCGCATGTGCGTCGGGCACAATCCGAGAAACCGCCTCCTCAAAGGCGCTCCTCCAGGCAGGGATATCGGTTCCGGTCTTTGCGATGACACCGGAAGGGAAAGACCTGATCCTCGATAAGATACGCGAATCCCCGGAGCAGGTCCTCGTCAAACCCACCCGGCTTCCATCCCTCGGCGGGGAGCAGCCGGATCCGCTGGTTTGATCCCCCTTTCCGGACGTCCCCGGAACCGCCCCTCACCATGGCAGATCCGGGCTCAAATCTGCCCCGGATTGCCCCGAAACCAGGGCCCGGATCTCGGTTCCACAGGAAGCGGTACCAACGCCGACGGAAAATATTGATATAATCGGTTATTTTCGAAAAATAATCGATTTAATCGCCCAAATTTCATGCAAAATAGCGGCGTTTTAAGGGGGGTGAAATTCCGGGATCGATACTTTGCCCATCCGGCCCTGAGATCGGGCGCTGGAGGGGCCTTTACGGAAGTCATTTTTCCGACGGAGATTTGAGTATATAAAGGGGTTGGGAAAACAGGGCTGTTCCAGCACGTCCCGGGCTGGTGCCGGGAATGCGATGTCTTTTGGAGGAAATACCTCCCTCAGCCGCAACCAGCCGTACCCTTAACCAAAATCCCGGGAGAGGAGGGATCCATCCCGGAATTTTTTTCTCTTAGGGTACTTTCTGCGGTTATGTCCCATCCCGTCATAACCTGAAACCGGTAATCTCGTTTCTGACACTCCCGACAACGGCAGTGACATTGCCGATAACCCTGCTGATCTGATCTATTGCGGCAGAGGATTCCTCGCTTGCGGCTGCCGAGTCAGCCGCTTCCTTCGTGGTAGCCTGCATAAGCCCGCCCACTTCATTCACACTCGCAGTGACCTCCTCGACCGACGCCGCCTGCTCTTCCGTTGCTGCCGCAACCTCGCTGACGTTTTGGCTGATTTTTTCGATCGCGGTAACGATCCTGTTGAAGCTCGCAAGGGTCTCCTGCAGTGTTTCGCTGCCCTCCCTGACACCGGCATTTGCCGCCGAGACCGCATCCACGGCACTCACGGTCTGCACCTGGAGCTGGTGAATCATTTCGGCAATGCGCTCAGCCGATGCCCGCGACTCGACCGCAAGCGACTTGACTTCCGTAGCTACCACGGCAAACCCGCGCCCCGCATCCCCGGCACGGGCGGCTTCGATTGCCGCGTTGAGTGCCAGGAGATTGGTCTGGTTTGCAAGATCGGTAATCAGGCTGACGATCTCCCCGATCTTATCCATCTGGCTCTTGATTTCAAGGATAATCTGGTTGACATCATTGGACGATCTGGTGATGTTGTGCATGCCCTGCTCGGTTTTTTGCGCAAGGTCCCTCCCCTCCCGGCTGTACGTTGCGGTATCCTGTACGATCTTTGCCACAACTTCAGACTTGGTGGCGACATCCTGTATGGTGTGGGAGAGATCTTCCATCGTCTTCCTCACCTGCATGATGGATTCAAGGGATCTCTCAACATTCATGCTCACGGCGGTTGCATTCTTTGCCACCTGTCCCGCACCTGCAGAGATCTCCTCCACGCTGGAACTTGCCTCCCCGACCCCTTCCTGGATCTTGTCCATCTCCCCGTTGATGAAGGCCAGCGCTTCCTCGACCCGCTTCCGTGCCTGTCGCGCCGCCTCGCGGATGTCTGTTAAATCCGTGATGAACTCCATCGCACCGACGGTATTTCCCGCTGCATCGGTTATCGGAACGCCGGAGTACGCGATGTCATACGTGCGTCCTTTCGCGACAGCCTGCGTCTCGGATGACACGGCCATTTTCGACTGCATGCACCGGCCCATCGCACAGTCCGGTGAACGGCAGTGGGGAGTCGCGAAGTGATCATAACACCTCATTCCGATCAGTTCTTCCGGGGTCAGCCCGATCATGGCTGCGGTAGCCCTGTTGGCATACCGGATAGAAAAATCCCGGTCTATGATGAAGGCAGGGACCGGGATCGCGTCAAGGTGGGCGACAACCGCGCCGATGGTGCTGTTGAACCCCTGTATCATCCTGGCATATTCGCCCTGGAACTTTCCGGCGTCCCCCCGGGCATTCAGCCTGCCTTCCACTGCTGCAGCCGTGAGCGTCTTTGTCTCGGCAACGATGTGTTCCAGCATGTCGCAGCACTGGTCCATCGCATCTGCCATGATCCCAATCTCGTCCCTGCGGCCCATCCTGAGACGATTATCGAGCCTTCCGGTCCTCATGCTCTCGAGCATTGCGACCGACCGGTTCAACGGACCGGTGATACTGTAACTGACAAGGAGGGTGTATGCTACGACTAAAATACCGGTAACAAGCCCGGCCACCATCAGCACAAGCAGAGCCGCGGAAACATTATTTTCGGCATCTTCCGCAATCAGCGTATTCCGGGCATTCGCCAGCTGAACCGTGGTATCGATATCGGCCCGGTGTGCCGCGTACTCCGGTTGGAGGAGGGTACGCAGAATCGTCTTCGCCTTCGTGGCATCCCCGGCCCGGATCGCCGGGATGAACTGTTCATCCCGGGTTTTGTAGAACTGCTCTGCCGAATTATAGGAAGTCACCGTAAGAGCGGTTTTCAGCTCCCCCTCAGGCAGTGTGGTTACCCAGTACGTATGACGGTCTTCATAGTCACGTTTCAGCCTGTCGCCCTGGCTGATCAATTGTTCGATGTTGGCCGGATCGGTTTTATTATCAACTGCATCGACCAGCTGCAGGGTATTGAGATACGATTCGATAATATACTCGGGCGGCGGAAGGATATCCGCGACCAGATCTTTTCCTTCCCCGATATCCTTGGTGGACTGCAGCGCCGTACCCATACTGGTATAGGCAATTACACCGAACGCGGCAAACCCGATTATCACGAGAAGGATAATCCCGACCAGTTTTGTCCTGACCTTTGTGTCGTCAATGAGTTTCATGCAGATCACGCATCCGCCACGAGGCGCCTGATATCGATGAGAATGAGAAGTCCCGTGACTTCCCGGTCCCTGTCACGGGTCTTCTTTTTGAGGATCCCAAGGATCGCTGTATCTTCGTTCCCGCCTGATGCCGAGACTGAGTCGATCTCGTCCCGCTCAAAGGTGGAGACCGCGAGAACATCGTCCACTAAGATACCGGTCTTTGCCCGGGTGATCTTCTCGTCAAGGACTATGATCCTGCAGTCCTCGATCTGCAGATTTGATGCGACGGGAATGCCGAGTCGTTCCCTGAGATCGATGATAGCCGTAATCTCCCCCCTGAGATCGATGATCCCTTTCATGTACGGGGGGGTGCTGGGAAGCTGGGTGATCGTGGTATACTCAACGACTTCCCGCACATCGAACAGATCGACTGCATAGTGCTCCTTTCCGAGCAGGAACTCGACAACCTGGATCTTGCCCCTCCGGGACAGATCTTCTCTTTGGCCGGCCGCCGTTTCCTCGGGAACCATATCTGACGGGGAGAGTGAACCCGCCTCTTTTGTTTCATCTGCTGTTTTTTTCATAAGGACACCTCCGCTCAGATCCGGAACTGCGAGATTTCCCGCGTTACATTGGCAACAATCGCGTTGACATTTTCCACAACTTTTGCTATCTGGTCGACAGCTGCACTCGATTCCTGGCTGGCAGTAGCAGAATCTGTCGCTTCCCGGGTGGTCTGCTGCATGAGTCCATTGACCTCATTGATGCTGGACGTGACTTCTTCGACCGAGGCAGCTTCCTCCTCTGACGCGGCAGCAACTTCGCTGATATTCTGATTGATCGTATCGATGGCTTTTGCTATCTTGCCGAAGCTGGCAAGCGTTTCGCCCAGGGCTTCGCTGCCCTCCCTGACGCCGTCGGTTGAGGCTGAAACCACATTCACCGCATTCTGGGTCTCTTTCTGGAGATGGCTGATCCTCTGGGCGATACGCTCGGCAGATGTCCGTGATTCTATGGCAAGGGTCTTTACTTCCGTCGCTACCACGGCAAACCCGCGCCCCGCATCCCCGGCACGGGCAGCTTCAATTGCCGCGTTGAGCGCCAGGAGATTGGTCTGGTTCGCAAGATCGGTGATGAGGTTGACGATCTCACTGATCTGGTCCATCTCAGTCTTGATCTCAAGGATGATCTGGTTCACCTCCTGGGAAGACTTGGTGATGCCCTGCATTCCCTGCTCGGTCTTCCGGGCAAGGTTCATACCCTCTTCACTGAGAACAGTTGTGTCCTGCACGATCTTTGAAACCGCTTCGGCCCGGGTGGACACGTCCTGAATGGTCCGGGAGAGATCTTCCATTGCCCTGAGTATCTGCTCTGTACCCTGCGTGGCTTTCCCGGCATTCACGTTGACGATCCCGGCACTCTTTGCCAGCTGGGCGGAGCCGGCCGAGACCTCTTCAACACTGGACTGGGCCTCTTCCGCACTGGCGGTGAGGTCTCCAACCTGCCGGTTAATGACCTGCAGCGCCTCGGAAATGCTGAGACCGATACTGTTGAGGGCATCCTTCAGCTTAACGAACTCGCCCCGGACTTCCAGTTTTTCATCGAACCTTGCGGTGAAGTTACCTTTGGCATATTCCCCGGACACGGTCATCGCTTCGTTGATCGGGGTGACAACGGAATCGAAGGTGTCGTTCAGCCCCTTCACGATCTCGCGATACCCGCCCCGGAACCTGTCGACATTCCCGCGGGTTGCGAGGCGACCTTCGACACCGGCCTGTGAAAGCGTCGAGACTTCTTCGATCAGCGCCCTGAGGGTTGTATTGATGGTATTGAGTGCAGGACTGATCTCGTCTTTTTCATCCTGGACTTTCAGGCTGACGGTAAGATCCCCTCTCGCGATTTTCTGCATTCCCGCAACCACATTTTTCTGCAGCCCTTCGGCGTAGGCATCCATCGTATCGGCCATCTCGCCGATCTCATCCTTCCGGCTGAGATTTACCCTGCTTGTGACAATGCCCCTGCTGAGCAGTACAAGGTTTCCGGACACCTGTTCCAAGGGTCCCGTGATACTCTTTGTCAGGTAAATCCCGACACTGAGTCCGATGAGGATCCCTGCGAGGGTGAGAACCGAGAGGTAGAGTACTGCCGCATTCACGGCATCTGCCGCTTCTTTGTTGTCGGTTGCGGCTACCCTTACATTGAGGCTCCTGATAGCCTCAATGGCATCAAGGGAATTCGCCATGGCGGCATTCAGGGAAGAGCCGTCTGCAAGCTCTGCATTCAGGGTCTTCGTGTCGCCGGCATCGGCGGCTTTCAGTGCCTTGTCCACTTCAGCCGTGAAAATTGCATAGTTCGTATCGAACTTACTCAGGTTGGACTGTTCTTCAGGGAGGAGATAGGTTACCCGGTAGGCATCCATCTGCGTCCTGATATCTGCTTCCGAACTCTGAATTTCCGCGAGAGATGACGTACGGGTAGCCGGCAGGAACAGGTAACTCTGAAGGTCGGCACGGATCTGCCGGATATCATTCCCGACTTTTCCTGCCTGATCGATACAGACAACCCGGTTGTCATACAGGTCCTTTGCACGGGCGGCCCCGTCATTTATGCTGATATACGCATAGACCGAGATCACGCCAAGGATGATGAGGACGATAACGAATCCTCCTATCATTTTTCTGCCAACTTTCATGTCATCGATGAATTTCATAACCCACCCTCACATGGTTACGGATTCTGGAAAGGTTCAGCCGCTCCGCTCTCTGAGATGAAGATCCTGCTCGTCATGATTCAGTCCGGAACTGACACCGGACAGATGCTATCGCATGTTCCGGAGCAGGCTCCTTTCATCCGGGAACCGGAGTCGGCAATTCGTGGTCATACTACAGGCCGGGAGATTGTCGGACGATGTTTTGGTGAAACACTATATTCAATTCTAAAACTCTATATCTAATAAATTGATCGAATTTGAAATCAGTAATTTGGGGGATAGAAATCATTTTTAAGATATAATTTAAAGATAACTCTATAGTTATGGAGGATGAATGTTCCTCCCGCCAAGCACCGGTATAAGGAGCCCATACAGGCCCCTGCGGAAGGTGAAATCAAAAAAGCATCCTGACAGAGAATTCCGGGGAAAAGAGTTTCATACCATATCCCGGAACACACCGATACGATATCGTGCACTTCTATAAATTCCGGAATGCACCGGCCCGGTCAGCGATCTGATGTTACAGCAGGGCCCGATGATTCCACCTTCCCGGTAAGTTTCCGGAACATTTCATCACCCAGGCATTCCCGGGCATGCCGGCACCACTGCACGCAGGACTGGATATCGTTATACACGACAAAACCGCACTCCCCGCACTTCACCGAAATATCGTTCGAGAAGATCTCGACTTCATCGCCGCACTGCGGGCATTTTTTGATCGCGAGGGTCGGGGTCCGGAGATTCGCGGCGCCCGGGCAGCGGGAGAACATCAGGCGCCTTCGGGAAGATGCCGGGCAGGGCCGTACTTCTTCTGCTCCAGGACCGCATCTGCGAGGACGAGCGCAAGCATCGCTTCCGCAACCGGGATGACCCGGGGAACGATGCAGGGATCGTGACGCCCCCTGATTATGATCTCCGTGCTCTTTCCGGATACATCCCGGGTCTTCTGCGGGAGGGAGATGGACGGCGTCGGCTTCACCGCGATCCGTACGACGATATCCTGGCCGGTGCTGATACCGCCGAGAATCCCTCCTGCATTATTGGAGAGAAATCCATGTTCGTCCATCGGATCGTTATGCTCGCTGCCCTGCATCCGCGCCGCTGCGAATCCGGACCCGATCTCGACGCCCTTCACCGACCCGATCCCCATGAGGGCTCCCGCTATCCCGGCATCGAGTTTCCCGAAAACCGGATCCCCGAGCCCCGGGAGACAGCCCCGGGCCGTGACCTGCACGATCCCGCCGACCGAGTCGCCCCGCGTTTTTGCATCCCGGATTGCCGCTGCCATCGCCTCCGGGCCGGTCTTCCCGTGCACTTCCAGCGCCTCGCCCTGCACGGTTATCCCCTCGCGGCCCAGGTACTTCAGGGCGACGGCTCCCGCGGCAACCCGCGCGAGCGTCTCTCTCCCGGAGCTCCTGCCGCCGCCCCGGTAATCCCGGATCCCGTACTTCTCAAGGTACGTGATATCCGCGTGGCCCGGACGGAACGCGTCCCGGATATTCTCGTAATCCGACGACCGGGTGTTCTCGTTCCTGACCAGGAGCGCTATCGGCGTTCCGGTCGTTGCACCCTGGAAAACACCGGAGAGGATCTCCACCCGGTCGTGTTCCGTGCGGGGCGAGACCAGATCCCCGGTCCCGGGTTTTCTCCGGTCCAGGAACGGCTGGATGTCGCGCTCGGAGAGCGGCAGACGTGACGGGCAGCCGTCGATTACGACCCCGAGCCCGGGGCCGTGGCTCTCGCCGAACGTGGTGCACCGGAAATTCCTTCCAAACGTGTTCATGGCAGCATGCTCCGTACAAGGCCAGGGGAAACCGCGATGCCCGTGAAGAACCGGAACTGGGCCGCGGCCTGCCGGACGAACATTTCGGTTCCGGTGATCGCTTCGCAGCCGGCTATCCTGGCGCCCTGCAATAGTGGTGTCTCTTCCGGGGTATAAACGAGATCGAAAACGGTCATCCCCTTCCTGAGGCCGGAGACCGGGACCGGGCTGTTCGTGTCGGGCGCCATCCCAACCGGGGTTGCATTAACCACGACTTCGGGGCGGATTTCCGAAAACCGGTCGAGGGGCGCAACCCGGCACCCGGCCCGGTCCGCGAACGCCTGCGCCTTTCCCGGGTTCCGGACAAGGATCGTGATGTCCATCCCGAGATCCCGGAGAGCGTAGACCGCGGCGGCAGCAGCTCCCCCGGCGCCAAGGACCGCTGCCCGGGCTCCTGCCCGGTGCTCCAGCGGTTCCCGTATCCCAAGCCAGTCCGTGTTGTGGCCGACAGAGCGGCCGCAGCTGAAGACCACCGTGTTAACGGCCCCGATCTCCCGGGCAACCGGATCGATCTCATCGATACAGCGCATCACCTGCTCCTTGAAGGGAATGGTCACGCTCAGGCCTTTTGCGTCCATCGTTTTCGCGACTTCCACGATCGTTGCGATGTCGTTTCCCTGGAACCGGGTGTAGAACGCATCGATGCCGTGGTGTGCAAAGAGCCGGTTAAAGAGCGGGGGACTTTTACTGTGCGTGGCCGGGTTCCCCGCGATACCGAAGAACTTCGTACAGCACGGCCCGGACCCGGGAAGAAGCGCTCTCTCCAGTGCGTTCGTATCTTCAGGGGAAATTCCGGAATCCCGGAAAAACCCGAGTGCCCGGGACCGCACGTCCCGGGAAACGGCCCCGTTCCTGATGAGCCGGAGGATCCGGTCCCCGGTCCCGCGGACACTCTGCCCGTCCGTTGCTATGCAGAAATCCGCTGCGCCAGAATACGCGTCCCTCCGGGCGGCAAGGAGAGTTTTTACTTCTTCCACCACGGGCCGGCCGGTCAGGGCCGGCCGGTCGCTTCCCGCGATCCTGCTGACAATCGTCTCCACGGTTGCCGAGAGAAGGATAAGGGTTCCGTTCTTCCTGAGGAGTGCAACGTTATCAGGGCGAAGGACGGCGCCCCCCCCGGTGCTGATAACGCAGGTATCCGGAGGAAGCGCCCGGATAACCGCGTGTTCCAGCTCCCGGAAGCCGGCCTCCCCCTGCTCCGCGAAGATCTCCGGGATCCGTTTTCCCGCACGTTCCTCGACCAGGGTATCCGTGTCCAGGAACGGGACGCCCAGTTCCCCGGCAAGAAACCTGCCGACCTGGGATTTCCCGGTGCCCCGGTATCCGATGAGGACGAGCTTCACACGAGCCCCTCCGTTTTCAGGGCGTCCCAGAAACCGGGATAAGATTTTGCCACGCACTCTGCGTTCTTGATCGTAACGTCCCCAACCGCAAGGCCGAGCACCGCTGCGCTCATCGCGGTCCGGTGATCGTCTTCCGGATCGATCACGCAGCCATGGAGGGGGCCCGGGAAGATCCTGAGATAATTATCCCCTGACTCGACCCGGCACCCGGCCTGTGTCAGGGTAGTTTCGATGGCAGCGATCCGGTCGCTCTCCTTGAACCGCAGGTGGGAGATCCCCCGGATCCAGGTCGGTGTCTTTGCAGTTGCCGCCACCATCGCAAGCGTCTGAACCGTGTCGGGGGACGTGGACATGTCGATGGTGATTCCTTTCAGATCGCCCTCCCGGGTCACGGTCACCCCGGTCTTCCCGTACGTAACCTCGCACCCCATCTGCTCAAGCGCCGAGAGGAACCGCATGTCTCCCTGGACTGAACCGGGGTTCAGGTTCCCGACCGTGACCGTTCCCCCTGAGGCCGCGGCGATTGCAAAGAAGTACGATGCCGAGGAGTAGTCCCCCTCCACCCGGTACTCCCTGCCGGTGTACAGCAGGTCGTTTCTGACCCGGAACCTGCCGTACCCTTCCCGTTCCACGCCTGCACCGAACGTCTCCATGATGTCCACGGTCAGGTCAAGGTACGACCGGGACGCGGGCGGGGTCGAAACCGTGAGATCGACTTCCCACTCTGCGTACGGTGCGGCGAGCAGGATGGAGGAGATGAACTGGCTGCTCACGTCGCCGGGGATTGCGAGTTTCCCCCCCTGGAACCGGCCGGAGATCCTGACAGGCGGGCAGCCTGCCCGGCCGATGTACTCGATGCGGCCCCCTGCGCTGTTCAGGGCCGCGACCAGGGGACCGATGGGCCGCTCCTGCATCCGCTTCGTCCCGGTGAGGATGACCGGGACACCTGCCAGGAGGGCGATGCTTGCCATGAGGCGCATCGTGGTCCCCGAGTTCCCGAGATCGAGCGTCAGCCCTCCCGAACACCGGAACTTCCCGCCCGATCCGGTGACCGTGATGCTGCCTTCCCGGAATTCCACGGGAACGCCGAGCTCCCCCAGGGCGGCGGCGGTGATCCGGGTATCGTCCGCATCGAGCGGCCTTGTGATATGCGATGTCCCCTCCGCAAGACCTGCCGCGATCAGGGCCCGGTGGGTGTAGCTCTTCGAGGCCGGGGCTTCGAACTGCAGGTCGACCCCGGTCTTCCGGGCGAGGGTTACTTCCACGCGTCCACCCCGAGATCGCTGTAGCAGCCGAGTTCCCGGAACTGCGTGACCGACCGGAGATCAAAAAGCGCCGCAGGAAGATCCCGCGTCTTTGCGACATCGATGAAGAAGACATACCTCCCGAGTCCCTTCCGTGACGGGCGCGACTCGATGCGCGACAGGTTGATCTGCCTCTTCGCAAAAACGCCGAGGATCTCAAAGAGGAGCCCGGGATAATCAGCCTCGGGATCGATGACCAGGCTGCACTTTTCTGCCAGATCCTCGCAGCCCCGTTCGCCCGAGATCCTGATGAACCGGGTCGTATTGTCCGGGTTGTTCTCGATCTTTTCGCGGATGACGGGAAGACCGTACAGCTCCGCAATCCCCGATGAGACGATGGCTCCTGCGGTCTTCTCCTTCCTCATCGCAACTGCGCTCGCCGCATTGCTGCTCGTGTGGATGACCGGGATTTCCAGCGCGTCAAGGATACTTCCGGACTGCTCATGCGACTGCGGATGGGAGTAGATCACGGTTATCTCTTCCAGCGGGACGAACGATGCGAGATGGTGATGAACCGGTATCGTGCATTCCCCGGTGATGAAGACCCGGAATCTCCGGAGTCCGTCCAGGGTCGGCCCGACGCCTCCCGCCTCGCTGTTCTCCAGGGGGACGATCCCATCCCCCACGCCGCTCTCCACCTCCGCAAAGACTGCCTGGATGGTAGGAAGCAGCCGGATCCCGTCCCCGGTCGTCCGGGCGATCTTCTGCGTCACTTCATGCGAAAACGTGCCTTCCGGGCCAAGCGTGAACAGCGTCATTGTCTCACCATGCACTCGATAAGGGCGTCGGTCTCTTTTGCGGCCTGTTCACGGAACTCCCCGAAATGATCCGCATTCTCCCGGAACCTGGCCCGGAACTTTTCCGGATCGCCGGTCTCCACGATCTCACGGAGGGTCCGGACCGATTCCTCGCATGCCGCAAGGGTCTCCGGGACATACGGGTTCAGCTGCAGGATATCGCCGTACAGGTCCGGGTCCTGGCCGAGGATCCTCCCGACAAGGCCGAGCTGCATCCGGTAGATCGGGCTCATGAACTCAAGCGACTCCCCGGGGGAAATCCCCTGCCTCCGGAGCGTCTCTGCCATGGTCAGGATCAGGAAATGGTTCAGCCCCTGCACGGTCGCCATCATCCGGTCGTGGGCTTCAGGGGTCGTGATGGTCAGGACCGCGCCTTCGCTTTTCAGGATATGGAGGAGGGACGAGAGCGTCACATCCCGGGCCCGGGCAGGGGTCACGATCACGGTCTGGTTCTTCAGGGACGACGCGGACGGCCCGAACATCGGGTGCAGGCCGATCACCTGCGCCCGGGACCGGCACATGGCCTGCACCGGGTTCACCTTGAGCGAGGTGAGATCGCAGATGAGCTGGTCTTCCCTGAGAACGGGCGCGATCTCATCGATAACCGGGACGGTCGAACGGATGGGGACCGATACGATGACGATATCAGATTCTTTTGCGAGCTGCACATTCGTGAGGGGTGTGGTCCTGCCCGAGACCCGGACCTCGTGGCCCGCCCGTTCAAAGACGCCCCGGAAGAAGGTCCCCATCTTCCCGGTCCCGCCGATAATTCCGACAATCAAGATCTCACTTCATCCAGGTAGTTTCCGGGTTTATTTCTCAAGGATGGTCTCTTTGACGGCAACGCCGAAATGCCTGCCGCCCGACATCGCGGAGCCGAGGATCCGGTCGCCGGTTTTGAGATGCGCGACCGATATCGCGTTCCCGTTCTCAGCAACGAGCCGGATGGTCTCCGCGTTCTGGAGAACGAGGCTCACCTTCGCGCCGCCGCCTTCCTCTTCCGCTTCAACGAGAAGGAGCGGGCGCCGCTCGATCTTGACCCTGCCGACCACGGCATCCCGGGCATTTCCCTGTGCGTCGATCACTGAAAGGTGGTCGCCGGTCCTGAGATCAGAGAGGTACGGCGTCCTGCCATCGTCGCCCATCACGTACGCGTGGACCGCTCCTGCATTCACTCGGAACGGCCGGGGGGCGACGTACGGGTTCTCCAGGGTCTCGGCATGGACGAGAAGCATCGCGGACGAGGTGTTCCCGACCAGCATCCCTTCCCCGTCCTTCATGATCGAGCAGGTGTCCACGCAGACCCGGTCGCCCATACCGACCGGGACGATCTTCGTCACCGTGAAGGGGACGAGGCTGACTGCCCGGTCCCCTGCCTGCACGAGATTTGCGACTTTACGGATAACGGCGGGATCCGGGGTCCGGAGCAGGATGCCTGCGGTGCCGCGCTCCAGGACCCGGAGCGCAACCGCCGCTTCATCGGCATTCTTCACGACCGCAACGATCCGGTCTGACTGCGAAACCAGGTTTTCGAGCGGGATGATGGTCCAGTCGCTGGTCTCCACGATGACGGTCCCCTTCCGGGAGAGGCTGACCGCCTCCTCCTCGCATTTCTTGTCCGTGATTGTGACTTCGAAGACATCCTTTCCGGGCACCAGGTCCCCGTCCGGGGCAATCGCCGTGATCCTGCCCAGTTCCCGGACCTTCTGCGCCTGGTCTGCGATGAGCGCATCCGCACCGCTCTCGATTGCGGTTGTCGCAAGATCTTTCTTCCAGGGCCGCAGGTCTACCCAGAACTGCTTCATTACTATGACTCCAGTGCGGTCTTCGGGTCCATGTTCCCGTGGACGACCCGGCAGAGGGCCCGGACAAATGCACGGGTGTCCTCGCGCTGGAACGCGTTCCTGCCCACGCAGACACCGGAGCCGCCTGCATCCACCGAGTCACGGATGATCTTCAGGGATTCGAGATCCCCCATCTTCTCGCCGCCCGCGACCAGCACCGGTACCGAGCAGGCTTTTGCGATCCTGGCAAAGGAGACCGGATCGCCCGGGTAGTTGGTCTTGATTAAATCAGCCCCGAGCTCTTCCGCCACCCGGACGCAGTGCCCGATGGTCTGCGGCGAGTTCGGGTCGATCCCTTTCCCGCGCGGGTAACTCATGATCAGGAGCGGTATTCCCCACCGGGTGCATTCCTTTGAGACCTTCCCTGCGGATTCCAGCATCTTCGATTCGTTGGGCGCACCGATGTTGATGTGGATGGAGACCGCGTCGGCCCCGAGTGCGATGGCTTCCTCGACCGTGCAGACCAGCACCTTGTCGTTCGGGTCCGGGTTGAGGGAGGTGCTCCCCGAGAGATGGACGATGAGCCCGATATCCTTCCCTTTCTTCCGGTGGCCCCGCTTTACCATGCCCTTGTGCAGGACGATTGCATTCGCGCCGCCCATGCTCACTTCCGATATGACCGAGGTCATATCGAGAAGGCCGTCGATCTGGCCGAGCGTGAACCCGTGGTCCATCGGCACGATGACGGTCTTTCCCGTGTTCCGGTTCATGATCCGTTCGATTCTGATATCCTTTCCAACCATTTTTTTCACCGTTATCCGTTCAGGATCCCAAGCGCTTCCTTCGCAGACCTTCCTTCATGAACTATCAATGCTGCCGCCTTAACATACTTGTCGGGACTCCGGTGCTGGAAGGCGTTGCGTCCCACGGAAATTCCCGCCGCACCGCCCGTCATCGCGCCTTCGATGAGTTCGAGGCTCGCGAGATCGTCCATCTTGCTGCCGCCTGCGACAACCACCGGGCACGGGCAGCCCCGGGTAACTTCCCGGAAGCTGTCCGGGTCCCCGGTGTACACGGTCTTCACGATATCCGCCCCGAGCTCGGCCGCGACCCGTGCCGCGAGTTTCACGTTCTCGACATCTTTTTCGTCCGTGATCTTCTTGCCTCTCGGGTACATCATCGCGAGGAGCGGCATTCCCCATTCCATGCACTCGACCGCGACCCTCCCGAGATCGGCAAGCATCTGCGCCTCGGAGTCTGCGCCGATGTTGACATGCATCGAGACGCCGTCGGCACCCATCTTCAGGGCGTTTGTCACGGTGTTGACGAGGACTTTCTCGTTCGGGTCAGGCCCGATGGAGGTGCTGGCCGAGAGATGGAGGATGAGGCCGACATCGCGCCCTCCCCTCCGGTGGCCGTACCTGGCAAGGCCGATATGGCCGATCACGGCGTTCGCTCCTCCGGCGGCAACTGCGTCCACCGCTTCGCCCAGGTCGATGAGACCCGGTATCGGGCCGTTCGTGACCCCGTGGTCCATCGGTATGATAACCGTCTTTTTCGTATTCCGATCCATGATGCGTTCAAGCCGAATCTGTTTACCACTCATTCCAAACACCCCCTCACCGCAAAGACAGGAAAACCGGGCCTGCGGGAGGTCAGTTAAACCAGAAATAGTTAAAATAGCCGAACCAGCTGAACCAGCGGGAGATACCCGCGGGTAACCGGGAAACGTTCAGGAGAAGATGGCGCATGCCGGTTTCGCACGGCCCTGCACAACGGGAAATAGCGCCGCTATCAGAGATAAAGACACTCACGAGCGAAAAAACACTCATGCAAAGTTTTCTTTGCGGATTCCATGATGAAACTCCCGTATGGGCATGCTACATATTAGCACGGTTGCTATATAGCGTTTGCCATACTTCTGTGGGTTTCCGGTTGTTTTAAAGATGTTGGTACAGCGAAATCCCGGATCGCGTGACAATCGGACGGGACAGACAACACCGGTTGATCACAACTTTGCCGGGACTGCACCGTAAAAAAAGTACCATCCCAAACCGGCATCGGATTTTCCCGACTGCAGGATCAGGCAGCTCCGGCAACCGGACTCCGGTCAGGACATCCCGGCACGGCTCGCAGGCCGGCTGGTATAGTGATGGTGGCCCAGCGCGGACGGACGCCGCCAGACTTCTACCGGATCCTCGTAATGAACGGGCAGGTATTCCCGCGATGAGATGAAGTCGAGTTTCCCGAGGATGTGGCGCATGACCGGCGACGGCATGACCACCCGGACATCGTAGCCGGAAGAGAGCCAGCGCCTGATAAGGTCCTGGGTATGGCCTTCGTTCTTGTGCCGGGAGATGATGCAGTAAAGATAAAGCCGCGTATCTTCGTACAGTTCAAGCCAGCCGGAGAAGAGATCCCCGGTAAAACCCAGTGCATCCCCTTCAGGGGTATCGGTCTCGATCCGCTTCGGCATTGTCCGGTCACCGCTCCGGTTCCAGGCTCCTGCCCGGAACGGGAATATCCTGAGGTTACCGGAAGATCCAGATATGGGTATGCTTTCCGACCACAGGATCTTCGGCGGAAATATCTTCGGTGGGTTCCTGATACAGTGTAGATAAGGTTTTCAGAATTTCAGAAGGCAGGTAATTTCCAAAAATGAAGGAAATCCATTAGAACTATTGAAAATTTTCCGGGCCGTCACCAAAATATCTAACGGTATGTGATGCTATGAAAATCCATGGGAAGCCGCCCTGATGGGCGGGTTCGCGTGCTCGTCCCTCCGCCCGCTCACATCATAAAACCTCATTACGAATGATTAGAAGTTGAGAAAATGTCAACATAATCGAATAAAATAGAAACTTTAAGCATTCTGAATAACAATCGAATTGTCGGATATATATTGAGAGGAGGTATATATGGCGAAATTTTGTCCGGAATGCGGTACAAAATTAGAAGTGATAAATCCCAAATTCTGTCCGGAATGTGGTTTCGCGTTATCTCCGATTGCAAAACAGCCAGACAAGGATCTTCACACAATTGAGCAAAATACACCAAAGAAACGATTAGCAACGGGAAATCCTAAAGACAAATTACAAGAAGAATCCTTTGAACCTCAATTGGCAAAAAATGTCTACGAACTCGGAACCAAATTGGAAGAAGTCGTTGAGAAAATTTTTCGGGCAGATGGCTATCTTACAGAAAAAAGAGTTCGCGTTACAGGAAAAGGAAACTATAAAAATGAAATTGACATTGTAGCCAGAAAAGGGCCGGTTTCTCTTGCAATAGAATGTAAAAACTACAAAGAATCTGTTGGGATAAAAGAATTACGAGATTTCGCGAAAAAACTGGATGATCTTGGAGAGGCATGGCAGGGTGTTTTTGTTGCTTACAGTGACCTAACCGAGGACGCTCGGAATTTTGCCGAAAGCAACAACATAGAAACCTTTGGACATGAGGATCTTGTTGAACGGTGGCTTGCAGTATCAATTGGTCGCTTAAATAAGAAGGGTGAAAAAATATCTCTTGAATCATCCCTCTCAATTAATTCCGATTTTATCAAAGCCACTACCCTTGAAATTAAAAATAAAGATAAAGTTTCAGTGACCGATGCACGGCTTATTTTTCATCCATATTTTAAGATTCCATACATCCTTAAAGCCGAAATTAAAGACCCAAACAAACGGATTCACCATATTCAGGATAAAGGGATAGTCATCGTTGATATGCTGGATGGAGAGGTCATAAACCCTCTTATCAGAAATGAATACGAGGGATTATCCAGAGCATTGAAATCCATTTCCTCATCAAAAGTAAAACAGGAAAATGTGAAAACACAGAAGATTACCCAGGAAATCGTATCATCGCAACCAGCAGCGGCTTTTTCATTGACAATTGGCCAGGATTATGAAGTAAGTAAATTAAAAGAGAATAGCTACGAACCCGGCTTAGGTTTTTATCTTAGTAATTCGAATGAAAAACTATGAGCGATTTCGGAGACTTTTTTCTGAATCAAGAATACCTAAAGATCGCCGGAATGGGCAACAAGTTGGG
>Ga0209749_1000069_pt1 | contig 192285 bp, 165 predicted proteins | sample EPASupsiteSAE347_FD_187267 | JGI IMG/M metagenome (GOLD analysis project Ga0209749, IMG submission 187267) | Bioremediated contaminated groundwater from EPA Superfund site, New Mexico - Sample SAE3-47 (SPAdes) (version 2) | ecosystem: Environmental > Aquatic > Deep subsurface > Groundwater >... | reverse complement strand
TTATATCATCAAACACCGCGACAAAGTATCCCTTAAGCATGCTATAAACCGAGACAGACATCCATTTTGCCAATGGTTTGAAATCAATCTCAAACATTTCGGTCTTGCCGGTCAAAGCCACGCGACCGTATATCTCAATTAACTCCGGGTTTAACTCCCTGATGCCCGGTATCGCCTCACTGACTTTCTTGCCAATAACGTTTTCCAGTCCTGTCAACCGCTCGAAGGCTTTGTTGACATCGAGATAGATAAAGTCCACCGGGTGGTCCTCTTCATCGTACAGCATTTTGCAGTATGCAAACCCGTCGAGCATATTTTCAAAAAGAGAACGATACCGCTCCTCGCTCTCTCTTAGATCCTTGGTTGTCTTTTCCAGCATCATCAAGATTACCGCCAGTCCCCAAGAGGTGATCCCAATAAGTGACATCATGGCAGAGGCACCGGTGATCATGTTTTGATGAAGTGGTGCATCGTAGGAAGTATAAAGCAACTGAACAGCTACGATGAATAGCTTTAACGTACCGTCAAGCATAAACATCCAAGCCGTGGCTTTCTCCATGAATGTAACGGGTAAGCCCCCTTCCTTGAGAAGGGTTAAGGTGGCACCAAGCACAAAGAAAAAAATGAATATCCGGAGAACAACATGCCGTGCAGAAATGAGCGGATCCATATAGGTGAACCAGGCATATAGCGCGATAAACGCGATTAGCAACGACAAGATTGTCTTGGTCCAGGGTGGAGTTCCGCGGTAGATCGACACCCCCCACCAGACAATGCAATAACAGCCAACAATGAGAAGGTTGCCAATAATGATTGTAAAGAAAACGGGGATGAACCCACGCAGGGAAACCAGAAAAACACCGGCGCCATAGGATCCTAAACCTATTCCCCATAACAACAGTGAACGCTTGGGCAACAGAAACCGCCAGATCAGTAACATGGCGATCGACAAACCGGAGCATAGTATGCCCAGAGTTACTAATATGGTGATGACATCAAGTTTCATAAACTTGCCCCGTCACATGCCTAGAGCAATATTACACATCGAAATCATGCCCTTTCAAGTTTAAAACCTTTTTCCCGGAATAGTCTCAGGCAGGCATCCACTGCATCTGCGTCGTAAAGCGTTCCTCCATTATGTTCGATCTCTTCCATAGCCGCATTTAATCCTAATGCTGCACGATAGGGACAGTGCGATGACATGGATTTCACGACATCGCAGACGGCCAGGATGCGGGCCTCTACGAGAATCTCATCCCCTTTTAGATTTCCGGGATAGCCCGAATTTTCAGAAACAGGGTTTCGGTAATCGATCCATGGCATCATCATTACAAAAAGGGATCAGATTAGGTGTTAACTCTTTGACAATGACTTATTTTTTCTTTCTTCATTTGCGCCTGACTCGTAAAAAGTCAAGAGGATGCTTGTATTGTTTATCATTTGAAATGTAGGATCAGCATCAAAATTGCCGGATGCTTCGTTTCAGGAAGAATACTGCCAAAATAATCGCACCCTGCAGCCTAATATTTTTCACTTTGTCCGATTTATCAACCCGGACATAACGGAACGGTCATCAAGCCTGCTCATAGTTCCCGCCTTTTGAACATAGTTTGCTTATTTGCTCTCGCGTTTCATCATGCTGCAGGCGACAACGGTAGAACCTGATGAAATGTGGCGGTAACAGTAATCGATGGTGTTAGCATCAATGAGTGTCGCATCGAAATAACCGTCAGAATCTGCCATCAGAATCTGCTTCCGATTATTTGCGAAAACTCCGATAACTGTCTCCTTGTAATGCTCACTCTCGACGGTGCCGGAGAAGCGCCGATCCTTCTGTTCGGTAATCCGTAACGTGAAATTAATATCACGATATCGAGGTTTTTCCTGCTTGACTTTCCCTGGATGATGCTTCTCTGCGCCGATAACGACGCTAGACGAGGTCATGCTCCAAACTCCCTTCATATCAAGCCAAGTTTCCTGTGCAATTGCACATGTAGCAGTTATGGCCAGTACGAAGACACATATCATCCCCAAGATACCATTTTTTACCCTCATGATTCCCTCCATACAGGTCGCTATTATGAGACATGATACATTATTTTTGAGAATAACGAAAGAAATACGTCTATCAACGACACCCTCCTAAATTTATATGAGAATACAGAAGTCAAATATGTAGGGTGGAACAAGCGAAGCGGTTCCATCAATAATATGCTTGGTTTTGGTGGATGCGCTTCGCTTCATCCACCCTACTCCTGATATTCTCATCCTAATAAATGAAAAGAGACATTCCATGAAGAATCCTTGTCAGGATTTAATCATGGTCAAGGCTTTCAAAGGTCCAAGGATGAAACAGAAGGATATTCTCAGCAGAGAAAGCGTTGACGAAATCATCTATCGGAGTAAAAAAGAACAGAGACAGGCTGATTTTGGAACTTCAGGCAAGATGCGGCATGAGAATAGGCGAGTGCCAGTAGGACGACCGGAATTTCTCATGCCTTTCTCGATAACGAAGGGGTGAGATGATCAACCCTCGCCATCTCGAAGTTTCAATATCGCTCAGGGGTGGTCAAAATTAGGTTATCACAGATGGTCAATTTTCGGTTGACGTTTCCACGCCAGCAATGTTTTCAAATTGACTGATCTGAACAGATCCATCAGGAAATGTGGCGATGATCTCCAGGTCATCTCCCATGGCCTTGATAAAATTTCTTAATGTGCTTATATACATATCTGTCCGTTTTTCAAGTTTCGATACAGCAGCTTGCTTGACAGACAATGTTTGTGCCAGCTGTTCCTGACTTAAATCCCGGCATGACGCAATTCCTGCAAAGGCATTGCATTAAGAAGAGTCTTTGTCTTTTCCGCCGCTTTTTTCCTTGCTGCGGGTTTCATTTTTTCTCTCTATATGTAGGCTGATCGTTCAAGACAACTTAGTTATGCGGATGAAACATTAGTTCTTCCGTATTCCCAAGAATGATCTTTGAAGATTTCTTTTCATAATTTCGGAGGATTTACATGCCTGCCGGCAAACAGTTGTAGAAATAAATGGGCACAAAGGGAAAGCGCTATCTTCGTTAGCATCGGCAGGGGGCAATAATTGTGTTTCCTTTTAAGGGATTTTTTGACTATAAGTAAACAATTACGTGCCGGGGAGGTTCATGCACCATGGCCAAGTCGAGGCTGCTGTTTATGGGAACGCCGGAATTTGCCGTTCCGTCGCTGAAAATGCTCATCCATGCCGGATATCCTATCGTCGGGGTAGTTACCCAGCCGGACAAACCCAGGGGCCGTGGTCAGCGCCTCCAGCCTTCGCCGGTGAAAGAGCTGGCGGAAGAATACGGACTCCTGATCCTCCAGCCGGAGCGGGTAAGGGAAGACACCTTCATGCAGATCTTCCGGGGGCTGAACCCTGACCTGGTAGCCGTTGCCGCCTTCGGCCAGATCCTCCCCGGGGAGATCCTCGAACGCCCGAAGCTGGGCTGTATGAATATCCACCCTTCCCTGCTCCCCAAATACCGGGGGGCGGCGCCCCTCAACTGGACCCTGATCCGCGGCGAAAAGAAGACGGGGGTAACGATCATGATGATGGACGCCGGTGTCGATACAGGAGACATTATCATTCAGGAAGAGACGTCCGTGGGAGAAGGGGAGACCTGTGATGGCCTTCATGACCGCCTGGCTATCATGGGGGCAAACCTCCTCCTCACAGCCATCGGTCAGCTCGAAGCGGGAACGGCGGTACGGACACCCCAGGATCATCAGCAGGCCACCTATGCCCCCCGCCTGAAGAAAGAAGACGGACGGATCGATTGGGGCAGGGATGCCGCAGACATCGTCAATTTTATTCGGGGCCTTTCTTCAACACCGGGCGCTTACACCTCCCTGGCGGGGAAGGTTTTGAAGATCTTCCGGGCGGAAGCGGCGGAGGGACCGGAAGCGGCAGCGGGACAGGTAGGACCGGCAACAATGAAGGGACTACCCGTTACTGCCGGAAATGGTTGCGTATATATTCAGGAGTTGCAATTGGAAGGGAAAAAAAGGATGACGATCCAGGATTTTTTACGGGGCTATCGTCTCGATTCTCACGCCCGTTTGGGATAAAAGATGAGGAGGCACAACCCCCGTTCCCTCGCCGTTGAGATTCTGAACCGGGTGGAGGATGGCAGGGCTTTTGCCGAGCCTCTCCTCGATCAATATCTTGCCGGGGATCTTCTCGACGATCCCCGGGACAGGGGACTGCTTACGGAACTGGTTTATGGAACCCTGCGGATGCGGGGGTTTGTGGACTGGGTCATCGCCCAGTTTCTCCAGAAAGATTTCACGGACGCCGATACGGGTCTCCGGAATATCCTTCGCACGGCCCTCTATCAGATCTTTTTTACGGACAAAATTCCCGCTCATGCGATTGTCAATGAAGCCGTTGAACTGACCAGACGCAGTGATCCAGGCAGGGTTTCCTTCACTAATGCCGTTCTTAGAAACATACTGCGCCGCCGAGAGCACCTGCCTTTTCCTGAGCGCCATCAAGACTTCCGGAACTACGCTTCCATACTCCATTCCCACCCCGTCTGGCTCATTGAGCGCTGGACCCGGCTTTGGGGAGAGGAAGAAACCCTTGCCCTCTGTCAGGCCAACAATAGTGTTCCCCCATTGGCGCTGCGTATTAACCGGTTGCAAACGATCCGGGAAAGGGTTATTAAGGAGCTGTATCGAGAAGGAATTACGGCTGGGATCACCGCTCATTCCCCGGACGGACTGCTTGTCCGGGAGGCGGGAAAATCGCTCCGGGACACAAATGCTTACGGGCAAGGATTATTCCAGGTTCAGGATGAGGCCTCCCAAATTATTGCCCGGCTGGTGAATCCGAAGGCGGACGAGACCATCTTGGATCTTTGTGCCGGAATGGGGGGGAAGGCGACCCACCTGGCCGAAATCATGGGCAACCGGGGCCGGATTATTGCCGTCGATCTCAGAAAAGACAAAATCCGGCAGTTACAGTCCCTGGCCAGACGTCTGACCGTGCGGATTATCAAACCGGTCGTGGCGGACGCCACAATCGATCTGGATATATTAGATCATGGCTCCTGCGACCGGGTCCTTGTCGATGTCCCCTGTTCGGGCCTGGGAACCCTGCGTCGGTGTCCCGAGATCAAATGGCGGCTGACGGCGGAGTTACTGCAAAGCAACACCAGGCTGCAAAAAAAGCTGTTGAGCCGGGCAGGTAATTATGTAAAACCACGGGGCGTGCTGGTATACAGTACCTGCAGCATCATGCCGGAAGAGAACGAAGAGATTGTTACATCTTTTCTGGCAGTGCATCCGGAGTTTCGACTGATCTTCCCTGCCGGGATGGAGCCCTTGCTTTTCGATAACCGGGGATATTTCCGGACCTTTCCCCATCGCCATGGAACCGATGGCTTTTTTGGGGCGGTCATGGAAAAAAGTGGATAAAATGTTCATGACGGTGTTCCGTCACCAAGGGAGATGAAAAAGCGAGACCCATCCCCACCCTAACCCTCCCCTTGAAGGGGAGGGAGTAAAGCTCACGGTTTTCCCCTTCAAGGGGAGGGCATAATTAGATGAATCTATTCAATAATTTGAGGTCGCATTTTCAGATGAGAAACTACCTGTTTCTGTTAATCATCATCGTACTGGCAGGCTGTGCGTCAGGGCCGGTTTTGTATCCCAATGCCTACCTTGATAAGGTCGGGCCGGAGCAGTCCCAACGGGACATTGATGATTGCCGTAGTAAGGCAGATGCTTATGTCAAATCAGACGCCGCTAAGACCATGGCAAAAGATACAGCCATTGGCGGCGCCGGCGGCGCCGTGGTCGGCGGGGCGATGGGGGCGGTAACGGGAAGTTTCGGCAGAGGCATTGGGGTCGGAGCTGCAGGCGGAGCGGCGGTTGGTCTCGTAAGCGGCGTCATCAAGGCGTCCAAGCCAAGCCCGCTTTATAAGTCCTTCGTTAATCGCTGCCTGAGTGAAAAGGGCTATGAAATCATCGGCTGGCAGGATTGATTAACCTTGAATAAGAAAGTTGTCATTGCCTGCACTCTGACTGTCTTCCTGATAGCGGGAATCCTTTACAGCCTGCCTTATGTGACGATTTACCGGATCATTGCGGCTTTCGAGGGAAAGGATACTCAGCAACTATCGGAACTTGTCGATTTTCCTCAAATCCGGGAGAATCTGAAGCTTTTTATCGGCACAAAGCTCCAGACCGAGCCGGCAGCTACGAAGCCTGACGCCTGGGGACAAATTCAGAAGTCTATGACCTCCCGCATTATTGCCGGCGTTGTGGAAGAAATAATCACCCCGGAGGGCCTGGCTTCTTTCCTGGAGAAGCGCCTGGAAGCAATGGTTGTGGTTCAGGAGGGCGCAAACAAGAAAAAGCCCACCCCATGGCAGCTGTTCAGTGCTTTTATCAGCCATGCCGATCTTGCCTATACTTCGCCTTCCGAGTTCATCATCGCTTTCAAGGGAACCGATGCCGGACAAGTCCGATTAGCTCTGCGCAGGAAGGGCATGACATGGAGACTGACAAATATTGAATTTTGAAATTTGATCCGGTATCCGGTGTTAACATCACCAGGCAAACACCATTTAACTTCCATGACCCTGCGGGCCACAACAAAGCATGAGAATATCAGGAGTAGGAGTAGGGTGGATGAAGCGAAGCGCATCCACCAAAACCATGCATATTATTGGTGGAATCGCTTCGCTTGTTCCACCCTACATTTCTGCATTCTCATATAAATGCCCAAGTATTTCCGCCCATCAATTGATGCAGTAAGATAGAGCGGAGGTAAAAATATGTCTGATATTCTTAAGCGTATGGCCTGGGTTATTCGGGACCCATCTATGGTCCTATCCAAAGTACGGGAGGAAAGAAGGTGTAAAATGATTGGTTTTTTTCATTCAGTTGTTCCCAATGTACCCTGGAAGAGAACCGGGCATGCTGTTGATTTCTTTGCCGGGGCGCTTGCCGGAGAAGCATCTGATGTTCGAAAAGAGCTTTGATAGCGGTAAAGTTAAAATTGATTGTACACGATTTGTACTCTCCCTGCAAATCACCTTTGGGCAACAGGAGAAGATCTGAATGACGGATTTCATCATGTGTGAATTGGGGAGCAATATCCTGATCGGCAGCGGGGCGATCGGGACCTGCCTGCGCCAGGCGAGCGGTATGGGCGATGAGCCCGTTGAACTTCTCAATCTCAGGCAACCCGAAACGGTCAGAAGCCTGCATACCGCCTATCGATCGGCGGGATCACGGATTCTTGTTACCAATACCTTTGCGGCAAATACGCTGGTCTTCGCTGATGCCGGTGTCGCCGAGTTGTGTGAGGCGACAAACCTTGCCGGCGTGGCTCTGGCGCGGGAGGCTGGCGGTTCGGAATGCATGGTCTGGGCCTCGCTGGGGCCATTGGGACTGGGGTTACGGCTTGATGATTACACGGCCGATGCCCTGCTTGATATCTATCGCCATCAGTGCAAGGCGCTTGGCGCAGCCGACGCCCTGTTGCTGGAAACGTTTATGGATGTGCGGGAAGCCCGGGTGGCGCTGCAAGCAGCGACCGAGACCGGCCGGCCGGTTATTTTTCAGATCGGCAATACCGGGGGAGGATCACAGCGGTGGAATCGCGTTGATCAGCTTCTCAAGGAGGCACACCGGGCGGGCGTCATTGCGGTGGGAACAAACTGTTACCATCCGGACGAGATTGTGCGAGTGGCGTCCTACATCGGCGCGCATACCGAGCTGCCCTTAACCGCCTCCGCGAATGCCGGGCATCCGCGGATCGAGCGAGGGGTCGTGAAATATGAATTTACGCCCGATGATTTCGCTGCCGCAGCGGTGTCTCTGTCCGCCGCAGGAGTTGCGGTTATTGGCGGTTGTTGCGGTACGACACCGGATCACATCCGCCGGATGGCGGAGGTGCTGGGGCGGCGTGCCGTCATGTCGCGGCCACGCATTCAAATCTCTGCCGGGCAAGCCCCTGTCCCACCCGAACGGCCGGACATCACAGACAACACCGTTCGTTCCATGATGAAATCAAGACGCTTCATAATCAGCGTGGAGATACGCGCCGATCGCATGCAGTCTCTCGATGAGATTGTGCATGGCGCCGCGAAAGTGGCGGCAGCCGGTGCGGACATGTTCGATGTGCCGGATAATTCAGGGGCGACCGTCGGGCGGGATGCGATAATAACGGCCACCCGCCTGCAGAATGCCCTTCAGATTCCTTCCATCAGTCATTTCAGTGTGACCCAATCCAACCTTATGCGGCTCCACTCCACACTTATCGGGGGTTGGGATTCAGGTCTGCGCGGTCTGCTGGCGATAACAGGTGATGCGCCCTCCATGGGGCATCTGGGCAATCTGGCTCACCGCGTTGTAGACATGAGGAGTTCAGTCGAATTGCTGCGTCTGATCCGTGAACTGCGCGCTGGAAGGATCATCAATGGGGAGGGGGTGGCGGACCCTCCCGACTTCTGTGCCGGTTGTGCCGTCGGACGGCCGATCCCGGCGCAAATCCGGTGGCTCAAGACCAAAATCGACGCCGGAGCCGAATTTGTGTTCTCCCAGCCGGTTTTTACTCTTGATGACTACCGGACGCTGCGCGATGCCCTGGCGGGAATGACGATCAGATTATTCCCCGGCATCATGCCGCTGCTCAGCCACCGCGGCGCGGCGTCTCTGGCCAGCGGCCGTATCCCGGGGATTGTCGTGCCGGATGTTGTTGTGGCAAGTTTTGCGCGGTATGATGCGCCCGCGGATCAGCGTCGCTTCGGCCTCGATCAGGCTTGTGAACTTGCTGCCGCCATTGCGGCGGATGCTTCCGGACTGTATCTCATCATGCCTTTCGGCAAACGCTGTTATGAAGATTCAGCGCATATCGTTCGTCATGTAAGGAAGTATTTATAGGCCGATCCAAATGGCAAGCCGGTAGGCAAGGAAACCAAGGAAAAAGGACATGCTCAGCATCAGGGCAAAAGAGGCCCCGAACCATGACCAGCTTCCCAACTCCCGCTTCATGACCGCCACTGTCGCGGCGCAAGGAATAAAAAGCATGAGGACCACGAGAAAGGAGAGGGCCGATGCCGGAGCCATGACCGCCGGCAGGACCCGCACCAGCCCCTCGTCCCCTACCCCGTAGAGGACGCCGAGGGTGGCAATGGCGTTTTCCTTGGCCACGATACTTGTCAACAGGGCCGTCATCATCTTCCAGTCCAGTCCCAGGGGCCTCCCCAGCGGTTCGACAAAATGTCCGATCCCTGCCAGGAAACTGTCTTCCACCCGGCCGTGGGGAAGATAGGACAGCACCCAGACGAGCACCGATACGGCAAGAATCACCGTTCCTGCCCGTTTGACAAAGGCGATGGTCCGGTTCCAGATGACCATGCCGATGGTCCGCATGTCCGGTTTATGATACAAGGGCAGCTCCATGATGAAGGGCATCGGTTCGTCCTTGAGGACGAAACGGTTGATGATCATGCCCGTCATTCCCAAGAGCAGGATATTCGCCGCCAGGAGGGACCAGGAAATAAGCGCGGCGGATTTAGCAAATACGGCCGCCGTAACGAAGGTCAGGACGGCCAGTCGGGCGGTACAGGGAATGAAGGGGGAAAGAAAGATGGTCAGGAGCCGCTCCTTTTTAGATTCCACGATGCGGGCTCCGAGGATCGCCGGCACATTGCACCCAAAACCCAGGCACATGGGGATGACGCTCTTGCCATGGAGTCCGATCAGGTGCATGAAGCGGTCCATGACGAAAGCCGCCCTGGCCATGTAGCCCACGTCTTCGAGAATAGCCAGGACGGCGAAGAAGATGACGAGGATGGGCAGGAAGGTCAATACGGAACCGGCGCCGCCGATGATGCCGTCTACCACCAGCCCCTTGATCCAGGGAGGAAACGACATAAGCGCCGGCTCTATCTGGCGGGCAAAGACGCTCACCAGCCATTCCAGTCCCTTTTGCAGGGGATAGCCGACTTTGTAGGTTATAAGAAAGACGCCGGCAAATACCGCCAGCAGGATCGGAATCCCGTAGAGGGGACGGGTCAGGACATGGTCGAGGCGATCCGTCATAACCACCTGTCCCATCTTGAACCGGGAGACGGCGGAACGGGTCGCCTCCTCGATCCAGTCGTAACGTCCCCCGACCACGGCATGGAGTGAATCTTCGTGCTTGACAAGGATTGCCGTGAGCCGGTTCCAGATCTCCGGTGGAACAGATTCCTTTATCCTTTTAGATATTTCCTTGTCTCCCTCCATAAATTTCGTCGCCAGCCAGGTATGTTGCGTCTGGCTGGCAAGGTGCTTGCGGAGAATGTCTTTAATCTCCGCGAAGACTTCCCGGTGATCGGCGGCAATATCGGGCAGCCGGGGTTGATAGGACAGCTCGCCCCGGTCCAGGGAGATAATGCGGTTGATCAGCTCCCGGAGCCCCTGATTCTTGGAAGCGACCATCCCGATAACCGGGACGCCGAGGGACCGTTCGAGGGCGTGGATGTCGATGCGGACGCCCTGGGTCTCCGCCACGTCGATCATGTTGACGGCTACGATCACCGGCGGCCCGAGGAGGAGAAGTTCCGTAAGCAGGTAGAGGCTCCGGTCGAGGGCGGCGGCGTTGGCAAGGAGCACGATCACATCAGGACTTTCGTTCAGGATGAAGTCGCGGGCGACCCGCTCCTCCTCCGAGAAGGCCGTGAGACTGTAAGTGCCGGGAAGGTCGACGATGCAGAGGTCTCCTTCCTGGCAGGCATAGGCACCTTCCTTTTTTTCCACGGTCTTGCCGGGCCAGTTGCCGACATGCTGGGAAAGGCCCGTCAGGATGTTGAACACCGTTGATTTGCCCACATTGGGTTGGCCCGCGAGGGCCACGAGGATTCTTTTCTTCGGTTCCGGGACTCTTTCCGCCTCCGTCGCGGAAATCGTACGATAAACAACTATCTTTTCCCCTTCCCCATGGCCAAGGGCAATTCTTGTTTCCCCGACCTGGACCATAACCAGACCGCTGCTGTTACGGATCATTCTGATCTTGGCGTTCAAAGAAATGCCCATGCCGGCCAGGCGGCCGGCCAGATCCCGGCCTCCGTCCAGGGAGAGGATGATGCCTTCCTCTCCGTCTGCCAGAGCGGTCAAGGGAAGGGCGTTGTCATTGTTCATTCTTATATCCTTAATTGTGATCGGATAGGTCGCTTCTTCCTATAATAATGGCACTGGGAATTGTCAATGTTTATGACATCTTGGCAGGTATGAAAAGCCGATAGTCAAAAAAACAGGCCCGCCCCCGCGATCCTCAACCAGCGCCGCCGGCTTTGATAGTCAGGGTAGATTTTGCCGACCAGGGACCAGAAACGGGGCGAATGATTCTTTTCCCGAATGTGGGCCAGTTCATGAACCACAACATAATCGATTACTGCCGGCGGCGCCATCATGAGCCGCCAGGAGAAAGCAAGACGGTTGTCGGCGGAACATGAGCCCCAGCGAGACCGGGCGGCGCTGATGCGAATGGAAAGGGAATTGCAGCCCATGATCCCTTCGTAAGCTCTTACCCGATCCGGCAGAAATGACGAGGCCGCCCGCCGATACCAGGCCCGGAGCGAGTCCTTTCCCGAGGCGGCGGTATCTGGGGCAAGGATAAAACAGCTGCCGTCGAAGGTCAGCCTGCCGCCATTGAGATTGTCTCCACCTATAATCACCGGATAGGGGACGCCCAGAAACAAAGCCTTGTCGCCGGCGGCAAGGGCTTCGCTTACCGGGATCTCTCGCGGAGCCTTCAGCGCCGGCGCTGCCAGCTTTTGACGAATCCAGGGCAGCTTGCGTTGAAAAAATCCATCAATTTCGGCCTGCGGGACGAGATAGGGCGCCTGGACTACTACCAGACCTCCCGGCTTCACGGTCAGAGAGATGGTTTTCTTCCTCTTTTTGCTGCGTACCAGCTGGTAAGTCAAGTCCATCGTACCTTTTTCTAATCCTTTTCTTCAAGATTGATGGATCCTTAAACATCAAAAAGTTGATCATAATCGTCAAGATTAAGGATGCACCGGCAGCCTTCATTATGGTAAGAAGCTAAAAAAAGCCAATACTATTTTTGCCAAAGCAGGAAGGATCTTTATGGAAACGGATCATCGCCCCTGGGGCTGCTATGAAGTTCTGGCCGACGCCCCGGATCACAAGGTTAAAAGGATTATCGTTTCTCCCGGTAAACGTCTGAGCCTCCAGCGCCACCACCGCCGTTCCGAGCACTGGTATGTAATTCAGGGACAGGCCCTGGCGACCATCGACGGCAAGGGCATTCCCCTGTGTCCGGGCCAGGCTGTGGATATCCCCGTCGGGGCCAGCCACCGCATCGCCAACCGGGGCGCTGTGGATCTTGCCTTTATCGAGGTGCAGACAGGTGATTATTTCGGGGAAGACGACATCGAGCGGATCGAGGATGACTTTGGAAGATCATGAAACTTTCTTAGAGGACGAATTCCATATCTTTATGGACGGCACAGCAATTTAGCGGCGTCTGCTTCTCCCTGATCAGTGCACGGCTTCGTTCCAGGATTTCATCCACCTCCGCATCGCTTCGTTCCTGGTTATGGTGAAAGAGGCCGAGGGTCTTTACCCGGGCCTCAATTGCCAAACGAACCGCGTCGTTATAGGTGGAATGCCCCCAGGTCTCCTTGTAGTCGTCTTTTCTGAATTCGGCGTCATGGAAAAGGAGATCGGCGTCTGCGGAAAACTGAACATAATCATCAAAACCACGCCCCCCGGGATGGACATGGGACAATTCGTTATCCGTCAGAAAGACGAATGACTTTCCGTCTTCTTCAAACCGGTATCCCATTCCCTGATTGGGATGACTCAAGGGAAAGGAGGTTATTGTCATGGAATGGATGGAAAAGCGGTCTCCGCAGGTCTGGTGGTAGGAAATATCACAGCGGATGTCATGATAGTCGATAGGAAAATGCGGGGCGACCATTACCTGGGAAATCAGATCTTTGATGGATACCTGGGCAAAGGGACATCCGAACATGCTTATCAGGGTGTCTTTAAAATAAATGGGCTTGAAAAAGGGGAACCCCAGGAGGTGATCCCAGTGGGCGTGGGTAAAAAACATGTTGTAATCGCGCCGACCCTCCGCCAACAGGGCATTGCCCAGTCGCCTGATTCCTGAACCGGCATCGACAATAATAATATCATCTTCTTTCGTCCGGATCTCGAGACACGTCGTGTCGCCACCATATTTGCAGTATTCCGGACCTGACACGGGGATTGAACCCCTTGCACCCCAGCAGCGGATGATCATGGCTAACCCTTTTCATGGAAGATGTTTTATTACTATCGGCTTGAGCAGGTCTTGTCAAGATGTAATTCGTGTGTATATTAGCTGACAATGGCGGTATGTTCCAAAACTGACGGATATTTAGATCAGCTACGGCAAAAGGAGCGAAGATATGGCAACGATCAAAATTAAGGGCATGTCCTGCCGGCATTGTGTGATGGCGGTCACGAAGGAATTGATGAAGCTGGAAGGAGTGAAGAATGTGCAGGTCAGCCTCGAAAAGAGTGAGGCGATCTTTGAAGAAGAAAAACCGGTAGCGGCAGACCTGATCCGGGAAGCCGTCGAAAGAGCGGGGTTTGACGTTGGCTGACGAAGGCTTGCAGGAAACCACCATCTCCGTGGGGGGCATGACCTGCGCTGCCTGCGTGCGGCGGGTGGAGCGGGCGCTCCAATCCCTGGACGGCGTGGCGGAGGCCTCGGTCAACCTGGCTACAGCCCGGGCAACAATCAGGCATCGCCCCCAGTGGGCGGGCCTGGAAGGGGTCGGCGCCCTCATCACGGAAGCGGGATACGATTATCTTGGCATCCCTGAAGAATTCCGGGAAGATCCGATTGCCGCAGCCAGGGAAAAGGAAATAGGGGATCTGATAATCCGCTTTACCGTCGGCATGGCCCTCAGCGTGGTGATCTTTTTCGGCTCCATGCAGCACTGGTTTCCCTTCCTTATGGATATTCCCAGGCAGCCGCTGCTGATCGCCCTGTTCCTGCTGACGACACCCGTCGTCTTCTGGGTGGGCAGCCGTTTCTTCAGCGGGGCAATCAAGGCCGCCCGGCAGGGGACAACGGACATGAATACCCTGGTTGCCGTCGGGGCCTTTGCGGCCTACGCTTATTCCGCCCTGGCCACTTTCGTCCCCCAGATGTTCATCCGCTCGGGCATCGCGCCCCATGTCTATTATGACGGCGCCGCCCTGATCGTTACCCTCATTATCCTGGGGCGGCTTCTCGAAGCGAAGGCAAAAGGCAAGACGTCGGCGGCCATCCAGCGCCTCATGGGGCTCCGGCCCAAGACCGCCCGGGTCATCCGTAACGGCGCCGAACAGGATATTCCCATTGAGGGGATCATCAGGGGAGATGTCTTGCTGGTCCGCCCGGGAGAGAGAATTCCCACGGACGGATTGATCGTAAGCGGTTCGTCGAGCATCGATGAATCCATGCTCACCGGGGAGAGCATGCCCGTCTCCAAAGAGCAGGGCGCCCCCGTTTACGCTGCAACGATTAACAAAACCGGTTCTTTCATCTTTACTGCCACAAAAATAGGGTTGGAAACGGCCCTGGCCCAGATCATTCGCCTTGTGGAACAGGCCCAGGGATCGAAGGCCCCCATTCAGCGGCTGGCCGATCAGGTGGCGTCGGTCTTTGTTCCCGTGGTCTTCGCGATCGGAATCGTTACCTTTGTAGTCTGGTATTTTTTTGTTCCTGATGGGAACTTCAGCCGGGCACTCCTCAATTTTGTTTCCGTCCTCGTCATTGCATGTCCCTGCGCGCTGGGTCTTGCCACCCCCACCGCCGTCATGGTGGGCACCGGTCTCGGGGCCGAACGGGGGATTCTGATCAAAGGAGGGGAAAGTCTCGAAAAGGCCTACAAACTTACAATGGTCGTCTTTGATAAAACGGGGACACTGACCCGGGGAGAACCGCAGGTCACGGATATCATTGCTGCCCCGGGGGTTGCCGAAAACGATCTGATGAAAATCGCCGTCTCCATAGAATCCGTCTCTGAACACCCCCTCGGGGAAGCGATCGTCCGGGAGGGGCGGGCCAGAAAAATTGCCCCCGAAGCGATCGAGGCCTTCACGGCCAGTGCCGGACTGGGGGCCGGCGCCCTGGTCGCCGGACGTCCCTGCCTCCTGGGAAACCGCCGCTACCTGGAGGACGCCGGCGTTTCTTTCCTGACCTGGGAGGATGATGCAAAGCGCCTGACCGGGGATGGGAAAACAGGCGTCTTTGTAGCCCGAGATGGACAGCTCCTGGGAATGATCGGCCTGTCTGACATCCCCAAGACCTCGGCAAAGGAGGCAGTGGCTATCCTGAAAAGGGCAGGCCTCAAGGTCGCCATGATCACCGGCGACAACGCCCATACGGCCCGGGTTGTAGGTGAGGAGCTGGGGATCGATACCTTACTGGCTGAGGTTCTGCCCGGTGACAAGGCTAAGGAAATCAAGAGATTGCAGGAACAGGGAGAGGTTGTGGCCATGGTGGGCGACGGCATCAACGACGCCCCGGCCCTGGCGGCTGCCGATATCGGCATCGCCATCGGCGCCGGAACCGATGTGGCTATGGAGGCCAGTGACATGACCTTGATGAGCGATGATCTCCGGACCGTCCCGGCGGCCATCCGTCTGTCTCAGCAAACAATGAAGGTGATCCGTCAAAATCTCTTCTGGGCCTTTATCTATAACATTATCGGCATCCCCATCGCCGCCGGGGTCCTCTATCCCTTTGGAGGCATCCTCCTGAACCCGGAATTTGCCGCCGCGGCCATGGCCCTGAGTTCCGTCTCCGTCGTCACCAACTCTTTACGATTACGCCGGATCTGGAAGTCGAAACTGAATCAATCTTCCAGCCCTCTTCTTCCCTAACGAGGTTAAAAATCTCTGCACCTGTCTTCATCGGAAGGCCCTCACCCTGGTATTTGTCCAGAAAATAACTGATCTGGCGACAGACAAAGATTAACGCCTCCAGCGGCTGCTCCGGAATCCCGGCGGGGGGCAGATTCAGGAAAATATCCTGGATCATCAACGGGAAATCGGGGGCCGTCAAGGCCACCACCGCCGTTGCCCTGTCTCCCTTGACATCAATATTTTTCACGGTAAAAGAAATATTGCCTCCGATCACCTGGGCAATCAGGCCGTTCCCCAGAGAATTGGACAGCTTATAATCCTGCAGGCTCTGCTTTGCCTTGTTTGCCGAAGAAAGGTAGTGATATGCCGCTTCCGTGCGACCGCCAATTACGGCGTGCAGGTAATTGGCGGTCGCCTCCTGCACCGTCAAGGTTACACCCCTGTGTACGAAATACGCGAGAAAAAGGGAAAAGACGAACAATATCGAGATTAAGGCAAGCATAGGCTAAAGCTGTATCACCTTCCAAATCGTTACGCTATGTTCCGGTGGGCTATGACTCCCGTTCGAACTGGGACTTGTCGGCGCCGCAGACGGGGCAGGTCCAGTCGGCGGGCAGATCCTCGAAGGGCGTTCCGGCCGGGACGCCGTGTTCCGGGTCGCCGGCGGCGGGATCGTAGACGTATCCGCAGATTGAACATACATAGCTGGCTGCCGTCGCCGCCGCGGCCTTTGGTTCTTCCTGCTGGTAGGTCGGAGCTGTCTTGGGGGACTTGCCCTTCCGTACCGTATGATAGTAAGCGTACGTCATGGGAGTGTCATTGCCGAGGTTGTCGTAATCGATCACCTCTCCGACAAAGATGGTATGGGAGCCGCATTCCAGTTCCTGGACCAGTTTGACCTCCAGATAGGCCACGGCATTGTCCAGGACGATGGGCGCACCGGTCTTGCCAACCCGGTACTGAACATTCTTGAATTTATCGACATCCCTTCCCGATTTGAAGCCGAATTGCCCGATGAAGGTCATCGGGGCTTCCTCGGAGAGAATGGAGACGGAAAAAACCCGACTGGCCTGGATATATGCATGGGTCAGGTTTTCCTTGTTGATGCTGACAGCGATGGTGGATGGCTCTGAGGTGACCTGAAACATGCTGTTGGCGATCTGGCCGTTAAACTTGCCGTCCTTGACGGAGCTGACAAGATACAAGCCGTAACTGATCTTGCGGAAGGCTTCTTTATTCATAAGGTTTTCTCCTGACATGAAATATGGTTCAGAACTTAACTGCCTTTTATCCATATACGAAATGCGACCCTTCTGCCAGATTAAATTATCCGCCCGATGATTAACCCGCATGGCCCTGCGGGCACAACGAAGGATGAGAATGTCAGGAGTAGGGTGGATGAAGCGAAGCGCATCCACCAAAACCATGCAAATTATTGGTGGAACCGCTGCGCTTGTTCCACCCTACATTTCTTTGAACACATGCGAAAGTTGAGATTATCATGTAAATAATGAAATCACCCTACCCATGATGTTGGGAATATGATACGCTAATAAACAAAGAAAATTTTTAACGGAGGATAATTATGGACTGGGGAATGAAAAACCGCATGTCTCAACTAATTCAGGCGGATGGCCACTGCTTTTTTCTGCCTATCGATCACGGCTATTTCCAGGGACCGACGTCGTGTCTTGAGAAGCCTGGAGAAACCATTAAACCGCTCCTTCCCTACTGCGACGCCCTTTTTGTTACCCGTGGCGTCCTGCGGGCTGCTGTCGATCCCGCCGGGAGCAAGCCCATTATTCTACGAGTGTCGGGAGGAGCCAGCGTCCTGGGCAAGGACCTTGCCAATGAATCCCTCACCACTTCCATCGAAGAGATCCTCCGTCTCAACGCCGCGGCCGTGGGGATATCGATCTTCGTGGGCAGCGATTATGAACGGGAATCACTGATGAACCTGGCGGAAATCGTCAATCAGTGCGAAGATTTCGGCATTCCTGTCATGGCCGTCACCGCCGTCGGCAAGGAGCTGGAAAAACGGGACGCCCGGTATCTGGCCCTGTGCTCCCGCATCGCCGCCGAGTTGGGGGCGCGGGTGGTGAAAACGTACTGGTGCAAGAATTTCGACAAAGTGGTGGCCGGCTGCCCCGTTCCCGTCGTCATGGCGGGAGGACCAAAATGTGAAACAGAAAAAGAAGTGTTGGATTTTGTTTACGACGGGATGCAAAACGGCGCCATCGGCCTCAATCTGGGCCGGAACGTTTGGCAGAACCCTCACCCTGTGGCCATGATGATGGCTTTGCATGCCATCATCCATGAAGATCTCACGGCCCGGGAAGCCTGGGAGCTTTTCAACGACGCCAAGGCAGAAAAGAGCAGAAGGGCAAAAACCGCCAAAGTGAAAAAATGATGTCATTTGCCCTCTCCCTGAAGGGCGGTAACATCTATGTTTTCCCTCCTCTTCAGGGGGAGGGCAGGATGGGGGCGGGGTAAAATAATCATCTGTCGGAGTAGAAATGAGTTCATCTGGGGGATCATCCATGCGCGTTGCCATGTATTACCGGAACAATGACGTAAGGATCGAGGAGTTGCCCGTACCCCGGATCGGACCCGGAGAGATCCTGGTCAAGGTCATGGCCAGCGGGATCTGCGGCAGTGATATCATGGAATGGTACCGGATCAGGAAGGCGCCCCTGGTCCTGGGCCATGAAATCGCCGGGGTTGTCGCCGAGGTTGGAGAGGGGGTAACAAACTGTCGTGTCGGAGACCGTGTCTTTGTCTCCCACCATATCCCCTGCAATACCTGCCATTACTGCCTGCAAGGATACCATACCGCCTGTGAGACTCTCCATAACACCAACTACGATCCCGGCGGTTTCGCCGAATATCTTCGGGTTCCCCGGCTCAATGTCGACCGGGGGGTTTTCCTCCTGCCCGATGAGGTATCCTTCGCTGCCGGCGCCATGATCGAACCTCTGGCCTGCGTCATCCGGGGGCAGCGGCTGGCCCGCCTGCAACCGGGACAATCGGTCCTGGTGCTGGGCAGCGGCATCTCCGGCATTCTTCATATTATGCTGGCCAGGGCCTCCGGGGCGGGAAGGATCATGGCCACGGATATAAATGCCTACCGGCGGGACCAGGCTGCGACTTTTGGCGCCGACGCCGTTAGCGACGCCCGGAATGATATCCCGGCCTGGGTGCGGAGTATCAACGATCAGCGCCCTGCCGACCTGGTAATCGTTTGTACCGGCGCACCTGCCGCTTTCGATCAGGCGTTGCAATCGGTGGACCGGGGAGGAACAATCCTCTGTTTCGCCACGACGGAGCCGGGAGTTAACCTGTCCGTGCCGCTCAATGATTTCTGGCGTAATGAGATCAAGCTCATGCCCTCTTACGGCAACAGCCCCTACGACGCCAGGGCGGCGATCGAACTGATCCGCTTTAAACGCCTGCCGGTGGAGAAAATGATCTCCCACCGCCTGCCTCTCGCAGAGGCACAGCATGGCTTCCAGCTTGTCGCCGCAGGGAAGGAAGCAACTAAGGTGATCCTTCTCCCCCATGACTGACAGGTTCGTAAAATGTAATTTATTTCCTCCCCTTGAAGGGGAGGGAGTTTTTTGACTTTTTACAAGTTCATCATGCCTGATCGCGATAAACAGGAAACAGACAATGCTGCTCGGGCCAGCTGAGGCAGATAATGAATGATTTATTCACCTACTACTCAGGAAAACTTGTTCGGGCCGGTCTTGCCGAAGCGGGAAGGCCGTTGCTGGGAACCGCTGAGGAACTGGTTGCCGGGAATCGGCTGGCCCCTCCGAAAGCAAATGGCGGTGCGACAATGGAGATGCCCGGGACCGGATTGATGGCCTGGAACAGAAATGATCCCCTGACCGGTCTCTTGACAAAGGTGGCTGAACGCCTGGGTCGCCGGGCCATCCTGTACTGTCAACCGGCGGAACCTTATCACACGATGCTCCTCCACCTGACAGAAACCGCGGACGGAAGCGGCGTTATTCATCCCCAGGATTTTGAAACCAGGATATTTCTCAAGGATCTTCCCATCCTGAAGGACCTTAACGAGGCCGGACTCCTGGCCGCCCTGAAAGACCGCCGTTGCGTAGTCATCCCCGGCGGAGGTTTCATCGCTACGGCAAAAAAGGATATGGAAACGGCCTTTGTCATTTACAGCGCCGCCTGTTTTGCCGTTTTCGTCAAATTCTTCTCCGATCTGCTGCCGCCGCGGCAAGGCGGAGGTGCGGCCAATGATGCTATATCCCTCCTGCCAGAAATCCGCAACCATATCGATCGTTGCGACAATCTCGGTTCCTTCCCCGCCCCGGCGCCGCCCTTGGGCCGCGGTCCTTTTGAAGGAGCCCAGGCGATCCGGGAGGCGATGACGGAGGCAGGGGGGAGAACCGTGGCGGTGCGGCTGGTAAATGCCAATTTCGGGAATATTTCCTACCGCCGGGGGGACGAACTTTTCATCACCCGCCGGGGAAGCGCCCTGGACAACCTGAAGGACAGTATCATCACCGTTCCCCTGCCGGGGCCCGCGGAAACAGACGCCATTGCCTCGATAGAACTCCCCGCGCACCGGCGCATTGTCATGGAGACGCCATACCGTGCCGTTCTTCACGGCCATCCCAAATTCTCCGTGATCATGTCCATGGCGTGCGATGAAGACGATTGCCCCCAGCGGGGCGACTGCCACCGCTTCTGCCCCCGGATGCGCCGGATCGCAGATATCCCCGTCGTCTCCGGTGAGGCCGGGGCGGGTACCTACGGTCTGGGCAACACCGTGCCGCCTGCCGTCCGGGACCACGGCGCCGCCATTGTTTACGGGCATGGCGTTTTTGCGGCAGGAAAGGAAGATTTTCTTGAGGCCTACACACGCCTCGAACAAGTGGAAAAAACCTGTAAAGATCTTTTCTTTATGAGGATCGGGGTGTGATTATTTCTTATTTTCAATCATTGAATCATTGAATCATCAGGAGGTGCACCATGTTAAAAGATCTGGTTTTCCAAAACCGCAGCTACCGCCGATTTGATGAGACGGTAACGATTACCCGGGAGACACTAAAGGAACTTGTGGATCTGGCCAGGCATACGGCCTCGGCAGCCAACCGGCAGCCTCTCAAGTACGTGCTGTCCTGGGAACCGCAAAAGAACGGCCTCATCTTCCCCCATTTGGCCTGGGCCGGATATTTGAAGGAATGGCCCGGTCCGGCCGCCGGTGAACGCCCTACAGCCTATATCGTCATGCTCGTTGATACCGAGATCAGCCCCGCCGCCGCCTATGACCTGGGCATCGCCGGCCAGACGATTCTCCTCGGGGCGACGGAAAAGGGACTCGGGGGGTGCATGATTGCCTCGATCAAAAAAGAGGACCTTCGGGAAAGCCTCGGCATTGCCGAACAGTATGAAATCGTCCTGGTCATCGCCCTGGGAAAGCCCGTCGAGAAAGTAACCATCGAAGCGGTCAAGTCCGGGGGAGATATCCGCTACTGGCGTGATCCGCAGGGGGGCCATCACGTCCCCAAGCGCAGCCTGGAAGAGATCATCGTTTCGTGATTGCTCTGATATGGAACGGACCAAGCAAGAGATTATCGAGGTCCTGGATGAGCTGGCCCTTCTTTTGGAGATGAAGGGGGAAAACCCATTCAAATCAAGGGCATATGCAAATGCCGCCCGCAGTCTTGATGCCCTGGATGAAGATTTGGACATTATTGTCCGGGAAGGCAGGCTGGCTACCATCAAAGGCGTAGGCGAAGCCATCAGCAGGAAAATCGAGGAACTGGCCGCGACGGGAGAGCTCAGATACTATCGAGATCTTAAGGCGACGATTCCCGCCGGCCATTTTGAGCTGCTCAAGATTCCGGGCCTGGGTCCTAAGAAGATCCATTTCCTGTATGAGAAATTAGGAATTGAAACAGTCGGGGAGCTGGAATACGCCTGCCAGGAAAACCGCCTTCTCGACCTCAAGGGATTCGGCAGCAAAACGCAGCAGAAGATCCTTGCCGGCATAGACGCCTTAAAGCACTACCGGGAGCGACGCCTTTACACCGAAGTCATTGCCGAGGCGCTGGATCTCCATAACTTTCTCGTTGCTCAGCGGGGCGTCTTTGCCGCCGGCATTGCCGGATCGCTCCGCCGTGGCAACGAGGTCGTCAAGGATATCGACCTGTTGGCAGCCACGGATGATCATCCCTCCCTTGCCGACGCCTTCGCCTCCCTGCCTAAGGCGGCGTCCATCATTGCCAAGGGGGATACCAAGGTGAGCGTGAAGCTACAGTCGGGGATCAACGCCGATCTCCGCATCGTCTCGCCCGCGCAATACCCCTACGCCCTCCATCACTTTACCGGCAGCCGGGAACATAATACCGCCCTCCGGGGACGGGCAAGGAAATACGGCCTGAAGATGAATGAATACGGCTTATTCCGTGATGAAGAAAATATCTTGTGCCCCACCGAGGAGGATATTTTCGCCGCCCTGGACTTGCCGTATATCCCCCCGGAACTCAGGGAAAACATGGGGGAGATCGAGGCGGCCGCAGCGGGGCAGCTTCCCCGGCTGGTGGAGGCCGCCGATATGCGCGGCGTCCTCCATATCCACACCCAGGCCAGCGACGGCGCCGACTCCCTGGAGACGCTGGCCCGAGAAGCAAAGCGGCGGGGATACTCCTACATCGGCATCAGCGATCACAGCCAGTCCGCCTTTTATGCCGGGGGGCTTTTGCCCGACGCCGCCCGGCGTCAACATGAAGCCATAGACAAAATCAACGCCGGGGACGACTCCTTTCACATCTTCAAGGGCATCGAGGCCGACATTCTCCCCGATGGTCGCCTCGACTACGACGATGAAACGCTGGCGAAATTCGATTTTGTCATCGCCGCCGTCCATTCCCATTTCCAGATGGCCGAGGAAGAGATGACGGTCAGGATCATCAAGGCACTGGCCAATCCCTTCACCACGATCCTCGCCCACCCGACCGGACGGCTCCTGCTGGCCAGGGAGCCTTATGCCCTGGACATCCGCCGGGTGATTGACGCCGCCGCCGTGTCGGGAAAAGTCATCGAACTCAACGCCAACCCCCTCCGTCTCGACCTGGACTGGCGTCACTGCATCTACGCGAAGAAAAAGGGTATAAAGATCGCCATAAACCCAGACCTTCATAATCTGGCCGGATTTGACTATATGACTGGCGGTGTGAACATTGCCCGGAAGGGATGGATGGAAAGGAAGGATTGCCTCAACTGCCTGGAGCTAAATGAAATAAGGGAATATTTTTTGCGAAGGCGGAGGTTGTAAATAAAGTGATTGACAGGGGGTAAAAAAGGTGATAACCAGACTGACAATGAGGAAAAAATGAAGCAGACAACCCTTTCTATGAACAATAACTGGTGGTGGCAAAGCACAGGGAGGGGTCTGCGCGCCGCCGGTTGAATGACATGACATAAACCATTTGGGCCGTGGAGACCTTCTCAGGACTCCACGGCCTTTTTATTTACTATATAACCGTACCGAAAAAGGCCGTGAGCGATCACGGCCTTTTTTTATTGTCAGGAGGAATATGTACTACCCCGATTTGGAAACATTCAAGAAACTGTCCCGCGAGGGAAACCTGATCCCCGTTTACCGGGAGATCCTGGCCGACGTGGAGACGCCCGTTACGGCTCTGAGCAAGCTTGCCGGGCGGTCCCATGTCTTTCTCCTGGAGAGCGTGGAAGGGGGCGAGAAATGGGGGCGCTACTCATTCATCGGCGCCGATCCACGGGTTATCTTCCGTGTCCTTGGTGCAGAGGTTGAAATCATTGACAATGGTCAGGTCAAACGTTTTCCCCATGGCGGAGACCCCCTCAGGCATCTGCAGGAACTCCTGAAAAAATACCGTCCCGTCCCGTCGCCGGGATTGCCGCGCTTCTATGGCGGCGCCGTGGGTTACCTCGGCTACGGGATGGTGCGCTATTTCGAAAAACTGCCCACCCGCACCACCGACGATCTCGGGACCGACGAGGCCGTCTTTCTCCTGACGGATACTATCCTGGTCTTCGATAATGTCCGCCATACCATCAAGATTGTGGCCTGCGCCTTCATCGATGAGGCCGGCGACGTCTCCTCCTCGCCGGAGAAAATCTACGGGGAAGCGACAAGGAAGATTGACGCCCTCATGGCGGTGCTGCAAAACACCGTCTCCCTGCCCACCCTGACCACGTCCGATCAGGACGGGACCGGTGTGACCGCAAACATGGCCGCGGAAGATTTCAAGGCCATGGTGCGGAAGACCAAGGAATACATCATCAACGGTGATATCATCCAGGCGGTCCTTTCCCAGCGCTTTCAAATAGATAACAATATCGACCCGATCCATCTCTACCGGGCCCTCCGGTTTGTGAATCCCTCACCCTATCTTTTTTTCCTGAAGGCCGGGGATCTAACCCTCATCGGCTCCTCCCCGGAAGTACTGGTCCGCCTGGAGGAGGGCGTCGCCGAGTTGCGGCCCATCGCCGGCACGCGGCGGCGGGGCAGGACGGAACAGGAGGACCGGGCAATGGCCGATGAGCTGCTCCAGGACCCCAAGGAGAAGGCGGAACACGTGATGCTGGTGGATCTGGGAAGAAACGATCTGGGGCGAATCGCCCGGACGGGGAGCGTCCAGGTAAACCAGCTCATGGCGGTGGAACGGTATTCTCACGTCATGCACCTCGTCTCTCACATCGAGGCCCAATTGGCAGACGGAAAGGACGCCTTCGACGTCATCCGGGCGGCATTTCCCGCAGGGACCCTCACCGGGGCCCCCAAGGTGCGGGCGATGGAGATTATCGAAGAATTGGAACCTCACCAGCGGGGCCCCTATGGAGGGGCGGTCGGCTATTTCAGTTTTACCGGCAATATGGATTTCGGGATCACGATTCGGACCATGTTGCTCAAAGACAACCGGATCTTCATCCAGGCCGGAGCGGGTATTGTTGCCGACTCCGACCCGGATGCGGAATATCAGGAAACCAGAAGCAAGGCTGCCGGGATGCTCCGGGCGATCCGCCTGGCTGCCTCAGGCTTTGAAATAATGGATTTTTAAGGAGAAATTACAATGATACTCATGATCGACAATTACGATTCCTTTACTTACAACCTCGTCCAGTACCTCCAGCAGATGGGCCGGGAGGTGGCCGTTTACCGCAACGATGAGATCACCGTGGCGGATATTGAAAACATGGATGTGGAGGCAATCTTTCTCTCTCCCGGTCCCTGTTCTCCCCGCGAAGCGGGTGTCACGGTGGACATCGTCCAGCGTTTTCACCAGACGATCCCCATCATGGGGGTCTGCCTGGGGCATCAGGCCATCGGCTACGCCTTTGGAGGCGACGTGGTCCGGGCGGATAAGGTCATGCACGGCAAGACCTCGCCCATTCGCAGCGATGGGCAGACCATCTTTCAGGGACTTCCCGAACCATTTACGGTGGGGCGTTACCATTCCCTGATCGTGAAGCGGGACACCCTGCCCGCCTGCCTGGAGGTCACCGCCGAGACCGCTGAAGGCGAAATCATGGGCCTCCGTCATCGGGAGTATCCCGTGGAGGGGATACAGTTCCATCCCGAATCGATCCTGACACCCCAGGGCAAACGGATCATCCGGAACTTCTTAAATATAGTGGACAATAACGAGAGGCGCTATGCCCAGGTTGCTTGAAAAAATAAGGAGGAGATGATGATAAAGGAAGCGATAGCCAAAGTAGTGAATGGTATCGACCTGCGGGAAGGGGAGATGGTGGCGGTGATGACGGAGATCATGGAAGGTCAGGCCACACCGGCCCAGATCGGGGCTTTCATGACGGCCCTGCGCCTGAAAGGGGAAACCAGCGATGAGGTCACCGGGGCCGCCCGGGTGATGAGGCAGAAGGCGAGCCGGATCGACGCCCGGTCGTCAACCATTGTCGACACCTGCGGCACTGGCGGTGATGGACTAAATACCTTCAATATTTCCACGACGGCAGCCTTTGTTGTGGCGGCGGCCGGTCTGACGGTGGCCAAGCACGGGAACCGGGCCGTTTCCAGCGCCTGCGGCAGCGCCGATGTCCTGGAGGCGCTGGGAGTCAATATCGACGCGAAGCCGGAAATCGTGGAAGAGTGCATTCAACAGCTTGGAATCGGTTTCCTCTTTGCCCCGAAGCTTCACGGAGCCATGAAATACGCTATCGGACCACGCCGGGAAATCGGCATCCGCACCATCTTCAACATGCTCGGACCGCTTACCAATCCCGCCGGGGCCACCTGCCAGCTTATCGGCGTTTATGATGCGAAGCTGACGGAGATGTTCGCCGCCGTTCTGAAGAACCTGGGGACCAGGCGGGCCTTCATCGTCCATGGGGCGGACGGTCTCGACGAAGCCTCTGTCACCGGGGAGACGCGGGTCTCGGAGCTCAAAGACGGGACCATTCGCACTTATAACCTCGATCCCGTTGATTATTTTAAAGAAACCTATCCCGCCGCCGACCTGACCGGCGGAGACGCCGCTGTCAATGCCCAGATCACCAAAGAGATCTTGACAGGAGAAGACGACGGTCCCCGCCGGAAGATCGTGGCGCTGAATGCGGCCCTGGCCATTGTAGCGGGGGGAAAGGCGGATACCATCAGAGCGGGAATTGTCCTGGCAGATGCGTGTATCGATAACGGCGCAGCTCTGAAAAAACTCCAGGGGTTAATTAGTCTTTCTAATAGCTGAAAGGGACTGACGGCTTCGGAAAAAGTCCGGATGCAGCGTTGCGCTGCATCCCTCGTCCCTGCGGCGTACGCCAAGTACGCCTCAGTCCTCAGGCTTTGCGCGGCTTGCCTGCGGATCTTTTTACGAAGCCGTTGATTTTAAACAGATTTATGTCTCTTTGCGGGTCAATCAGGCAGGATATGATAGTAAATACTTTTTTAGCGAGGATCGTGGCGGCGAAGAAGGAAGAGATCGCCGCAACTAAAAGGCTGGCGCCGCTACGGGAGCTGCAGGCGATCATTCGCGAACTGCCGCCGTCCCGGGATTTTCGGAAAGCCCTGGCAGGTAAGGGGTTCGCCATTATCGCGGAAATAAAAAAGGCATCCCCTTCCCGGGGGATCATCCGGGAAGATTTCGATCCCCTGAAAATTGCCGCGATTTATGAGGACAACGGCGCTGCGGCGATATCTGTCCTTACGGAAAGGAAATTTTTCCAGGGCGACGGCCGGTATCTTTCGGCAATCAGCAAGATCACGGGAATTCCCCTCCTGCGGAAGGATTTTATCATCGATCCTTACCAGATTTACGAAACAAGGCTCCTGGGCGGCGACGCCCTCCTTCTCATTGCCCGCCTCCTGAGCCGGGAAGTGCTGGCGGAATACATCGCCCTGACGGTAGAACTCGGCATGACGCCCCTGGTGGAAGTCCATAACGAAGGGGAACTGGAAAAGACCCTGGCGGCGGGGGCACGGGTCATCGGGATCAACAACCGGAATCTGGACACCTTTGTGACCGATCTTGGGACATCCCGGAAGCTGGCCCCCCTGATTCCGGCCGGAATCGTCAAAGTCAGCGAAAGCGGAATCGGCAGCAGGCAGGATGTGGAAACCCTGCAACGGGCTGGCATTCATGCCTTCCTGATCGGCGAGACCCTCATGCGAGCTGCCGATATGGGCGGTAAACTATGGGAATTGTCAGGCAACAGGGAATAGGCAAGAGGCAAGAGGCAATTGGCAAGAGGCAATAAGGAATGGGAGAACCTTGGTTGCATTTATGATTTGGCGTACCCGCAAGAAGTTCCAAAACACTCTCCCCTTCAAGGAGAGGGCCGGGGTGGGGATGGGTTTTATACTGTCGCTAACTTCTTACCCCATTCCCCTCCTAACCTCCCCCTTGAAGGGGGAGGACAATTAATTAGTTTCTGCGAGTTTGTAGTGATTTAGAAGCGGAATAAATTGGCAGTATGATAGAAATTAAAATATGCGGGATAACAAGGATCGAAGATGCCCTACATGCTGCGGCCTGCGGGGCCGACGCCCTGGGTTTTATCTTCTACAAGAAGAGTCCCCGTTACATCGTCCCGGCGATGGCAGCAAGAATTATCAGCCGGCTTCCCGGGCATATCTGCAAGGTAGGGGTTTTTGTCAATGAACCGGCGGAAAGGGTAAAGCAAATAGTAGCCGCCTGCGGCCTCGATCTGATTCAGCTTCACGGTGACGAAACCGTTGACTACTGTAAGAGGTTCTGCCCCGAAGTCCTGATCAAGGCCCTGCCCCTGGAAAACGAAGACGATCTCCAGAGGGCCTATCTCTACCCGGTGCGGGCGCTGCTCGTGGACACCCGGACAGCGGGCCGTTATGGAGGCACAGGGAAACGGGCTTCCTGGTCCCTGGCAGCGAGACTGGGGAAGTATAAACCACTCATCCTGGCCGGGGGCCTCAACAGTGATAATATCGCGGCGGCCCTGCGCATGGTCCGGCCCCGGGCCGTGGACATCAATTCCGGTGTGGAGTCGGCGCCGGGGAAGAAAGATGATGAAAAAGTGAAGGAAATTATCGGGATCATCAGAGGAGAGGAAAAGAGGGAGGGCCATGATCCAATTTTCGCGGTGCGCCCTCAGCGAAACCATCCCGGCACTCAAAATGACGAATTCGCAACAACGAACTCGCAACAAGGTAATTATTCCCCTCCCCTTCAAGGGGAGGGTTAGGGTGGGGATGGGGTTAAATTTAGATGGTTTTGTTTTTTGCTAATAATCACGAGGGGATGTATGGTTCACAAAAATGCCAGTATAGAGGATGAAGATCATGAAGATGCACATGCCGGACAAAAAAGGTCATTTCGGGGTTTTCGGGGGACGTTATGTGGCCGAAACCCTCATGCCCGCCCTGCTCGAACTTGAGGAAGCCTATCGCCGGGCGGTGCGGGACCGTTCGTTTCAGAAGGAGTTCCGCTCCTACCTAAAGGACTATGCGGGCCGGGAGACGCCCCTGTACTTCGCCGCCAATCTCACGGAGAAATTCGGCGGGGCCGGGATTTATCTGAAACGGGAGGACCTCAACCACACGGGGGCCCATAAGATCAACAACACCCTCGGCCAGGCCCTTCTGGCCCGGCGGATGGGAAAGAAACGGGTCATCGCCGAGACCGGGGCCGGTCAGCACGGCGTGGCCACGGCCACCGTCGCCGCCCTCTTCGGTATGGAATGTGAGGTCTTTATGGGGGCCGAGGACATCCGGCGCCAGGAGCCGAACGTCTTCCGCATGAAGATGCTCGGGGCGGATGTCACCCCCGTGACCGCGGGGACGGCGACCCTCAAAGACGCCATGAACGAGGCCATGCGCCAATGGGTTTCCCGGGTTCGGGACACCTTCTATGTCATCGGCACTACCGCCGGTCCCCACCCCTACCCCCGGATGGTCCGGGATTTCCAGAGCGTCATCGGCCGGGAGGCGCGCCGGCAGCTCCTGAAAAAGGAAGGACGACTTCCCGATTTCCTGGTGGCCTGCGTTGGTGGGGGGAGCAACGCCATGGGGCTCTTTTATCCCTTCCGGAGCGATGAGGAAACGGCGATGGTCGGGGTGGAAGCGGGGGGCAAAGGGATAGCGACGGGCCTCCATGCCGCCAGTATTTCCGCCGGACAGGTCGGGGTCCTCCACGGCAACAAGACCTATCTTCTCCAGGATAAACACGGACAGGTAACGGACGCCCACTCCATCTCCGCCGGTCTCGATTACCCCGGCGTCGGTCCGGAACACAGCTTCTTTCATGCCGAGGGGCGGGCTCAGTATGTTTCCGTAACGGATGACGAGGCCCTGGCGGCCTTCATGCTCCTGACCGCCTGCGAGGGGATCATGCCGGCCATGGAGAGCGCCCACGCCATTGCCTATGTCGCGAAACTCGCCCCTACCCTGAGCCGGGACAAGATCATCGTGATCTGCCTGTCGGGACGGGGGGACAAAGACATGGGCATCGTTGCCGAGAAAATGGAGGTGAAACTGCCATGAATCGTATCGAAAAGAAATTCGCCGATCTGAAGGCAAAAGGGGAAAAGGCGCTGATCCTGTACCTGACAGCGGGCGACCCCAATCTCGAGCGGACTGAAGAGCTTATCCTTGCCTTGGACAGAGCTGGAGTGGATATCTTGGAAATAGGCGTCCCTTTTTCCGACCCAACGGCGGACGGCCCCGTCATCCAGGAAGCGGCCCAGCGCTCCCTCCGGGGTGGGACTACCCTCACCGCCATTCTGAAAATGATCGTCCGGGTCCGCAAGGTTGCGGCGATCCCCATCGTCCTTTTTACCTACTATAACCCCATCTTAGCCTACGGCAATGAACGATTCGCCGGTCAGGCGAAAAAGGCGGGGGTAGACGGCGTCCTGGTGGTGGATCTCCCTCCCGAAGAGGCGGACGAGCTGAGAACCTTTACCGATCCCCAGGGAATTGATTTTATCACCCTTACCGCGCCGACAACGGATGATCGCCGACTCGCCAAGGTCGTCAGGACTTCCTCGGGGTTTATTTACTATATCTCCGTTACGGGCGTGACGGGAACGAAAGAACCGGAACCGGAGGCGGCGGCCCATGACCTCCAGCGCATCCGCAAGGTAACGGACCTCCCGGTGGCCGTCGGTTTCGGCATCTCAACGGCGGCCCAGGTAAGGAAATTCGCCGCCCTGGCCGACGGGGTCGTCATCGGCAGTGCCTTCGTCAAATGGATCGCCCAGCACAGCCAGGAAAAGGATTTTCTTAAGCAGGCCGCGGCCTACGCCCGGGAACTCAAGGAGGCTACCATCTTATAAGCATGCATGCCGTAACGAACGCGATTTTACCCCTCATTCCAGTTACTTCGGCGATCTTCTCCGAGGTGTTATGAATCAGGGGGGCTTTCCTCATCAGCATTGATTATTACGGGGTTATCTTTTAAGAATCTTGATATTATAAAATCTTACTTTCTCACCCGAATTCTCCTGCACCCAGAGCAATGGTGCACCAACGGCATGACCAGTATCTGAATATTCAACCAGGAATCGGTTATTAACGAAAATTTTTATGTTTTTGCCAATGGCTTCTATGCGAATATTATTGAGAGCTTCATCAAAAACATCCGAAGATTGCCACTCGCCTTTTTGCCAATGCCGATTCATGGGATACCAGTTACCCATTAAACCACTATAGACATTGTAGGCCTTATTGAAAGAGAAATTAAAAGTATAGCCTTGGTTGATCGATGTATTGTTGCGAAATGTTTTTTGCCCTCCTAACACAACCGAACATCTTGTGCCGATACCGATGCCGGACTTAGGACCACTTAAATGTTCTGCTGTTACTTCAAAGACATAATCACGAAATTCCTCCTTTAAGATGAGATGCCCGCCGCTGCCTACAATAGAACCGTCATTTGTTGCATACCATTCACCGTTGAGAATTTCCCAATCGTTTAGGTTACTGTAAGAATTTTTTGCCCCCTTATCTTTGGTGACATCCAGTGCCTTTCCATTCATCGGTCCCGTTGTTTTTAACTGCCGATGCTCAATTCCAAAAAGATTTTCAACCAGTTCATTACTCATACTGGTAAGGAGGTTCAGATCCGTACCGGTGACATTTTTCCCCAGTTTGGCTTCTCCTGTTTTAACATCAATCATACGGGAGTTGATTGTATAAGCATTGCCAAGCTTTACGACAGAACCAACAATTATGAGATCAGCGCCCAATACCTTTCCAATTTCAACGGCGCTTTTATCATCGATTATTCCCGATTTTTGAAATTTTTGTTCTGAAATAGCCTTGTTGATTTGTGCGCGTTCTACCACTCTGTAGCTTTTATTACTTACAAGGGCTGTCCTCATGATTTCTGCTACAGCTTTACCGATATAATCCTCTGTTCCCATACTTTCAAAATCCAGGACAGCAACTGAAGATTTGCTGTCGTTGGCAAATCCTGTAACTGCAATAAAAACAACTATAATTACAGCAATGTTGATCAGTAAATACTTTATCTTCATTATGGACCTCACTTCATCTCTATGCAACAATGATCTCTTCCCTTTTACCGACCACGGCATCTTTCATCTCCGTTGCTGATGACGATTCTTATAGGCATGGCTTGCATAGAAATGCCTCCCTCTTTAGCAATCTATATTTCTTATAATTTTTTCCATTTACGTTCTTTATAAATTTCTCTAACAAGGTTTATATGTGACCACTCCTGGTTGTTAAACCTTTTCATACAATGCCCGCTGTTCACGGATCATCTTTCTGAGGTGATTTTTGGCTTCTGACGGTGTAACCGCTACACACGTTCCATCCGGGCGCTGAACCACCACGCCACTCTGAGTCAGCATTTTATACCGCCGCTTGCGTACCTTTTTATCCGGATGACACACCAGCATGCAATTTCCACAGGTGAAATTGATACGGTTTCCAGGCATCAGAAAATGAAAAAAGCCCCCTTCCTGACGAGGTCTGTTTTTATAAGCATCTGCTGCATTAATGATGGCGGGCAGGAACTCCTCATCTTTTTCGGGAATTGGAAACCTGGCAGGCGACCAGGTTGACCATCTGCCGGATTTGTGCAAACCGGTGAAACCGCCACATACATAGTCACATCGACTATGGCTGCGATGCAAGGAATAAGAGAAATCAACATTGCCCATCCGGATGACTGTCTTGTTGTCAGAGTCCATATACCCTGATGCACAGGAAGCAATGCACAGACGGCATGAATCGCAGTAATTGTTTTCTGGCGGTAACGGTTCGGTAGGAATCAAAGCTGCCGTTGTGACCAGCGACCCCAGGATCACCGCCGCACCATTCTCACGGGTAATGACATTTCCTGAAAGACCGAAATGGCCGATACCAGACCGGACCGCCAAGTATCTATGAGAAACAGGTGGCTTCTCGTCGAAAGGACCATTAGGCGTATCGGTCCGATAGGTCAAATTGGCTGTCTGTCCAACGGAAGGATACCCTTTTTGAGTCAGGTAACTCGATATTTCAAAGGAAATACCGGTTGCAAGTGAGTTGGTGCGAATATTGTCCAATTCATGAGAACGGTGATCCTTTTTCTGAAGATACGGTTCTATATGGGATTGATTCAGCGGCACTAGAAAACTGACCGCCGATTTTGCCCCGGGCAGCACATAAGACAGATCTACCGAGGATGGTCCCCCAAGCAGGGTTTCTGTAGTCGAAATTCCTACGGCGGTTGCCCCGAGACATTTTGCCAGTTCCTCGATCCTGCTTGTAAGTTTCTCCATGTAATGCTCCTTTTTTCGGCAGTATATTCATTAACGATCGGATTATATAACAAGTGGCCTGTTAATTACCAGTCCTGCCTTTCCCTAAAGCAGCACTTTCATGTCTCCATTTGCCTTATAACTGGCGAAAACAAGTCCCTTTTTCGACCAGAAAGATTCTTTTAGACTTGGATGGCGGCCTCACCTTGAGATAGTCTGCCAAAGCAAGGAAAGCGTCGTTGCTCATATAGACGACCCGGTCTTTGGAACTAAACTGTTAGTTATGCAGGTACAATACACTGATTATTCTTACAGGCAAGAAGAAAGTTTGGCACCCCGAGTTTTTCCTTGCATAAGCCGGGATAGCAGGTTATTTCTCTCTACCGCCCTTAATGTACTTATGAATGAGGAGGTGAGAATTATGGACGTGAAGGTCAACAAAGGGATGTTGTCGCTGGTCCAGGGGGATATTACCCGGGAAGAGACGGAGGTCATTGTCAATGCCGCCAATTCCCGCCTGGCCGGGGGCGCCGGGGTGGATGGGGCCATCCATCAGGCCGGGGGACCGTCCATTATGGATGAATGCCGTAAGATCGGCGGCTGTCCTACCGGTCATGCGGTCATCACCTCCGGAGGGGCCCTGAAGGCGAAGTATGTTATCCATACCGTCGGTCCGATATACCGGGGAGGCGCGAGAGGGGAGGCCAAGCTGTTGCAGAGTGCCTACCTGGAGAGTCTGAAGCTCGCTTCCGCCAGAAAGCTGAAGAGCATTGCCTTCCCCGCCATCAGCGCGGGGGTCTACAGCTACCCCTTGGCCGAGGCCGCTCATATCGCCCTGAAGACAGCGGTGGATTATCTCCAGGCAAACGAAGATATGGAACTGGTGCGCTTTGTTCTGTTCGACCGGGGGACCTATCAAGTCTTCGTCGAAGAACTCCGGAAGATCCTCTAAAACGTTACCGTTCTGTTTTTTTCGTTACGTCCCGTTTGATGGTATTGACGGTATCTTCCAGGACGGGAAAGACGTTTTCCCGGAGGTTCCCGGCGACGACGACATACATGACATCATCCCCGACCTGGAGCTTCCCCTCCCGGAGCTCGGCGAGAACTTCGATAATTCCGGGGCGACTTTTCATCTCGTCCAGAATCTCGGCCAAACGAGTGCGGTCGGCCTTTACCGTCAGTTCCACAACCGGCTTTCCATCCCGGGAAGTCCCCCGGACCACGCCGTTATGGCAGAGAATCATTCCCACCTCGCGATAACGGGGGTGTTGTTTGACTTGTGCTACTAAATCGGCTAAAGACATATCGGCTCCTTAAGGGATATTGTGGGCACTCAAGCTTTGGAGCCCATGCTACCGTGAACGAACAAAATACGCAACCCCATCCTGAGAACGGGAGGAGATCTTTGCATAACCTTGGAAAAATGGTTCGCAAGCGGTGAATCAAATGTTTTTCGCCGTTCCGAGATTGAATTTAAAATCATGTAATTAATCACAATTATATGCCAACTAACCAGAAGCGAAAAAGATTTTTGAGCCGCGGCGAAGCCATTTTTCCAAGGTCTCTGGAGATAAGGTAAAAAGGTATGCCCCCGCGCCGCCGCCCCCAATTCAAACCCCTACCCATTGCTGATGTTCTGCAGAAGATCATGAAAAAACAGGGGATTCCTGTTGCCGGGGCAAATACTTCCCTGCGCCGGGTCTGGAGTGAAGCAGTGGGTCCCCAGATTGCCGCCCAGACCCTGCCGGAGCAAATCAGGAGAGGCGTCCTTTCCGTCAAGGTGGCCTCTTCGGTCTGGATGCACCAGCTTCAGTTCCTGAAGAAAGACATCATCCAGAAGTTCAACAGCCTCTATGGAGAAGGAACGGTCCAGAGCCTGCATTTTTCCATCGGCGAGGTCCCGGCAAGTCACCTCGGGAACGATCCGATTGTTCCATTATCAACATGGATGTCTTTTCTCAAGGCCCGGGATGAACGCCTCATGGCGGAAAGCCTTGCTGCCATAAATGATCCCGAGCTGAAGGATATCCTCCAGCGGGTAATGATCAGAGAGATCAGCCGGCGCCGGTTTCTGCAGCGGCGCAAAGGTCGCTGAATATCTCCTGCATCGCCGGGGTATAGACGCCGTTCTCCTCATAGATGAAGAGGGGCGGCAAGACCGCCAATTCCTCTCCCCCTGCGACGATGCCTTCCATCAAAACAAATTCCCCTTCCATCTCTGCGCGGGAATGGACCATCCGCAAGCGCTTCGGTTCTAACTGGAAGCGTCGCATCTGGAAAATCAACTCCGCCAGACGGCGGGCCGGATAGATCAGAAAAATACGCCCGGAAGCCCGCACGGCATAGGCGGCGGCCTTGATGAAATCCCCGACAGCGCCATGAATCTCGTGCCTGGCCTGGGCCTTCTCGGGGAGGGGATTGATTTTTCCGGATTGCAGCTTGCGGTAGGGAGGGTTAAAGGTGACGGCGTCAAAGGAGCGAGGGGCGGCGAGTTGTTCGATGGAGCGGATATCGCCCTCGATAATTTCGATCTGATCGGACAGACCGTTTAGGGCCAATGTCCGTCCGGCCATGTCGGCAAGCTCGGGCTGGATTTCCATCCCCGCCACCTGGGAGCATCCCCAGCGATGGTACAGGAGCAGGGGAATCACGGCGCTTCCCGTTCCCAGATCCAGGATGGCATCCCCTTTCTTCATGCGGACGAAATGGGCGAGCAGCAAGGCGTCCAGGGAAAAGCGATACCCCGTTTTTTTCTGGATAACCCGAAAGCGACCATCAAGGATGTCATCCGCCGTTTCCCCATCCCGGATCAGGTTATTGTCATTGTAGACAGATGCCCTGTTCACCTGAAAATACACCTTTCTTCCTCCCCTTCAAGGGGAGGGTTGGGGTGGGGATGGGTTGATGTCATGATTTTTATCCCCCTTTGTGACTGAACACCGGTCATGCGGGTTTCATCTACAATCTGGGAAGATAGGGGCGCTGTCCCATTATTAAATCAGATGGACGAAAAGGCCGCTCCGAAGCTTGGGTTCGAACCATGTTGACTTGGGGGGCATGACCAGACCGGCGTCCGCCACGTCCATAAGCTCGGAGAGCGTCGTGGGACAGAGGGAAAAGGCGACGGCAAAGCGGCCGGAATCAACCAAACGCTCCAGCTCCTCCATCCCCCGGATGCCGCCGATGAAGTCGATGCGCTTGTCCGTACGGGGATCGGCAATACCGAGGACGGGGCCAAGAAGGTATTCCTGAAGGATCGAGACATCGAGGGAGAGTACCGGGTCCCCGGCGGCGAGACGCTCTTTTTTAAAGATCAAACGCCGCCACTTCCCGTCAAGATACATCCCAAATTCATGCAGGTTCACAGGCGAGCGTTCGGGAAAGCCGTCGGCAATCTCGAAGTCCCGGGAAATCCTCGCGAGGAACTCCTCCCCCGACAGGCCATGCAGGTCTTTGACAACCCGGTTGTAGTCCATAATCCGGAGCTGATCGTGGGGAAACAGGACGGCCAGGAATGTTTCATAATCCCTGGCTTCCGAAGGATTGGGGTCTTTCTCCCGCCGCATGCGGGCGACAGAGGCCGCCGCCGCGGCCCGGTGGTGGCCGTCGGCGATGTACATCGTCTGGACCTCGGCAAAAGCCGCTCTTAATTGCCCAATGGCATTCCCATCAGACACAACCCAAACATCATGAGCAACGCCATCGGCGGCGACAAAGGCGTATTCCGGCGGGGACTTGACAATCCCGGCGACAATCCCGTCAACGACCTCTCTTTTCCGGTAGGTGATAAAGACCGGTCCCGTGTGGGCATTAACGGCATCGACATGCCTTATCCGCTCCAACTCTTTGTCCGCCCGGGTATTTTCATGTTTTTTGATCAGTCCCGCCTCATATTCCCTGACACCGGCCACCGCAACGATGCCGTACTGGCGGCGCCCCTCCATTTGCTGGGAATAAATATAGAAACAGGGAACGGGATCCTGGAAAAGGATCTTGTCTTCCCGGAGTTTTTCAAGATTTCCTTTTGCTTTCTGAAAAACGGTATGTTCATCGACATGGGGATACCCCGGCAGGTCGATCTCCGATTTTTCCACGTGAAGAAAACTCAAGGGGTTATTGACGACGAGAGCCCTGGCCTCCTCCGCATTAACGACATCATAAGGAGGCGCCGCGACTGCCTGCGCATATTGCCGGTAAGGCCGGAGGGCCTGGAAGGGGGTGATGTGTGCCATGAACAAAACCTTTCCGTTGTTAAGATCGCGGATTTCTATCACAGTCCCGCCCTGAAAGCAACGAGGAGGGAGATTTTTCATTATAAATAATCCTCTCCACCGGTATGCCCCAGTCAGGATCTGAAACGCTTGACTATCCACAGAACATCTTGACATTTAACAAGATTTACTGCTACTAAGAAATCAGTGGCGTCAAAAAACATATCGACGGTTTACAATGCCGCGAAGTTTCTTTGATTGATAACGGGATGTGGAATCCAGTATGCGTGAGGCACGGAAAATCTGGAAGATTTATATCGGTGGCTGTTGTTTTGCTTTATACGGGATTGCCACTATTGCCTTTTTTATCGTGCCGTTTCTAGGATTTCCCGGGACAAAAAAAATCGTGCTGATGACGATTATCAGTGTCTTAGGAGAAGTATTTTTCTTGCTTAGCCTCTTCTTGCTCGGCAAAACCATTATCAAGAAGGTGAAGGAAACGTTTTGGCAGTGGTTTAAGAAACCGGCCGCCGCCGCGCCCTTCTATATCGGTAAAAGTAGGCATCGCCTCGGCGTATGGCTTTTCTTCATGAGTTTCGTTCCTTATCCGTTGATTGAAATCAGCCTGCTCTTCAGCTACCCGGCCGCGGGCGAACATACCGCATACTTGCTTATGCTCGTTGCCGGAGATATTCTGTTTGTTATAAGTCTGTTTGTCCTTGGCGAGCCGTTCTGGGAAAAGATGAAACGGCTTTTCGAATGGAACGGACGGATATCGGAGGATGTCCCGTCATAAGACAAGAAATTTCCGAAGAAGATCGCTGAAAGGAGGCATGCCATGCTTGACGCTTTTTTTATGAAAGATGTTGAAAAGTTTATAGATAACGCTCATTACACCGTCTGGAAGTTTCCAGCCCGCAAAGACGCTTATGAAAAGCAGGCCCGCCCGTTGATTTACCTTTATTCGATCATGACCAGGGCTTATGGGACATGGTTCAATGAAGACAGCTTCATCACCTATTTCAATGATGAAGGGTTTGACGTCTATCTGGTGGACTGGGGGAAGTCAGAGTTATTCACCCTGTCGGGATGGACCTTGGACGGCATGTCCGAAATCTTTGAAAAACAGGTGATTGATCCCCTCCTTAAACTCTATAAAATTAAAACACTTAATGTATTCGCCATCTGCATCGGCGGCCTGATTCTCACCTACCTCATTAACAACAGAAAATACGCCGTTACGGATAAACTTCACCGGGTAGCCTATTATGGGGTGCCGAACTGGGGCGAAAGAGACCTGGGAATGGCTAAAACCTTCCGGCTGTTTTATGAACTGATGGATCCTTGTAGGGATATGTTCAAAAACTCCGGGCTGTCTTTGTTTTTCCTCAATATGCTGATTTTGTATTCGGCAAGCCCCAGCATGATAGACTGGTCATGGCGGGAATATTTCAAAGAGAATAAAAACGGCTCGCTGGCCAACATTATCAACTGGACTCTTGATGATCGGTGGGTGCCTTTTTCCGTGATTATGGATATTCTTGAAATAAGCGCTATTCTCGATTGGGAAGAAAAGCATGATTATCATTTCGACGGATGCACGGAAAACATGCATTTCTTGAGCATCGTGGGCATGGATGATCAACTGGTCAGTCCCTCATCCTCAATTATCGAATGGAATTCACCCATTCCCGGTGAATTCAAATCCTTTCAGCAGCTGATTATCGACACGGATCACTTTATGTTTTCCCGTCCCGGCTTCAAACAGGAAAAAATATCCATAGCATGGTGGTTTGCCGGATACAATTTTTCTTCCCTGATTCATAAGTTGAAAACGGACAGGTCTGAGCGGTTTGTGGAAAGATCACAAAGAATAATCAAGGAATGCCTCACGAGCGCATATAAAAGAGCAGGCCGGGTTGAAAGAATCAGTCTTGGCGATTCGTTGAATAAGTTATCTGAAACAGATCCGGCTATTACCGATATCGGGGAGTTGATCGATCAATTCGTGAAAGCGGTGCAAGAACGAGATGATGAGGATTTTTACAATGATGTTGAACGGATGATTACGCCGATCGTGGCAAAGCATCAACATCGGCAAGGAGAAAGATAATGACGCCGACGCGTGTATTTATTCACGGGCTGGAAAGCACCGGCCAGGGGACAAAAGGGATCTATTTCCGAGAGCTTTATCGCGATATGATCATTGAGGATTACTCCGGGCCTTTGGCGGCGAGGATGGAAAAGCTGGAAGACATCCTGGCGGGGAAGGATGAGCTTGTTCTCGTCGGCTCCAGTTATGGCGGCCTGATGGCGGCCATTTACGCCTGCCGGCATCCGGAAAAGACCCGCCGCCTCATCCTCCTCGCCCCGGCCATCAATCTTGAAGAATTCGCCCCTTATGATGACCATAAATTGACCATGCCCGTCCATCTCTACCACGGCCGCCGGGACGACGTGGTTCCCCCCGAAGAAGTCCGGCCCGTTGCCGAGGCCGTCTTTTCCAATCTCACCTACCACCTCGTGGAGGACGATCATTCCCTCCACGAGACCTTTCCCGGCATGCCCTGGGAGGAACTACTCAAGGAATAGCCCGACATATCGCATGATCATTTCACTATTGACAAACGTTCCTGCCCATAATATCATGAACCGTCTATTTCATTAGTCTTACCCCCGATCCTAAACAGGCAAAATTCTCATTAGCGTTCTTATAATAAAGAGGTGCTTCAGATGGAAGAAAATAATGAATCTAAAAAGAGCGATATGGATGCCATGATGAAAGACTGGATGAAGGCTTCCACGGATTTCTGGACCTCCATGCTCAAGGCTGGTTCCGCATCGGAACCAAACTTTATTCCCCCCGACCATGAGGGTAAGAAAAGTCGTTATGCCGAATCCATGGAAGCGATGCTGAAGCGATTACAGTCCGCCCAATCAGCCCTTAATGATCCCCAGATGGCCGATGCTATTCTCAAGGGCCTCAATACCCTGCCGGAATTCTTCATGAAAATCTCTAAAGCCGGCTGGGAAGCTTCGGCCCGTCTTCAGGAAAAGGTCTTAGATAAAGCCGGGAAGATCGGTCAGAAAACCGAGGCCTACCAGTTTGAGAACCTTGATCAGGGTCTCTTCAGGGCCTGGCGGGAAATCTATGAGGAGGAGTTCCGACAATATTTCCAGGTACCCCCGTTAGGATTGACCCGTTATTACCAAGAGAGGATGAATCGTCTGACGGACCAGGCCAACGTCCTCAATGCCTCCCTTTCGGAATTTCTTTATCTCCTTTACCTGCCCATGGAAAAATCCATGAAGGTCCTCCAGGACAAGGTAGACGATCTTTCCAAAGAGGGGAAAATCCCGGACAAGGCCAAGGACTATTACAATCTCTGGGTCAAGATCCTGGAAGGCCATTACATGAACCTCTTCAAGTCACCGGAATACCTGGCATCCTTCCGGGAAATGTTGAGTCAGGCGGAAGACTATGTGGCCGCCAAGAACGAGGTCCTCCAGGACATCCTGCAATCGCTGCCGGTTCCCACCAACAAGGATATGGATAATATCTACAAGGATTTGTATCTATTGAAAAAGCGCGTGAAGATCCTGGAAAAGGAACTGGCCCGGAAAGAAAAGAAGTAAAAGGAGGTGACGATTATGGATCAACCGAAGATTTCCCTCGACCTGATTTTAGCCAATATCGCCGCAGAAGCCGAGAAGGCTCAGGATACTGCGACCAAGGCCTCCGAGGTGCTACTTGGCCCCCTGGAAACCGCGATGGCCGTGACACCCTACGATGTGGTATATGAAGAGGACCGGGTAAAACTGAAACATTATCGCACCCACGGTGATGTAACCCTGAAAACGCCCCTTCTGGTGACCTATGCCCTGATCAACCGGGAAACGATGCTGGATCTGCAGCCTGACCGGAGCGTCGTCCAGACCTTCCTCAACAACGGCATCGATCTCTATATGATCGACTGGGGCTACCCGACCCGGCAGGACCGTTTCGTCACCATTGACGACCATGTCAACGGGTACATGGACAACATCGTCGAGTTCATCCGGGAAGAGACGGGGGCTCCCAAAATCAATCTTATGGGGATCTGTATGGGCGGCACGTTCTGTGTAATCTATTCCGCCCTCCATCCGGAAAAGATCAAAAATCTCATCACAACGGTTACGCCGTCCAATTTCGACACCGACAAGGGACTCCTCCATATCTGGATGCGGGCCATCGATACGGACAAGATGATCGACACCTTCGGAAATCTCCCCGGAGATGTGATGAACCTTGGATTTCTACTCCTTAATCCGGCCCGGCTTATGATCGACAAGTATGTGGGGTTCTTCGAAAATATGGGCAGTAAGTCTTTCGTCGAGAATTTTGTCCGGATGGAAAAGTGGATCTTCGATAGCCCCGATGTCCCCGGGGAAACATTCCGTCAGTTTGCCAGTGATTTCTACCAGAAGAACCTTCTCATCCAGAGCAAACTCGAGATCGGGGGCAAACGGGTGGATCTGAAGAACATCACCATGCCGCTGCTTAATTTCTATGGGATGTACGATCACCTCGTTCCTCCTGAGGCCTGCAATATGCTCACAAAATGTGTCGGCAGTTCCGACACCGAGGACATAACTCTGGACACGGGGCACATCGGAATTTATGTCAGCTCCAAGTGCCAGCGGGAATTTGCCCCCAAGATCATTAGGTGGTTGCGGGAGCGGGACGATGAGCAGCCGCCGGCGGTCGTGATTACTGATGCTGTTGAGCAGACTGCTGCGAAAACCGCTGAAGGTAATGCCATTGGGGAGCAAACTTCTCCTGTCCCACGATTAAAAAGACCTTCTCGTCAGGCGGCCATGAAAAAGTCCACACGGCCGAGGTCCGAGAGGTCAAAGTCCGAAAGGAAAGAACAGACCATCAAGCCGTCCTTAACACAGATCATTCAGGAAACGATATAGGAGGGGGGAAAAACCATGGCGGAAAAACAAAGCTATTTCAGGACCATTAGGAAAATCAGTGAGGCCTTTGGTACGACGAAGGACATGGACGTTCTTTGCCAGTTGATCGTGGACAGTGCCTTGGATACCATGAAAGCGAAGGCGATCTGCCTGTTTTTGACTGATGCGGAAAAGGAAACCTTCACAGTCGTTGCCCAAAAGGGATTATCTCAACAGTATCTGCATGCAGGTTATGGTCATGCCGAAAAGATCACCCCCATCCTGATGAAAGAAGGCTTCATTTATTATCGCGATGCGACAGCAGACCCGCGCCTGGAAAACCGGGACAAGAAAAAGGCCGAAGGTATCGGTTCCATCCTCGTCGTTCCGGCCAAAGTAAAGGGCGAGCTCATCGGCGTGCTCACTATGTATACGTCGAAAATCAGGGAATTTGACAAGGAGGAGATCGAGTTTCTCCGTGTCGTGGCGGAACAAGGGGGGCTGGCCATTGAACATGCCCGTCTGGTTGGGAAGCTACGGAGCAACACGAGACTTTTCCTGAACCTGGCGGCAAATATCGCCTCGAGCCTCGATATCAAGGCTATTCTCCAGACCCTGACGGAAGAGGTGGGCAAATCCCTGGGTGTAAAGGCCGCTTCCATACGCCTCCTCAATGATGAAAAGACGGTCCTCCAACTGGTGGCCAGTTATGGCCTAAGTGATAAATATCTGAAAAAAGGACCGATATCAGCGGAAAAAAGCATTGCCGAGGCCCTAAACGGCAAACCTGTGGTCATAGACGACGCCTCCACGGACAAAGGAGTTCAGTACAAGAAGGAGAAAAAGGAAGAAGGTATTGTCTCAATCCTCTGCGTACCCATTAAGGCCAAGGATGATGTCATTGGCGTCCTGCGGCTATATAGCGATAAGAAGAGGACTTTTTCGGAAGATGAAGTCGAACTTGTCACCGCCTTAGCCTACCAGGGAGGGATGGCCATTCAGAATGCCAGTCTCTACCTTATGTTACAGGATGATCTGAAGGATATGAAAGAATCATCCTGGACCTACAAGTGCTGGTTTTAGAAACACTGGGGAAAGTATCCCGTCTTTTAAAAAGGGCAGACGACCGCAGCGTTGCGTTGCGGGGATCATCAATTTGGAGGGAGAGAAAATGATCGGTAAAACAATGGATGCCATCAGTTTAGGGGATGCTGCGGAGTTCACCAAGACGGTTACGGAGACAGACGTTTATCTCTATGCCGGAATTACGGGGGATCTCAATCCGGCCCACATCAACGAGTCCTATGCCGCCGGAACGTTTTTCAAGGGACGAATTGCCCACGGGATGTTGACGGCAGGTTTCATATCGTCTATCCTGGGCATGCAATTGCCTGGTCCGGGAACAATCTATTTGAGTCAAACATTGAAATTTCTTGCCCCCGTGCGGATGGGAGACACTATCACTGGACGGGCTGAGGTAGTAGAGATCATCAAGGAGAAGAACCGGCTCCGCCTCCAGACCACCTGCCGGAATCAGGACGGGACCCTGGTTCTGGATGGAGAGGCGCTGGTGAGTCCGCCCAAAGCTCCCAAAGCCTGACGGCTTCGGAAAAAGTCCCCCCGTTTTCAAGGGGGCAGGCTTCTGCTGCGTTGCACTTCCGCCATCGTTACGGTCTGCTTTCTTCCGAAGACACGTTCCGATCCCGTACGGGCCGGTAACAACATCAAATGGTGTCTTCTTGCATGTCCAAGATGGGGATGTTTTGAGAGCTTTAAATTTATCCGGATACTCGGCAAATCGTCATTCCGGCGAAAGCCGGAATCCAGTATTTTCACCATGTTCTGGATTCCGGATCAAGTCCGGAATGACAGAAAAGAGCGTTTTTCAAAGGTCTCGTTTTGGTGATGGGCACATAAATGCAATTTACCCTTTAGTTCCCTCCCCTTCAAGGGGAGGGTCAGAGCCTGCCCCGTACTTGATACGGGGGTGGGGATGGGCAATATGAGCCCTTTTACCATTTAGCTCCCTCCCCTTCAAGGGGAGGGCCGGGGTGGGGATGGGGTTATCCTTCTGATTAGTGTTTCTTTTTTCCGGAACTATCGACCTTGCCTTCCTGATCGAAGAGGATTGCCATGTTCTTCAGGAGATCCTGGAACTGGTTGTGCTGTTTTTTCATCAGCTCCTGGAGGTCGTCGAGGGCGGCGGGAGATCCGAGTCCCTCTTCAGACAGCATCCTCTTCAGGCTGCGGATGGTTTCTTCCTGTTCAGCCACGGTTTTCTCAAGGGCGGCGCATTTCCCGGTCAGGGCTTCATACTCCTTCTTGGGGACTACCTCCATCAGGGCAAGGCTTTCCCGGAAGGACTTCTGGAAGGTTTCCACTGACTTCTGCCAGAATTCCGTGTAATCGGGGGACCCCTCCTCTAACTTGTCCAAATTATAAGCCTTGCGGAACATGGCCGTCAAAGATTCATAGCCCACCAGCCCCTGTCCGAACCATTTCCTGAAATCCTCGATCTGTTTCTGGCCTTTGGCCAGATTCGTAAAAAGCTGTCCCCAGAATTCATAGAAATTACGATCCATTGCGGTTTACCTTCCCTTCTTCCAGATCAAGCTGGAAACGCACCGGACCCCGGTAACCATTACCGAACCGGGTATGGAGAGCGCATGCCGAACGCGGATCAGACCAGGATGTGGCAATTGCCCCGTGTCCCTTCGGAAAAGGCGTCACCTCCACATCGATATAATCCGCAGGAACCAGGGCGGCGTCCTTGTCAACCAGGTCATCCCCTTCGGCATAACAAAGTAGCCAGGGGATTCCCTTTTCTTTGATACCTTTAAAATTCAGGGTTTTACCGAAAAGCTTCACCGGTAGGGTTCCGTCTTCAGTCACTGGAATCGTGTAGGAATCGAAGCTGAGTTTTGTGATCCCTTCCGGAAGGTCCATCCGGTCATAGATCAGCCAGTGGTTCATGGCCGCCGCCGTTTTACCGATTTCCGAGCCTCCGATGTTGCTGAGATCCCGATGGAGAGAAACAAAGGGCGCCTCTTTCTCCATGCTCTTTAACTTGTAGACCCAGCTCATAACCTTGCCGTCGACTATCCTGTTGCCGTTGGGCAACAATTTGACGGCGTAATTGAGATCCCGGAACCGGGAGGGCAAATGCTGCATGTATTCCACAAGGGACCTGCTCCGGGTGCCGTCCATGGGGGCGACGCAGGTGATGAGGGCGTCGATCAGACCATCGAGTTCGCCGGAGAGGATATCCAGGAGAGCCATGAACCCGCCCTGACAGAAACCGTTCAGGGTAACGCAACGGCCGTGGGTTGTTTTCAGCAACTCGCAGAACCGGCGGGTATCCCGGGCATCGTCTTCACCCGTCATTAGTTGCACTGCTTCCGTCGTTTGGATGTCCTTGAGGATCCGGATATAGGTCGGGATCCCCTGATCGGCGAAGGCGTGGACATAGCTTTTCTTTTCATCGGGCAAAAAGGCCAAAATATTCGGCCCCAAAACGTAAGGATGGATAATCATGATCGGTTTCCCGTCTTTCCTGGCATGGATGGCCTTGTTTCGGGACAGGACCTGATACAGGACAAACCGCTCTGTTTCTGCCGTCTTGATATACCCCCCGTCGTCGAAGTGAAAACCGAATTCCTCGCCCGCCCTTTTTATGGCCTCAGGATATTGATTGATGACGTTATGGGTAAGGCGAGCCAGATTGGCTGCATAATTAGGAATATCGTCTTCTTCATCTCCATAGAGACTATTGAGAAGGGAAATGAGAGCCCTCGCTGTTTCTTTCTTGTAGAAATCCCGGAAGCCCTTGAGAGAACCTGTCATTCCCTGCTCGGCAATCTGGAGATTGAATTGTAACAATTCATAATAGTCGGCCGCACTCTGGAGGGGGAAGGTGCTTGATAGTTTTTCCTTTTCGAGACGGTTGAATCCCTGCCATGCCGTCCAGAAGGGAACCATAAAATCGGCCACATAGATAAGAACTCCCAGACTGTAGAGTTGGCCGGCCTTGAGCATATCCGTGGTAACCCCCAGCATCTTGCCGGGAGTTTCAATGAACCTCCCGGTATATGCGGATGCTACACGGTTTAATGCCTGTTGATTAAGATTTGGAATCATAAAACAATATCTCTTTCCCAATCGTTACTTTTACCGTTTTACTTACCCTTTGGCGCCAAGTACTCTTCTATCTTCTCATAACCATCTTCTACCTTGGCCTTAAAATCCTCACGACCTTTCTTGTAGGTTTTCACCCATTCCTCCATGGCCTTCTTCCCTTCCTCGGGAAACCACTTGTTTTGATCCAGCCACATGCCGAACATTTTTTCCGCCTGATCCTGCATGACCACCATGGCCGAGAAAGACCTTTCAAAAGCCATCTTGTTGAAATCAAACATCTGTTTTGAAATTTGCTTTGGGTCCATTTTCGTTTCCTCCTTATTTTTTTTATTCAGGCTACTTGCCCGCTTTTACCTTCGTTTCCTTGGCCTGCTTGTTGAAACCAGTAAAAAAATCTTCCACTTTCTTGAAGCTGTCATCAGCGGAAGTCTTGAAATCCGCCCGACCCTTCTTGTAAGCCTTTACCCAGTCCTGAATCGCATTCTTGCCTTCCTCCGGCACCCAGGGAGACTGCTCAAGAAACATGCCGACCATCCGTTCCGTCTGTTCCTGCATAATCGACATCGCGTTAAAGGTGTTGTCGAATGTGGCCTTATGAAAATCGACCATCTGCTTGGCAATTTTTCCTTGTTCCATGATTGTAATACCTCCTGCTTGTTTTTGGGCCTATTATAAGCCCGAATTTTTGTTTGTCAAGGGAAAATGTTGCAACGCAATATATTTATTTTTCGAGACAAACAAACGTAAGGAGCACTATCAATCATAATTCTGCTTTAATATTGGATACATCTAAATCTATGGCGCGATGTAGCCGGCGAATTAATCAGTCAAATAAAAAATACTTGTTGCGTTATGTCAATTTCACTGCTATAGGGACAAGAAAATAATCGAGAAAAAGAAATATGCCAGAGAAGCTCCTCTATAAAAAATATGGAAACCGCCGGCTTTACGACACGGCAAAGAGCAGCTATGTGAATCTTGACGATATCACCCGTGCGATCCGCGAGGGCCGGCAGGTCCAGGTCATTGACGCCAAAACCAAAGAAGACGTTACCTCCTTTATCCTGACACAGATCATTCTTGAAGAATCAAGGAAACGGAATTTTCTTCTGCCCCTGCCGCTCCTTCATCTTATCATCCGGTTCGGCGAAAACATTCTGCATGAATTTTTTCAAAAATACCTGGAACAGATCCTGAAAAACTACCTTTCCTATCGGACGATGACGGACAGTCAGTTCCAAAAATGGCTGGAAATGGGCATCGACTATTCAGCCATCAACCCCCTTAAGCCCTTCTTTGAAATTTTTCCGAGTTCTCCCGATTCCCGGGAAAAAAGAAACGGCGAAACGGAAAAGGCATAGAGAGAGCTTTGCATAACCGCGGAAAAATGGTTCGCAAGCAGCGAATCAAATGTTTTTCGCCGTTCCGAAATTGGACTTAACATCGCGTAATTAATCACAAGTATATGCATACTGACCGGAAGCGAAAAAGATTTTTGAGCTGCGGCGAAGCCATTTTTCAAAGGTCTCATAGAAAACGGACATTTTAATGAAAGCCTTGACAAGAAACGACCATTTTCATAACATCGCCCCAAGAAAGCGAGACGGGGGGAGAGATCATGGAAAATGAACAGAGGGTATCCAGGAAAATCGTCATCCACTATACCGCTGAGAACGTTGATCAGCCCATCATCTGTCAGCTTGTTAAAACCCATGATCTGGTCTTCAATATTCTTAAAGCGCGGATCTTTCCTAAAAGGGAAGGTATCATTGTTTTGGAGTTGAGTGGCAGCACGGAAAATTTTAACAACGGTATCCGTTATCTCAAAGAACAAGGCCTTAAGGTTGAGCCCCTATCCAAGAGCGTCAACCAGAATGTCGACAAATGCGTTCACTGCGGCGCCTGTACCGCCTTTTGCCCCACCGACGCCCTATCCTTTGAAATAGACACGCAGCGGGTGCTGTTTGATGCCGAGAAGTGCAACGGATGCGAGCTCTGTGTTTCAGCCTGTCCGGTCCGGGCCATGGAGGTCAATATCTTCTGATCATCCTCAATCTTTTCGGGGCGCTTCCTTGTCTTTGCTGATCGCCTTGCTGACGCTGTCCGTGATCTCCACGCCCTTGCCAACGATTTCTTTCCCCTTATCATAGGCGACTTTCCCTTTTTCGATCATCTGCCCCGCCTGTTCCTGGGTCTTTTTGATGGCCTTGGTGATGTCTTCGGGGGATTTCCTGGGGGCCGTAAAATAGAAATAGCTCCCCGTCAGTATCAAGATAAGGAGAAACAACAGGGCTAGTTTGATCAGATTCTTGAACAGGAAATAAACAACGATCAAGGCAACAGCAATAACGGCAATAACGGCAAACTGATGACTGTGAATGAAAGACCATATCGTTTCCATAGATCGACGCCTCTTAAATCCTCTTTTACGCAACCTGTTATAAACATCACAATACAACGGATGTTTTCATAGCGGAAAATTAAAAAAAAATCCAGTTATCCTTTCGTCTTGACAAAAGAATCGAGCAACGTCTAAGGTTGTCATTATGCGGGTAGCAATTACGACTCTGGGCTGTAAAGTGAATCAGTATGAATCGGCGGCGATGGGCGAGTCCCTTGAAAAGCATGGTTTCCGTCTGGTAGGGTTCCCTGAGGAGGCTGATTTATATATTATTAACACCTGTACGGTAACCGGAAGAACAGATTACCAGTCACGCCAATTGATTCGCCGGGCCGGAAAGATTAACCCCCAAGCCGCCATTATTGTTACGGGGTGCTATGCCCAGACCGCTCCGGATGTCTTTGCCGGCATGCCCGGGGTAACGGTGGTGGCGGGAACCCTGGAGAAGGATCGTATTGTTGAAATTGTAGGGGAAATCGATAAAAACTCACAGTCCGGAAAGAAATCCGGACCTATGGCATCCGTCCAGGTAGGCGACGTCGGGGGGGGCATGAAGGACTGGAACGTCAGTCCCGTATCCCGATTTCCGGGACACACCCGGGCCTTTCTGAAGATTCAGGATGGCTGCAACGCATTTTGCAGCTACTGCATAGTCCCTTATGCACGGGGAAGGAGCCGCAGCATTGCTGGGGAGGAGGTTCTGAAGCGGATAGAGGCCCTGACTGTGAACGGATACCATGAGGCCGTTCTGACCGGCATCCACTTGGGGGTTTATGGAGAGGACAGGCAGGATGGATCTTCTCTGACCGGGGTATTGCGTCAGGTGGAAGAACGCCATATCATTGAACGCTTACGCCTGAGTTCACTTGAACCCAGAGAGATAACAGAAGAGATCCTGGATATCATGAAAGGCGCCCGTATTGTATGCCCGCACCTTCATATCCCCATGCAAAGCGGTGATGACGGGGTCTTGCACAGGATGGGGCGAAATTACGACGCCGCTTTTTTTCGTGACCTGGCAGTGAAGGTGTGTGCAAGTAGACCGGATATGACCGTGGGAATGGACGTTATGGTCGGCTTCCCGGGAGAGGATGAAAAGGCATTTGAAAATACTGTGGCCCTGGTTGACTCCCTGCCCATCGCTTATCTCCACGTGTTTCCTTATTCGCGACGTCCGGGAACGGCGGCGGCCAGGATGGAAAATCAGATAAGTGAGGAAGACAAAAAAAGACGGGGACAGGCGCTCCGGCAACTGGGAATGATGAAACGCCAGGTCTTCCTGGAAAGATTTATCGGATCATCCATGCCGGTGCTTGTTGAAAAAAGAAAAGATCGTGCCAGCGGTTATTTGAAGGGATTCTCACACAATTACCTGCCCGTGCTGCTTCAGAACGGATGTGATGAAATGATCAATACCATTGTCTCCGTAAAGCTTGAATCGGTTATTTCCGGGGTGCTGGTGGGAAGGACGTATCATGGATAATGAAAAAGCACCGCCATTTGCAGACCTCGAACAGGCTTTGGGATATGTCTTTCAAGATCCCCTGCTTCTTCTCAACGCCTTTACCCATCGATCTTATGCCAACGAGAACTCATCCCTGTCCTGCCGGGACAATGAACGCCTGGAGTTTCTCGGGGACGCCGTTTTGCAGCTATGCATAAGTGATCTTCTGATGAAGCATTTCCCCGATTTTACGGAAGGACAACTCTCTAAAATGCGGGCGGGCCTGGTCAATGAACAATCCCTGGCGGCCCTGGGCAGGAGATTTGGCCTGGGGAATCATCTTTTTCTTGGCAGAGGGGAGGAGGCTTCCGGAGGCCGGGGGAAAACATCCCTCATTGCCGACACCTTCGAAGCCGTCATTGCCGCCGTTTATCTCGACGGCGGATATTCACAAGCCTACCGGCTCATTGCCGACCTGTTTGCGGAGATGATCCTCGCCGGTCAAGAAGGAGACGCCCCCTACCGGGATTATAAATCAACCCTCCAGGAACTTTGCCAGAGCCGTTTTCATGAGACGCCGAAATATCAACTGCTCAATGAATACGGACCTGATCATGATAAAACCTTCGAAGTGGAATTGTCGGTCGTCGAGTCTGTGAAAGAAACGGGAACAGGCAAAAGCAGGAAGGAAGCGGAACAGCAGGCCGCGAGAAAAGCCCTGGCATATTTTGAAACTTCACAAGCATCATGATCATTCCTTTCTTTATTCAAAACCGTGGCTGTCCACACCGTTGCGTCTTCTGTAACCAGCAGATATCGGGAGACCAGGGACCGGCTGATTGGACGGATGAAACTTTTCATGAAAAGATAAGGACCTTTTTAGCTTCCCGCACCGGCCAGGCGAGTAAGGCAAAAGGGGTCCAGATTGCCTTTTACGGGGGAAATTTCACGGGTCTGGCAATACCGGAACAGAACCGTCTCCTGGGCCTGGCCCATCGTCATGTGGAGGAGGGCGCTGTGAAAGGGATCAGGATCTCAACCCGACCCGACGCCCTGCATATTATCGACATGGGGCGCCTGACGGCTTTTGGCGTCAAAACCGTCGAACTGGGCGCCCAGTCCTTCGTCAACAGCGTCCTGGAGGCTTCCCAGCGGGGGCACACCGGGGAAGATGTTGAATATGCTGTCGCTCTTCTGAAAAACAATGGTTTTGAGGTGATCCTGCACCTGATGGCGGGCTTGCCCGGAGATGACCGTGCGGGCTTTGATGAAACAGTGGCGCGAACCATCGCCCTGCACCCGGATGGCGTGCGGATTCATCCCACCCTGGTGCTAACCGGCACGGCGCTGGCAGAAGACTTCCGGCGGGGACATTATCGACCCTTATCCCTCGATGAGGCAGTGGATATATGCAAAGAAGCCTGCCGGCGCTTACAAACGGCAGGGATCCCGGTCATCCGCCTTGGTCTCCAGACAACGGATATGATGAACACTCCCGGCGCCCTGCTTGGCGGGCCATATCATTCCGCTTTTGGTTCCCTGGTTGACGGGGCTATCTGGCTGGAGCGGGCGGTAACATTACTTGACGGCGCCGATGTCCGGGATAAAAGGCTGATGATGTATGTGCCGGCAAGGCAGGAAAGCGCTTTCCGTGGCATTAATAATTGCAATATCCAGCAATTACAGAAAAAATTCCAGTTTGCGGCGCTGGAGATCAAATCAGGGAGTCAGACCTTCAATTACCGCATCTTCTGAAAGGGCGAGGATTTATAGGCATGTTTAAGTCAGGTTTTATCGGCATTGTGGGCCGACCGAATGTAGGCAAATCAAGCCTCCTCAACAGTATCATGGGGGAGAGTATTGCCATCACAAGCAACAAACCGCAGACAACGAGAAACAGAATCATGGGGATCAAGCATCTTGTTGATGGACAGATGATCTTCCTGGATACACCGGGGATTCATGATCCTCATAAGCCCCTGAATACGGCCATGGTGAAAACAGCCAGGAATGTTTTCGGCGATGTCGATGCGCTCCTGGCGCTTATTGAGGCCGGCAAACGTATCTACCCCGAGGACCGTGTCCTGTTCGAATCTCTGGCGCCTTATCAACAAAGGTCGATCCTGGTAATCAATAAGGTGGATCTCGTCAGAAAAGACACCTTGCTGCCGCTGATTGACGAAGCCCGCATAATTTTCCCCTGCCGGGCTTTCTTTCCCATTTGCGCCCGGACCGGTGAGGGCGTCCCTGAGCTCCTTCAGGAAATACGGAAGCTTCTCCCGGAAGGACCGCCCTACTTCCCTGAAGATATGGTCACTGACCGTTCGGAAAGATTTATCGCTGCCGAGATTGTTAGAGAAAAAATACTTCTTTTGACACACCGCGAAATTCCTTACGCGGCGGCTGTCGTCGTAGAGTCCTTCCAGGAGGTGGAAGAGAAAAATCTGATCCGCATCCAGGCCACTATTCATGTGGAACGGGATTCCCAGAAGAAGATTCTTATCGGACAGAAAGGATCTATGCTGAAAAAAATCGGTACGGCGGCCCGTCTCGATATGGAGGGCTTTTTTGCCGCCAAGGTCTTCCTCGAATTGTTTGTGCGGGTTCAAAAGGACTGGACACACAGTGAGCGGCTGGTTAAGGAATTCGGTTACGATCAATAATGACGGCTTCGTAAAAAGTCCGGACGCTTCGTTGCGCTGCATCATTCCCCGTATCAAGTACGGGGCAGGCTTACTGCGGCGTACGCCAAGTACGACTCAGTCCTCAGGATTTGCGCGCCTTCTCTGCGGCTCTTTTTACGAAGCCGTCGAATATGGCCAAATTTTACAGTTTTTACGGGTTCATCAATAATTGTCATTGGTCAGTCAAACAATATCACTGTAAGGAGGTTGACATGCGGTCTTATCGAAGCGGTATCTCGGCAAAGGGTATTTTTATCGGGGTAATCATCGTTTTTTCCCTGCTCAGCTTCAGCGGTTGCACCAGATATGTCTGGTATCACCCTGACCAGAAGAATCCGGTGGACTTTCAGAGTGACAAGTTCAAGTGTGAGGATAATGTGGCCAGGTACAGAGACGATGCGGGAAAGCCACTCGATAAATCTGCCGTCAAAGAACGGATGAACGAGTGCATGAAAGGGCTCGGGTACGGCTGGGGACCGGTCAATGACGCCCCCGACGACACCTTCGTTTATGAAGATAACAGGGAGTAGTATAAATAAGAGCTTGTCTGTTAATCTCTATGTGACCATGCAGGCGCTGTGGAGCTTGTGAGTTTCTCTGTTGCGGGCAGTATTTTCTTGACATACCAGAACGGACCTCTTAATGTTCGGAGCCATGAAGAATGAATCCGCGGGATTTCCCGTGAGAACATTAAAACCTTAAGGAGGTAGGGAATGAAGAAAAAGTTGATCGTATTGGCAATGGCCGCCATGCTGGCAATGGGGACGTCATTTGCGTTCGCGGCCGATCAGGCGGCGCCGGCGGCGAAACCGGATGCAAAGGCAGCAAAAGCGGCGAAGAAAACAACCGGCGAGCCGGGAGCCATTATTGTTGAATCCGTCAAGGCGACGGCAAAGGTAACGGCCGTCGATGCGGCCAAGCGGACGGTAACCCTCGAAATGGACGGCAAATCCAAGACCATCACCTGTGGCCCCGAGGTCAAGAACTTCGCCCAGATCAAGGTGGGAGACATGGTCAAAGCCACTTTCGTGGAAGCCCTGGCGGTCTATCTCCAGAAGGCCGGAGCGCCGGCCGGCGGCGAAGAGGTCAAAACTGTAACCCTGGCCCCCAAGGGCGCCAAACCGGGGATGCTCGTGACAGATACCATCGTCCTCAAAACCAAGATTGACGCTGTGGATGCCAAAAAAGGCACTGTGACGATTACCGCTCCTGACGGCAAGACCAAAACCATGAAGGTTGCCAAGACCGTCAAGGGGCTCAAAGGTCTCAAGAAGGGTGATGATATTGTGGTCCGGTATACCGAGGCGCTGGCAATAGTTGTTGAAGCGCCCAAGGCCCCTAAGAAGTAAGATGAATTGATTAATGTGCTGCCACCGGCTGCCCTCTCAGAAGCAGACAGCCGGTGGCAGTTTGCTCTCTACGGTTGCCTGCCGGACAAAATATTTACAGGAGGAATGATATGAAGAAGGTATGCGGAATGGGGTTGGTTATCCTGCTGGTCCTGACCGTCGGTCTGGGAGCCGCCATAGCCCAGGGTAAGTCGCCCGTCGTAACGCAGACGGCGTTTGCCAAGATCGACACCAACGGCGACGGCATCATCACCGTGGCGGAATATGACGCCTACTGGAAGGGCCGTTTCAGTGACATCGACGCCAACAAGGACGGCAAGGCCATGGCCGCCGAATTCGAGGCCAGCACCAAGCAGCAGTTCAGCAGCATGGATGCCAACAAGGACAATGCCCTCGTGGCCCAGGAATTTGTCGCCTATTATTGTGGTCCCAATGCCAAGGCCCCGAAAAAAACCAAAGCGAAGCCGATGAAGAAAATCGACGCCAACAAGGACGGCAAGATCGGGAAGGATGAATGCGTAGCCTTCTGGGTGGCCCGATACAGCGATATGGACAGCAACAAGGACGGGAAGATGACCATGGATGAATTCCTGGCGGCGGCAAAGAAACAGTTCAAAGATCTCGACAAGAACGGTGACGGCGTGATTGCCGTACAGGAATTTGACTATTACTATGCGGCTCAGGACGCCAAGGCCAAGAAGTAAAAACGCAGAAAACCGGCAAAATATCAATTCTTTAATTTCACGATTCTTTATATGGGGAGACAACCGTCTCCCCATATATTTTTCTTCAAAAGATGACTAACTCGCAAAAAGTCGGGAAAGGCTTTTTGCGAGAAGTGTTAAGTTTTATGTGTTAAGTAGTTGATATAAGCATTAATTATCAAATACTAACACTTAAAACGTGATGGATTCAACTTATTGCGACTTCATCAAAGATAATTACCTGCGAAAGATCAGCTACAGTACTCAGAAACCTTTGAAAAATGGCTTCGCCGCCGCTCAAAAAACTTTTTCGCTTCTCGTTGGTATACACATAATTATGAGTGATTACCTGATCTTAAATTAAATCACGGACCGGCGAAAAACATTTGATTCGCTGCTTGCGAACCATTTTTCTGCGGTTATGCAAAGCTCTCTACTCAAGACATGCCCGTCCGATTGCTGCGACCGTCCCGGTTTTCGTTGACATACAAACTTGGCTACCCTATACTTCTCCGTCAAGAAAACAAGTTCTTGGAAGAGAGGAAAATCATGATAAAAAAGGTATCTATGCAGGCATTGTTATGGGGCCTTGTTTTAATCCTGGCAATACCCTTCGGGACTTTTGCCCAGGATGCGGCGTCACCGGCACCCCCTCAGTTCAAACAGGAAGAACTGGACCAGATGCTCGCCCCGATAGCCCTTTACCCTGATGCCCTGATAGTGCAGATCCTGATGGCGTCTACCTATCCCCTGGAAATTGTTGAAGCGGCGCGGTGGGCCAAAGCCAACCCGAACCTCAAAGGGGATCAGTTAACGGCGGCCCTTGAAAGACAGAACTGGGATCCCAGCGTCAAATCGCTTATAAACTTTCCCTCCGTTCTGGCAATGATGAATGACAAGCTTGATTGGACGCAGAAGCTGGGCGATGCATTTCTGGCCCAGGAAAAAGGCGTAATGGATACGGTGCAGAAGCTCCGGGCAAAGGCGCAGGCCCAGGGTACATTAAGAAGCACGGATCAACAGAAGGTTACCACCCAGGCGCAGACAATTATTATTGAACCTGCCAATCCGCAAGTGATCTACGTACCTGCCTACAACCCCGCCGTTGTATATGGTCCCTGGATGTATCCGGCGTATCCGCCTTATCCTTACTATCCTCCTGGTGCAGTTATCGGGGCCAGTGTAGTATCTTTTGGCGTAGGAGTTGCGGTCGGTGCAGCCTGGGGTTATGCCTGGGGAGGCTGCAACTGGAATCACGGAACCGTTAATGTCAATGTAAACCAGAATAACACTATCAATAATAACATCAACCGGAATAAATACACGAATAATTCTAATGTCAACCGCAATAAAGTAGGTGGCGGCGGCAGTACCGAATGGCAGCATGACCCGAACCATCGGAAGGGTGTTGCCTATAGAGACAACGCTACGCAACAGAAATATGGACAACAGCGCGACCGGGGCAATGCTGATACAAGACGTGATTACAGGGGACATACCCCGGATGACAGGGGAAGAACCGGTCAAGGCTCCGACCGTCAGGGTATGCAGGATCGGAAAAGTAGTCCGGCGCAGAGCCGGCAGACAGAATACAGGCAAAAACCTGACGGCGCTTTTGATGGTATGAACCGCAGTGGCAGCGAGGCAAGGATGCAGAGTGACCGCGGCCGGGAAAGCAGTCAACACATGAGTTCTGCATGGGGTGGTGGAGGAGCGGTAAGGAGCAGCGGAGGCGGAATGGGCCGCAGTGGAGGGGGTGGAGGTCGCCATCGATGATGAAAGATGTTTGTTCACCCATAAAAAACTACTTGCGGAGGAAAAGGATTATGATGCATATAGCCACGAAAACAAAAAGTAATTTTGTACATCCCTTTGGTATTGCGATCACCTTTGCCGTTATCATGGTCACATTAATCTTCAGTTGCCCTGCTTCTGCCAAGGCTCCCAAACAGAAGACCTTCTGTTCTCCCGATGCAGCTTTCAAAGCCATGGTTACGGCAATGAAAGCGAACGATACCAGAGAATTGACGGCAATTTTTGGTCCGGGCGGTAAAAATATTGTTTTTTCAGGTGATGATGTTGCCGATAAGGCCGGGCGTGATAATATTGTCAAGGCATATGGAGAAAAAAACAGTCTCGAAATAGTCAATAATAATAAGGCAATACTCTCTATAGGCAATAATGACTGGCCCCTGCCCATTCCGGTGATAAAAAAAGGCAATGGCTGGAGTTTCGATACAAAGACCGGTAAAGAAGAAATTAACCGGCGGAGGATTGGCAAGAATGAGCTAAGCGCTATCAAGACTTGCCAGGCTTACGTGGATGCACAACTGGAATATGCGGCCGGGGATTACGACGGCGACGGTTTATTTGAATATGCCCAGAAGTTTCTGAGCACGCCGGGGAGAAAAGACGGCCTCTACTGGGAGACAAAAGCAGGGGAACCCAAAAGTCCGCTGGGAGCCCTTGTTGCCGGCGCTACAAGGGAAGGATACCTTTCCAAGGAGGCTAAGAGCAAGCCTGTTCCTTTTCATGGTTATTACTACAGAATTCTCAAAGGACAGGGGAAAAATGCCCCCGGGGGGGCATACAGCTATGTGGTCAACGGCAAGATGATTGGCGGATTCGCCCTGGCAGCATATCCGGCGCAATACGGTAATTCCGGCGTCATGACCTTCATCGTGAATAAAGACGGTCAAGTCTTTCAGAAGGACCTTGGCAGAAATACAGCAAAGATTGCCCAGGAAATGAAGACATACGATCCTGATAAGACCTGGAAGAAGGCAGAGTGATCTGAGGATATGATTGTATCTGAAAATAGCGCCCATGCCAATCGGGCAGACAAACTGCGCAGGCGGGCGGATGATATTGCCGGGGAAAAGACCGCGCAGATGCCTGAAAATCTGGGCGCCCGGACACCCGAGGAAGTCAGCCGTTTGTTCCATGAGCTACGGGTTCATCAGATTGAGATAGAACTGCAGAACGAGGAATTGCGCCGGACCCAGATAGAACTTGATGACTCGCGGGCACGCTATTTCGACCTTTATGATCTGGCTCCAGTGGGCTATGTCACCATCAATGAAAAGGGGCTAATCCTGGAGGCCAACCTCACCATTGCCAAGCTGCTTGGCATTGCGAAAAGCCAGCTGATCAAGCAGCCGCTGAGCCTCTTTATCGTTGCCGAGGACCAGAATATTTACTACCTCCATCGCAAACACCTCCTTGAAACCGGCGCCCCACAGGCCTGCGAGTTGCGGATGGTAAATAAGGAAGGAGATGCATGCTGGGTGCGGGTCGAGGCGATTGGGGCCCAAGACGATGATGGCGCGTTCCTGTGCCGCGCCGTAATAAGTGAAATCACTGAACTTAAGCGGGTGGAGGAGCTTAGGATTCAGAATGAGCGATTCGCCCAAGTTTTAAACGGCCTTGATGCCCTCGTATATGTGGTTGACATGCAAACCTATGAGATCGTGTTCATTAACACGTACGGACGAAATATTTGGGGGGACATAGAGGGCAAAATCTGCTGGCAGACGATCCAGACCGGTCTGGCAGGACCATGTGAGTTTTGTGCAACCGCCAAGCTGATTGGGCCTGATGGGAACCTGACAGATGGTGTGGTTAGGGAATTCCAGAACACTATCAGCAAACGATGGTATGATTACCGGGAAAAAGCCATTTATTGGCCTGATGGTCGTATTGTACGCATAGAAATAGCTACTGACATCACCAGGCGCAAAGAAGCGGAGGATGCATTGGCTGCCGAGAGCCGTCAGCTGGCCGAGGCCAATACGGCATTGAAGGTGCTGCTGAAGCGGCTGGTGGCAGATCAGACGGAAATGGAATACAAGATTGTCAGCAATATCCGTGAACTGGTCTTTCCTTACCTTGACAAGCTCCGAAGCTTCGAGCTTAACGAAGTCCAGGCAAACTGCCTGGAGGTTCTTGCTGCAAATCTAAGCCGGATATCGGCCCCGTTTATGAAAAATCTGTCCACTCGTTACGCCAATTTTACTTCTCGGGAGATTCAGGTCGCCAATATGATCAGGGAGGGGAAAACAAGCAAAGAAATCGCCAGACTTTTCAATGTATCAATTCGTTCAGTCGATTTTCACCGGGACAACATCCGGATGAAATTGGGTTTGAGACACAAAAAAGCCAACCTCCGTCTTTTCCTTGTCAATCTCGACGAAAAGTAACATCTGAAACTTGAATCTCTCAGGGTTATATTCCCCGAAGCTTGCTGCGGGATAGTTCATAGCTGCGGAAAGATGGTTCGCAAGCTGCGAATCAAATGCCGTATTCCAAACCTACAGTATTTGCCCCGTAGAAAGCCGTAAATCATTTGGCATTGTTTTAAGCTGTTAAAAAACTTAAGATAAAGCCATATGAATAGAAAATTAAAAATCTGCCTGATCAATCCGAAATTCGAGCCTTCCTACTGGGGCATGGATTATGCCTTGCCCATCTACCCGGGAAATAAGCAGTGTACCATGACCACGGGCGCATTGCCTCATCTCGCCGGACTTATCCCGGATCATGAGGTTTATCTTTTGGATGAAAACGTCGAAAAAATTGATTTCAAGATTCTCAAGGATTTCGATGTTGTCGGTGTAACCGGGATGGTCGTCCAGAAGGACAGAATGAAGTCAATTCTGAGCAGGCTTCTTGAAATGGAAATTTTCTCCGTTGTGGGCGGCGCCTACGCATCGGTGAATGAAACCTTCTTCGGAGGTCTTTGTGACGTGATCTTTTCCGGCGAGGCAGATGAGACATGGCCTGAATTCATTAAGGAATTCGCTGCCGGCAGACCGTATAAAAGGTTTTACACTCAGGAAAATCGGACGATTATGACCTCCTTGCCCAAACCGCGATACGACCTCCTCAAGGTTGACCGGTATGCTTCCGGATCGATCCAGTTCTCCCGGGGTTGCCCTTTTCAATGTGAATTTTGCGATATCATCGTGACTTTCGGCCGGCGACCGAGAACCAAGCAGCCCGAGCAGGTTCTTGAAGAGTTGGAAGATATGCGCAAGGTGGGTTTCTTCTCCTGCTTTATCGTGGACGATAATTTTATCGGCGACAAGAAGGCGGCAAAGGCGCTCCTCCGTCTCATCATTCCATGGCAGCAGAAACACGGCTATCCGCTGCGACTGACGACCGAGGCGAGTATCAACCTGGCTGATGATGGGGAGCTTCTCGAACTGATGTATCTGGCAAATTTTCGTTCCGTGTTTATAGGCATTGAGACGCCAAGGGCGGCCTCCCTTAATGAAACAAAGAAGTTTCAGAACACGTCGGGCGGATCGCTGGAGGAAAAAATGGAGCGAATCCGTAATGCCGGTCTGGACATTAACGGCGGATTCATCATCGGGTTCGATCAGGATGATATCACCATCATGGAAGAGCAATTCCGCTTCATTCAGGATAACGGCATCCTGCTGGCGATGATGGGCATGCTCGTTGCCGTGCCGAAGACGCCCCTTTATGAACGCCTGGAGCGGGAAGGCAGACTGAGATTGGACGACCCAAATTGCAATATCGTGCCCAAGCTAATGACGGTCGGGGAGCTTCAACAAGGTTACTGGGACCTCCTCACCCGGCTCTATACACCGCAAGCCTTTCTCGATCGTTATTTCCGGGTCTTTCAGTTTCCCGAATTCAATCGCAAACGGGCGGAAATATGCATCAAGGCCAATGAAGGGAAAAGCATTCCGACTTTAGCCTATGGTTTGATCCTGCTATGGAACCTGTTCCGGGCGCTTTACAAGGACGGCAGCCTGAAAAGCGTCGGGAGCATTTACGTCCGCTATTTTTTCGGACGTAGCGTAGGCCATCGAAATGACATCGTTGGTTTTGCCCAGTACATGAACCGATGCGCGACCCACTGGCATTTCTACAAGTTTACCCGGGAGGGCGTTGCCGGGCGGCTCCGCCTTTTCAATTCCGGATGACACACTTAGCGCTTGTCCTTAAAAAATCCGCAGGCAAGGCGCGCAAATTTTGAGGAATGCGGCGTACCTGGCGTATGCCGCAGTAAGCCTGCCCCGTACTTGATACGGGGAAGAATGCAGCGCAACAACACATCCGGACTTTTTTTCGAAGCCGTCATCATTTCTTCTCCGGTGCTTTACCGCTAATCAATGCTTCCGGGTGACTTTCGAGATATTCGGCAAATACCCGCAAGGCGCGGGCAGCGCGGGCTACCTCCTGCAAAGACTCCCGTAGCTCCTGATTTGCCAGTGCGTCCGGTCCGACCAATGTCTTGTCGGTATTGACCAGGACGCGTTCTGCCGCGGCAACCGCCCGTTTCAGGTTTTCCAAAGATGTTTTCATTTCCGGGACAATTTCCGCATCGACACGTACCAGCAGCTTTTTGGCGTCTTTAAGCGTCTGATCAAGGGTGAAGATTGCCTTCTGTGTATCTTTCCCGATCTCGTCAAAGGGTATCTTTTCTATCTTAGCCAGGATCTTGTGGATCTTCATCTGGAATTCCGCCATACCGCTTGGCATCACCGGCAGTTGGGGGGGGGTCTTTTTCCAGTCGATCTTCTTGACCTTGGGGGCGTGGGGGAAGTAATCTAGGGCGATGTATAGCTGCCCTGTGACAATATTCCCGAGGCGCAATTGCGCTCGCAGCCCCTTATCGATCAGCTTCTGTGTGCCTATATGATCATTCTCCCAATTCTTGGCAGGATGAACCTTAATATAATCCCGTACGGCAACATCGATATTGTCAAGTTGTGATGAAAAGCGTTCCTCATAATACGAGACCAGCGCATAGGGCTTGAAAGTAAAGGCGACCGGATCGTAATGAAGTCCTATTTTCTTTACTTCCCCCACCTCGATTCCAAGGTAAGTCAAGGGCGCGCCAACGGTCAGCCCCCGTATCGATTCATCAAAGATGAGCATAAAAGGATCATCCTTCATATCACGTTTCACCGTTGCCGCATCCTGGTTGTCAAAAAGGGTAAAAACTGTGTTGTCTGCCGCCGGTTTTACGGACTGCGAGTATTGAGGCGTCTCAAAGGCAATGCCGCCGGCGATTATGGATGCCAGCGATTGGGTATGGATGACAAGGCCGTTTGCTCCCATCGAGACGTCGATACCGCTTGCCTGCCAGAATCTGGTGTCAGTGGTTACATATTTGTCGTAGGGGGAATTCACGAATATCTTGATATCGACGGACTTGCCGTCTTTCGCCAGGTCGTAACCGATTACCTGGCCGACATTCAGGCGCCGGTAATAGAGGGGGGAGCCGAATCCGAGGGAGCCGAGATTATCCGCTTTCAGCAAGAATTGACGGCCCGGCTCCGTGTTTGCTATGATCGGGGGCGTATCGAGACCTTTGAAAATCCTTTGTTTTTCCGTTGATTTCCCAGTTTCCAGTCCGATGTAATTTCCCGAAAGCAAGGTCCCCATGCCGGAAATCCCGCTCATGCTGATTCGGGGCTGCATAATCCAGAACTTGGCGTCTTTGACAAGGAGATTCTTTGCATTCTTAGCGATCTTTGCCGTCACAACAACCTGGGAATAGTCTTCCGAGAGGCTTACCTTCGTAACCTGTCCAATGTTGACGTCCTTGTACTTTACAAAAGTCTTGCCGGCCTCGATGCCCTCGGCTACCTTGAAGGTGATGGTAATCGTAGGTCCTTCATTGAGAAACCGTTGCACCGCAATCCCGATGCCCACCAGGGCGGCGATGATGGGAATAATCCAGATTACCGAGAAGCGCGCCCGCTTGTGGGGTGAGGTTGTTGCCTGGGGGATGTCCGAGATGTCGTTATTCTCAATCATTTCGCTTCTCCATGCTAGCGGCGGAATCCCAGATCAGCCGGGGGTCAAAAGATTGGGCGGCAAATATGGTCAATACCACTACGGCCGCAAAAAAGACGATGCCAGCCCGGGGCTCTGCTGCCATGAGCGGTTTGATCTGCACCAGGGCGACTACAAAGGAAATGACAAATACGTCGAGCATTGACCAACGGCCGATGAACTCAACGAGGCGGTACAGTTGCACCCGTTCGCGATTGCTTTTGATTGACCGGCGCTGCACCGTAATCAGTAAATAGGCAAGGGCGAATAGTTTCGCCATGGGAATTATCACGCTGGCAATGAGGACGATCAGCGCCAGATGCCATGAGCCTGTCAAGTAAAGCAGGATGACGCCGTCGATGATCGTATCCTCCTCGGCGCCTACGAGGGTTACTGATGTCATGACGGGCAAGATATTGGCCGGTATATAACAGATTGCCGCGGCGATAATTAGCGCCCAGGTACGCTGGATTGCCTCGGGGCGACGGAATGCGAGTTTGTGGCTGCAGCGGGGACAATAGCTCGTTTCCTTTGGGAACATGAGCTTTGACAATAATCCACAATGCCTGCACAAGGCAAGTCCCGACGGCATGGCCATTGGCTCTCGGGGGTTCATTTCTCCGCCTCTTGATAACCAATCGTTGGGGGGGGGTTAACGAGGAACCGCACGCTGCCGCAGGTCCATTGCACTTGCGTCCAAATCTCCTCGGGATCGAAATTTATCGCCATCGCCGTAAGGAGGGTGATGAGCACCGCGGTGGCAAACATCCCCGCGCCGATGATGACAGTCGCGAGATCGGCGATCTTGATCAGGGCGACGAGAATTCCGAGCATCATTACCTCGGCCATCGCCCACTCCCGCGCCAGCTCCGCCCAGTGAAGCAGGTCGCCCACCCAACTCGGCATCGAGGGATGCCTGCGGGCGGCGATCAGAACCACAATCACTATCCCGATATATCCGGCGGGGGCAACTACGGCGCACAAGCCGACAAGCGCCGCTGTAAACTCATGCCCCTCCTGCCACATCATCCAGGCGCCGCCGATTATCGTCGTATCAACTTCACGCCCCGCCGCTGATAGACCCATCAAGGGAAACGTGTTGGCAATAACAAAAACTATTGCCGCACCTATCGCCAAGGCCAGGGTACGTTCATTGGCCCCTGGCTTATTTGCTGCCAGCACCTTGCCGCACCGGCAACAAAGCGCCTTGCCCCATAGCGGAAGCAAGGGGATATGCTGCAGCAGATCGCAATCGGGACAGGCAACGGGATTTTCAGGCATCAGCAACAGCTTGTGAGTTCATAATTTTTTGTAATAATTTTCATTAATCAGAAAGCATTTCACACGCGTACACTTCACACGCCTGGCTTTCTACCATACTGAGTAATTATAATCTACAATGAAAGCAGGAACTCAAAATACTTTTTTATTTATATTTCAATTTTACATTGACAAAAACCAAATATCTGTCCAGAAATGGGTTATTTCAAATAAAAGGCTAATCATGAACGAAACGAATCATCAAGATGTCACTCACACCACCCTGACCGTTCTGTTAATCGCGATTCTCATCATCGCCGTCATCGCTATACTCCGCCCCTTCCTGCTGTCACTGATATGGGCAACCATGATTGTTGTTACGACCTGGCCGGTCATGTTAAGCGTGCAGGCGCGGCTGTGGGGGAAACGAGGCCTCGCCGCACTGGTGATGACCATGGCGCTGTTACTCATTTTGGTAATGCCCTTCTGGATTGCCTTGGAAACCATAGTAGATAATTCTCGCCGGATTGACGAACTGGCGGAATCCTTACGTCAAAGCACCATACAAGCACCTCCTTCCTGGGTTCAGAGTATACCCATGGTAGGTCCCAAGCTTTCTTCATTGTGGCAGGAGGTTGCGACGGCCGGTCCGGATGGGATAATATCGCGGATCAAGCCCTACTCCGGAAGGGTTGCCAAATGGTTTGTGGATCAGGCCGGCAACCTGGGCAGAGTATTTATTCAGTTCCTGCTGACCGTTATTATTTCCGCAATCCTTTACACTAAAGGAGATATTGCTGCCGTTGGCGTCCGCCGCTTCGCGAGACGCCTGGGTGGTCATAATGCTGAAGAGGTCACCATCCTCGCCGGCAAGGCAATCCGGGGTGTTGCCCTCGGTGTGGTTGTTACGGCCCTGGCGCAGTCCATCTTGGGCGGCATTGGTCTTGCGGTGACCGGTGTACCGTCGGCAGCCGTTCTCACGGCCGTCATGTTCATGCTTTGCGTGGCCCAGCTTGGACCGGGGTTGGTGCTGATACCCGCTGTCATCTGGCTTTTCTGGGGCAACCACAATCTGGCGGGGTCGGTGCTGCTCGTATGGACGCTCGTTGTCGGGACCCTTGATAATGTTCTCCGCCCCATACTGATCAAAAAAGGCGCCGATCTGCCGCTCCTCCTCGTCTTTGCCGGCGTCATCGGCGGCCTTGTCTCCTTGGGCATCGTAGGCATATTTATTGGTCCGGTGGTGCTGGCGGTAGCTTTTACCCTGCTTAAAGCCTGGGTCGAAAAGGCAGGCGCTGATGCATCGGATGAAACTTGACGACCTCGGAAAAAGTCCAAAAAACTTTTTCCGAGAAGTGTTAAGTTTTAGGTTTTATGTGTTAAATTGTTGATATAGTGAGTAATTATCAAATCACTGAACTTAACATGTAACACTTAAAACATAATGGATGCAAATTTTTACGACTTCATTAAACTTGAATTACCCGGTTTGAAGTAACGGCGTTTCTTTTTGCTGACACAGTTACGGTCAACACCACCTTCAGCGACGCTGGGTACCATATTTAAGTCCTTATCAGGTGAAAGAGATTAAGGGAGGGGGCTTTGTCGACTTTTTTTTGACAGGCTGCCGAAAATGATATATTATTCCGCGAATTTAATCTCGGGGGGAGACGTTATGAAAACGGGAAGCCGTCGCAATTCTGTCCTTGTTCCTTATTATCCTTGTAACATCACACACGTTTTGTTTTGTATCATCCTTGCCGTAAGCCTCTTGGCGGGATGCGGACAGGATAAGAAGGGAGGCGCCCAGCGGCCGCCTGCGGAAGTGACTGCTGTCACCATTACGCCCAAGGACACGCCTGTGGTATTCGAGTGGGTAGGGCAGACAGAGAGTTCACACCTGGTAGAAATCCGGTCTCGTGTTGAGGGCTTCCTCGACAAACGGGTCTATGAAGAAGGATCGTTAGTAAAGGAAGGACAGGTTTTATTCCGCATTGACCCCCGGAATTTCCAGGCCGCCCTCCAGCAAGCCAAGGGTGAATTGGCCCAGCAACAGGCCCGGTGGACTACGGCCAAGGCCAATCTGGCGAGGATCAAACCCCTGGCAGAGCAGAACGCCGTCAGCAAGAAGGACCTCGACGACGCCACCGGGCAGGAGCAGGCCACTGCCGCCTCGGTTCTGTCCGCCCAGGGAAATGTCAGAATAGCGGAGTTGAATCTCAGTTACACCGTCATTACTTCCCCGGTGACGGGCCTCTCCAGTCAAGCCAAAAAGCAGGATGGAACCTATATCTCCGCATCGGACAGCCTCCTTACCTATGTGGCCAAGATGAATCCCATGTGGGTTACCTTCAGCTTGTCGGAGAACCAATATCTCGGTTCTCTGGATGATATCAAGAAAGGCACCCTCCGCTTTCCCACGGCGGGGAAATTTGTTGTGGAACTGGTCCTTGCCGATGGCTCCATTTATCCGCATCGGGGGCACCTGATCTTTGCCGACCCTTCTTTCAGCAAGGAGACGGGGACCTTCCTCATCAAGGCCACCATGGAAAATCCCAAGGGTATACTGAAACCGGGGCAGTTTGTCCGGGTACGTATCATTGGCGCCAGTCGTCCCAACGCCATTGTTGCCCCCCGGCGGGCGGTCTTTGAAGGGGCCAAAGGACAATTTGTCTGGTGCGTAGATAAGGATGGTCACGCTGAGGTCCGCAATGTCACCGTGGGCGAATGGATTGGCGATGATATTTTTATTACCAGCGGCCTGGCCGCCAATGACCGGGTAATCGTCGATGGCATCATGATGCTTGCCGAGGGGATGCCGGTAAAGATCGTGGACAAGAAGACGCCCGCCGCTCCGGGCGGCCAGCCGGCGGCGTCGGCAGGAGAAGGGACAAAAGCCGCCGCGCCGGGAACAAGGCAAGCGCCGCCCCCGTCTTCCGTATCCCCGGCGCCTTCAACACCCGCCGCGAAAACCGCCACACCGGCAAAGAAGTAAGGGGAGGCCGCCATGATCTCGAGATTCTTCATTGACCGGCCCATCTTTGCCGCCGTCATTTCCATCGTGATTGTAATTGCCGGCGGGGTGGCGATGTTCAACCTGCCCATCGCCCAATACCCGGAGATCACGCCTCCCCAGATCCAGGTGTCGGCCACCTATCCCGGGGCCAGCGCCGATGTCATCGCCCAGAATGTCGCCTCTCCCATCGAGTTACAGGTCAACGGCGCCGACAATATGATCTATATGAACTCCGTCTCCACGGGGATGGGAACGATGACCCTGACAGTGTTTTTCGAGATCGGGACCAACCCCGACATGGCCCAGGTGGATGTCCAGAACCGGGTAAACATCGCCCTGCCCCAGTTGCCCCAATCGGTCCAGCAACAGGGGCTCCAGGTGCAAAAAAAATCGAGTTCCTTTCTCATGGTCATCGGTCTCTACTCTCCCGACGGCCGCTATGACCAGAACTATGTGGCCAATTACGCCAACCTCTACGTTCTCGACGCCCTGAAACGCATCGAAGGGGCCAACCAGACTGCGATTCTGGGCACCCCGGATTACGCCATGCGGATCTGGCTGAAACCGGACCGGATGGCCCAGCTTGGCATTACAGCCTCCGACGTCTCCAACGCCATTCAAAATCAGAATCAGCAGTTCGCCGTCGGCAAGATCGGCCAGTCCCCGACGGACGGCCGGGTAGAGCAAACCTTTTCCGTGACCACCAAGGGCCGCCTGACGACCCCCCAGGAATTCGAAAACATCATCCTTCGGGCAACCAAAGACGGTTCGGCCATCGTTCGTCTGAGAGATGTCGGGCGGGCGCAGTTGGGCGCCAAGGACTACTCGGTGCGCACGAAAATGAACGGCAAGACGGCGACGCTGCTGGCTGTTTATCAGCAGCCCGGGGCCAACGCCGTCCAGGTCTCGGACCAGGTGAAACAAACCCTGGAACAGCTGAAAAAGAATTTCCCCGACGGGATCGATTACAAGATTGCCCTGGATTCCACCAATTTTGTCCGGGCGTCGATCAAGGACGTCATTATTACCTTCTTCGAGGCCTGCCTCCTCGTTATTCTCGTTGTCTATATCTTTCTCCAGAGCGCCCGGGCCACCATCATCCCCATCCTTGCGGTTCCCATCTCCATTATCGGCACCGCCATCGGGATGATCCTCTTTAACTTCTCCATAAACATGCTCACCTTATTCGGGATGGTGCTCGCCATCGGGATTGTCGTGGACGACGCCATCGTCGTGATCGAAAACGTGGAGCGGAACATGGAGGAGTTCCACTTGTCTCCCAAGGAGGCGGCGAAAAAGGCCATGGACGAGGTCACGGGACCGGTTATCGCCATCATGCTTGTCTTGTGCGCCGTTTTCGTACCTGTCGCCTTTCTGGGCGGCATGACGGGACAACTCTACAAGCAGTTTGCCGTGACCATCGCCATTTCCGTCGTCTTCTCGGGGATCGTCGCCCTGACCCTGTCCCCGGCCCTGGCGGCCCTCCTCCTCCAGCACAAGACCGGGGAAAAGAAAGGCTTCTTTAAATGGTTTGAGGCCTTTTTCCTGAAAGTGACCCACGGTTACACCGGCGGAGTCGCCAAAATGCTGAAGCATACGAAGATCGCCATGGTCGTCTTTGCCATCATGCTCTCGCTCGTGGGCTTTATGTTTTATATCACCCCGACGAGTTTTGTTCCCTCAGAAGATCAGGGCTATCTCTTCGGGGTGAGTTTTCTTCCCGATACGGCGTCTCTGGACCGGACGGAGGATGTCGGGGGCAGGGCGGCGAAGTTTTTCATGAACCACCCGGCCGTCCAGGACGTCAGTGAGTTTGCCGGCTATAGTCTCGTGGACAGCGCCTTGAAAGCGAATGCCGGCGTCATCTTCGTCTCCCTCAAGGATTATGAAAAAAGAGACAAGGATGAGCTCAAGGCCCCGGCGATTATTGCTGCGGCCTTCAAGAATTTCTCCCAGATCAAGGAGGGGGTGGTCATGCCCACTAATCCTCCTTCTATTCCCGGTCTGGGCAACATGGGGGGCTTTCAGTTTTGGATCCTTAACCGCGGTGAGGGAGACGCCGCGAAACTCCAGGAAGTGACAAACAAGTTTATCGACCATTGCCACAAGCAGCCGGAATTGCACGGCGTCAACTCGACCATGAATGCCTACTCTCAACAGTTGCGGGTGGATGTGGACCGGGAGAAGTCCGAGACCCTGGGCGTTCCCGTGCAGAATGTCTATGACACCCTCCAGATCCTCTTCGGGTCTTCTTATGTCAGCCAGTTCAACAAGTTCAGCCGCCTCTGGCAGGTCATCGTCCAGGCGGAGCCTCAGTACCGCTCCCGTCCCGGGGATTTGACCCAGGTTTATGTACGTTCCGCTGACGGCCGCATGGTGCCCCTCCAATCGGTGATCACCACGAAGTATGAATCCGGTCCGGATATCGTCAACCGTTTCAATAATTTCCCGGCAGCCAACATCATCGGCGGCCCTGCCCCCGGTTACAGCTCCGGTCAGGCAATTGACGCCATGGAGAGGGCGGCCAAAGCGGTGCTGCCGGACGATTTCAGCTACGCCTGGAGCGGCGAGGCCTTCTATCAGAAGAAGGCCGGGGGAACTTCCGGCCTGGTGTTCGTCTTCGGTCTGGTCATGGTGTTCCTGATTCTGGCGGCCCAGTATGAGAAGTGGTCTCTGCCCTTCGGCGTCCTCATGGCCGTTCCCTTTGCCCTCTTCGGGGCGGTGCTGTCCATCCTGATGCGGGGCATCGAGAACGATATCTATTTCCAGATCGGTCTTTTGACCCTCATCGCCCTGGCGGCCAAGAACGGCATTCTCATCACGGAATTTGCCGTCATGAAGCGGGCGGAGGGGCTGTCCATCTACAACGCAGCCCTGGAGGCGGCCAGGCTCCGTCTCCGGCCCATCGTCATGACCTCCATCGCCTTTATCCTGGGCTGCGTGCCTCTGGCCATTGCTTCGGGGGCCTCGGCCAACAGCCGTCACTCCATCGGCACCGGCGTCATCGGCGGTATGTTGGGGGCGACGGTGATTGCCATTTTCTTTATTCCCCTTTTCTTCCAGATTTTTGAAACCTTTAGCACCGGGTCCGATAAAAGAAAGGAATCCGGGGAGCCGCCCGCAGCGACGGGAGCACCGGGAGATGAAACTACGAAGGAAAAGGAGGGCAACTGAATTGAAGAATTCGGCTTTGAAAGCAGAACCACGAACCGCAAATCGTGAACCCGCAGTTGCCAGGATGAAGAATCTTTTTATTCTCCTTGCCGTTGTCCTGCTCCTGAGTGCCTGCATGCTCGGCAAGGATTACCAGCGGCCGACCGTGGATACGCCCCAAAACTGGCGCTTCGAGGAGAAAGACGCCAAGGCCCTGGCCAACACCGCCTGGTGGAGCCAATTCCAGGATCCTGCCCTTAATGACCTGATCCAGACGGCCCTGAAGGAAAACAAGGACATCCGCATCGCCACGGCCCGGGTGGAAGAATATATGGGCAAACTCGGCGTCACCCGGTCAGATCTCTTCCCCCAGGTGGGGCTGGGGCCTGTCAATGCGGGCCGGCAGCGCTTGACGGAAGTAGGACCCACGGGCTGGCAACCGGGGTTGGCGCCCACTTCCTACACCTATCAGGCCAGTCTCAATGCCAACTGGGAACTCGACATCTGGGGCAAACTCAGACGGGCAACGGAAGGGGCCCGGGCTGATCTGCTGAGCACCGACGAGGCCCGCCGGGCCGTGATCATGACCCTGGTGGCTTCTGTCGCCAACGGTTACATCAATCTCCTCAATTATGATCAGCAACTGGTGATTTCCAAGGAAACTCTCAAAAGCCGGAAGGATTCCCTGGATATCTTTGAGAAACGTTACCAGGGCGGCGTCATTTCGGAGCTGGAACTGAACCAGTCCCGGTCGGAATATGAAGACGCCCGGGCCGTAATTCCCCAATTGGAAAAGAATATCGCCCAGCAGGAGAATGCTCTCAATCTGCTCCTCGGGCGCAATCCCGGACCCATTGCCCGGGGAAGGACCCTTGACGAACTGGTCTTGCCGACGGTGCCGGAAGGCCTTCCTTCGGATCTCCTCGATCGCCGCCCCGATATCCGCCAGGCGGAGCAGGATCTGGTCGCTGCCAACGCCCGGATTGCCGTGGCGAAGGCCCTTTACTTTCCCTCCATTTCTCTGACGGGGCTTTTCGGTTTCGCCAGTGCCGATCTCAGCGATCTCATGACGGGACCTGCCAAGACATGGAACTATGCCGCTTCTCTGACGGCCCCCATCTTCACCGCCGGCAAAATCAAGGGCCAGGTGAAACAGGCCGAGGCAATCCAGCAGCAGGCCCTGGTCAAATACCTGCAAACGGTGCAGACAGCGTTTCGGGAAGTGGACGACTCCCTGGTGGATCAACGGAAAACCAGGGAACGCCTTGCTGTCCAGGGTGATCAGGTGAAGGCGCTCAAAAATACCCGGCGGCTGGCCGGTCTTCGTTACGATAATGGTTACAGCAGCTATCTGGAGGTGCTGGATGCGGAGCGCAGTCTCTTCAACGGTCAGCTATCCCAGGTCCAGACCAAGGGCAGCCTGTTTCAATCCCTGGTGAATGTCTATAAGACCATGGGAGGAGGTTGGATTACAGAAGCGGACAAGATGGCCAGCGGTTATGCCACGACAAAAGAACCCGGCGCATCCCCACCCCCACCCACTCCTTGAAGAGTATAGTGAATAGTGAACGGTGAAAAGTGAACAGTAAAAAGTGAATGGTAAACAGTAAATGGTGAACAGTAAACAGTAAAAAATAAATAGTGAACGGGAAAAATAGAACCATACCCAATTTGCTATTTACCATTCACCATTCACCATTTACTACTGACCATTTACAGATGAAACGGAAGGAGATATCTATGGCTGCCAACGATCTGAAGGAATTTTTTCAGAGTAATCCTTTAATGTCCCTGTTTTCCGACGAGGAACTGGATGTGTGTGTCAAAGCGTCGGAAGTTGTTGAATTATCAGATGGTATTGACGTAGCAAAACGGGGGGAGACCCATAATTCCACATGGATTATCTATGAAGGTGAGGTAGCAGTCTCCCAGCCCGCCGAGGGAACTAATGAAGAAGTGCTGACCCACTTGGAGAAGGGGCGGATCTTTGGCGATCTGTCCGTTTTTACAGGAAACCTGGTGGCTTTCGATTATAAGACGACCAAACCCAGCAAATTAATCCGTATTCCCCGGCCGGTCTTTATGGCCGCGGTCAAGAACAACCCTGCGGCGACATTGCTATTCACCAAGAATCTGATGGAGATTGTCTTTAGTATGGGCCTTTATCAGAAGGAGCAGGAGATTCGCAAGGCGGCTCACTTGGCCAGCCCGGACCCCTACGATCTCTATTTTACCTCCGCATCGGAACCGATGAAGATCTCCGTTATCAATTGCGGGAGTTCCTCCCTGAAATACACCATCTTCGATACAAACCAGCGAGACCCGCTTATCGAGGGGATGATCGAGCGGATCGGATCCGCCGACGCCCATCACAAGGTTGTCACCCCCAAGTTCAAAAAATCAGTTTCCCTGGGGGCGGTCCCCAATATGGAGAAGGCCTTCGAGTTCATGGTTGCCTCTATTTCCGATCCGGCGGTCGATGCGGTCCGGGACATCCGGGAATTTAAGGCCGTCGGCCACCGGGTAACCCATGGTGGCGGGCTCTTCAATGGACCGGTTATCATCGACGACCACGTCCTGGAACAGATCAGATCCGTCTCCGATCTGGCCCCCCTTCATAACCCTTACAATATCGAGGGGATCGAGTTGTTCAGGAAACTTCTCCCCGGGGCGAAGCAGGTCGCCGTCTTCGACAACACCTTCCATCAGACCATCCCGGCGGCGGCAGCGACATACGCCCTGCCCCGGCAGCTCTGCGCAGAGGAACGGATTCGCCGGTACGGATTCCACGGAACCAATCACGAATATGTCGCCCTGAACGCCGCAACTTTTCTCAAAAAACCCCTGAGCGAGCTCAAGATGATCACCTGCCATCTGGGCAGCGGCGCCTCGGTATGCGCCATCGATCATGGCCGGAGCATCGACACGAGCATGGGGATGACCCCACTGGAGGGCTTGGTCATGGGGACGCGCCCCGGGGATGTGGATCCGGGGGTTATCTTCCATCTCCTCCGAAAAGGCAGAAACGCCGTCGATCTGGAAAACATCTTCAATAAAGAAAGCGGCCTGAAGGGGATCAGCGCCCTTACCAACGATATGCGGGAACTCCTGGAGGCGGCGGAAAAAGGGGACGCTCATGCCTTGGAGGCGATCAGCGTCTTCTGCTACCGAATCAAGAAATATATCGGCGCTTACAGTGTCGCCCTGGGCGGCCTCGACGTGGTCGTCTTCACCGGCGGTATCGGGGAAAACTCCCCGGAGATCAGGGCCAGGATCTTTCAGGGTTTCGAGGCCTTCGGCATGACCATCGATCACAAGATCAATCGCGACGCCCGGCCGGAACGGGGGCAGGTGGTTGATCTTGCGGAGCCCAATGCCAAGGTGAGGGTGCTGGTGATTCCCGCCGACGAGGAACGGATGATTGCCCGGAACACCCTCCACACTGTTGGTCTGATCCGTTCCGAGACGGACATGAAGGTATTCAAGACCACCCCCGTCCCGTTGAGCATCTCGGCCCACCATATCCACCTGACCCAGGAAAATTTCGAGCTTCTCTTCGGCACGGGGAAAACGATGACGCCGAAGTCTCCTCTCAGCCAGCCGGGGCAGTTTGCCGCCGAGGAAACAGTCAATCTTATCGGCCCCAAGGGAAATCTGGAGAAGGTGCGGATTCTCGGCCCGGCAAGAAAATACAGCCAGTTGGAAATTTCCCGTACGGAACAGTTCAAGCTCGGCATTGATCCGCCGATCCGCGATTCCGGCGATATCGAAGGAACGCCGGGCATCACGGTGGTTGGACCTCAGGGACAGGTCCATCTGGAAAAAGGGGTAATCTGTGCCAAGCGTCATATCCACATGTCCACTGATGACGCCCTTAAGTTCGGTCTCCGGGATAAGGACGTCGTCCGGGTCAGGAAGGAAGGGGGCCGCGGTCTCATCTTTGGCGATGTCCTGATCCGGGTGGATCAGAACTTCCGCCTGGACATGCACCTCGATACAGATGAAGGCAATGCCGCCGAAATCAAACCGGGAGACACGGGATACATAGAATCCATAGAGCATCGCCAATTTGTTTGAGCCAGAGATTAATTGTTCAGGTTCTGTTTCGGCCTGGGCAGAGAGTTTTTTAAAGGGGGGTAATCCATCATGGCAAAGCCAGCAGCAGCAGATAAAGGAAAAGCGTTAAAAATCAAGAAAGCCGTGTCGTCGGTCCTCGATCCGGAAATGAAAAAGACGGCAGTAACCTCATCTTCTGAACCCGTAAAATCTCCCAAGCCGTTAAAAAAGGAAAAACCTATAGCTGCCCCAAAGGCAGAGGCTGCCGGCAAAACGAGTGAAGCAGCGGAACCGTCTCCCCAACCCTTGAAACAGGAGACCCCGGAAAAAGCTGCCCCCCCTCCTAAGACAGCAGGGGCGGACAAGAAGGAGGGAGGGGTGAAAATACCCTTCGCCGCCGGTTTCGATCCAGCGTCTTTATTTAGAGGATGGGAGAACGTATGGAAGGACAACGTCCTTTTAAAAGACCTCTGGAAGTCGGGAATGGTCATGTTCCAGAGCGCCGCGAAAACGCCGGGGCAGCACGCATCATGGGAAAAATTTCCAACCGGGTTTGATCCATCTGCCTTCTGCAAGGGATTTGGAGACGCATGGAAAGGCAACACCGCTGCCAAAGACCTCTGGGAATATTGCGTGGATATGATCCAACGGCAAATCCTTTTTTTGGATGTGATGCGCCAGCGGGGCGATAACTTTCTGAAGCATATCAAGGAAGGAGAACCGCCGGTATTACAGTTCGAGTATGAAACGATAATCGATGGCCGGACCCTGGAACGTCCGGTCAATTACGCCCTCCTCCGGATTATTCCCGAAGCAGGCATGACTATTGATCCCAATAAGCGTCCCTTCGTTATCGTTGATCCACGGGCGGGGCACGGACCCGGGATCGGCGGTTCCAAACACGACTCCCAGGTGGGAGTCTCCTTACGGGCCGGTCATCCGACATATTTTGTCATGTTCTTCCCAAAGCCCGAACCAGGGCAAACCCTGAACGACGTCGGTCATGCCGAGCACCTTTTCCTTAAGGAGGTTATCCGCCGCCATCCGAACGCGGAGAAACCATGCGTCATGGGGAACTGCCAGGCCGGCTGGGCCGTTGCCGCCCTCGCCGCCGTTGATCCGGACATCATGGGAACCATTATCCTGAACGGCGCCCCCATGTCCTATTGGGCGGGATACAAGAACAAGAACCCCATGCGTTACTCAGGCGGCCTTCTGGGCGGCAAGTGGCTCACAACCATGACCTGTGATCTGGGTAACGGCAAGTTCGATGGTTCCTATCTTGTCCAGAATTTCGAGAATCTCAATCCGGCCAATACCCTTTTTGCCAAGGAGTACAACCTTTACGCCAATATAGATACGGAGGCGGAGCGCTATCTCCATTTCGAAGAATGGTGGAGCGGCTTCTTCCTGATGAACGCCGAGGAGATCGATGCCATCGTAAGCAACCTTTTCATCGGGAATAAATTGGCCAAGGGCGGCATTGTTACACCCGACGGCCGACGGGTCAACTTGAAGAATATCAAATGTCCCATAGTTGTATTTGCCTCTTTTGGCGACAATATTACGCCGCCTCAGCAGGCCCTTAACTGGATTGTTGACGTTTACGGCACCGATGAGGCGATCTTAAAGAATGGTCAGGTCATCATCTACACCCTCCACCCCGATGTGGGGCACCTGGGAATCTTTGTGGGCACCGCCGCTGCCAAGAAGCAGCATAACGAGTTTGTCACGACCCTCGACATGATCGATGGCCTGCCTCCGGGACTATATGAAATGATTATTGAGAAGAAGAATCCCTTTACGGAACGGGGGGAACTGATTCAGGGTGACTATGCCACCCGGTTTGAGATGCGGAAGATTTCCGATATCATGGACCTCAATGACTCTCATCGGGACGACGATTACTTTGCCTCCGTGGCGGAGGTCTCCGATTTCAACGATGAATTGTACCGGACCTTTCTCCAGCCCTGGGTCCGGATGATTACGACGGAGCAAAGCGCGGAGATGCTGCGCTGGCTCAACAAGAGTCGCCGGAAATATTACCTCTTCTCCGAGCAGGTGAATCCCTTCATGGCAACCTTCAAGATATGGGCGGACTGGGTCCGGAAGAACCGTAAACCCATGCAGGACAGCAACTACTTCCTGACCATGGAGAGAGACATGGCCCAGACCATCGAGGATCGCCTCAATGGTTACCGTGATGTGCGGGACGATCTTTACCGTAATATATTCAAGGCTATGTACGGGCCATTCGGCCTGGCGCCGCTCTTCCCAGGCAAGAAGGCCCAGATAATGGAAGAGGAAAACGAGGCGCAGGAGGCAGAAGTCCAGGCGGTAATTGAGCGTCTGAAAAACGAGATGGACAAGGGCGGTTTCGATGAAGCCCTGATCCGCCTGATCATGGCCAGCATGATCCATATCGGGGCAATTGATTATCGTTCCAGTCTCATCGCCAAACAACTGGAAAAGCGTCACCGGCAAGAAGATGTGAAACCGGAGACAGCCAGAAAAATGATTTGGGAGCAGTATTTTATGCTCCTCATCGACGAGGACCGGGCGATTGCTTCTCTGTCAAAGCTTTTGCCGACCAAGGAGGAGCGTGAAGCGGCAGTGAAACTGACTATGGAGATCATGATGATCAGCGACGCCCAGCTGGATCCGAACAGCAGCCTCGCTGCCAAAGTGGCCAAGGCCCTTGGTCTTGATATCAAGAAATCATTTGACGCTGCTACCTTAAGCGGCAAAGAGACTCAGAAATAATTATCTTTCTCTATCTACCCGGCAGCATGCTGTTGGGTAGATTATTACGTTTACCTCCCGGAGGTTCATTATCTAACCCTCCCCTTCAAGGGGGTTAGGGTGGGGATGGGGTTCCCCTTAAAAATGCAAGTTAACGAGAGCATGCTCTCCTTCATTCGTCCCGACAAAATTACACTCCTAATCGTTCTCCAGGGAAAATGGCGGGCGGGAGGAAAGCTGCCCCCTGTCTCAGAAGTATTCCGGCAGATTGAACAGGCTCCGGCGAAAAAAAACGTTGCCTTCGAATGCTCCGGGTTAACCGGCTGGAGCAGTGTCCTGATCACTTTCCTAATCAATATTATTGAATATTGCCGGCAACAGGACGTTTCAGTGGACAGGGATGGGCTTCCCCCGGGAGTTAAGGGGCTGCTGAATCTGGCCTATGCAGTTCCCGAGCGGGCCGGGGCCAGGAGGGAGAAGGTCCGGACGCCCATCCTGACACGGATAGGGGGTGAAGTTTACGCTTTCTGGCAGGGTGCACAGGACGTTTTTGCCTTTATCGGCGAGGCTGCGGTGGCTTTTGGAAGGTTGTTCAGAGGCCGGGCCCGCTTCCGCCGCCGCGACCTGTTCGTCGCTATCCAGGAATGCGGGATTCAAGCCCTCCCCATCGTCTCGCTGATCAGTCTGCTGGTCGGTCTCATCCTCGCTTTTGTCGGCGCTATCCAGTTGAGCATGTTCGGCGCCCAGATCTACATCGCCAATCTGGTCGGGATCGGCGTCTTTCGGCAGATGGGGGCGATCATGACGGGGGTAATTATGGCCGGCCGGACGGGAGCAGCCTTTGCCGCCCAGCTTGGAACCATGCAGACCAATGAAGAGATCGACGCCCTCAAAACCCTGGGTATTCCGCCGATGGAATTCCTCGTCCTGCCGAGAATGATCGCGCTCGCTGTGATGATGCCGCTTCTGTGCCTCTACGCCGATTTCATGGGCGTAATCGGTGGTTTCCTCGTCGGGGTGACAATACTGGACATCAATTTCATGGCCTATTACAATCAGACGACGGATGCGATCAGATTCAACGATATGTGGGTTGGCTTGTTCATGAGTGCTGTTTTTGGCATCCTTATTGCGGTTACGGGATGCCTCCGGGGACTTCAATGCGAACGTAGTGCTTCGGCGGTCGGGAAGGCGACGACTTCCGCAGTGGTGACGGGGATCGTGAGCATCGTGATTGCCACGGCGATAATTACGGTTTTGTGCAATATCCTGGGAATCTGAGGCGCACGGCGGCGGAAAAAGCCCCATATGCTTTGTTGCGCTCCCTCCTTCCCCGTATCAAGTACGGGGCAGGCTTACTGCGACGTACGAAAAAGTACGCCTCGTTCCTCAGGAGGAGCGCGCCGCGCCTCTGGAGCTTTTTGCACCGCCGTACGTTAACTATGCAAGTAAACTATATTTTATGCCGATAATCGGTAACAAGATGTCCCATATCGTTTATATGAGAATACAGAAATGTAGGGTGGAATAAGCGAAGCGGTTCCACCAATAATATGGATGGTTTTGGTGGATGCGCTTCGCTTCATCCACCCTACTCCTGATATTCTCATGCTTCGTTGTGGCCCGCAGGGTCATGGGAGTTAATAAGGTCGCAGCTATGGTGCTTCCGGAAGGGGAATGGTGATGAAAGAGAGTAGGGCGCCCCATATTGTCGTTGAAGACCTGACGATGGCCTATGGGGATTTTGTTCTCCAGAAGGATCTGACTTTCACTATTTACAATGGGGACGTCTTCATCATCATGGGGGGGAGCGGGTGTGGAAAGAGCACTCTTCTCAAGCATCTCATCGGCCTCAATAATCCGGCCAAGGGGGCGATACTGTTCAATGGAGTTGATTACTGGCGGGCGGAACCGCATGAGCGGGAGGAGATTACCCGGGGCTTCGGCGTCCTCTATCAGAGCGGCGCCCTGTGGAGTTCCATGACTCTGGCGGAAAATATCGCATTGCCCCTGGAGGAATATACCGATCTTTCCCCCCGGGATATCGGCGAGATTGCCTCTCTGAAACTGGCCCTGGTGGGGCTTAAGGGTTTCGAAGACTATTATCCCGCCGAGATAAGCGGCGGCATGATGAAGCGGGCGGGACTGGCCCGGGCCATGGCCCTGGATCCGGAGATCCTCTTCTTCGATGAGCCGTCGGCAGGGTTGGACCCGATAAGTTCCCGTCTTCTTGATGACCTGATCATCCAGCTCCGGGACAGTTTGGGGACAACCATTGTGGTGGTCACCCATGAACTGGCCAGCATATATTCGATCGGTAACAATTCCGTATTTCTCGACGCGACGGCAAAGACCATGATTGCCTCCGGCGATCCGAAGCTGTTGCTGAAGGAGTGTTCCAACCCCGTTGTGCACAGCTTTTTGACCCGGGGAGGGGAGTTTACCGAAAAGACCTTTGAACCGGATGGGTGTTGATTGAGAGAGTAAAAACAAAGACCATAGACAGGGGAGCAACCCATGAGCAAACAGGCCAGTATGAAAATGATCGGCGTCTTTGTCGTCGGGGCGGTAGTCTTGCTGACGGCGGCCATTGTCATTTTTTCCTCCGGGCGATTCTTTGAAAAGCGAAACTTCTATGCCCTGTACTTCGACGAATCCATCCGGGGCTTGAACGTGGGGGCGCCCGTGTATTTCAAAGGCGTGAAGGTCGGCGCCGTTAGCGATATCAGACTTTTTTACTCTCCCGAGAATGAACTGCTCAATAGCGCTGTCATTATTGAACTCGACCAAGACCCGGTCGTCAACCTCCGCACCCGGGAAAAGGTGGACACAGAAGCGGGGGCCGTTTCCCACCTTGTGAAAACGCAAGGTTTGAAGGCCCAGTTGGACATCCAGAGTCTGGTGACCGGCCTGTTGGTTGTCACCCTGAATTTTTACCCGGAAAGATCTGTGGTGATGCACAACTACTTTAAAGAGTATGAGGAAATACCAACAATCCCAACACAATACGAGGAATTGGCCAAGGCCCTGCAAGAGCTGCCCATCAAGGATATACTCAAGAAACTCGATTTGACAATTAGCGGCATTGAAGCAATCATCAATTCACCCGACACCCGGGAAGGCATCAAGTTCCTTGCCAAGGCTGCTAAGGAGGCCGAGGTGCTGATCAAAAAGATAAACGAACAGATTGGCCCGACCGTTACGGATCTGCGGGCGACCTCCGGGGCGGCCCGGGGCGCCTTCCGCCAGGCGGAAAAGACCCTGGCCATGAATGAAGGGGTCCCCGGTCAGATGGCGGCAAAGGCAAAGGACACCCTCGATCAGGCGAAGGGAACACTGAAAAAAATGGATGAAAGTCTTGCCGCCTTGAAGCGTTTTACCGAGGATAACACGGAGGTTTCCTTCCAGTTGGAAGACACCCTCCGGGAGCTTTCAAATATTGCCCGGTCTATGCGGGCGCTTACAGATTACCTGGAGCGGCATCCCGAGGCGCTCCTGAAAGGAAAGAAGGGGCCTTAAGGAGGAAATGGCATGAAAAATATGGTTAAGATGCTTATATGGATGACTATTTTGATGGTTAGCATGGCCGGATGCACGACATCGCAACCGGCACGGTTCTACACCCTCAACGGGGTCAGCAAACCGGATAGTGCTTCCCTGGCGGCAACAGGAAAGGTTGAAATAATCGGGGTGGGACCGGTTTCGATTCCTGATAGCCTGGATCGCCCCCAGATAGTGACCCTTTCCGGGGAAAATGAAGTCAGAATCGCGGAATTTGACCGCTGGTCCGGTTCTTGTAAGGATGAAATCGCCCGGGTGATGGTAGAGAATCTGTCGGTGCTGCTGCCATCGCAGCAGGTAGTCTCCTATGCCTGGGGTCGCAGGATAAGCCTCAACCGACAGATCACGATCGATATTCTCCGTCTGGACGGGGTATTAGGGAAAACGGTGATTCTGAAGGCAAACTGGGCGATCCTGGAGGAAAACGGTACAAAAGCTGTCTTGGTTAGACGATCGGATATCTCCGAACCTGTCAACGGCGGTGACTATGACAGTTTTGTAGCGGCCCAGAGCCGGGCGCTGGGTGCGCTCAGCCGGGAGATCGCTGCCGCGGTTCATTCCCAGCGAAAGAAGTAGTCCGTCAGAGCTTGCAGGCGATTCATAACAGGATGATGACGAATACGGCGAGCGCCGCGGCAAGAGACTCTGCGGCGGTAGGTATCTTGTCGCTCTTTGCGATATAGCCCTTATCTGAAAGCCTTGAGCATATCTTGTCGATCTGTCCCTTTTGAAGTTTTTCAAGGGCCTTGCCAAGGGCCTGTCGATTGTTTTCTATACAGGAATACTTGAATATGTCCTGTCGCACGTCCTTGGGAAGACCTTCCGTTGCATAATCAAGGTCTTCACATACCTTTCTTCTGAGCTCCACCCATTCGGCCATCTCCACATCTGTACCAAGCCTGTACTCGATTAAAGGCAAACTGTCTATTTTTGCGTCCTTTTTTGAAACTGTTATCCCCGGTATGCAGCCAACAACACAAAATATCACCGCCATGAGCAACATGAATCTCTTTCGGGAGAACAGTTTTACCATCGAATCCCCTTCTCATTCCATGTGCTTACACAAAAACAAAGCCGCCTCTCCCGGCAGCAATTTCACCTGGAGAGGCGGCTTATAAATAATGGATCAGTGATTCGGCACTACTTATTCAGCGACGGAACAAACTGATCTCGGCGGTTCTTGGCCCAGGCTGCCTCATTATGTCCCGGATCCACGGGGCGTTCGAAGCCGTAGCTGATAGTTTTCAGCCGTTTTTCATCAATGCCCAGCCCGACAAGATATTTCTTCGCTTCCATGGCCCGTCTTTCACCTAGGGCCAAGTTGTATTCCGTGGAGCCTCTTTCGTCACAATAACCCTCAATGGTCAAGGAATAATCCTTATTCTTGGTCAGCCAGTCGGCATGACCCTTCAGGATTTCTCTGTCCGGGGTTCTGATCGCTGATTTGTCGAAATCAAAGTGGATATTTGCCAGTTCCAGTGCCACTGCGGGAGCAGCAGCCTCCGCTTTTGCCTCCTGTACCTGCTCAGCGACCGGCGCGGCGGCGGCCGGGGCCGGTGGGGGCGCCGCTGCGAGGAATATCTTTTCCACCCATGCATCCATGGCCGCCTGGGTGGCTAAATCATCGGCGTTGATGCCTGCGCCGCACCTGGTTCCCTTGACTTCCTTGCCGACTGCTTCGATCACCCCGTCAACCAGTTCTTTCGCCCGGGGGTACTTGCCTACCTGGATGGTGTAGAAGCAGACCTTGTCACCGTATTTTTCCTTCATCCTGATTACGGCGGGGATGACCTTGGAGACCTGAAGGTCGGCAACTCCCGGTATATGTTCGAAATCACTAACAATAATAACGGCAGAGTTCCCCGTTTTTCCCTGGAGGTCGATTGCGGCGGCGTCAATAGCCTTTTCCATCGGGGTCGGGCCGCTGCCCCATTGCAGGGTTTCCATGCCGTTGATAAATCCTTGCTTGGTAAAAGGGGTCATCCCGTAGAGAAGCGTGGTCTTATCGTTGTAGAAGTCCCGCAGCCCCGCTATCAGCTTGATATCGGGAATTGTAGAGATCATTCTTTTGGTCACGTCGTTGGCCAGGTCCAGCTCTGTTGATTTGCCATAGGGGTCGTCCATGGAGGAGGACTTATCAAAGAGGACGATAAAGTTCTCTGTTTTCTGAATTAATTTACCTGACTTCAATTGTCCGTCGAGGCTGTCGGGCGAAAAGGCCGCCTTTTGTGTCGCGCAACCGGCAAACAACAAACATAAAAAAACCACTAATAGAACTCGTAACCCACTGCTTTTCATGAACGTATCCTCCTTTATAGGTATAAAATTTTTAACTTCCGCAATTATTCCTTCCCATACCTGTCCATCAGGCCGCATCTATCCTTTCTGGGTTTAATAGCAGTAAATTTTTCAACCTTCAAGGGAAAAATTATTTTTTTTTGACAGGGGAGACAATTTTTAATCAAACATTTCCGTTCATCTAGTTAAGAACGTTTTAACCGGCGCTTGTAATTATCCGGTAGATGCAAGAAGCCATGCCCTGTCTCTCTTTAACATACGATGGATTGTCATTTCTGTACATGGAAAAAAATGGCGGAAAAGTTGGTGAATTATTCCGGTTTATGTGTCATATCGCCATAAGTGATTATCGGGAGGTTTTAGACAATGGAAGAATACCGGCAAAAATTAAGGACCGCAGACGAAGCTATTGCCATGATCCTCTCCGGCCAGCGGGTTTTTATCACTTCCACCTGTGGAACTCCCCGCCATCTTGTGGAGGCCCTCATTAAGAACCGCGGCCGTTTCTCCGATCTGGAAATCCTCCGCCTTCTGTCATTGGAAGCAACCATCGACTTGACGAAGCATCGGCAGGAGTTGGAGCATATTTTTTCCTTCCGGAGCATCTATCAGGGATCGGGTAGAACTGAACAGCTCAAAGGCATCCGGCGCTTTCTCACCCCCATGGGCTTTTCTTCCATCCCCGGGCTTTTTCGATCCCGGAAGCTGCCTATCAACTGCGCCCTCATTCAGGTCAGCCCTCCTGATGAATACGGGTGGATGAGCCTGGGGGTATCCGTCGATGTTACGAGGGCGGCGGCCCGCGCAGCGGATCTCGTCATCGCCCAAGTCAACCCGCAGATGCCCCGCATCAACGGCAATACCTTCCTCCATGTCCGGGATATCAATATATTTGTGGAATGGGATGAACCGCTGCCGGTTGTCCAGGAGCATCCGGAGACGGAGACGTCCCGGAAGATTGCCGAACTGGCGGCCTGCCTGATCGAGGACGGCGCCACGATTCATGTGGGACTGAGTGAATATACGGGCCCCATCCTCAGAGCACTGAAGGACAAGCGCGACCTGGGCGTCCATACCCAGTTCATGACAGACGGACTCATGCGCCTCATGAAGGAAGGCGTGATCACGAACCGCTTTAAGAGCACCCAGGAGGGTAAGCTGGTGTCGGAATCGGCCATTGGCGGGGAGGAATTGTACCGGTTCCTGAACAACCATCCCGCCGTCGAATTTCATCCCGCCGACTATGTAAACAACCCCATCATTATCGCCAAACAGGAGCGGATGACCTCCGTAAACGCCGCCACGGCCATAGATCTGACCGGACAGATCGCCGCCGACGCCCTGCCGGAAAATTATTTTTCCGGCGTTTCCGGCATGGCCGATTTTGTCTTCGGCGCCCTGGCAAATCCGCAGGGGAAATCGATAATTGTCCTGTCCGCGGCGACACCCGATGGCAAGAAGAGCAACATTGTCCCCGAACTGGACTGCGGGGCGGTGTTCATTTCAAAAAGCTATATGCAGTATGTCATTACGGAATACGGCATGGTCAATCTCTACGGGAAAAGCCTCCAGGAGCGGGCCATGGCCCTGATCAGCATCGCCCACCCTGAATTCCGGGAAGGACTTTTCCGGCAGGCCCGAGAGTTGGGATTGATCAGCCCGGAGCGCACCCTGAACGAATCCATCTTCGGCGTTTATCCCGTCTGGCTGGAAGAAATACGGGAATACGGAGGTGTCCGTGTTACCTTCCGTCCCGTAAAACCGACCGATATCCGTCCTATTCAGGAACACTTCTACACCATGGACAACAAGGATGTGTCAACAAGGTTCTTCCAGTTGCGCTCCACCTTTTATCAGGACCAATTGGCGGAGATGTATCAGGTGGACTACATAAAGAATATGACCATTGTCGCCGCCACGGGAGAAGGGGGGTTGGATAGGGTAATCGGCGTTGGCGAATACAACCTTGAGCCGTCCCAGGACCGGGTGGAGGTTGCCTTTTCCGTTTCCAAAGACTGGCAGGGCAAGGGGATCGCCCACGTGATCCTGACCAAGCTCGTCCAGGGGGCCCTGGGGGTTGGGTATTCCGGCATGGTGGCCTATACCTCACATCGCAATGCCGCCATGATCCGCCTGTTCAAAAAACTTCCCTACAACGTCAAGACCGTCCTGGATGACGACTTTTTTGTCCTGTCCTGCGATTTTGGAGAAAAGCAGGGAACATGATTTATATGATCATCTTCCGCCGGCGTATTTAGCCACCGTACCCAGCAAGCCTTTGGCCTGCGAGTTATTGACATTCTTACGGACAAGAATATCAGTGGGAGAGGCGGTCTGTCCATAATAAGCATCATTTAGTCCTTCGCGAATTTTGATCACGGCGCCTTTTAGGGAAACACCTCCGTAAAGGCCTTTGGAGCGGGCGAAGGTCAGGATGTCAACGCTTAAATTAGCCGTCGATGCGTCCACCCCGGCCCCTACAGGTCCAACCGCCACACTCACGTCCGCCCCCAGTTTCACGCCACTGGAAAGCATGGCATTGGCGCCCCGTTCCGTCATGGCCAGCATGATGATCTCCGATGCGTCTCCCCCCGCCTGGAAGCCAAAGCTGACCTCCCCGATCGTGTAAAAGGCCGGACCCAGCCACGTCCCCGTCTGCGGTTCCTTGGCCACAAAGACGCCAGTGCCGCCCGAGGCGCCAAAGACGAAGGCCCCACGCAGCATCTGGGGGCAGATGAAGATTCCCCGGGCCTTTTTCACCAGGTCCCGGAAGGGTTTTGCATCCACGCCGGAGCTGAAGCTTTCAAAGGTGTAGCGGGATGTCTCCGCAAGTTGCTCCGCTTCCTGCTGGTCATTCGCCCGGACATCGCTCGGTATTAGGGCGACACCCCATGTCAGAAGAGACACCGCTACCACGACCAACATCCTGACGATAAAAAAACTTACTGTCTTAGTTCTCATGATTATCTCCTAAAAAATCAAAATATATGATTATCCTACAATTAGAAACTTTGCCTTGATATTGTTTCCGAAAAAAATCATGTTTGGAAACAAATGCTCAATCAATCCACCCAGCGGGTGAATTCTTCCCTTTGCGCACGGGGCCGCTCGAAGTGATTGAGCGGGTAGGATTCGTCCGGATAACCTAAAGCTACACCGACAACCACCCGCCGGTCCGTCGGTATCCCTGCGGTGCTTCTCAGCAAATCCGGATAGAGGACGGCGGCAGCCATAATGCAACTCCCCAGGCCCCGGTCATGAGCAAGGAGGCAGACAGTCTGGACAACGAGACCTATATCGAGCATGGCGTACTCCACCCGCAAATCCCTATGGATACAGGCCACCAGCAGGCAAGGGGCGTCGAATAAGCCCGTCATGCCAAGATAATAGCGGTTCCTGGCCTCTTTATCCTCCCGGGGAATTCCCAGGGTATCAAGAACTATCCTTCCCAGTTCTCCATACCTGCCTTTCATTGCCTCCGGCCATTTCTCCGGCATGGGAACATCAGGGGCGGGAAGCCCACCACCCAAAGCCTTTTCGTTATTCAGCCGTTTTAGTTCCGCTAGGGGCTTGCCGGATATCACATAGAATTCCCATGGTTGCGTGTTTCCCCAGGACGGCGACCAGCGCGCCTCCTCCAGGATGCCTTCAAGAAGGCTGCGGGGAACATCGACGGGTTTGAATTTTCGAATACTTCTCCGACTTTTGATCGCCTCTTTCAGCTCCATCATCCACCTCCCATATTATTTACGGACATACTCTTATTGAAACTTGTCTGACTTTATCTTTTATCATGTGAAAGTCAAGAGGGACAAACTTGCCATGTCAAATTATTGTTGCCATATCTGGTGTTTTTCATTTAAAAATGCACATCTAAGTAATTGAATTAATTAATAAAAATATATTCCCCCCCCCTCCAAGGGGAGGACCGGGAGCTTTACTCCCTCCCCTGACCGGGGAGATTACAATCTCAGTTCCCTCCCCTTCAAGGGTTAGTTGGCAGTATTGAGACATGGGCCCTTGATCCGGGTTATGATTAAAGCCGTCCGGGGATGATGATTCCCCAGTGCAGGGATATCCTCAGATAGAGGCAGGCCGCGAGGGTTAATGTCAGGAATGCCATGACCAGACAGTCCCTGCCCGTAATCCGCGATTCGTAGTAGCTGGTTCTGGGGGCGTCCGGTCGAAAGCCCTTCGATTCCAGAGCCATGGCCAGGAGATTTGTGTAGCGCATCGCGGAAATGAATATGGGGATGGATAGAGGGGCGAATCTCTTAAAGCGGTTGAAGACATTTTTCGAGTCCAGATCGAGCCCCCGGGATACCTGTGCCTGGACGATCGTTGCCCCGGCATCGGCAAAAGTCGGCACCAGGCGGATGGCGGTGGCGAGGGCAAAAGCTATAGGGTAGGGAATGCCGAGACGAATCAGACCGTTGGCAATCTCCTCGTTTTTCGTCGTTGCTAAAAGCAGCAGCCCGGCGCTTACAAAGGTCATTAGTCTCAAGCCCATGGCAAGTCCATAAAACAGCGACTCTCTGCTGACTTCGAGGCCATGCCATTGTAAGATGACTGTCTTTCCTTTAATGAAAAATGGCCAGAGGACGACGCTGAAGACAAAAAGCAGGATGAGGAGGAAGCGGAGTTTCCATAAAACTCTCATGGATTTCGCAGCCGTGAAGATTGCCAGTACGCCGGCCAGGATTATGGCTATGAAAAAGGGATGGTTGAAGCACAGGCAGATGACAAAAATCAGCAGGACCCCGCCGATCTTGGTGCGGGGGTCGAGACGGTGGAGCCATGTTTCCTTGTCATTATAAAATGTCAGGTTCATTTCGGAGTTCCTTTACCATATCGTTCAGTGTTATCGCGGACAGGCCGAGACGATTCCTGAGGCGGACAAGGTCGGAAGGGGCCAGCGAGGCTGCGGCCAGCATGGTCTCATCGGAAAAGACGGTCGATGTCGGTCCATCAAGGAGAATCCGTCCCTCCTTCATCAGGATAGTGCGCCGGGAGTATGCCTCGGCGATCCACATGGCGTGAGTGATGACAATAATCGTGTGTCCAAGCCGGTTGAGTTGTTTGAGCATTTCCATGGTGTCCCGTTGGTGGGTATAGTCCAGTCCCGTCGTCGGTTCGTCGAGGATAATGACAGCGGGTTTGACGGCAAGGATTGACGCCACCGCCACGCGCTGTCTTTCCCCCCGATTCAGCAGGAAGGGGTTTTTATCCCCAAAGCCGCCCAGGCCCGTGGCGTCAAGAGCTTCCGCAATATTACGTTCCTGTGTCGTGCGGTCCATCCCCAGGATGCGCGGTCCAAAAGCCACTTCTTCCCGGACGGTGGGGGCAAATATCTGGTGATCGGGATTCTGGAAAACATATCCCACTTCCCTGGCCAGCTCGGGGCGCCGGTAACGGTTGACCGGCCGGCCCCGGACGAGCATTTCCCCCGCGGTGGGTTTAAGGAGCCCGTTGAAGTGCTTTGCCAGGGTTGTTTTCCCGGAGCCGTTCCGACCTAGCAGGGCCACGAAATCCCCTTCGTGGATGGTCAGATTAATGTCCTTCAGGGCGTTTGCGGCCCCGGCCGGGTATCGGTGGGAAAGATTGCGGGTCTCAAGCATAACCTTGCCGGGGGCAATTGCCGATATGGGCCGGCATTTCGGGCGGTATGGGCAAAACAGCCGTTGTTTCTCGATTTCCGTCACCGCTGCTTCGACGGTCAGGGGTTGTCCAGGCCAGTTCATTGCCTGGAAGAGGGCGATCGTTGCCAGGGGCCGAATGCCGCAGGCTTCGATCAGAGGCGCGTCTGTCAGAATCTCAGCGGGCGTCCCCCGGGCCGCGAGCCGTCCATCTTTCAAAAGCCAGATCTGATCCGCCCGCACTGCCCCCTCAGCGTCAAGGTCGGTCACGGCCAGGGTCCGCTCCCCGGTTCTCAGCCTTCTGATCAGGGAGAGGATATGGCGGCGGCCTTCCGGATCGATATCCGTAGTCGGCTCATCCATGACGAGTACCGGGGTTTCCATCGCTAAGACGGAACCGATGGCCAGTCGTTGTTTCTGTCCTCCCGACAGGGTCGCCGTGTCCCTTCTCAGCAGCTCTTCCACACCGACCACTCGCAGGTATGTATTGATCCTCTCTACCATGACATTCCTTGGCAGGCATTGGTTTTCCAGTCCAAAGGCCATTTCGAGTTCTACATTGGTTGAGAAGAGCTGCGCTTCAAAGTCCTGAAGGACTATCCCTACAGTCCTTGCCATTTCGGGGACGCTGGTCTTGGCTGCTTCCATGCCCGCTGTCATGACCCTGCCCGCATAATCACCCCGCAAAAAGCGGGGGACGAGACCGTTGGTTGCGCAACAAAGGGTGGATTTCCCCGCGCCGCTATGGCCCATGACCATTGTAAAACTGCCCCTGGTCATTTCCCCGGAAATATCACATAAAGCCGGTGCATTGTTATTCTGATAGGAAAAGGAAAGATGTTCAAAGACAATTGATGAAGTCATAGAGACCTCATAGAAGTATGCTTCCTCCCATGACCAGGCAAGTTGCCGACCAGGAGGCAACCGTCCATGACAGGCCTGGCAAGAAACCGCCAAAAACGCCCAAAATACACCCTGCCGCCACCAGCCAGGCACCCAGTGATGCCTTCATCGTCGTATTGGCGGCGGATACGTCCATGACCTCGGGCCAGAAGAGGCGCAACTGGTTTTTGGTAACATCGAAAACGGCAAGGAGGAGCAGGATGCCGATGAGAGAGCCGATGAAGTTGTTGATGGTGATGATTTTGGAAATTATCGAGTAAGGAACCATACCGATGGCGTCGGCGAAAGTGCCGATTACGACCGCCGCTGCCGCGCCGGAAATGAAGGCAATGACAATGTAGGTAAGCCAATTGCGTATACTTTTGGCATTCCATGCATACGTCCCGTTGGCGACGGGAATCAGGGTTGACCAGAGGGTGTAGGGGAGGTATCCCATCAGGAAGTTGCCAATGAAACCGGCAATAGAAGCGGGACTTAGGGTGCCGCCGAAGATATCTCCGATAACATTGCCGATGGCCAGACCCCACGCCCCTGCCGGTCCGAAAAGGAAACCGAAGGTCATGGGAAACACGCCGGCTACCCGGATCTCGGTGACGCCGGGAATGATGGGGACAACCGTTTTGAAGGCGATGAGGGTTGCTGCATAGATGGCCGCGCAAACAGCGGTCAGAACGATCATCCGGGTGTTCTTCCACATCGTTATCGCATGTCGCATCTGGCGGACCTCTCCTTTACAGAGTTTCCTGTTAAACCTTGCCGGAGGGTGAACTCGACATTTTTAAAACCTTTTCGAGGCTCTTGTCATAATCGTATATATCATCCCGGAAATGGATATGACCGCGGGTGTCAAACCATGCCGTCAGATAGATAACATAGACCGGGATGTGCTTGGGAAGGTTGACCACCTGTCTTTTCCCTTTTTTTATTTCCGCAAGCAGCTTTGTTTTCGACCACGACGGGTCGTCTCTTAAAACCCATTCCCCTAAGTCATAGGGCTTTTCCACCCGGATGCACCCGTGGCTGTACATGCGCTTTGATCGTTGGAAAAGGCTTTTCTGAGTCGTATCATGGAGATAGACGTCAAACTGGTTGGGAAACATGAATTTGATCCGGCCCAGGGGGTTGACGCCGATATCCTGGATCATCCGATAGGGGAACTTCTTGGGATTCATCTTGGCCCAATCAATGGTTTTGGGGTCGATTTCCTTGGACGTGGCGCTCCAGTCCCTATAGATGCGAATATGCTTTTTCGTCAGGTAATCGGGATCTTTCTTGACCTTGGGAATCATTTCGTCCGCAACGATGGAATTGGGGAGATTCCAGGTCGGGTTGAGCTCCAGGTAGCTCATATTGTCCATAAAGACGGGAGTGGGCTGCGCCGATTTCCCGACCACGGTTTTCATGGACATGACCGTAGTCTGGTTTTCCACGACGAAAAGGCGGTAATCGGGGATATTCACCATGACGTAGCGCGGACCGAGTTCGTCGGGAAGCCATCGCCATCTTTCCATGTTCCATTCTATCTGGCGAATGCGTTTCTCGACGGGAAAGTTCAATGATTTTCTGGTTTCTTCACCCATGACGCCGTTTGCCGTGATGCCATGTCGCTCCTGAAACCTTTGCAGCGCCTCCTGCAGACGACCGTCGAAGTGGTCATTTACCCCCAGAGCAGTCGCATCGAGATCGCCGGAGATAACCAGCCGGTGCTTGAGGAGGGTAACGGCATGGCCGCTGCTGCCTTTTTTGAGGGTTATTTTTTCCGGGATGGCGGCCCAGCCGCCATCGGCGGCAATCCGCCGGTAATTTGCCAGTTCCGTCCTGAGTTGCGCATAAGCCGGATAACGGGGGGGGAGGCTTTTCAACGCCCCTTCCACATCTTTCTTGTCTGTCACCTCTTTAAGTGTTTGGACAAGGTCCACGGAGCGACGATAGGGAATCCATTGATAAAACCATTTTCCCGGATCGACCCGACCCGTGGATACATGGGTGCCGTAGGAAAAAAAAGCATCGGTCAGCATTACTTCCAGATCAGCCCAGGTTTCCACGGTGATGGAATTGCCTCCCCAAGACCCCTGTTTTACCTGGAAGAGAAGTGATTCAATCTGGTCAACGCGGTAATCCCTGGGATTGAGGCCCTCCCGGTCGGCCTCTTTTAGGATCTGGAGAAGTTTTTGTGTTTGATCGGAAATCTTTTTATCGCTAACCCAGGCGGGCTGAAACTGACGCTCACTGTAAAACCTTTCCCGCAAAGGGACGGCTCCTTTTGCAGCCTTTATGGACCCATTACCGGCTTTCAGGCGGTTCAGAATAGCCTTCTGGATGTCCGTGTATGTATGTGTTTGCACCTCCAGCAAGGAGGGGCCGTTTGCCGGTTTCAAGGAAGGAGACGCCGATGTTGGCGGCACACGGTTCTGGATCGCCTTCTGAAAATTCTGGGAGGGCATGTCGGCGGCCCGGCCCTGAAGGGGGATCAATACACCGATGAGAAAAAAGATCAGCATAAGGGGGCTGATTCTGTCATGTTTCCTCAAGTGTGCCATATAACGCTTCTCCAAGTCGGCTAAAATTAAGAAGCCGGGATATTGAGATCCCGGCCCTCCAGCGGTAGGAAACTTCCTGCCTCAATACAGGAAAAAAGTCAACACAAATAATGGGTAAACGGGGTCTGAGCCCCTCAGTGGGCATCGTCCCAATTGCGCCCGTAACTGACGGCGACCTTCAGGGGAACCTGCAAAACCATGACCTGTTCCATCTCTTCCCTGACCAGGGAAATAACGGTTTCCACTTCTTTCTCAGGAACTTCGAAAACCAGTTCGTCATGGACCTGCATGATCATGGCTGCCGTCAGGTTCTGTGTCCTGAGTCTGCCGGAGATACGGATCATGGCCAGTTTTATGAGATCTGCCGCCGTGCCCTGAATGGGAGCGTTGACGGCCATCCGCTCGGCAAACTGGCGGATGTTGGCATTGGCGGAGTTAATCTCAGGGAGGTAACGGCGCCGGTTCATCAAGGTGCAGACATAGCCATCCTGCCGCGCCTGTGCCAGGACCTGGTCGAGATAGCATTTAACCCCTTCATATTTAAGGAAATATTCATCGATGTAGGCCTGGGCGAGTTTCTGTGTCAGGCTGAGCTCCTTGGCGAGGCCGAAGGCGCTCATCCCATAAAGGATACCGAAATTAATGACCTTGGCCTGGCGGCGCATCTCCTCGTTTACCAGCTCGGGAAAGACGCCGAAAATTGTCGAGGCGGTGCAGCTGTGGATATCTTCTCCGGAGCGAAAGGCTTCGATGAGGGTCCGGTCTTCCGAGAGGTGGGCAAGAACCCGCAGCTCAATCTGGGAATAGTCGGCGGAGATCAACCTGCTGCCCACAGGAGCAATGAAGGCCTGACGGATCCGCTTGCCCTCGATGGTACGGATGGGGATATTCTGGAGATTCGGATTGCTGCTGGAAAGCCTTCCTGTCGCGGTTACGGCCTGGTTATAGGAGGTATGGACCCGCCCCGTCTGCGGGTGGACAAGGGACGGCAGGGCATCGATATAGGTGGATTTAAGTTTGGAGATGCTCCGGTAGGCCAGAATTTCCGCAGGCAGTTCATGATGCCTGGCCAGGCTGGAAAGGACATCTACATCGGTAGAGTAGCCTTCCTTCGTCTTCTTACCTTTGGCTAACCTGAGCTTGTCGAAGAGGATCTGCTGGAGCTGCTTGGGGGACTGAATGTTGAATTTTTCCCCCGCTAGTCGATAGATCTTGTCTGCCGAAATCTCTAATAGCTGCTGCAGTTCCAGAGACATGGAGCGCAACAGCTCGCTGTCGATCAGGACGCCCTTCTGTTCCATCCCGGCGAGGATGGGGATCAGGGGCGTCTCCAGGTCCCGAAAGAGCCCGGTAAGCTGTTCTCCGGCCAATGCATCGGACAGGAAGGCGACCAGCGATAAGACCGCGTCGGCCCGCAGGCAGGCGTAAGAGGTCATTTTGTCCACGGGGATGATGTCCGGGGGAAGCTGTTTGACCCCGCTGCCGACAATCTCCTTCACAGTCATGATGCGGCGGTTCATGTGGTCCTGAACAAGATCGGGAAGCTCGAAACTGCGGCGGGAGGGATTCAGGACATAAGCGCCGACCAGGGTGTCGCAGCCCAGGCCGCTTAGCGACAGACCGTTTCTTTCCAGGACGATCTTGATTGTTTTGAGATCATGGCCGTGTTTCAGAATGGCGGCATTGCCAAGGAGCGGAGAGATCACATTCCATACCTGTTCTTGCGTAAGCTGGGACGGCGCCCCGGCGTACGAATGGTCCAGGGGAATATAGACGGCTTTGCCGGGACGAATCCCCAGGGCGATGCCGACAATCCCGGCGCGCATGGCTTCCGGGGAACTCAGAATGAGATCGACTGAAAAAGATCCGGCGCTGCTGATTTCTTTAAGGGTAGCAGACAATCCGGCCTCCGTTAGGATCGCCTGATATTCACCTGCCAGTTGTTCTTCCCGGATCATCAGTTCCTGGAGGAGAGAGGAAAACTCGAATTCTTTGAAAAGAGTCTTCAGTGCGTCGGCGTCCGGATTGCCGCTGCGGCTGTCGGCAAGTTCGAAAGGGACGTCCTCTTCAGTACGGATCCGGGCCAGTTCCCGGCTCATAATGATCTGGTCACGGTAACGGCGGATACATTCCTTCGCCTTGGCATTCTTGATCCGGTCAACATTCTGGAGGACGTTTTCAATGGTTCCGTATTCCTCGATCAGCCGGAGTGCCCCCTTCGGGCCAATTCCCGGCGCCCCGGGGATATTGTCCGATGCGTCTCCCGTCAATCCCATAATCTCCACCACCTGTGCGGGGGGGACGCCGAATTTCTCCTTTACCGCCGCCCCATCATAGACCTTGTCTTTCATCGTATCGACGATGACGACATTCTCACCGACCAACTGCATCATGTCCTTATCCCCGGAGACGATGACGACCTTCATGTCCTGTCCGGCGTATCGCCTCGCCAAGGTTCCGATGATATCGTCGGCTTCGATGCCCGGCTTCTCCAGCACGGGGATGGAAAAACCGCGGATCATATCCTTGATATAGGGAATCTGGGGGATAAGGTCCTCCGGGATTGCCCGTCTTGTCGCCTTGTAGAGATCATAGGCTTCATGGCGGAAGGTCGGACCCTTCACATCGAAGGCAACGGCGATGTAATCCGGTTTCCATTCTTTGATGATCCTGATGAGCATGGTGGCAAACCCGTAGATGGCGTTGGTCGGGAAACCTTTGGAGTTGGACAGGCTGGGTATGGCATGGAAGGCCCGAAAAATGTAATTATTGCCGTCGATAAGAAACAGCGTGGGTTTTGATGGGGTGTCGGTCATTTGGATTTTCCTTGCCTAAATATCAAAACGGGCGTCGATCTTGAAAGTCCTTACCGCCCGCATGTTCAGGATATCTTCGATGCCCGTCCGGTTACTTACCTGGGCGAGAAAATCATGCATTGCCGCTTCGGAGGGGGCGATGATGGTGAACCAGACATTATAATCGTGATTCCTCCGGTAGTTGTGGGTTACATAGGGGGAGGCGTTGACGGTGGCGGTGAAAACCCCCATTTTTCCCGCCGGGACCATGGCAGCGCAAAGGGTGCTGACGTAACCCAGCATCCGTGGATCGAAGACAGCCCCAATCCTGCGAATCACCCCGTCGTCTTTCAACTTTTTTACCCTCTCCAGGACATCTTCTTCACTAATACCGAGCCTGTCCGCGACAACCTCGAAAGGACATGGCACCACAGGAAATTCATTCTGGATGATATTCAGGATTTTTTTATCTATTCCGTCCATATCTATTCAAAAGTAAATGCTATACAACGGCGACGCCTCCGGATTATACCGGGGACTATATTTCATGTCGTTATCATCAAGGTTATATTCACGTTTCCGGTCCAGTTGATTGAATTTGGTTCTGGCTGCATCCCGCAACTCCTGTATGCTTACTTTACCGTCCTTATTGGTGTCCAGGTCTTCGAATTTCGATTTTGCCCCCCTAATCTGATTGAATTCGGACTGACTGAGGGCGCCATCATTGTTATGGTCATTTTCTTTGAACACCTTCAAGGCCTCCTGATCAAATTCCTCCATGCTGAGCTTGCCGTCCCTGTTCTTATCCATCTCCTGGAAGGACTTGTCAGCGGCCCAAACCAATCCCGATAAAACAACAACGATTATGAAGATAATACCTAAATTTTTCATATGAAAATGCGACCTCTAAATTAATGATTTCATTAATCAATATATATTTCCTCCCCTCCGAGGGGAGATTAAAATCTCAGTTCCCTCCCCTGCCAGGGGAGATTACAATCTCATTATCCCTCCCCTTCAAGGGGAGGGTCAGGGTGGGGATGGGGTTATTGCTGCATTTTCATCCCCTATCTGATTTTATTTCGGCTCCCTTTGCGGCTGGTAGAGACAATATGGTTCCTCGGCCAGGTAGTCCCCCGTCTTTTCATAAGCCCGGGCCCGGCAGCCGCCGCAGACGCGAAGGAACTCGCATTTGCCGCATTTTCCCTTGTAGCGGCTCAGATTCCTCAAGTCCTGAAAGATGGGCGACTGATTCCAGATGTCCTGAAATTCCGTTGTTTTGATCTGCCCGCAATCCAGTTCAAGATAACCGCAGGGCTGGACCTGGCCCGTATGGGAGATGAAACAGAAAGATACCCCACCCAGGCAGCCGCGGGTCATTGCATGGAGGGGATGCCCCACCGCTCCGGCCCCTTCCTCTTTGTTGTCTCCAAATCCCCCCTGTCCCCCTTTTGGCAAAGTGGAGTGAGGGGGGATTTCATCGGCAACGGAGGCGGGCATCGCTTTTCCGGTTCCATGAAGGGAGGATGGTTTTCCCGCCCCCTCCCTGTGCAATCCGCCGCCTCGTTGGTGAAAGATCCGGTAGTAATGGGGGGCGCAAGTGGCCTTGAGCTGAATGGGGCAGGACAGGCTTTGCTCGTAAAACCATTCCAGAGTTTGCTCGTATTGCTCCGCCGAAATCTCCTGTTCCGCCAGTTCCTTTGCTCTCCCCGTGGGAACGAGGAGAAAGATGTGATGGGCGGCGGCGCCGATCTTCAGGGCCAAATCATGTATTTCTCTAATGTGATTAAGGTTGTCCCTCGTGACGGTGGTATTGATCTGAAACTCCATCCCCGCCCGCCGCATGGCCTCGATGCCCGCCCGCGCCCCGGCAAAGGCTCCGGCTACACGGCGGAAGCGATCATGACTCTCCGCGTCGGGTCCGTCAAGACTGACGCTGACCCGGCGGATGCCCGCCGCCAGCATTTTTTTAGCGACACCCTCCGTAACCAGGGTGCCGTTGGTCGCCATGACCATCCTCAAACCTTTCCGGTCGCCGTAGGCGGCGATCTCCCAGATGTCCGGCCGCAGCAAGGGTTCCCCTCCGGTAAGGATGATCACCGGGCGGCTGAAGGCGGCAATTTCGTCAAGGAGTTGGAGGCAGGCGGCGGTATCCAACTCTCCCGCATAAGGGCCGGAAACTGATGAGGCCCGGCAATGGGCGCAGGCCAGGTTGCAGCTCCGGGTGACCTCCCAGGCCACCATCCGCAGCGTTGAGGGGAGGATACGATTATTTTTCAAATTCAAGGATTCCAACTTTATGCAATCTCGGGATTCCCGTTTTCACGGGAATGACATAATTACTTCCTCCTCCTTCAAGGGGGAGGTCAGGCGGGGGATGGGGTTCCTGTATTGCCCCCGGCCCGCATTCTCTATCTATTCGTGAATGGCGACTATGGCGAAGCCGTCAATTTTCCGCTAATGCCTTGGCCGCCTCCAGGGCGAAATAGGTAATGATGATGTCCGTTCCCGCCCGCTTGATGGAGGTGAGGACCTCCATCATGGCCCGCTGTCCGTCGAGCCAGCCAAGCTGGGCCGCCGCCTTGATCATGGCGAATTCGCCGCTGACGTTGTAGGCGGCGATGGGGAGGTCAAACTCCTCCCGGGCCCGGCGAATGACATCGAGATAGGCCAGTGCCGGTTTGACCATTATGATGTCCGCCCCTTCCTCGACGTCGAGGGTGATCTCCCGGATGGCCTCGTCGCTGTTGGCCGGATCCATCTGATAAGACTTCCGGTCCCCGAACTGGGGAGCGCTTTCCGCGGCGTCCCGGAAGGGACCATAGAAACAGGAAGCATACTTTGCCGAGTAGGCCATAATTGGGATTGCCTCAAAACCCGCCTCATCCAAACTTTCCCGGAGCGCGCCGATCTGACCGTCCATCATTGCCGAGGGAGCGACCATGTCGGCCCCGGCCCGGGCATGGGAGACCGCTGTTTCGGCCAGGACCTTGAGGGTGGAATCATTGTCCACATCCCCTTTTTCGATCATCCCGCAGTGGCCGTGACTGGTGTATTCGCAGAGGCAGACATCGGTGACGACAAGGATATTGGGAACCCTGTTCTTTATCTCCCGGACAGCCCGCTGCATGAGTCCGTCCCGGGCAAAGGCCCCGGAGGCGACCTCGTCCTTCCGGTCGGGAATACCGAAGAGGAGGACGGCTGGGATCCCGGCTTCTTTGGCCGTCTTCACTTCCTTGACGAGCTGGTCGATTGACATCTGGAAGTTGCCCGGCATGGAAGCAATGGGCTTCTTGATACCCTTGCCGGAGACCACGAACAGGGGGTACATGAAATCATCCACGGACAGTTTCGTCTCCCGGATCATGCGCCGGAAGTTCTCGTTTTTTCTCATTCTTCTTGGCCGGTATTCGGGAAAATACATGTTCCGTTCCTCCTTTTATTTTTTAGATCCTGATTTCCTCGTCGGTAAGGTAGCAGGCGGGGTCGGGGGCCCAGATGTCTCCGGCGCCGGATTCCGCCCGGGCCCGGAAATTTCCTCCACAGACGTTCAGCCAGCGGCAGGCGGCGCAGCGCCCCCGGACGTGAGGCTGTTTGTTCTTCAGCTTCGCCATGAGCTCGTTGGACGTGTCCGTCCATATTTCGCTGAAAGGCCGCTGCCGGATGTTGCCGAAGGAGATATTCCGCCAGAACTGGTCGGCGTGAACCTCCCCGTCCCAGCTGATGCACCCGATGCCGTTGCCGGAGCTGTTGCCCTCGTTCATCTCCAGGAGTTCCAGGACTTCCGCCGCCCGCTTCGGGTCTTCCCGGAGGAGGCGCAGATAGACATAAGGGCCGTCGGCGTGGTTGTCCACGGAGAGAATCTCCTTTTCCATGCCCCGGTCAAAGAGCCCCCGGGTCCGGTCCATAATGAGATCCAAAAGCCGGCGGGTTTCTTCGTGATCAAGATCTTCTTCGACAAGTTTCGAGCCCCGCCCCGCATAGACAAGGTGATAGAAACAGCAGCGGGGGATGTTTTCTCTCTCGAGGAGATCAAAGATGGCAGGCACGTCGGCGACGTTGTGACGATTAACGGTGAAGCGGACGCCGACTTTTATCCCTGCTTCCTTACAGTGGCGCAGGCCTTTCATGGTCAGGTCGAAGGCGCCGGAAACGCCACGGAAAAAGTCATGGGTCGCCCTGGTCCCGTCGAGGCTGATCCCCACATAGGACAGGCCGATTTCCCGGAACAGGGTCGCCTTTTCCTTCGTGATCAGGGTCCCGTTTGTGGAGATGACGGCCCGCATTCCCTGATCCACGGCATATTGGGCCAAAGCGGGCAGGTCTTTTCTCATCAAGGGCTCGCCGCCGGAAAAGAGGAGCACCGGCGCGCCGAAGGCGGCAAGGTCCCGGATCATGGTCCGGGCCTCCTCAGTCGTCAGTTCGTCCGGATAGTCGATGTTCTGAGAACTCGAGTAACAGTGGATGCACCGGAGATTGCACCGGCGGGTCATGTTCCAGACGATGACGGGGCGCTTGTCGGCAGAGAACTGAAGGAGATGGGAGGGGAGCTTTTTCGACTCCCGGTGGTAGCGCAGGACATCCCCCGGTTCCACGGCCCCGCAGTATAGTTTTGAAATGCCAATCATAATGCCATCCTTAACACTGCCCGTGCCTTCTGTCAAATCTTCCCTTGGCTGCTTCTTGACTATTCCGAAACAATATATCATATATCCAGTCCATGATCCTTCAGTGATTAAATATCCCGGTTTTCACGTTCCACAGACCATATGTCGATATTCTCAATCCGGGGAAGATATTATGAAAATAGAAAGAAAAAAGGAGGAGTGATGAAGAAAGACATTAATATCAAACTGGTTGCGGTAGCGATTGTCTTATGCATGACAGCGTTTTTAGTTTTCGGCGCCACGGAGATCATGGCCAAACCGATCATAGTTGATGATCTGAGTTATCTGACTGAACAGTATCCTCCTTTTAACTATGAAGAAAAGGGGCGATTGCAAGGCATAACCGTCGATCTGCTGGAGGAAATCTGGAAAAAGACAAATGCCGGGCGTAATCGCGATTGCATTCGACTTGTGAAATGGACGGTCGGTTATCAGATGGCCCTGAAAAAGAAAAATACCGTTCTTTTTGCGATGACCAGAACACCGGAGCGGGAAAATCTTTTTCAATGGGCCGGCCCCATCGCGCCGACTAAAATCGTCATTATCGCCCGGAAAGATCGAGAGTTAAAAATAAATAAATTTGATGATTTAACTGGTTACAAGGTTGCCGCCCTTCGGGATGACATCGGTGAGCAGCTGCTGGTCCAGGGTGGAATCAAGCGCAAGGCGATCGTCAGCAAGGAAAGCGCTAAAGACGTCATCGAAATGATGGAAGCTGGAACCGTAGATGCCTGGGCATACGAGGAAACGGCAGGACTTTGGCTTATTAAGCACATGGCGGCCAATCCCGGCAACTTTCAGAGTATTTACCGACTTCATGAAGGGGAGCTATATTTCGCCTTTAACCGCAAGACGCCAAAGGCCGTAGTCCAACATTTTCAACAGTCTTTGAATGATCTAAAAAAAGAGAAAACAATAGATGGATTCAGTGCTTATGAAAGAATATTCGATCATTATCTGAAGCCGCGCTATGTCAAAGACCGGGTCTCGAACGATCAGGTCCAGCAAATGGTTGACCGCACGGTGTCGGATCTTGCGAATGACGCCCCCGGGACAATCAAAATGATAAACGCCGGAGAACATCCTTACCGGGACAAGGATAATCATTCCTTTTATGTCTTTATGTACGATACCGGGGTGACGATGAGAGCTCACGGCGATAATATGAAAATGGTGGGCAAGAACTTCAAGGGCAAGACGGATATTAACGGAAAGGCATTCCGTGATGAAATTATCGCGAAAGCGCAGCAAAACGGAAGCGGCTGGGAGGATTATGTCTATACGAATCCAGGCGAAAGCGGTCTGTACTATAAGACCACCTACTTCAAACTGGCTAAGGGAAGCGATGGCAAAACATACATAGTCTGTTCGGGAAAATTTAAAGACAAACCTTGAATATCATCAAGACGGCCATAACTATGCAGCACTGGGCTCTCAAAGTATTCTTTGTAACATCAAAGGAATAGCCATGGCGGGAGTGACTGTTCTCCGGCATGGCTTTATCTTTTCATTTGCCGGGCAAAGAAATCGTGCAGCCCGGCCACCAGTCCTTCGATGGTATAGGTTTCCTGCAAAATGTCCGCCTTCAGACCGGCCTTATGCACGGCTGCGGCGGTGACAGGGCCGATGGCGGCGATCTTCACCGGGGGGGGCAGGGAGTAATCCCGGCCCATGATCTCCTGAAAGTAAGTTACCGTAGAAGGACTGGTAAAAGTTATTACATCCACCTTTCCCTCCTTGACCAGCCTGTCCAGCTCTTCGAGGTGGCGTCCTGAGGAGACGGTTCGGTAAACGGCGACGACGTCAACCTGTGCCCCCATTTTTTCCAGTCCCGCCGGGATGACGTCCCGGGCCTGCGCCGCCCGGGGCAGGAGTATCCTTGTCCCGCTGATGTCCTGGCCATGAAATGCCTTCACGACGCCTTCCGAGATATACTCCTCCGGGATAAGATCTACCTTGATGCCCATTGCTGACAGGATTCCCGCCGTTGCCGGACCGATGGTGCAGATCCGGATATTTTTCAGCTCCCGAATGTCACGGCCTTGCTCGTGGAGGCGCTGGCAGAAAAATCGGACGCCGTTGGCGCTGGTGAAGACAATCCAGGCGTAATCGGCGAGGCGCTCCAGGGCCTCGTCCAGGGCGGCCCATGACTCGGGCGGGACGATTTGAATGGTCGGGAAGTGGATTGCCCGTGCTCCCTGCTCATGGAGGAGAGCGGCGAAGGATTTCGCCTGTGCCTCCGGCCGGGTAATGACGACGCCCTTTCCGAAGAGGGGCCGGTTTTCGAACCAGTTTAGTGTCTCCCGGAGGGCGACGACGGAGCCGACGACGAGGAGCGACGGCGGCGTGAACCCCTGGGCCGCTGCCTTGTCGGCAATATCCGCCAGGACGCCGGTAAGGGTTTGCTGATCCACCGTCGTTCCCCAGCGGATGAGGGCGGCGGGGGTCCGGGGATCTTTCCCGTGGGCGATGAGGGCGGCGGCGATCTGAGGGAGGTTTTTCACTCCCATGAAGAAGACGAGGGTCCCGATGCCGGCCAGGGCCTGCCAGTCGATGTCGCTTTTTTCCTTGGTCGGGTCTTCATGGCCCGTCACGAAGGCCAATGTCGAGGTCAGGCCCCGATGGGTCAGGGGAATTCCAGCGTAGGCGGGGACAGCGACAGCGGCAGTAACGCCGGGGATGATCTCGAAGGGAATCCCGGCGGCAGCGAGGGTCTCCGCCTCTTCCCCTCCCCGTCCGAAGATGAAGGGATCGCCGCCCTTGAGGCGGGCCACAGTATGTCCTGCCTGTGCCTCGGCGACGAGGAGCCGGTTGATTTCCTTCTGGGGGAGGGTATGATCGCCCCCTTTTTTCCCTGCGTAGATCAGGCGTGCATCTTTCCGGGCGCAGCTCAGAAGCTCCTCGCTTACAAGGTGATCGTAGATGATGACATCGGCCCGGGCGATGCCCTGGGCGCCCTTCACGGTGATCAATCCCGGATCGCCCGGTCCGGCGCCGATGATGTATACTTTTCCGCGCTCATGCATTTGTTCTTCCCTCACTTTACTTTATGAGCAACCTTGACGGCTTTGTAAAAAGATCCGCAGGCAAGGCGCACAAATCATGAAGAATGAGGCGTACTTGTCGTACGCCGCAGTGATGAAGGGTGCAGGGCAACGCAGCATCCGGACTTTTTTCGAAGCCGTCAGCTTTGATAGACCTGATCCAGGATGGCCTTGCCGCCGCGACTCAGGATAATTTCCGCTAATTCCGTGCCCAGGTCATCACAGGCTGCGGCGGTCCCCCGGACCTCTTCGCGAATCAGGATACGCCCGTCGATGGTTCCCAACATGCCTGTGATCTTGATGTCAGGCCCCTCTGTTTTGGCATACGCTGCCAGGGGGAGCTGGCAACCTCCGCCGAGACGACCGAGAAAGGCCCGTTCCGACCTGGTTTCCCTCCATGTCGGCAAGTGGTTGAGAAAAGCTATAGTTTTCTTGAGTGAACCATCGTCTCCCCGTACCTCGAGGGCCAGGGTCCCCTGGCCGACGGCAGGGAGGATCGTTTCCACAGGGATAAACTGGGTAACCCGGCTGATCCAGCCGAGGCGCCGGATGCCGGCGGCGGCAATGACGACGGCGTCGAGGTCCTCGGTCTCCACTTTTTTCAGTCTCGTATCCAGGTTGCCCCGGAGGGGGACAATCTCCACGTCCGGGAAAATGCTGCGTATCTGAAAGCCCCGGCGCAGGGAACCGGTGCCGATCCGGGCCCGCTGGGGCATGGCCTCGAACTTGATCCGGTTCTTCGCGACCAGGACATCCCGGGGGTCCTCACGCTCGGGGGTGACGGCGATCTCCAACCCTTCGGGAAGGACGGCGGGGACGTCCTTCATACTGTGGACGGCCAGATCGACATCTCCACGCAGCAGGGCGTCCTCGATTTCCTTGACGAAGACCCCCTTCCCGCCGATCTTGACAAGGGCCACATCCTGCATGATATCCCCCTTCGTCTTGATAACGATAAGTTCGACCCCGATCCCGGGGTGGTGTTTTTCGATCTTGTCCTTGATCCAGTTTGCCTGGGCCTGGGCCAGGGCGCTGCCCCTGGTGCCGATGCGTATTGTGCCTTTGATCATGGTTCTCCTTTATTCAACCCCATCCCCACCCCGGCCCTCCCCTTGAAGGGGGGGAGCTACATGTTTCATTGTCCCCGCTTCGGGTATGGGTGTCAAATGGTATCATATTGCCCATCCCCATTCTGATCCTTGAGAGGAGAGGGCTTTCGGGAAGTTCTCCCCCCTTCGTTTATTATTCGTTGTTCCCCGGTCCATCGAGGCGGAACAGGCGCCGGATAGCGGCGACGTAGGCCAGGGCCGACCCTTCCTGGCTTTCCTCCTTAAGGCAGGTCATGGGGTCGTGGAGGATCTTATTGACAATGGCATTAGCCAATATTCCCACCGCTTCCCGGTCCTCCTCCCGTAAATTCTGTAGCCATCCATTGGATCTCTCCAACTCCGATTGAATGATTTCCTCTGCTTTACCCTTCAGGGAGACGATGGTGGGAACAACGGTCAGGGTGTTGAACCACTCGATGTATCTATCGGCCTCTGCGGCGACGATCAGCTCCCCTTTTTCCGCCTCTCCCCGGCGGATCTGCATGTTATCGTCGGCGATATCCTGAAGATTGTCCATGTTGTACAGATAGACATTGTCAATATCCCCGGCCCGGGGATCGATGTCCCGGGGGACGGCGATATCGATGAGAAACAGCAGGCGGTTCTTACGTCTTTTCAGGACGGTGGCGATCATGTCATAGGTGAGGATATGTCCGGTTGCCCCGGTGGAACTGATCACGATGTCCACCTCCCGCAGGCTCTGCCCGATGTCATCGAAATCCACGGGGATTCCCTGGAAGTCCGCAGCCATCTGGATGGCCCGTTCATGAGTCCTGTTGGCAACGAAGATCTGATCGCCGCCGTGCTTGATGAGATGACGGGCGGCAAGCTCGGACATTTCCCCGGCACCGATGAGGAGGACTTTTTTCCCTCTGAGGGTTCCGAATATCTTCTTGGCCAATTCGACGGCGGCGTAACTGACGGAGACAGCATGGCTGGCGATGCCCGTCTCCGTACGGACCCTCTTTGCGACCCGGAAGGCGCGATGGAGAAGCTTGTTCAGGATGATGCCTGCCGCCTGATTATCCACCGCCAGACGATAGGCGTCCTTCACCTGACCAAGAATCTGCGGCTCTCCCATGATGAGGGAGTCAAGACTCGCGGCTACCCGGAAAAGATGGCGGATGGCGTCGCTGTCGCGATACACATACAGACATTTGGCCATGTCCTCTTCCCGGAGGTTTCCATGGCGGTAGATCAGGGCTTTGAGCTTTTCTTCCGCGTCCGCGTGCTCCTGGGTCCGGGCCAGGATCTCCACCCGGTTGCACGTCGACAGATAGAGGGCCTCCCCGACCCCGGGGATCGCTTTGATCTCATCCAGGGGATTGAAACCCTCGTTACAGGCAATACTCAAGCGTTCCCGGATTTCCACGGGGGCCGTCTTGTGATTCATGCCGATCAGGATCAGATTCATTGCTCAATAAAACCGATGAATGGTTGTGAAAAAAGACTTCTCGACAAGGAGGGCGGCGAGGAGAAGCACAAAAGCGACTACGGACAGGAGGGCTGTTTTGTGGCCCTTCCAGCCGATGGCGAGGCGCTGGTGGAGAAGAACGGCGTAAACGAGCCATGCCGTCAGGGTCCAGATCTGTTTGGGATCCCACTGCCAGTGGCTTCCCCAGACGGTTCCGGCCCAGAGCGACCCGGCTACGACCCCGAGGCTCAATAGGGGAACCCCCCAGAGAAGGCAGAAATGGTTGATCCGGTCAAGATCCTGGAGGGAGGGAAATAATTTCATTAATTTGTTTGATTTCTTACGTTTTATGAATCCGTCCTGAATCAGATAGACGAGGCCGGCAACGGAGGCGACGGCAAAAAGGGCCTCGCCGATAACCGAAAGCATGGCGTGGATGGTGACGAGGCCTCCCTGGAGGATTTCCGGAACTTTCAGGGGGTCGCCGATGCCGATGGATGAAATGATCATTAGGACAAAAACCACCGGAGAGACAAAGACCCCCAGGACCCTGGTCTTGGTCCGCAGTTGAAAGGCCAGATAGACGCCGGCCATGACCCAGGCGAAGAAAGAAAGGATGTCATGGATGCGGAGGAAGGGATTGTAGCCTTTACCCAGCCACGCTCCGAGGAAAAACAGGGTATGAAGGCCGAAGGCCCCGGTCAATATCCAGGTGGCCGCCCGGGCGGGGGAGACGCGACGGATGAGGAGAGAGAAAATGTAAGTGACGGTGCTGAGGAGATAGGCGAGGAGCGCTCCCCGGTAGAGTAACATATCGATGTCCATCGCTAAGTAGTTCCTTTGGCGGCCCTGTTGATGAAAGGGGTCAGATCTATTTCCTGCGCCGTCAGCTCATGAATAATTTGTTCGGCCTCAACCCTGCGGCCCGCACGCATATGCCCGAGGAGCGGAGAATTTACCAGGGCGGTGAAGATGTCCCGATTTTCATCGGCCGGCCGGCCTCCGGCGATGATTATTTCCCGCAACCATCCCAGCAATTCGAGATAACTTTCGTATTCCGGACCGAACCGGGCAGACAGATCTTCGCGGAGTTTCCTCGCCAGGGCCGGGCTCTTGCCGTCCGTCGAGACGGCGATGGAGAGGCTTCCCCGGTTGACCAGCGACGGCAGAATGAAGTCGCACTGTCCCGGATCGTCAACAATGTTGACCATGACGCCCCGGGCCCGGCAATCGGCGGCGATCCGGTCATTTACCTCCTCCTGGTCCGTGGCGCCGATGACCAGAAAGGCTTCGGCAAGATATTGCTGATCATAGTTGTCATCCACATGGTCAATATGACCGCTTGCTGCCATATTCACGAGGGTGGTCGTGAGTTTTCCCGAAACAACGCAAACAACTGCGCCGCAGTCAAGGAGACGAAGGACTTTCCTCGCGGCGACGTCTCCGCCCCCGACGACGACACACCGTTTCCCTCTAATATCAAGATAGATCGGGTAATATTTCAAGATCTGCCCACCTTCTCTGAGACCTTGGGAAAATGGCTTCGCCCCAGCTCAAAAATCTTTTTCGCCTCTTTTTTTGTTTGCATATAATTATTATTGAATACGGGGTGTTAAATTCCATCGCCGCACGGCGAAAAACATTTAATTCGCTGCTTGCGAACCATTTTCCCGCGTTTACGCAAAACTTTCTCCCCCTTGATCTGACGGCACGCTATCACGACAGGTCGAATATTTCAAGTTGGTTGAAATATAATAAAAAAAAGGATATGTTGATAAATAAAAAGGAGAGAGGACGCAAGGGGATAGTCATGGCGCAGCAAAAAGAAAAATGGTTGAAAATTGAAATAGTTTTACCCCCGGATTTAATCGACGCCCTGTCCAACTTTCTTATGGAGATCGGCGCTCAGGGGGTTTCCCAGGAACGTGGGGAACTGCCGGATGGGAGCGGCTTTCAGGACGATATGCACCAGGAAGCACTGAAGGCGTATCTTCCTCACGATGTCCGGGTGGACAAACGGATGGAAGCTCTCCAGACTTATGTTGACGAACTCATGGCTCTTTTCCCCGACCTTCCCCGGCCGGAATGGCATGCCGAGTGGATCATGGATGCTGATTGGGGGGAGGCGTGGAAGAAATATTTCAAACCGCTGCGGGTCACAAAAAATATTATTATCAAGCCGACATGGGAACGCTACAGCCCCGGCGGACACGACATCATCATCGAGATTGATCCCGGCATGGCCTTCGGAACGGGTCAGCATCCCTCGACCCGCATGTGCCTTCAGGCCATGGAAGACCTGATCTTGCAGGATCGGGCTGCCCGGGGATGGCGGGTTATGGACATCGGGGCGGGTACGGGCATTTTAGGGATAGCCGCCGCCAAATTGGGGGCCGGAAAGGTTGTCTGTGTCGAAATCGACAAACAGGCGGCAGAGATTGCCGGGGAGAATATCCGCACGAACGGCGTCGAGGACAAGGTTGATGTTATCCATCAGGATGTGACGACGATCCATGAGACCTTTGACCTTATCGTTGCCAATCTCACCGCGAAAATGCTCATCAAGATCCGGCCGCACCTCATTTCTCTTATCAAGCGGGGAGGGGTTGTCGTCATGTCCGGCATCATCGAGCAGAACCGGGAGGATATGGAACATCACTTCTTTGCCGAGCCGTTTGTGGTCCAGCGGACGATCATGGAGAAGGAGTGGCTCTGCTATGTCCTCGCCAAAGAAGGCTACCGGCAGTGACGACGCCCCGCATCTTTTCCCCTCAGCCTTTATGGGAACAGCAACTCTACCGACTCGGGGATGAGCATCAACATTATCTCCGGCATGTCCTGCGCGTCAGGATCGGCGACGCCGTCGCCCTTTTCGATGGCTCGGGAAGCGACTATCAGGGAGTAATCGAACGGCTGGACGCCCAGGAGCTGGCGGTAAGGATCATCAGCCGCGCCGCCATCGCCGGCAAAACCTGCCGGCTAACCCTGGCCCAGGCCCTTCCAAAAGGGGCGAAAATGGATGATATCATTGAGAAGGCAACGGAATTGGGGGTGGATAGAATTATCCCCTTCTCCTCCTCCCGGTCGGTGCCGAAATGGTCGGTCGAGAAAGCGGCCGAGCGGGTCGTCCGGTGGCGCAAAATCGCCATCGAAGCAGCCAGAAGGTGTCGGCGGCCTGATATTCCTCCCATAGAAGATGTCCTTGCTTACGAAGAGATGCTCAGGATGGCCCAGCGGGAAGAAGGTATGCCCGGGGCGGTTCGACATGATATTGCGCCGTCTTCCCCGACATGTCCTGAATCAGTATACATTGCTGAGTGTCCTGCCCATATCGGCGTAAGGGACGGCGCCTTCTCCAGGATCATCTTTTGGGAGGAAGGCGGCCGGAGCGTCAAATCCATTCTTCATGGTGAAAACGGTCGCGAGGCCGGCCATTTTTTTCTGGTCATCGGACCGGAAGGAGGATTTTCCCGGGAGGAGATCGACAGCGCCCAAGCCCTGGGTTTCGTCGTTGCCGGTCTGGGAGATCAGGTCCTGCGCGTGGAAACGGCCTCCCTGGTGGTTCTTGCAATTCTGCAATATGAGTTGGGGATTTTTTCCGAGGTAAGAACTTGAATAACCATTATGGGGGGTTCTGGCGGCGGTGCCTGGCCTTCCTGATTGATCAGATTATTTTGTACGGCATCTATCTCATCTTTTTCCTGATGGGAGTCCTCGCATATACATTCGGCAATTTGGTGCACGGTGACATTTTTATACCCGGAGCCTCACCGGACATGGGTTCCTGGTTCATGATCCTTTACTGGGGTGTGATTGTCATTGTTACCGCTCTATATTTCACATGTTTTGTGGCCGTTACGGGGCGGACACCGGGGAAAATGGCTCTTGGCCTGAAAGTCGTGCCGGTGGGGGATGGAATTATGACCTTCGCCGTGGCCTTTCTCCGCTGGGTGGGGTATATTTTTTCCAGTGTTTTCTTCTATCTCGGTTTTGTGTGGATTGCCTTTGATCCCCGCAAGCAGGGGTGGCATGACAAGATCGCCGGAACCGTGGTAGTGAGAGAGCAGCGGCGCCATGTACCCTGAGAGCATCCTGGAAAAAGAAAAATACCTTGACAAATGCCGAGAGATTTAATAGGTGTCCTAATCTGTTCGCGGGCCGGTAGCTCAGTCGGTAGAGCATCGGACTGAAAATCCGAGTGTCGGCAGTTCAATTCTGCCCTGGCCCACCATGAAATCAAGGGGTTAGCCAATATCTGGTTAGCCCCTTTTGCTTTGTCCGGCGATCCTCTCCCCACTCTCTCCCCACTTTGCAAATTTTCACCATCCTTTCTGTCCCGGATCACCTCCCGCTGTCCCGCAACCAAAAATCTGCCGGGAACAGATTCAATGAAATGGTGGTTCGCCTCCTTTTTAATTGTGTAAAGATCCCAGTTTTACCGTGCGGGTGATCCTAAACACTGATCGGCCCGGAGTTTTGTTTGCTCGTGACACGTGTGTGGGTGAGCTGTTAAAGGTGATTCGCAGTCACCTTTAAAAGACAGTCGTTCCCGTAGGCATAGCCTGGACATCATTAAGGGGTAATCCGGGATTATTCCGTAATTGGTTCTCCCCCTGTGATCGCCCGGCCTGTGTCGTATGATAGCAGCAGGCATGGTTTCTCAGGGGGAAGGGACCGGGTGATAGGCGGTTAGTAGCTGAACGCACGTGAAAGGGGGGGCCACGGCAACCCATTCGCCGCCGCCCGCCACGAGCTCAGGGGCATCAGAGAATAAAAATATAATTTTTTATTTTTTTTATAGAAACGGGGGTCCCGTTTTGGCTAACCCCCGTAATAGTTAAATGGCCTTCACAGTCGCCCTACAATCGACGACCACCCGTTAAGGTGTTTCTGATTATGCCGCCTCGGTCTGATACTCCCGCGCATTACTACGTGCTTCCTCGGCGAAGTTCCTTAACAACTCTTTCAGTAGTTCAAGTCTTGCGTAAAGTGTACGGGATTCTGTCACTTCCTCAAGCTCAAGGGGGATGATATCGGCTATCGCGTCAAGTTTCTCAGCCATAATATCAAAGATGTAATTCACGTCCTGAATATTGTAGTGTGATTTTTTCGCGCTCATGATTTCACTTCCTTCTTTGGGACAACTTCACGTAACGATGAAATTAGCCGGTCCAGTTTTTCCAGTTGGCTTTCTACTATGCAGGTCATCGCGTCATTTTGACCGCATAACCCGCTGTAGTCTTCAGGACAACCCTGATTATTCACCAGCGCGACACATCTTAACGCTCCCCTCATCATTTCCAGATCGTACACGGCCTCATCTACACGAGTCTCAATTAGTGCCGTCATGTTGTCACCTCCTTAAGTTTGCAAGGAATATGGGTATTTTCCTCGATTTCCTTTATTATGAAGTCAAGATTGTGAACAATAATTTTGAGAAATTCCCCTGCCATTAGCCATGCCGGATACTGGTCCTCTGGTAATAGTTCCTCGTCAAAAAGTCGGTTATAAAGGAATTGAATTTCAGCACGGGTGCATGCTTTCAGTTCGTCGGCTATGTCCCGGCGAATGTGGGCGACGTCTTCAGGCGTTATAGTTCTTGCTTCGGTCGTCATGGTGTCACCTCATCACCTGCGAGCTTACTTCCTGCACGTTTTAGATTCTCGATAACCTTCCCCATGTCAACATTTGATTTTCCTCTTTCCATCTTCACACCTCCTTTATCAAATAAAAACGCCCGAAGACTTCTCCCCGGCATAGGACCGGCCCACAGCGTCACCACTGCGGGAATCTTCAGGCGCGTTCTTTTCTTTGCCCTATGATCTGGAGAGATTTAATTCAAGATTTCAATAAAGATTTATATCAATTTTGTCAAACATTTTTTTCTTGATTTATTGATTCGTACAAATTATTAATATCAATATGGAAAAGAAAATGTTCACATCACAAGTCAATAACGAGTTGCTCAAGGAATTTAAAAAGCTTGCTATCGACCTTGAAAGGCCGATTGGTGATATTCTTGAAGAAGCGATGGAAGATTTCTTAAAGAAACACGATAAGAATCCGAAGAAATAAAATAGAATGATTGTTTTGTATGATAAGAAAAGAAACATTTAAAAAAAATTTACGGAAGTCATGGAAGTGATTACTGAATAAATGACCGGGGTAAATTTCATGGCAAAACACAAGGCAAAACTACAAATAATCGTAATATTATTGATGGTATACGTTTTGGCATTGACAAGTCATGATATAATACATCCATAAAAATAGCCTTATTGTCCTTTAGAGGAGGTCATCATGGCAACAGTTTGTGATGTTTCTCGATACATTCTCAAGAAGGCCGGGGAAATGACTGTAATGAAACTCCAAAAGCTTGTGTACTACTCGCAAGCATGGAGTCTTGTATGGGATGAGGAACCTTTATTTAGTGAACCCATTGAGGCATGGGCAAATGGTCCTGTAGTACGTTCTCTGTACGATGCTCATCGAGGACAGTTCAAGGTAAATGTGTCTGATTTTATCAATCGTGGGAAATGCAGTAATTTATCACGAAAACAAAAAGAAACTATTGATGGTGTGATTGAGTTTTATGGCAAGAAGACTGCCCAATGGTTAAGCGATCTTACCCACATGGAAGACCCTTGGGTGGATGCTCGCAAAGATGCTGGACTCGAAGATGGTGATAGGGGCAATGCTGTAATTTCACATTATAGCATGCATGAATATTACTCCGGCCTTTAAAATGGATGTTATCAAAAGATTAACTCCCAAGCAAAGAAGAACAATACGCGAAAAAGTAAATCAAAAAAAGAAGGTTGCCAAAACAGCCCGACTATTAAATCTTCCTCAATACAATTGTTCCCCTAGAATTAAAGAAAACGTGTCAGAATTTGGAAAATCTCCACGCACAATCAGCGATCCAGATTCCATCATGGGTTGCTTAGTGAAATGGTGCCAATCGCGGGCCGATATTATCGGCCAATGGTCTTGGAAGCAGCCTCGCAAATGGGAAGATGATGATTGGAAGTTTCAGATAGGACCCAAGTTGCTTGAATTTGAGAAACTAAAGTGGTCGGAAATCTTCGCTCAACGAACAGGCGGTAAAAAAAAGCGCCACAAATTGCATCATGATATGGATGTTTGTAGAATAACACCTGAAGCATGCAATCGTTGGCATGAAATAGGTCTGGAAGAATATGATACGGCTTTCCGCTTCCGGCTCGCCGGTAAGCGGAGATTATGGGGATATAAGATATTAGAAAAATTTCACCTCATCTGGTGGGACCCGAAACATAAAATATATCCAACCGAGGTTCAATAAATTATCTGTCAATAAGTTCAATTATTTCTTCCAAACTCCATAAATGATCCGCTATTCTTCCATTGCCGGTGTCGCTCCTTTCCCTTTTCTTAAAAACTCGTCAGGCTATGAACTTCGTTGACGTGCAAACATGTCAAAGGCGTGCATCATATCCCGATAACGGCTGACAGCATCATTCTTCTTTGCAACTGCCCTGTTGTAAATATCTGCATAAACCTTCTTGATATTATTATGTAAAAATTGCTGCTCTTCAAGAGTAATCGTTCTGTCGCTGGATGACTTGTAAGGGAATGATATTTTAAATATTTCGTCTCTATGTTGTTCAATATACTCTTGGGCCTCTTTTGCGGGATTTATAAGGGCAGGGCTACCTCCAATTTTTTCAAATACCCACTGCTCAAATTTCATCCTATCCAATGAGCCATCAGGACGAGATATTTTTGTGTCTGTTGGAAACTCTACAAAGTTAACTTTATTATATGCATCGAGGGCACAATAAACATCTTTCACTTGAGTTTGTCTTCTCTGCTGCTCTCTACAGGGACCCATTTGAGACAAAGGGTAACCACTGCCGCGACTTAATCCTGTTATGTGCTGACTTGAGACACAAAAACTGAGGTTTTGAGCGTACGTGGGATTATATCCTTTTGTCGCCACGCCAATAACATCACCTCTCATGTTTACTACAGGTCCACCACTATTTCCTTTTGATATTGGAGCTGATACTTGAACCAAGTTAATAGATCCTTCACGTCGGATGGCGGATACTATCCCATTGGTAACTGAGTTTTGATAGCCTCTTGGGCTACCAATCGCAAGAATGTTTTCTGCTATTTCGGGGAGTATAGGGCTAAGGCGTAAAGGGTGTGCTTCAGACGGCGGGATTTCAGCATGAACAATTAGAAGATCAGCTTGGCTGTCTTCAGCAACTACCTTCATAATTGTGTATATCTGCCCATTATCTAATATTATGTTTGCAGTACTCTCACCACATAATACGTGATGGTTAGTAACGATTGATCCATTTCTATCAATAAAAAAGCCGCTGCCGCTGCCTGAGGGTGTTTTAATCATAACTACAGAAGGGAGCAATGTTTTTACGAGGGCTGTTTGAGATTGAGGTATGCTACTACCTGATTCACTGGGTATAATCGGATTTTGAACGGCAGGTTGGATTCCACCACTTGAATAGGGAGCCTGATTATGCTGGTTAACCTGTGATGCAGGCTGGAACTGCGATTCATTAATTGCCGTAGGATTGCTGATATTAGGTGATGACTGCTGCACGGGTTTCTTTTTCCAGGCAACAGACGCACTGACTGCAATCGCGGCGATAATTACGAATGAAATTAAAACGATTTTCAGATCGTTTTTTATGTTTTCACGCCTGATCTGAAAAACAATAGCTACAGCGATTATAGTGATGACGAGTATGATCAGGAAATTCATCATAATTTATCAAGAAAGAAATTCTTCCTGGTTATCGTGTTTCAAAAGCAAGAAAACCCGCTCTCTTTTGAGTAACGGGTTTTTTCCAAATTCTTCATGGTAGCACTCATCATAAAATGGTTAATTGGTAGTTACGCCATTGACGATGCCTTATGCTCTTATTTTCTTGTGACTTAATAAGTAGAAAAAATCAAGAAGATATTTCAAGAGATTAAGTGCATGCCGTTTTTGGGGCTGGTATTCGTGATTCCCACCTGTTGACATTCTTTCCCGACTGAGTTATCTTAACACCAGATTCAGGCCCCGCTTGCCGAGAACCAAGGGTCGCTGAGGCAGGACGGGACGGGTTGAGACCGCCTTGGAGGGACTCTTCACCTTTTCACTATGGGGATTGTCTTTGGTCGTCTCGGAACCTATAGAAGGGCGACTTGCAACAGGCTGGTGTGAGTCCTGAATATCAGGTTCCCCAGAGATATTACTTGCTGGTCGCTCCTTTATTCTCGCAGTTTCCATTTTCCGGCCTGTGACCGCGCTAAGGGTTCCCGAAAGGGAATGAAGGGACTGCGCCCCTTCCCGGATTATTACTAAAAGGCTTGACGTGACCCGTATCGGAAGGTACAGGCTGGCTCTCAGAGGATATTTCCCCTTGGGGACTTCTCGCTGAGGATGGAGGTTCAGAACTCCCACGTTGGGCCTTTTCTGATTTTCACTCCATCAACTTACGCAATCCTGTCTTTCCGTAACCTGTTTGCTCCACGTAGAGTATTTGGCGCAAAGGGTGAATTCACAGAACCACTGCCCTGACTTCCGAAAATAGATCCAGAAACCACCTGAGGGTAATTTGATGGGGGTTCGTATCTTCTCATCTTGAATTCCGTACCCGGATTCGGTTTCACGTCCATAAAATCGGCCCCGCCTCTAACAGGAGGGCGATACAGTTCAGGAATTTCGTTCTTCCAGGGTGGTAATGTCCCGCGGCCAGGGATTGTTCTCATTGTTTGGTCTCCCCATAGATTGCGAAGGTGATCATTAATTTCTAAATTGTGGCTGTTAAATTCTTCCTCTGACAACCCGTCATCAGGGTATACCTCTTTCCCTTCATAAAGGTGTTTCGCGATAACTTTCGGATCATAATCAAAATATTCCTGCCATCCAAAATCATTTTTCAGGTACGGCATAACTATTTCTCCTTTATTCAATTTGTTTTGTTTTTGGGGTTATATCAATCACATCCTCACCGGCACGGTGGCGTAGGTCGGCAAGTTCGGTCAAGAGCTGACCAATACTCATGCTGCCAAGGCCACGAACCGACAAATTTTCTGTTGATTCGTCATTTAGCAATCGGCTCTTATCAACGGCAATGCCGCTAATCGTGGCCAGGTCACGGGGGGTTGCGGTTTCTATAATTTCCTTTTTCAAGAGGCGATCAACGCATATTTCAGCAAGATTCTGATATTTGGTGATTAGCCTCTGCCGGATGTCGGCTATCTCAATTTGCGCCGGTGTCGTTGCCAGGTGTTTCTTAATTACCCGGTCTGACCTGCCAAGCTGCAAGGCGATACAGTGAATCGTGGCACCCGCCGCCGCCATTGTGGTGATATTTACTTTTTCTTCCTCAGTTAATAGGCGAAACTTTGTATTATCAAGCATTTATAACCTCCTATCTGAAGTTTGGCCAAAAATCGGCCAATATCGGGCAAAGTTTGGCCAAACTATAAAAAAGCGTAAACTCATTGGCTCATTGCCTTTATGACCATCTGTCTTTTCGCTGCACGGCGACATCTTATTCGATCTGCGCCCCTTTAAATTTTTGGTAATGATCTAATTGTTCCGCATAATCCCGGTCACTGCTATATAATGGTGCATCCCATTCTTTATCCTGCTCAATCTGCGCTTCTGGAGTGTAAACCTCTGCCGGTCGATTTTCTGTCATTTCCTCGTGTATGGCTTGCCATATTCCTTCGACCTGCTCCGACAGAGCGGACACCTCAGCCGCAAAACGATTTTTGATATTGTCGTATTGATCTTCCAGCTTACTTATCTGATCCTCGTATTGACTTGCAATGTTGTCGCGCCGCTCTTTCATTTCGTTCCGTAGGTGCCACGCCGCTTGGAAACATCGTTCGGACAGGGTGTCATCATAAAACCGTTCAAGTTCTTTCCTCACTATCCTGGTCAGCTCCCCTGGATATAACGCCTCCAATGCATCCAGTTCCGTTGCACCTTCACCATATAGAGCTTCAAATTTAGAAGCACGCCGCTCAGATTCTTTAATCGGCGTCCGTGGCAGCTTGTATTTTTGGCATTGTTCATGGGTCAAGGCAACCTGCTGGACCTGAATGTCCAAATCCGGGTACTGGTTACGCTGGTAAAACTCAATCTTTCTGGAAACGGAAACTGGCATTGACCTCCCCGCAGGATCGAAGTCAGAAACATAGAGAACACGACAAGGCCGTTTATATCGGATGATCCGATCGAGAAGAAGGATACATTGGGTGATTGATAGTTCTCCAACACCAGTGACCAGGTTGCACCCATAGCGATGGCACAAAGGCAAAAGCTCATCCTCCATTGTGCTTTTCTCTATCCATACCTCAGTCATGTATTTTTGGGTGCCAGTGAAGTCGTTCAACTGGTATACAGGAAGGTCGGGAAACGCTGGTAGTTCCAAGTCGAAATAATAATCGTTGCCGATGTCAACAAAAGGCATCGCTGCATCTTCCGTGAAAATCTGCGCTGGTTGGCTTCGCCGATCTTTGAAAGCCCTGACATCCACAAGCCCTAAGTACCTTGCCGCTTTTACCGCCGCCCCCAAGTACGCCCAACATTTATCGGTATTCTCGTATGGCAAGCCGTCCGGTATGATGATAGATTCTTCCCGTGAAATCATGAAATAATGAATACCCCTAATATGTGACCGCCCCGCAAGAAAACCGGAATCCCACATATTTGCGAACCACTTTGCTCTTTCTATCTCGGCCTTTTGCCCGGTGTAAAAAGGATCATTCTGGATAGACAAGGCCAGGTAATCGCTAACCCGCTTGCCATTGGTACTGGCCATGGTCTTTATAGTGTCATAAGTGTAGATCGGTTTCATATTTTCTTTCTCATGCTTCCCATTCATATGTTCATTCATGGGAAACCTCCTAAGTTTGCTGATAAACTCTTGCCCGTGCCCGTGCTGAGTTCATAAGAACGCCGACGTTTGCGTCGATGTAGTCATAGACCCGTGCGTAATCCTTGCCCGGTGCCGGTCGCATGACGCGCCCCAAGTATTGAATGAGACGGCCCGAAAACTTTATCGGCGTAGCCAGAAACAATGTTTGTAGTGATTTCGCGTCGAATCCCTCCCCGATCAACTGCCCGGTGGCAATCAATACTTTCACATTCCCGGCGTCCAATCGTTCTACAACGGCCTTGCGTTCGCCGTTCTTAACCTCCCCGGTGAGGATGTCCGTCATAATCCCATGACCGGCAATCATGGCCCCCAGAGTATCGCAGTGGGATTTCCTGTCAGATAGTACGAGGCAGACGCCGCCGCCGTTAGATGCTTCCCGGATTACATCCGACACAATCAAGGCATTGCGGCCCTTGTCCTCTGTGAGTTCGGATAACATTCGCGAATATTCCTCGGTGGCGTCATGGTAAGGTATAAAGTCCGTCTCCCTGGTGATAACGTCCGCCCGTAGGATGTCGCCGGAATCGACCAAGGCGGATTTGTCCACTTCGTGATGCACGTCGCCTATGTGCCAGAAGATCAACTTTGACAGTCCATCCCGCCTCCACGGAGTTGCGCTGAGTCCTAACATATACCTGCTGTCAAAGGCGCTGACGGCCTCGGTGAATGTCCGGGAAGGTGTTCGGTGACACTCGTCAACGATAATGTGCCCGAAGTGGTGCTTGAGTCCCCCGGCAAAGGGATAAATTGAATTAACGATGCCGACGGTGATCTTTTCCCCGATCCGCTTCTTGCCGTCGCCTATGATGCCGATGTCTGCTTTGGGAATGTTAAGAAAGCTTTCTATGCGGTCGCACCATTGGTGCAAGAGTTCTTTCGTATGAACGATCACAAGGCAAGGTTGCCGCCTCTCGACAATGATCTTCAATGCCATGATGGTTTTGCCGCTGCCTGTTGCCGCGCTCAGGATTCCAAAGTCCTTTCGTAACATGACACTGACGGCTCCCTTCTGGAAGTCCCGAAGCTGCCCCGTAAAGGTGAAATCCACTTCCGGCAATATCCGGCGCTGATCATCAAGGTGGTACGGTATCCCGGCCCGATGTGCCATTTGAAGCAACTGGCCGGTGAAGCCACGGGGGACGACGAGACTGTTTCCGTTTTTGCGGAAAAATTCGAGCCTGCGGGGGGTGTTCCCGTTCCATCTGTTCATCTGGTCGTTTGCTTCCCATTGCGGATTCGGCATAGTCAACCGGGACTGACCGTCCTTGAGAAAGCTTCCCGGTGCTTTTGTGATCGTCGTCTCGTTGTTTATCAGAATTTTCATACTGTCCTTTTTCCGGCCTCTGCTCAGGCATGATATGACATGCGATGGCATGGGTGCCGGTTGGTGTCCTTGGGGGGATATTCCCCTATCTATCTGTCCTTTTTCGGCCTGTTTTTCCCTTTCCTCTACACCACTTCAAAAACTGGTGCATCGTCTAAATATTCACGATATTATATACTTAACTCATTTACCGGCCCCCCTCTGCACCACTTGCACCACTTTGTGTGCAACTTTCTTATGAGAAACATAAAAATCGTTTAAAACAAAGTTATACAAAAACTACTGCAAACTGGTGCAACTGGTGCATTTCATCCCTCCGCCGGTATTAGCTGAATGCCAATATAATATGTATTTCGTCCTTTCGTGTAGTCATAACGACTCTTCATTTCCTTCCCGAAGCGGGTTTGATTGATTGCATATCCGAAGTCGGTGCACCAATCCCGAAAAGCGGCGAATAGGGTAGATGCCTGAACCTGCCACACGGCGCCCGTTTCACATCTTTCTGATATAAATTTTCCGATAATATCCTCATCTTGGCGATATTCGGTCGTAGCGTTTTGAACGCTATCGGGTCGCTTGATGCCGGATTCCTGCCACTTTAAACAGCCGCGAACCAGCCAAGACAAAATGCCGGGAGCTTCTGCCTTTAGTTTCTCAAGCAAGTCTCGGTCAACAGGTCGCTCATTTTTGCCAATAGGGTTATCAACAAAACGGACGTCGAACGGCACTAAGTGTATCCGCTCCCAGAGTGCAGAATCTTCAGCCGGTGCCGATGGTCGCTCGTTCGTCAGCAGGATGAGCAAATGTGTCGGTTGAAATTCCACGGGATCGCGCCCATAAACGGCCCTTGCGTTCAGGGTATCGCCGCCGCAAAGTTCCTTAATCCGCGATACATTCAGTTTGCGGCCTTCGTTCGTTTCCGATGCCCATATGATACGCTTCCCTCGGAAAGCGAGGGTGTCGGCGTCTGCAGATCCCCGGCGCGGTGAGTTCCGGGACTCTAATAGGGTTTCGCTGTTCCCCTTGTGGGCCAGGTCGCCAAGGACAAATTTCAAGGTTTCTAAGATTGTCCCTTTCCCATTTCGTCCTTGCGGCCCGTAGAAAATTGGGTAAATGTGCCAGTTCGAAAGGCCGGTAATGCTATAACCCAACAGTCGATGAAGGTAATCAGGAAGATCGGCATAATCTCCGCAAATTTCCTTGATGGTTCGTTCCCATATTGTCGCTGGCTCATCAAGGCCTCGATATTCAACAGGCGATACGGTCTTGATGTAGTCGGAAGGGCGCCCCGGCCTGAGAAAGCCGGTTTTTAAATCTATAACACCATTTTTACAACCTAAAACCCACGGGTCTTTGTCCCAAATGTCACCCCGGACGGCAAGAGAACTTTTCCCGGTTCGAGCAAGGGTTAGGACGTTCTCTTTTCGGGCTATGGTCTGTAAAGCGTGGATGCGTTTCATCAGGTCATCTTCAAGCTTTTGGTATTTCTTCGCCTCCTCCGTGCGCCCGGTCTTTACTGCCTCAATCCGCGCCGTTGCCTGTCGGTTTGCCTCGTTGCCATAGGCGTCAATCACCCGTTCAACGGCCTGCCGGGATTCTGCAAGGTCGTCTCGTTGCCAGTGGTGGCCAGAAAAGACACACCACCGGCCTGCATTGACATCGAAACAGAAGTGGTTACGGTTCAGCTCGGTGAAAAGGTCGGCGTCGCCGTCCTCCCCTCGGCACAGGCAGCTTAGAATATCCTGGCTTTCCAACTTGCGGGGATCATTGGCGTCATTGAAGGTGTGAAGCTGGTCATGGAATGCGGGAATTGCATAGACGGTCATGTTATCGGCCTTCCTTCCGGTGAAAGCCACAAAAGCCGCTGCCAATTCTCTTTTTCATGCCGAAAATACCCAGGAAGGCGGGATAGGCGCGCCGGGTTGGCGCAACTTGAGTCAAATCCCAAAGGCTTCAATCCTTGCTCATAGAGGCGGTCTTTTATCTCTCGTTGCCAGTCTGCATGACTGTTTATAGGGGCGAGGCATGAGCAATCCATCCAGGCATGAACAGATTTCCCACCGGTGCAGACAAGGGCGCGGATAGGCAACTTGACGACGCTCCAAAAGGCAATTTGATCTTCTCTCGGCAACTGGTCATGCTCGACAATCGAATATCGAAACGTTTTAACAGCATTATCACAACGAAAAGAAGGCTTGTCGTCATGCGTAAGTTCCTCGTGTCCAGAGAGAGGGTTTTGAATGATGAACGGACCCGCTTTTCCGTTTTTGCGGAAAAATTCTTTCCAGTCCTCACAACTGCGGATATTCTCACCGAGTTTGCCGGGTTTGTGTCGCTCACCAATGAAAAGATGGTCGTCGGGGCGAAACAATGTTGAAAGAAAAAGCTCGCTGTCGTGTTCTGGCTCGCCCCATAGTCGTATCGGCGAGGCTTCCCACAAATCAGCTTCCATGGTGATCTTGGCGCTTTCGATGATCTTCCTCAAGGCGGTTTGTCCATCGTTGACAACAGGTCGCGGCTTAGGCGGGATAAATCGAACGCCCCCGTGTCCATGATCCTTCATGGCCTTACTAATAGCATCTTGAATTTCTCGGTCGGCGATCCGGCGCTTGCCCGGCGGGATACTCCCTCGGATGTCAGAATGAAGCTGCTCGGGGGCAATCCCAGCCAAGACGCCCAAGGTAGCGGCCCCCAGGAGGCTGCCGTGAAAACCATTCCCGAGGCCAGGTTGGGGAAACGAAGATAGTTTCTGCTGGTATCGCGCTCGAATTTCCATGGGGTCACCTATGAAATTACTTTCGATCTACCTTCGAGCCAAGCAACAAGGCTTTCCCGCTCATAGGCAACGGTGTTTCCCAGTAGGATTCTCTTGACACCGGCGGTCTTCCCCAAACTATCCATGTTGGCCAGAGATCTGGAGCTGTACCCGAGTACTTCCCTGAATCTCGGCCATGTCCGGCTAACAAAAGGGGGCAATTCCGCGAGAATTGCGGATAAGTCCGGTTGTTGCTCTTCTTTTTCAACTGTACGTTTCATTTTGCGCCTCCAAAAGCTTTCTTTTTTTTGCTTATTATAAGCCTTTGAATGGAAGTGTCAAGGCGTAAAATCCAGTGAAATCAAATACTTGTAACTTATGGGGTACGAAAAAAATGTGTCCGAAAAGTTACGGATTCAAGTAGAAGGGATTTTAAAAGGCGGTACGATTCAGAATGTTTATGACGTTTACGCGCGTGCAGGGTTTGCCTGTCAGCTTCCCGATGGATCGAGCAAGCCGTTTAGATATTTCGTAATCTGAATGAGGTGTTTTGTTAGAATGAAGGATTGAAAAAACATCATGGATAAGCCGTGCTTGAGCGTTCTTTTTTCTGTTGCCTCTGTTACCGCAATATTCACTTAAAACGGCCTTTAGTGACTGTTCTGCGCGTTTATGAACAAGTTCTGAGAGGTAGCTTGCATCGAATTTCAACGGGTCGGGATTGAGGCTTGCAATCATAGCGATAGCGTTATCGAATTCAGCTTTCTTTGCTTTTGTAAATCTCCTTAGATCTTTTGCAATTTCTGATTGCTTTCTGGCCTCTTGTTTGGATTCAATCTCAGCGGGAAGTGATATGTGGTAGCGGAAAAAGGCTAACAGTATTTGTGGAAATACCCACGGGGGCAGTGTTGCAGACAGAAAACAAGCGTCGTTTAAGATGCGTTCTAATCTTGTCGGGTCAGTGTTTTCCGCGAAAATGGGAATTAGTTCTTCCAGAATCGACTTAATTTTGTCCCTGCTTATGGGATGGTTTGTCATGGTGCGCCTCCTGTAACGCTCCTGATAGTTGAGGGGGCAGGGCGCTCAGGATTGCGCCTTTTCGGTGATCAGCCTATCCCCCTGATGATCCTATTTCGCGAAGTTCACAACCTTTCCGGTCTGGTCTTGATCAACGTCTCCCCTTGCCAATGCTGCCCCTAAAGCTGTTGTGGCGTCCCTCAGTTTGTTTTCGCTCAGGTGTGCATATCTCTGGGTCATTATGTTTGTCTTGTGGCCCAGAAGCTTCTGGACGGTGTAAAGGTCGGCCCCCTGCTCGATCATCCATGAGGCGTAGGAATGGCGGCAACTATGAAAGCATATCTTTAGCCGTGGGTCGTCAATACCCTCATTCAATTTCAGGTCATCAACGACCCGAAAGAACGTATGGGATATTTTTGTCATCTTCTTGTTTTGCTCTTCCTCCGCGCCTTTCTTCTTTTTCCCTTTGCGTTGCTGAAATACATAGTCCGATGGATTCCCCTGGGTGCGGCTCCTAAGCATATCGGCGGCCTGGGGTGTCAAGAAGGCGTAACGGCTCCCGGCTTTCGCGTCCCTGATCGTCATTACGCTTCTGCTCAAGGTTCCCTTGTCAATATCCACGTCCTGCCAGGTTAGAGAGGCAATTTCGCTGAATCGTAAACCGGCATGAAGGGATAGAAGGGTCATATCGTGGACATCGGTACTCTTTGCTTTGAGGGCTTCCAGCAGCTTAGCGGCTTCGCTATGAGTAAGAAAACGCATCCTGCCATTATCGACTTTGGGCTTTTTGACATTTGCTGTAGGGGATTCGCCGGTGTATTTTCCTAATTGCTTGGCTACGTTGAAAACCTGTCTGATAACTGCAAGTGCATATTCAATGGATCTGTTCGACTGTTTCTTGTCGCCCATTTCCTTTTTCACCCTTTCCACGTCGAATTGGGTTATTTCTTTCATTGGTAGGTTTCCAAGGATCGACTGAAACCAGTTGTTAAAAAATCCCTCTTCGCGTTGCGCCGTCCGTGGCTTCTTGTCTGCTTTGCTTTGTGGTAAATAGGTATCCTTGAAAAAACGCTCAAAGGTGACTGCATCTTGATCCTGTCGATCCTGTTCTGCCTGCTCTGTTTCTTTTCGCTTGTCCTCCATGTCCCGGCGCTCTGAAAGGCGTGACGGCCCCTGCTTCAATCCTTTGGCTGCTTCCTTGAGTTCAGCCAAGACAAGGGCCGCTTTCTCTGGCGACCAGTTCTTCTTATCTTTCGGGTCAAGCTCACTCGTCCATCCTATGCCCTCTTCAACCCGTTTGCCGTCCCTCTGATAGCGTATGGCGAAGTACCTGTCTTTCATTATCTTGCCATGCTTCCGGGTCGGGTGTTCGTAATATCTAACACCCTTAAAGTTCGTGCCTTTCCATTTTGCTGACATTGCGGCCCCCTTTCCCCGTCTGTCTCTCCCCACTCTCTCCCCACTTTTGACCTGAAATCAGATGTTTTCTTGTGAAACTATTTGAAGGTAATATAAGCCTAAGTTTGCTATTTGTCAAGAGATAGTTGTAATCTTTTGAAAGGGTGTGAAAGGTAAATGAAAGGACTGAAAATCCGAGTGTCGGCAGTTCAATTCTGCCCTGGCCCACCATTTACTAAATACAGGGGTTGCGATCGCCTTCGCGCCCCTTTTTTTGATGCTCCTATACGGATGCCGGGAGCCTGAATGTACCAAGTATTTTATTATACTAATATTTTATGTGGCCCTAATTATGGGGTGATTTTATAATAAAAAGTGCTTGACAAGGGGGATTGCCGGATGTAGTCTGCAATATCCGTTTTTTTAGAAACATTAACAATCATTCCGTTAAACATCTCGAAAGGAAGAGGGGGCCTGCCATGATAAAGCGTGTTGTCATTCTTTTGTTAACCATAGGTCTTGTTTTTCCATTTCCCATTTTTTCAGCAGTGATCGGCGAGTTTGCCGTCGTGAGCGGTGATGTCGCCGTGACGAGGGCGGGGAAGGCAATAAAACCAAAAGCGAAGGATAAGGTGGAGACCCTCGATCTTATCCGTACCGGCAAGAATTCAAATGCCCGCGTCGTTCTAACCGATAATACCTCCATGGCTTTAGGGCCAAACTCCCGCCTGGAAATGAAACAGTTTGCCGTCCAGGGCGGCAAGACGACGGGTTTGTTCTCCGTCCCCGAGGGTCTCGTTCAGACAAAAGTTGCCAAGGCTTTAGGTCCTGGTTCCAAGTTTGAGATTCAGACCCCGACGGCTATCGCCGGTGTCAGAGGGACGGCGTGGCTTACTCTGGTGGAACTCGCCGTCCAGGGGGTGGCAAAGAGTAGCTTCTATGCTTTGGAGCAGTCCATCTTCGTTATGGGCCCGGCCTTCCCGACGCAGGTTGCGACCGTAGTTGCGGGTAACTTCACTGTGGTTGCCGCGGGAGCTCTCCCGACGGTGGCAGTAGCCTTCGCCCCGGCCACGGTTGCCGGTCTGACCGCAACGTTGGGCTCTGCGGCCATTCCGGGAGTCGGCGCCGCAGGCGCCGCCGGAGCGGCGGGAACAACCGCGGCGACCGGTACGACTGCAACCGGGACGGCTGCCGGGACAACCGGGGCGGCGACGGGTACCACCACCGCCGCAGGAACAACAGCGGGTGCAGCGGGTACGACAACAGCAGCCGGGGCAGCGGGTGCAGGGACGGTGGCAGGTACAGCGACAGTGGCCGGGGTCGGCGTCGGGACAATTGCCACAGTCACGGTAGCGGCAGCAGCGGTAGTGGCGGCAGTGGCTACCACAAGCTCCAAGAACGAGAGTACGACCACCCATTCATCAACAACAACTCATCACTAAAATTATAGGGGTATAACAACCTCCGAGCGGCTCGGGAAGAACACTTCCCGGGCCGCTTTTTTTGACTGCTGTTTATTCCGATTCTAAATCAAAAGGTTTCAGACAACCTGCCGGCGGATGAAATCGACGGCGTTTTGAAAGATGATCAGGCCCATGCCCGTTTCCGGGACATCCTCCCGGGTCCAGCGGGGATGGTTGGTCCGGTGCAGGTAAGCCTCCGGGTGGGGCATGAGGCCGAAGATCCGGCCCGTGTCGTTGCAGATGCCGGCGATGGCGTCGATAGCGCCGTTGGGATTGGCCGGGTAGGTCATCGTCGGGATTCCCTCATCGGCGCCGCTGTATTGGACGACGATCTGATGGTCTTGATGGAGGCGCGCCAGGATGGATGGATCCCGGGCGATGAATTTGCCTTCCCCGTGGCGCACCGGGAGATAGAGGTTTTTCATTCCCCCGGTGTAGATGCATGGCGATTCAGGGTTGATGGCGAGATGGACCCAGCGGTCTTCAAAGCGGCCCGAGTCGTTGAAGCTCAAGGTTACGGTCTGGGTCAGGTAATCGCCGTCGAAGCCGGGGAGGAGGCCAAGCTTGACCAGGAGCTGAAAGCCGTTGCATACTCCCAGGATAAGCTTGCCATCCCTGATAAATCTGGTCATCTGGTCATAGAGTTTTTCCTCTGTTCCCCTGATGGTGGTGTGTAAGATCCGGTTGGCCCCGGCCTTGGCGGAACCGAGGTCGTCGCCGTCGAGGAAACCGCCGGGAAGATTGAGAAAATGATAGTCATCCAGGCGGGCCTCCCCGTGCAGGAGTTCGCTGATGTGGACAATGTCCACCACATCCGATCCGGCGAGACGGCAGGCATGGGCCATCTCAACTTCGCAGTTCGTGCCGTTCCCGGTGATGACGATACTTTTGACAATCTTATTTGTGTTGACCTTGGTCATGATGAGCCTTCCTGTATGGGACAGATCTTATTCGGATTCTAAATAAAAGCGCTATCTTCGTTGGCATCGTCATCGGCTCCTCGCCGTATAAACAATACGCCTGCGTCGCCTCTTCCTCGCCGCCTTGATATCATCTTTGATTTAGAATCCGAATTAATTCCCCGCAAGTCGTTTTGTTTTTACTACCGGCTATGTGTTAAGTGCCAAGACATCGTTTACAGAAAAAAGTGCCATATCATCCCTTACATGGTTATTTTTATGCCTTTACATGGTCGCTTATTGCCGAAAATTGTTTGCATAAAAGTGTTTAAAAATAAGCTGATGGAAGTAACAAAAGCTCTGAATGATCTAAAGAGCAATTACGCTTTTTACAGGTCTGTAAACGATGTCCTGGCATAAAAAAGCGTTAACGATGTCGTGACACTCAACAGCTATGTTTTAAAATGACAGTGTTTTCTGCCATGCCACCTTCAATTCCGCGATGGATTCCCTCATTATTCTCTCCCCTGTTAGGCCCCGTAGGGACAGGAAGGGGGCGGCGGTAACCTTGCCGACGGCGGCATAAGCAAACGAGGCTGGGTCTGAATTTCCTTCCCTCATAATCTTTTCAAATTTCTCTTGATGATCCGGCGACACCGTAGCCACAAAACGGCTCTGGGTCTCGGAAAAGAGAAGATTGTCGTCCCTGTCGATCCCCTCCCGTGGAACCTTGGCCAGATCAATCTGCATCCCCAGACCACCGGCAAAGGCTGTTTCGGCCAGGGCCACTCCCAGGCCGCCGTCGGAACAATCGTGACACGAGGCCACTAGTCCTTTCCCAATCGCCTTAGTCAGGGCCTTATATAGCCGTTTTGCCTTTTCCGCATCCACCCTGGGACAGGCATTTCCCACATAGCCATGGAGGGCGAACCATTCGGAAGCGCCCATTTCATCGCGGGTTTCCCCCAGGACATAAACAATATCTCCGGCCCGCTTGGCATCCATCGTTACCGCCTGGCGGACATCGGCGATCTTGCCGATAACGGAAAAAAGCAGGGTTGGGGGGATGGATATCTTTGTATCGTCGATGGCGTAATCGTTCTTCATGCTGTCTTTCCCCGAAATGCAGGGGACGCCATAGGCGATTGTATAATCGAACACGGCCTTGTTGGCCCGTACCAACTGGGCGAGTTTGTACTCTCCGTCGGGGGTCTTTTCCGATTGCACCGGGTCGCACCAACAGAAGTTGTCAAGACCGGCGAGATGATCGAGGGACGCCCCCGTGGCAATAGCGTTCCGGACGGCCTCGTCGATGGCGCAGGCCGCCATATGGTAGGCATCGATATCGCTGTAGCGGGGACAGATCCCGTTGGCGACGACGATCCCCTCGTAGGTATCCAGGAGGGGCCGGATCACGGCGGCGTCGCTGGGGCCGTCGTTCATGGCCCCCACCAGGGGTTTGACGACGCTTCCCCCTTGTACTTCATGGTCGTACTGGCGGACTACGGATTCCTTGCTGCAGATATTCAAACGGGAGAGCATCTCCTTGAGGGCCTTCCCCATATCCGCGGGGGGAGGGAAAACAGGCTCGTCCCGGCGGGGCGGCGACCATCTGGCCCGCAGGTTCATCTGGGGCAGCCCGTCATGGAGAAAGTCCATGCGCAGATAGGCAACGGTCAGCTCGCCGTAGCGGACATGAAACATGCCGGAATCGGTGTATTTGCCCAGGACCGTAGCTTCGACGTCCATCTTGGCGGCCAGGGCGAGAAAGTCACCTATTTTGACCGGATCAACGGCGAGGGTCATCCTTTCCTGGGATTCGGAAATGAGGATCTCCCAAGGGTTCAAACCGGGATACTTCAAAGGGGCGCGCTGGAGGTCGAGGTCACAGCCTCCGGAGAGCCGGGCTGTTTCTCCCACCGATGAAGACAGGCCGCCGGCGCCGTTGTCGGTGATGCAACGGTACAGCCTCAAATCCCTGGCCTTGAGCAGGAAATCGGTCATCTTTTTCTGGGTGATGGGGTCCCCGATCTGAACGGCGGTGACCGGGGAGCCTTCATGAAGTTCCTCGGAGGAAAAGGTGGCCCCGTGGATGCCGTCCTTGCCGATCCGTCCTCCCGTCATGACGATCAGATCTCCGGGCCTGATCTCCTTGGTATGAGTGGGTTCCCCCTGGATCGCGGCGGGCATGATCCCCCCCGTACCGCAATAGACCAGGGGTTTCCCAAGGAAGCGTTCATCAAAGACAAGGCAGCCGTTAATGGTGGGGATGCCGCTTTTGTTGCCCCCGTGTTCAACCCCTTCCCGGACCCCTTCATAGATCCGCCGGGGATGGAGGATCCTTTTCGGAAGGGGTTTGTCATAGTCCGGCGGGGCGAAACAGAAGACATCGGTGTTGAAGATCAGCTTGGCCCCGTAACCGGTTCCGAAGGGGTCCCGGTTGACCCCGACGATGCCGGTCAGAGCGCCTCCGTAAGGGTCCAGGGCGGAAGGCGAATTGTGGGTTTCCACTTTGAAAACAAGGCTGTAGTCGGTGTTGAAACGGATAACGCCGGCATTGTCCACAAAGACGGATAGACACAAGTCCTTTTCTCCCATCTCTTCCCGGATCCGCTCCGTCGATCCCTTGATGCAGGTCTTAAAGAGAGAATCGATGGTCTCCGTGTGACCGGCGCCATCGTCATAGCTGATGACGGCATTGAATATCTTGTGCTTGCAATGTTCCGACCATGTCTGGGCCAGACATTCAAGCTCGCCATCGGTAATCCTGGCGCCGAGGCCGACCTTTTTTCTTTCCTCCCGGACCGCGGGATCGCGAAGATAATCGCGGAGGATCTGCATTTCTTCCCGGGTCAGGGCCAGGACCCGTTCGTTGCTGATTGCCGAGAGGGTCTCTTCATTGACATCCAGGTCGATCTCCTCGGTCCTGATTTGCTCGGCACCGGTTACCCGGGGCACAAAAGGGGCCATCCCCTTGCCTGTATCCCAATCCCGGCGGGAGACCACTTCATAGCGCTCAATAAGATCGTTGGCGAGGAGATTTGTGGCAATCCGTTCCGCTTCCCCCTGTCCCAGGCTTCCCTGGAGAAGGTACTGGCGGGAGGTATGAACGTTGAAGGGGTGATCCGTTGATTTTCCCAGAAGCAGCTCTATCGCTTCCCGGGCCGTCTTGCCGACATTGTCGGTGACGCCGGGCCGGAAGCCTACTTCGATAAGCCAGTCGAAGTCATCCGCCAGGGCCCCGTCGATGACATAGGTTTGGATGACGGCATCAGAAAGGGGACCGGCAGCTATTTTCAGAAGCTCTGCCGGGGAAAATGAACCGTCGATTGTGTAGACATCAACGGTCTTTACGTCTTCTATGGGGATATGGAGATGTTCGTTTATCCGTCGTTTGATCTTTGCGCCGAGGGCATCCCGGAGCCCTTCCTTAAAGCCGATTTCAATGCGATGGGCCATCTTTCCTCACAGCATTTTTTTGCGGCGAGTATAGGGAAAGGCCGGGGGTGTGTCAAGAAAAAGAAGGAAATGGCTGAAGCCAATATTAAAAACCCTCTCGCCACCTCCCGCTGCTTACCAATTAGAAAGCTTTGCATAACCGCAGAAAAATGGTTCGCAAGCAGCGAATCAAATGTTTTTCGCCGGTCCGTGATTGAACTTAACCTCATGTTATCAATTATAATTATATGCCAACTAACCAGAAGCGAAAAAGATTTTTGAGCTGCGGCGAAGCCATTTTTCAAAGGTCTCAATTATTGTTTACTGATCCTGTCGTCTGTGGGTCGCTGCGTATGCAGACACATGATGGATGGACCGCATGGCGTCGGATAGCGTATCAAAAACGGGGATCCCTTTTTCTAAAAAGGCCCTTCTTGCCCGTCGGAGCATTTCTTCAACATCCATGTCCTTTTCCCCTCTGCGCGGATTGGGTAGGACGACCACTACCGGTTTCCCGGTGATGTCGGTAACTTCCCTGGCGGCAGCGGCCATTTCGAGATAAGGGGTCATTTCCTGAAAGGATTTTGTGCCCATCAGGGTGCCTAAAGCCTTGAAATGATAGAGCAGGGGCGCCTGGATCTGGATATCCACCCGCCCATCTTTTGCCGCCTGGATCAATGCCTCCCGGATCATACGCGGGGGAACATAGGGATTGGCGATGTCGATGGGATTGACGGCGCTGGAGCCGGGTTTAGGCAAACAGGATAAGACGGCCTCATAAACATCTCCCTGCAAATGGGGAAGAGACAGGCCGTAAGCTTCCGCTATGTCGCAGGCAGCCACGCCCAGGGCGCCGCCCCCGCCGGCAACGGTGATTCCCCTGTAAATCCGCATAGGAAGTAGGGAAAAGGCGAGGCAGGTCTGGGCCATTTCTTCGAGGCTTTGCACCCGAGTCGCCCCTGCTTGGCGGAGGGTTCCTTCCCAGATGACCCGGCTTCCGCCCAGCGAGGCGGTATGGCTTGTCACCGCCCGTTGCCCTGCTTCCGACAGCCCGCCTTTGTAAACGATGACAGGCTTGACCGCGGCTGTTTCCCGGAGGGCCCTGATAAATCGTTCACCGTCTTCCACTCCCTCTACGTACAGTGATACAATCCCAGTTTCTTCGTCTTCTTGGAAATACTCCAGCAGCTCCGCTTCCCGAAGGTCGGCGCCATTGCCAAAACTGACCATTTTGCTGAAGTGGACCCCTGTCCAGGGACCCATAAAGGCAAAATCGATAGACATGCCCCCACTTTGGGAAACGAAGGCGACAGGACCGCTTTCTCTGGACAGATCCGGTCCGGGGAGCATGGTGAGTCCGCTGCGGGGACAATAAACACCGAAACAATTGGGACCGATGACCCGGATTCCCCTGCGGGCGATGGCACGAATTTCGTCTTCCAGGGCGACACCCTCCGGTGTCCCCAACTCTTGAAAACCGGAGGAGATGATTTCGGCCCCGATGGCCCCTTTTCTCCGGCATTGTTCAAGTGTTTCCGGTGCTTGTGATGCTGACACGGCAATAACGGCAAAGTCTATGCTTCCGGGGATATCAGCGATGCTTTGATATAATTTTCTTCCCATAATTTCGCCTCCCCGGGGATTGACGGGGAAAAGCTCTCCCTCGAAACCCATGGATAAAAGCGAAAGAAAAATTCCCCGGCCGAAGCCGAAACCCTCCGCAGATACCCCGGCCACAGCAACCCGGCGGGGGTGAAAAATCCGATCGAGATCCTTATGCAGCATGGAAGATTACCTCACTGATTAACAGTTCGACAGCGTTCGCCCTGTCCTGGTGCAACCTCTAACTTGTCGAAGGTCGTCTGCATATAGCTAAGTGAGACCGAGACTTCAAGAAAAAACTAAGTAACGATTAAGATTGGTGAACCCTGAAAAAGAATAATAATTGGCCATAATAGGCGGCTTTGTAAAAAGATCCGCAGGCAAGGCGCGCCAATCCTGAGGAATGAGGCGTACTTGGCGTACGCCGCAGTAAGCCTGCCCCGTACGTGATATGGGGAAGGATGAAGCGCAACGCCGCATCCGGATCTTTTTACAAAGCCGTCTTAAAACATCTTGACAAGGGAAGAAAGCAACATTATGAAGCGCCATCAAACTGGCGGAAGGTATGTAATGGACAAAAAGGTAGCGGTGATTGGAGCAGGAAATGTAGGGGCGACGGTCGCCCAGCGGCTGGTGGAGAAAGCTTTATGTGATGTTATCCTGATCGACGTTCTGGAAGGCATCCCACAAGGCAAGGCTCTGGATCTTGCCGAGGCGGCCCCCATTGAGAAACATGATGCTATGATCACGGGAGCGAATGACTATAAAGAATCGGCAGAGTCGGATATCGTCATCATCACGGCGGGTGTTCCCAGGAAGCCCGGGATGAGCAGGGATGACCTCCTGACCATCAATGCCCGGATCATGAAATCTGTGGTGCACGAGGTGGTCAGATATTCACCGGCGGCCATTCTGATCATTGTCAGCAATCCCCTGGATGCGATGTGTCACATTGCCTACGAGGTCAGTGGTTTTCCGAGAAGCAGGGTGATAGGCATGGCGGGCGTACTCGACGCGGCGCGGTTCCGGGCCTTTATCGCGATGGCGTTGCAGGTATCTGTGGAGAACATCCATGCCACCGTTCTGGGTGGTCATGGCGATACCATGGTTCCCCTGCCGCGGTACTCAACCGTTGCCGGCATTCCGTTGCCGGAAGTTCTTTCCCCTGATCATATCGAGGCGCTGGTGGACAGAACTCGCAACGGAGGGGCGGAGATCGTCGGCCTGCTGAAAACGGGCAGCGCCTTCTATGCCCCGGCGGCGGCGGCGGTAGAGATGGCCGAGGCAATCCTCAAAGACCGGAAAAAGATCCTTCCCTGTGCGGTTTATCTCCAGGGGGAGTATGGCATTAAAGACCTGTTCGTCGGCGTTCCGGTAAAATTGGGCAAAGGAGGCGTTGAAGAGATAATACAGCTTCATCTCACGGATGGCGAGATGTCAGCCCTGAAAAGGTCGGCTCAATCAGTGGGGGAACTTGTCGATGCCCTGAAGCGCCTGGCCTGAAAAGACGCGAGGAGGGGACAGACGCCCCTCTTTACGGGGCAGACTTGAATGCAGTCTCCTTAATGCCGGACAGTTGCTTTTTGGGCGCGTGGGAGCCAAAGCGCGTATAGATGACCGAGCCCAGGCCCATCAACAGGGCGAGAACCTTGACCATCCATCCGATGTAAGGTATCCAGCCGATTAACCACAGGACAACCAGCCCCCAGAATGTTTCCCGGATGATATGCTGGGGCGGTCTCTTGAACAATGCGTATAGTTTTTGTCCGAGGAGCTGGGACATGGCGATGAAACCCAGCAGCCCTGCAGAAACAACCAGGATCATCTCCAAAGGTATCAGCACAATGCCGATGACGGAGATGGTCAATAATATGGCCAATGGAACAACCAGCACCATCCCCAGAAGTCCCCAGAGGGTAATCTTTGCAGTTTCCTCCTGAATGGACGCGGCAATGACCCGGATCGGTTTGGGCATCAGGACTACGATCAGGATCGCAATAATCAGGACGCTGAAAAATATAGTCAGCGAAAAGATCGCAAATACCCAGGACCATCCCTCCCATTCATCACTGAGGACCTTGGTGATTACATCGGATATGTTTGATGAATTGATCTCCGTTATCGTTCCCTGAACCTCCGCCCCCTTTCCTGTAACAATCACGCCGCCGATGGTGAAGACATTTCCCCGGACAACCGCCCTTCTGGTCAAAACAATGGAATTGCCGATAGCGATAACGTTTCCCTCGACAGTGCCTGAGATCGTGATCTGGCCATTGATAGTCAAAACGTGGTTTATCCGCAACCCTTCTTCAACCGTGATGTCTTCTCCGATCTTGAAGATTGTGGAATTTTCCGCCTGGACGCCAGTGGCAAAGCCGATTACAAAAATCAGCACAATGGCGATTAACAGTTTTTTCATCCTACTGCCCCTTTGAGGTCTCCGACAAGAAAACCCTCTTTACATGATTCAGGAACTTTTTATCTACAATCCTACTTATATTTTGTTTGGAGTAGTATCGGAAAGCCTTGCGGCTGTCAATCATAAAATAATGAAATTATTCCAATTGCTAAAAAATACCCTCCTTTGTGTTTTATATTAATATTATTTAAAAAAAAGCTTGATTTTTCATTTTTTGTCTTATACTAAGAGCAACAGATTGATGCTGATATAAAAGGCATGTTATCAAAGAATTCGTATATGATTAACCTCTTAGTGTGTGAAGAAAAGATACGCAGGCCTTGAACAGCAATATCTTAAACAATTTGAGGAGGAAGACAATGCTTCGTAAAAGTCAGGAAGAAACGGAGAAAAGAGGCGAGGAGAGGATAGCGGAGCTTCTCAGGACCAATAAGGCTCTGGAGCAGGACAACGCCGAGAAAAAGGTAGCCGAGGAGGCGCTGAAAAGACGGGAAATGGAACTGGAGGCCACCACCAAATCTCTCGAAGAACTGAATTCCGCCCTCAAGGTGCTATTGAAGCATCGGGAAGATGACAAGAACGAAGTCGGGGTTAAGGTCATCGCCAATGTCAAGGAACTCATCCTGCCTTATGTCGGGAAACTGAAGGCCACGCCCTTGAACGAAACCCAGGCGATCCTGGTAGATATCATCGATATGCACCTCAACGAAATCACATCTCCTTTCCTCATGAAACTGACCTCGACATATCTGGGTTTCACTCCCAAGGAAATTCAGGTGGCCAGTCTCATCAGAGATGCAAAGAAGACCAAGGAAATCGCTGCGATTATGAATGTTTCCAAGAGCGCCATTGACCTGCACCGAAATCATATCCGGAACAAGCTTGGTTTAAATAACAAGAAGGTCAATCTTCGTTCTTATCTGTCTTCGCTGCCTTAGGCGCAATTGTCGGCCCGTTCTCGGGAGACGAGGAAAATTGGCAGACCCAGGTGTTTGCGGCGGCTTTCTCCGTAGAGCCGGGTCTGCTCCCTTATGGCTGGTTCGCCCCGCTTCCCTTTGCCGTGCGTTTCGATATGTTGATAGCGTCTGGTCTTGATACAGGCCGATTCCCCAAATCTTCTCCACGGAAAGATCCTGAAGATAGGGAACGATAGTCCGGCCCGGGATGATGGTTAAGCCTTCAGGCTTCCGGCGCCTGGAAGCAATTTTAGCCAGAACCTTTGTCAGGCTTGGGCCAACGGAAACCGTAATTTCCAGTTCCCTGCCGATCTCTCTCTTCATAGCCGCGGCGATTCCTTCGTAGGAGGCGCCCAGCGCCCTTCTCATTCCGGTAATATCAGCAAATGCCTTATCAATTGAGTAACTCCTTCACCTGGGGAGTGAAGGGTGAAGCGGATATCGTTCACTCGATGCACTCAATAGAACAATTGTTCTATTACCAAGGGATTTCCTGTTGACACACAGGAGAAAAGAGGATAGCGTGATCAACCACTTGGGTGAGGTGATACCTGAACAAATCCCTAATCAAGGTCATCGCCACGGGCTGCGGCAGCGGTTATTTTCCTTTTGCTTCGGGAACGGCGGGAACCATCGTCGCCGTTCCCCTGTATCTGGTCTTATCACCCCTGTCATGGCCGGTCTACCTTGTGACCGTGATTGCCTTTACCTTTCTGGCCTTTCATGCGTCTCAGGAGGGGGAAAAGATCTTTCAGGAGAAGGATTCTTCCCGTATCGTCATTGATGAATGGGCCGGTTTCCTCTGGGCGATGTTTCTCGTAACTCCCACGGTTCCCCATCTTTTGGGGGGTGTTGCGCTCTTTCGTTTTTTTGATATTGTGAAGATCTTTCCCGCCAATTACTTCCAGAATAAGCTGCCCGGTGGATACGGGGTGGTCATGGACGATGTGGCGGCTGGCATTTATGCAAATCTAATCCTGCACATCCTGATCCACTATGGGAATCTGTAAGCAGGGCAGGGGGACAAATTGAAGACCGGCATTATCACCATCGGCAACGAATTGACGAGCGGCGGCATCCAGGATACGAATACCGCTCTTATTGCCCGTCAGTTCCATCTCCAGGGCTGGCAGGTTGCGGCAACCATGTCCGTGGGGGATGACGAGGCGATGATCAAGGAAGCCCTCGAATTTGTTTTACCCATGGCGGATGCGGTTATCATTACCGGCGGTCTCGGGCCGACTGCTGACGACATTACCACTGCCGCCGTGGCCGGGGCGTTGGGCTTGCCGTTGTGTACGGACGAAGGAGTCCTGAATCATATCAAGGATATCTTCTCCCGGTACGGTTTTAGATGGACCGAGAACAATGCCAAGCAGGCGGTGTTTCCTCAGGGAGCCGAAATCCTTGACAATCCCGTCGGAACCGCTGCCGGCTTTTCCCTTAGGGTGCGCGAAAAGGTACTCGCCGTGATTCCGGGCGTTCCGGTAGAAGTGAAGAGGATGGTACCGGAAGTCGTCATTCCCTTGCTGCGCCGCACATTTCCAGAGGAATCCCGGTACCTGGCGGTCCGGACCCTGAAGCTCTTCGGTCTCGGCGAGTCAGCGGTAGACCAGGCCATAGCAGATGTGGATCTGCCCGGTCTCGGCGTTGACATTGGTTTCTATCCCCGTTTCCCCGAGAATCATGTTGTGCTGTCGGCAAGAGATGAAGTGGAAGCGGCGGCTTGGTTAAAAGTGAACACAGCAGCGGAACAGATCCACAAACGCCTCGGCTCATATGTCTTTGCCTATGACGATGAAACCATGGAAGGCGTTGTGGCCGGACTGCTCAAGGAACAGGGACTTACAATTGCCATTGCCGAATCCTGCACCGGCGGGCTGATTACCGACCGTCTGACGGATATGCCTGGCAGTTCCGTGTATCTGGAGCGGGGACTTGTGACCTACAGCAATGGATCAAAGACGGATCTTCTCGGGGTTCCCGAGGCGATCCTCCAAAAACACGGCGCCGTCAGCGAAGAGACGGCCCGTCTCATGGCGGAAGGGGTAAGGAGGCTTGCCGGCACGGATCTGGGGCTGGCGACGACGGGAATTGCAGGACCGGATGGCGGCTCGGAGGTCAAACCGGTGGGAACTGTCTTTGTCGCCCTTGCCGACGGCGGGGAAACCTACTGCCGAAAGTATGCTTACCGCTGGGATCGCCGCCGCGTCAAGATCATTGCGTCTCAGGCAGCGCTGCTCATGCTGAAGCGGTACCTGACCGGGGAGGCGAACCGTGACTGAAAATAAAAATATCCGCGCCTTTTTGGCCATCGATCCTCCGGCAGATGTTCTTGAAAACATCGAAGGGATGCAAAACCGCTTAAAAAAAAGCATCCACGGGGCGATTCGCTGGGTACACCCGGAGGCAATCCATCTGACCATGAAGTTTTTCGGCGACATAGCGGCCAAGGACGTAGAGAATATTTCCGAGGTTATTAGGAAGGGGACGGCCGCCTTCTCCCAATTTACCCTGGAGATCGTAGATCTGGGCGCGTTCCCCGACGTGGCACGGCCCCGGATCATCTGGCTGGGGATAGCCGGGCAATTGGGGAGCCTCCTTTCTTTGCAAAAAGACCTGGAGGAGAAGTTATTCCTGCTTGGTTTTCCGAAAGAGGACCGCCCGTTCCGGGCCCATTTAACGATAGGACGGGTCAAGACTCCCAAAGGGATTGTCGGCCTGGCCCCGGCCGTCGCGGCGGCGGGCAATCTGACGGCTGGAACCTTCACGGTTGGAGAGGTGGTGTTGTTCCAGAGCAGCCTGACGCCGCGGGGGGCGATATACACGAAACTTGCGGCCTTTCCCCTTAAGGGGTAAAAGGATATTTACAGATAGACTCTAAGAAGCGCCACAAGTTGCAGACCATTACTTATCCAAGAAGGAGGTTCACGATGGGGGTAGATATGGATAGAAACAAGGCTGTTGATCTGGCAATCAGCCAAATTGAGCGGCAGTTTGGAAAAGGGGCCATTATGAGGCTGGGGGGCACGGATAAAATCGATGTACCCGTAATCCCGACAGGGGCTCTCAGTCTTGACATTGCCCTTGGGGTGGGTGGAGTGCCGCGGGGCCGGATTATCGAGATCTATGGCCCCGAGTCCGGGGGGAAAACCACCTTAGCCCTCCACATTGTCGCCGAAGCCCAGAAGCAAAACGGACTGGCAGCCTTCATTGATGCGGAACACGCCCTGGATGTGACCTATGCCCGAAAAATCGGCGTCAATACGGATGATCTTCTGATCGCCCAGCCGGACACGGGAGAGCAGGCCCTGGAGATCACGGAAACACTGGTGAGAAGCGGCGCCCTTGATATCCTCGTGGTGGATTCAGTTGCCGCCCTGGTGCCCCGGGCGGAGCTGGAAGGGGAGATGGGAGACGCCCAGATGGGCTTGCAGGCGCGGCTCATGTCTCAGGCTTTAAGAAAGCTGACCGGCAGTATCAGTAAATCCAATACGACCGTGATTTTTATCAACCAGTTGCGGATGAAAATAGGAGTTTTCTTTGGCAGCCCCGAAACAACGACCGGTGGCAACGCCCTCAAGTTTTATGCTTCCATGCGTCTTGATATCCGTAAAGTCACTTCCCTCAAGCAGGGACAAGATGTCATCGGCATGCGCACCCGTGTCAAGGTGGTTAAAAACAAGGTTGCCCCGCCATTTCGAGAGACCGAATTCGACATCATCTTTGGCGAAGGCATTTCCCGGGAAGGAGATCTCCTCGACCTGGCGGCGGAAAACGCCATTATCGAAAAGAGCGGCGCCTGGTATTCCTACAAGGGCGATCGCCTGGGGCAGGGAAGGGACAATACGCGCGTTTTCCTGAAAGAACACCCCGAAATTCTTCAGGAAATAGAGGCAAGGGTGCTGGACAAATTTGGACTGAAACCCGCAATCCAGGAATGATGAACTCATAGAAAGTCAAAAATGTGGTCATAATAGACGGCTTCGTAAAGAGATTCGCAGGCAAGGCGCGCAAATCCTGAAGGATGAGGCGTACTTGTCGTACGCCGTAGTGATGAAGGATGCAGCGCAACGCAGCATCCGGACTTTTTACGAAGCCGTCAGGAATGATGTGGAGCTATGGAGGAGTATCCAGAGCTGAACAAGGCGAAAAAGATCTGCTGGCGGCTCCTGTCCCTGCGGGACCATGGAGAACGGGAGCTGGCAGGGAAACTGAAAAATAGAGGTTTTGAAGTCGAGATCATCGCAGCGGCGATTGATTATTTTCGCGAACTGGGGTATTTGAACGACCGGGTCTTTGCGTCAAACCAGGCGCGGCGATTGGCGATGGGAAAAGGGTATGGGGATCGCAAGATATCCACTTTCCTTCTTGACAAAGGGCTTTCCAAAGACATTACAGGGGAAGCGATCACTGCCGCCCGGCAAGAATGGAGCGAAGCGCAGGCATTAACATCTTTGATCAGAAAAAAGACAGCCAGCGGGAACATCCAGGATAATCCAAAGGGGAAGCAACGGCTTGTCAGGTATCTAATGGGTAAGGGATTTCTCCCTGAATTGATTTTCGAGACGATTAACCGAGCGGAGGAGGAAGACGGGCATGACGATGACAGCAAGTGAAATCAGGGATAAATTTTTGAAATTTTTCGAGGGCCATGGACATACTATTGTTCCGAGTTCAAGCCTTATCCCGAAGGACGACCCGACCCTTTTGTTTACCAATTCAGGAATGGTCCAGTTCAAGGACTGTTTTTTGGGGCTTGAGGACCGGGGCTACACGCGGGCCACAAGCTCGCAGAAATCCGTCCGGGCCGGAGGCAAGCACAACGATCTCGAAAATGTCGGCTATACGGCCCGTCACCATACCTTCTTCGAGATGCTGGGAAATTTTTCCTTTGGCGATTACTTCAAAAAGGAATCCATCGCCTGGGGTTGGGAGTTTCTGATCGAAAAGATGGGCCTTCCCAAGGAGAAACTCTGGATCACAATTTATCAGGACGACGACGAGGCCTTCGAGATCTGGAACAAGGAGATGGGGGTCCCGGCAGAGCGCATCGTCCGGATGGGAATGGAAAGTAATTTCTGGATGATGGGCGAGACCGGTCCCTGCGGTCCCTGTTCGGAGATCCTCTATGACCAGGGTCCTTCGGTTGGTTGCGGCCGTCCGGAATGCTCCGTCGAGTGCGACTGCGACCGCCACCTCGAGATCTGGAATCACGTCTTCACCCAGTTTGACCGGGATAAGGACGGCAATTTCACTCCCCTTCCGAAACCGAACATCGACACCGGGATGGGACTTGAACGTCTTGCGGCCATTGTTCAAGGCGTGCAGAGCAACTACGATACGGATCTTTTTACCCCGATTATTCAAGGGATTGCCAGGATCAGCGGCCGTGCTTACAGCGCCAATGGCGAGGCGGATGCGTCCATGCGGGTGATTGCCGATCATAGCCGGGCCGTCACCTTTCTGATCGGCGACGGCGTCCTGCCCAGCAACGAAGGACGGGGCTACGTCCTGAGGCGGATTCTCCGGCGGGCGGCCAGACACGGGAAACTTCTTGGTCTTGACCGGCCCTTCCTCCACGAAGTGGTCACCATCGTGATCGATACAATGAAGGACGCCTATCCGGACCTTATCGAAAAAGAGTCTTATATCCGCAAAGTTGTGGTTAATGAAGAGCAGCGCTTCATCGATACTCTTGATACGGGACTGCGTATCCTGAGCGAGGAAGTGGCGGTCCTCAAGAATAAGGGAGAAACGGTTGTTCCCGGAGAGGTTGTCTTCAAACTCTATGACACCTTCGGTTTTCCCGTGGACCTTACGGCGGATATCGTCCGCAAGGACGGCCTCTCCCTCGATATGGAAGGTTTCGAAAAGGCCATGGAGGCCCAGCGGGAAAAGGCCCGGGAATCCTGGAAGGGGAGCGGTGAGCAGGCCCTTGCCGACAGCTACAAAAGGCTTTCCGTCAGAGGATTGGCGACGGAATTCATCGGTTACCACGGCATTACGGAAACCACGGCGCGGGTCACGGCGATCATGAAGAAAGACACGGAAGTGGAGCAGGTCACGGCTGGGGATAACGCCGAGATCTTCGTGGATGAGACGCCCTTTTACGGAGAGAAGGGCGGTCAGGTGGGGGATACGGGGGTTATTTCCGGCGACGGATACCTCTTTGAGGTCTGGGATACCCAATGCGCCACCGAAACCCTGATTACCCATATCGGTAAGATGAAGGAGGGAACCATCAGGGTCGGCGATGTCGTAAATCTCAAGGTGGACGAAGCCTCCCGGCGGGCGACGGAGGCCCATCATTCGGGCACCCATGTCCTCAATGCGGCCCTGAAAAAGACCCTGGGGGATCATATCAAGCAGGCGGGTTCTTCTGTGACGCCGGAACGTCTCCGTTTCGACTTTACCCACTTCAGCCGGATCGAGGCCGAGGAACTGGATGCCATTGAGACCATTGCGAACGACTACATACGCTGTAACGCCGAAGTAAATACCCGGGTCCTTCCCAAGGAAGAGGCCATGAAAACCGGTGCGGCGGCGGTCTTTGACGAGAAGTACAGCGACAATGTCCGGGTGGTGAAAATGGGCGATTTCAGCATGGAACTCTGCGGAGGCACCCATGTGAATCGCACCGGCGACATCGGCGCCCTCAAGGTTGTCGGCGAATCGGCCGTAGCGGCGGGTGTCCGGAGGATCGAAGCCGTAACGGGTTCAGAAGCCATCAAATACTTCAAGTCCTTAGAATCAGAGATAAAGAGGGCGGCAGGTCTCCTCAGGGCCAATCCGATGGAGTTGGCTGAACGAATTGAAAAGATCCAAAAGCACCAGAGGGAGCTGGAAAGAGAAATCGAGATCCTCAAGGGTAAGCTGGCCGCCAGGGATTCGGCGGATCTGATCGGCAAGGCCAAAGAAATTAAGGGGGTCAATGTGCTGACGGCTGTTGTCGAAGCCCCCGATGTGAAGACCCTGCGGGACTTCGGGGACAAGCTGCGCGATAAGCTGCGCTCCGGCGTCATTCTCCTGGGCAGCGAAGTTGAAGGCAAGGCGATGCTCCTGTGCATGGTTACCAAGGATCTGGCCGGCCGTTACCATGCGGGAAACATCATTAAGGCCGTGGCCCCGGTTGTGGGCGGCAGCGGCGGCGGCAGGCCGGATATGGCCCAGGCAGGGGGACCGCATCCCGAAAATTTGGAGCAGGCACTAGCCAAACTGGAAGAACTGATCTGATCGCGTCAGTTCTCTTAGTGTCCGTTTCTAAATCAAAGATGAAATCAAGGCGGCAAGGCAGAGGCGACGGAGGCGTATGTTTCATACGTTGAGGAGCCGATTGCCGATGCCAACGCGGATAGCGCTTTGATTATGAAGTGGAATTATTTCTTTTCATTTTGTTGGGTTATTCCACCCGGTCCGGATTGATAGAGCATCAGGTCGGGTGTGTAAATACGCACCTTGTTTCCCTCCCCCATCTGCGTAAAGGTCCGGGCCTTGAGGATGGAGTACCAGACGCCGATCGGGCGCCCCTTGTCGTCAAACATAATAAACCCGTGCTGGAATTCTCGATATTCCTGCGCCTTTTCCTGCATGTGGAGGATCATGTCGCGGAAACTCTCGGGAGTCGGTTTAATAGGTTTCCAGAGGTCGGAATCAAGAACGTACTGCTTTTTCAAGCCGATCAAGGCGTTGGGGAAAAGATCGGGACCGCTGTAGTAATAATTCATCCCCGGATCGATCTTGAAGGTGTCAAAATCCTTTGTCACCTGGCCATCGGGATAGATGTTTCCGTATCTGCCGCCCGAGCACCCCGCCACGGGGAATACCATGAACAAAATCAATATCATTACCACTATTCGCTGCCAATACATAATCTTCATACCTCCTCAATTATTGCTGTCTATTCAAGAGCTTCCAGAATCAGTTTGTTGCCCTCCAAATTAGAGTTGGCATTCTGCAACTGGTCTTCGGGGCTGAAAACGGCTATGGAGCCCAATCCCTTTGCCCTGTCTAAAAAACATGCCGACGCCTCTCCTAATTTATCGATGGTCATTGCCAGGATTTCTTCCCGGAGGGTCTGCCGGTAGGAATCGTTTAGTCCTGATAAATGGCGGATCATGGCTGTGTACCCCTTGTTGGATGGATCCATGGGCCGGTCCAGAACGCCGATGGTTCCGATGACGGCCTTATCGAGATCCTCCTGGGAGATTTTCTGTTGATCCAACGCCGTAACAGCGCCATCGTAGACCTTCAAGGTACGGAGAATGTGGGGATCCCGATATGACAAAAACGAGAAGACCCCGACGAGGGGATCATAGGACGACATCCCCCCGTATGCGCCTCCCTGTACGCGAATCTGTTTGTAGAGATAGCCGTTCGATAAATACCGTGATGCAACCATGAGGGCGGCCGTATCGCTGTGACCATAGGATGGCGCCGGCAGGGCTCGGGCCACATAGGATACCTGGGCCGGGATGACGACCCCCCGGTCAACGGATTCCAAGCTTGGCGGCACAATGTTCTCCGTAAAGTTTCCGGACGGGAATCTTTCGACGAGGGAAACAAGGTTGTCGAACATCGTTGTAAGTCCTCGTTCTTCTGCCGTCATATTGATGATCAGCCTTTCTTTGCTGAAAACGTCCCTTTTCAGGCGGAGCATTTTTTCTAAAAAAATCTCCCGGTTATCGTCGAGTTCGGCGGCCATCAGCTTCAACCAGTGGAGCTGTGTCTTGCCATGCCACTGTTCGTCGCGCCATGCCGATACGGACAGGGACGAAGCTGCCAGACGCCGGGCAAAAAGATGGCCCGAGGGAACAATGGAGGCATGAAAACGATTCTTCTTTTCCATCAGGAGATCCTGCATGCGGCGTTGATCCGTCAGGTCGCCCGCACAGAGGAGATCCGACAGGATTCCGGTCGCGTCCGGGATATTCCTGTCCAGGGTCTTGAGGCGAAAGATCATTTCCTGCCATGATCTATCTTGATTCATGACCAAACCGGCGTTCAGCGAGCACCTGATTCCACCCGTTTTCAGGGCGATGCGTTTGGACATGGCCTCGTATCCCATACCTGCCGCTCCCATCTGGGTGATGAATTTACCGAGGAGCGGAAGGTATGGTTGCAGGTCATCGGGGATCGCAGAGATATCAAAGGCCAGATCCAGATAGGAGATCCCGTTGGTAAAGAGATCGTGAGTCATCGCCAGGGTATTGCCTATGAAAATATGTTCCCCGGGGATATTTTCCGTCTGCCCGCCGATATCCGTTATTTTCAGTCTGGGCAGCGTCGCCAGGGCGACCGGCGGATCCGGTTCCGTCTGGAACGATTTTAATGCCCGGGCCTCCTGATCTATCATTTTCTGCTCGTTATCTGTCAGGGAATTTTCGATCGCTGCCATCTTATTCCTGAAATCCCCTTCCCAGGTATCCATGCAGGTCGGACTCGGTTCCATTACCGAGAGGATACGATGAGGGTTATCAATTAACCACCTTTGGATCAGCTCCTCAAAGAGCGACGGGTTTTCCTGCCACTTGCGGCGGATCATCTCGATAAGGCCGGGGAAGTTCAGGCTATGGAGGGGATCTCCGTCGTACATCCAGGTATGAAAGACCCGGTTCATGAGGACGATGCCATAGGGATAGTTCTGGCGTACGATTTCCCTTCCCCGGAACTCGATCTGATGAAGGGTTCCTTCAATGAGTTCCTTGTCCACCCCTTCCCGGACAACCTTGGCCAGGGTGTCAAGGATCAGGGATTCAATGGCTTCTCCTTTTTGGACTTCTGTGCCTCGGAGGCCTACGGCGAATACCACCTGTTTGTAATCCCGTTCAAAACCCGTGACCGGTGATAGGTCCTGACCCAGTCCGGAGTCAATGAGGGCCTTGCGCAATGCCCCGGCAGCGCTGCCCACGAGAACCCCGGTAATGACCTGCAGCAGAATCACTGTTTCCTCATCGGTGTTTTCCGTGAGCAGCCATGCCATATTGACGGTCGCCTTGCCATGGGGAGCATCGTCCTTGCCGATGGGAAAGATGTCTTGAACCGCCCGCGGGGATGACCACCTTTCCTGGGTGGGAATGGAAGAGTCCAGAGATATCCTGCTAAAATCCTTTAGCATCTCCTGAAGAAAAACGAGGTGCTCGCCTGTGGGAATGTCCCCGTAGATAAAGATCCGGGCGTTGCTTGGCGAATAGTAAGCCTGATGAAATTTCCTAAACTGCTCATAGGTCAGGTTGGGAATATCAGCCGGGTTTCCCCCGGAGTCGAAACGGTAGATGGTGTCGGGAAAGAGGTTTTCCTGAATTGCCTTGTACATGAGATTATCAGGAGATGAGTAGGCCCCCTTCATCTCGTTGTAAACGATACCGGAGATATTGAGGATTTTTTGCCCCCCGGCGTTGGCAGCCCAATCCAGGTGATGTCCCTCCTGCAGGAACGTCTCTTTGAGGAGCCGGGGCCGAAAGACCAGATCCGTATAAACGCGGGCCAGATTGAAGAAATCGACTTTGACCTGGCTGGCAACGGGATATATGGTTTTGTCCGGATAGGTGAAGGCGTTGATAAAGGTTTGCAATGATCCTCTCAAGAGTTCATTGAAGGCGTCTTTGACGGGATAGTTTTTTGAACCGGCTAAAACGGCGTGTTCCAGAATGTGGGGTAGACCGGTTGAATCTTGGGGAGGGGTCCTAAAGGCGATAGCGTAAAGATTTTCCCGGTCATCGCAATGCAGGTGCAGGACCTTTGCCCCGGTGACGATATGTTCCAGTTCGTAAGCGGTAACGCGGATTTCGGGGATTTGTTCAATTCGCTTTACGAGAAAACCAAACTGTGTCTCCCCGGCGGTCAACATTGCCTGCGGGCAATCATTTGCTGCTGACATATCTATTTTTTCTCCTTAACTTACCATAGGGCGCCATAATGGCGACTGGTAAATTCTATACCGGAGATTAGGTTTCTCGTCAAATTTTCAATGCCGTGGCTAAAGAAGATAGCGCTTTGACTTGGAACTAGAATAGCCGCTCTTGACAGGGCGCCGTTTTACCGTGTAGGAGGGGACTGTGAAGAATAAACCCAACATGGTTGTTATCCTCGGTCCTACCGCATCGGGAAAGACCCGCCTGGCCGTCCGTCTGGCCAAGGAACGCGGGGGTGAGATCATTTCCGCCGACTCCCGGCAGGTTTATCGGGGCATGGACCTCGGTACAGGCAAGGATCTCCTCGACTATACCATAGATGGCGTAGCCATTCCCTTCCATCTTGTCGATATTGTTGAACCAACAGAAGAGTTTCACCTTTTTGCCTATCAGCGCCTTTTTCACCGTTGTTTTGAGGATATAACGGCACGAGGCGCTCTTCCGGTGCTTGTGGGCGGCAGCGGGATGTACCTGGAAGCCGTTATCAGGTCCTATGATCTGCAGGAGGTTCCTGAAAATAAGGACTTGCGCCGGGAATTGGACAATCTGGACATGGATGCCCTCGCCGGCCGGTTGCAGGCTGTCCAACCCGATCTCCACAATAAGACGGATCTCCTGGACCGGGGACGCCTGGTGCGGGCGATCGAAATCGCTGAAGCTAAAAGGGTTAAAAGGGGGCAACCGGCAGAAGATGGTATGTCTGAAATCGATCCTCTGTCCTTCAGCCCGGGGCCTCACGCCTCCGGCCCGGGGCCTCACGCCTCCGGCCCGGGGCATCTATCCTCAATCCTCCGGCCCCTGGTCATAGGCGTGCGGTGGGAGCGGGCCATCCTGCGCCGGCGCATAACGGACAGACTCTACGAACGTCTTCAATCAGGGATGGTGGAAGAAGTCGCCGCCCTGCATCAAAGTGGCGTCAGTTGGGAAAGACTGTATCATTTCGGTCTGGAATACCGCTATATCAGCTTGTATCTTCAGGGCCTGATGAGCTTTGACGACATGGCGAAAACCCTGAATACCAGGATCCACCAGTTTGCCAAGCGGCAAGATACCTGGTTCCGGAGGATGGAAAGATTGGGCGTTGTCATCCACTGGATTCCGGGGGATGATTATGCCGCCCTGCGGTCACTTGTGGAGGATCGCCTGACAGGATAATGTATTCCTCCCATCTTGACAAATATCTGCACCGCTACAGCGATTATGATTGTTATCCCCTTTACGGAGGCGAAATGGCCGATCTCGACCAGATCGTCGTCATTCCCGCTTTGGCAGAAAAAGAGACCCTATTTCACACTTTGGCCAGCCTGGCCCGTAACGGGGAAGATGAATTAAAGCATAGCCTGGTCCTCTGCGTTATCAATAATCGTCCCTCCCCATTTGCGACGACGGAAGATATCCGGAATAACCAGGAAACAATGATGATCATGAAAGGTATGATCAAGGGAGATCTGCCTGATCACCATCTTGCCGATACGAATATCACCGCCCTTGTTCAGGAGACACTGGAAAGGCCGCTACGTCTCGCCTTTGTCGACGCCTCTTCGCCGGGGCATGAATTACCTCGCAAGGGCGGCGTCGGCCATGCAAGAAAGATCGGGATGGACAGGGCGCTAACTTTATTAGATCCCCTGCATCACGAAAAGAAAAGGATATTCTGTCTGGATGCAGACACCTTTGTAGATCCAAGCTATCTGTCTGCCCTTCGGAACCACTTTGAACGTTTTTCCCCACCGGGGGCGGTTGTTGCCTTTTCCCATCGCATACCGGATGATCGCTGCCTCGCGGCGGGAATTTGCTGTTATGAAATCTTTCTCAGGTATTATGTCCTCGGACTTAATTGGGCCGGTTCTCCCTATGCCTTTCACACCATTGGATCCACAATGGCCTGCACCGCAGCAGCCTACACCGCTGTCCGCGGGATGCCCTGCCGTCAGGCGGGAGAAGATTTCTATTTTCTGAATAAATTAGCGAAACTCGCCCCCCTTGGCTTTGTCCGCGACACCACCGTTTATCCCTCCGCCCGACCGTCAGGACGGGTGCCTTTCGGGACGGGACGGCGCATGCTGCGTTTCCTGGCCGGCGCCCATGATGAATATCTTATCTATGATCCTATGATCTTTTCTATCCTGAAGGCATGGCTGGAGGAATTTGCCCGGGAACCCGATAGCTCCGGTAATGACCTCCTGGCAAGGGCGCTGTCGATTTCACTCCGGCTTCACGCCTTCCTTGATCGCAACGAATTTGCAACCGTGTGGGAACGGATCAGAGGCGCCAACCACCGTCATGAATATTTGACAAGGCAATTCCATGGCTGGTTTGACGGTTTTAAAACCCTGAAACTGATTCATGAACTCTCGGCGGATGACTTTCCGCCGATTCATACGTTCAAGGCTTTGAAAATCCTTTTCCAACAAATGAACATTCCCACTCCCGGCATCCTTGACAACAACGAATGCCGGAGCCTTGATAAACAGATGCCTGTCCTTGACTTTCTTCGTCAGAGAAGCTTGACGGCAACTAAGAGCCGACACGTTGCATAACGATGCTGTGGTCTCCCGTGTCCATGTACATCCTCTTGCCGTCAATGCGGTATCTGGAATTGATCACATAGCCGGGATCGTTGATGACCAGCGTGGAGCCTACGACGCGGTAGCTTTCTTCATCCGTCTCCACCTTACCGTTGGCATATGTAGTTGTCGTGGTAACCGTCCCATTATTGTTGAACCTTGTAATCATTGATTTGAAATGTTTTTTGGGGCGAGGATTGATGCTGATCACCTCCCACGTGGTGTTAGCCAGGGGCTCCACTTCCTCCTTCTTCACCTTCTGGCGTTTCTTGGCATCTGACTTATCTACTTCGTTACCGATGATGTAGCCGAGCCCAAGACCGACTCCTGCGCCAATGAGGGTACCTGCCGTGTTGTGCCCGATAGCCTGCCCCACAAGCGCTCCCACGCCGGCGCCGCCAAGTGCCCCCATCTCGGACTTGTCCATTGTCGCACAGCCGGCGCCGAACAAGAGCACCGTGCAAAGCACGGCCAAGCCAAAAATCCTCTTCCATCCCCAGATTCTCTTCATCCTCCACTCCTTTCAAACTGTTATCTGTTTATTAGAACTGTTTAGTCGCCTGATTGTTTTATCCGGATACAATCCCTGCTTGGCCGATTTGTACCCACATCCCGTCAAAACCATGGATTAGGATAAAGAGGTCAGCATAAGGCAAAATCATTTTTCTCTTCATCTTCGTCTCTCCTTTTTCAATATCTGACGTGTTCCTTGTCCCTATCATAATATTCGTAAAAAATCATGAATGATTATTTCGGGGAATCTCAACAATAAGAGAGGATTTTGGTTTTCAAACGATAAGAGGCAATTGAGGGAGCAATGCTTCACAAAAATAAAAAGCCGTCATCTGTCAATCTATGGCACATAGCACATACTTCGTTCAGCAATGTGGCACTGCTTCCGCTCTCTACCTCGCTTACCTTTATACTCGGAGACCTTTGAAAAATGGCTTCGCCGCAGCTCAAAAATCTTTTTCGCTTCTTGTTGGTATGCATATAATTATGAGTGATTACCTTATCTTAAGTTAAATCATAGACCGGAGAATAACATTTGATTCGCTGCTTGCGAACCATTCTTCTGCGGTTATGCAAAGCTCTCACTTGGTGTCCGGACGAAACATGACCGCTATATAGGAAAACTGGGGACAGGGTGGGGACTGGAAGAGGCGGCAAACAAAAAGGGGCTAACCTTATCCTGGTTAACCCCTTGATTTTCTTGGTGGAGCTGAGGGGAGTCGAACCCCTGACCTCTTGAATGCCATTCAAGCGCTCTCCCAACTGAGCTACAACCCCACTGTTTTACTTGGAGCGAACCCATTATCATAGGGGTTAAAATAATGTCAACAGTTTTTCTCGGTGGAGAATTGACGTGCTGCCTCGAATTCCCGGATTAGCAAGGCCTTGGGAACGCCGGTATCGATAAAATCCCAGGGGAGGATCTCCGCTGTTGCCCGGGGGCGATAAACAAAGAAGTCAGGCGGAAGGGGGGCTTCCTTAATGGCCCTGGACCAGGCGCCCCGCTGGAAATGGAGGGCGAGGAGGATCTTGGCGACCCGTCGGTCCCCCGTGGCGAGCAGGGCCTGGAGATAGTTTCTTTTCGGCGGCTCCGCAAGGATTTTAATATTTGCCTGCCCCCGGAAGGCGTCAGTAATCGTTTGGATCTTCTTCTTTATGGATTGGATGTTTTCCAGCGGATACCACTGAAAGGGAGTCCCCGCCTTGGGGATGAACTGATTGATGCTGACGGTGATCCTTTTGAAGCGTTTCTCCCGCGGGCCGGTCGCCGGCAGGGAAAGTTGTGAAAGGCGATTGATTAATTCAATTATTGCCTCGATATCGGTGGCTGTTTCTGTAGGCAGGCCGACCATGAAATACAGACGTACCTGGCGGAATCCGTTATCCAGAAGATTTATGGCCCCCCGGGTAATGTCTCCGTCTTGAATACCTTTCCGGATGAAATCTCTCAGCCGCTGGGAACCGGCCTCCGGCGCCAGGGCCAGGGTTTCTATGTCTCCTTCTTTGAGCAGCTCGAGGAGCGTCGGGGTGAGTTGGTCCAGACGGAAAGAACCAGCGCCGATCTTGCCCTGCCGGGAAAGGATGTCCCGGCAGATGTCGATCAGTTCAGGATGGTCCGAGACGGCCGTTCCCAGGAGCCCGATTTTCTTTCCTGTTGCGAGGCCGCGCTCGATCGATTTCTCGAGGTTTTCCCGCTTACGGAACCGGCTGGGGCGATAGAGGTACCCGGCGGCACAGAAGCGGCAGCCGCGAGAGCAGCCGCGGCTGACCTCGGTCAGAAACATTGTCCCGAAATCCGTGTCTGGCGACGAGATTACCGTCTCGGTCGAAAAGTCCTGAATGTCCCGCGCCCATTGCTTCTCGATCCTGAGGGGAAGGGATGGGCCAATAGGGGCCATATTTTCGATCGGCCCGTCCGACCGGTAGCTGACATTGTATAAAGCCGGGACATATGCCCCGGGGACGTCTTTTTGCAGCCTGAGAAGGTTGTCTTTCCTCGATTCTTTGGCTTTTCGGGGGCGAAGCAGGTTGGACAGGAATTCCGGCAGGATCGCTTCCGCTTCGCCGATGAGGAAAAGGTCGAAAAAATCAGCCAGGGGCTCGGGGTTCATGGTGATGCAGATGCCGCCGCCGACGATGAGCGGATCCGATTCGTTCCGCTCAAGGGAAAGAAGCCTGATCCCTGCCATGTCGAGCATTTTGAGCAGATGCAGGTAGTCGTTTTCAAAGGAAATGGAAAAGGCGATAACGTCGAATTCCCGGAGCGGCTGCTGGGATTCAATGCTGAAAAGGGAGAGGGGCCCCGGGGAGAAGAAACCTTCATCCCCGGGGTCGGGAAGAAAAGCCCGTTCACAAAGAACGGACGGGTGCTGATTCAAGAGACGGTAAACGGTCTGAAAACCAAGATTGTCCATGCCCGTCCGGTAACGGTTCGGATAGGCCAAACAGATATTTAGAGAGTTTCCCCATAACTTTTTTTCATAACCGTCTTCACGGTCTAATAAGTCCTTGTATCTTTTCTTGACTGCCCAGGACATATGGTACCGTCAGTCCGCCTGTCTTCTCAGGAAAGTCGGGATTTCGAGATCGGGATCTTCGTTGTCCTCGATCATGCCCATCTTTACCGTAGGCATCTGGTCGATGGGCCTGTCTTTCCTTAGATAAGCGGGCTTAGAAATGTCTTCCCGTTTATGCCCGCTTATGCTGGCCATATTCACGAGGTTATTTTTCCTGCGGGTCAGATCTTCGAAGCCCGTGGCAATGACCGTGATTCTGATCTCGTCTCCCATGGTTTCATCGATGACGGTGCCGAAGATGATATTGGCGTCTTCGTGGGCTTCTGCCTGGATCAGCGAGGAGGCTTCGTTGACTTCGAAAAGGCTCATATCGGGACCGCCGGTGATATTGAGCAGGACCCCGTGGGCCCCCTGAATGCTGTTATCTTCCAGCAGGGGAGAAGAAATTGCCCGTTGTGCGGCTTCGATGGCGCGGTTCTCACCGCTGGCCGTGCCGGTTCCCATGAGGGCCAGGCCCATGCTGGACATGGTGTTCTTCACGTCGGCAAAATCCAGGTTGATCAGGCCCGGGATAATGATGAGGTCGGAAATCCCCTTGACGGCGTGATAAAGGATGTCATCGGCCTTCTTGAAGGCCTCGAGGAGGGACAGGTTCCGTCCTCCCAGACTCAATAGTCGCTGGTTGGGGACGACGATCAAGGTGTCAACGATCCTCCGTAACTCGTCGACCCCTTCTTCTGCCTGATAATTCCGGCGCTTTCCTTCAAACTGGAAAGGCTTCGTGACTACCGCCACCGTCAGGACGCCGAGTTCCTTGCAAATCTCGGCGATGACCGGGGCGCCTCCCGTTCCCGTACCCCCGCCGAGGCCGGCGGTAATGAACACCATATCTGCCCCTTCCAGGTGCTCCCTGAGCCGGTCTTTTGTTTCCGTGGCGGCCTGTCTCCCCACATCAGGATTGGCCCCGGCCCCGAGACCCTTTGTAGCCTCGGCGCCGAGCTGGACCTTGACAGGAGAAATCGACGCCCCGAGGGCCTGCGTGTCGGTGTTGGCAACGATAAAATCGACGCCCTTGAGGCTGTAGGAGATCATTGTGTTTACCGCGTTTCCGCCGCCGCCTCCGATCCCGATCACCTTGATCCTTGCCGTGTTTGCTGTAGATAATTCCGTTAACTCAAACATTTTCTTCCCTCCCCTAAAAGAATTCGATAAACCATCTCTTAATTTTTCGAAACCAGTTTCCAAAGGAACTGCCTTCCCCTCTCCGCAGGGTTTCTTTGGAAATATGTTGGCTGCCATAAACAATAAGTCCTACCCCGGTCGCATACATAGGGCTGTTGACGACGTCCGTCAGACCGCCGATTCCCACGGGACATCCCCTGCGGACCGGCATATTGAATACCTGTTCGGCCAGCTCCGTCATGCCTTCCATGATGGACGCCCCGCCGGTGATGACGACGCCGGCGGCCATAAGATCTTCATAACCGGAACGAACGAGTTCCTTATAGGAGAGATTGAGGATCTCTTCCATGCGGGGTTCGATAATACGGCCCAAAATCTGGCGTGATACCTCGCGCGGTTCCCTTCCCCCTACGCTGGCGACCTCTATGGTGTCATCCTTGGGGATCAGGGGAGAATAAGCGCAGCCATATCTGATTTTAAGCTTTTCCGCCTCTGCGGCCGGCGTCCGGAGTCCCGTGGCAATGTCGCTGGTAACATAATTCCCCCCGACGGGCAGAACTGCTGTATGCTTTATGGTCCCCTCCGAAAATACGGCGATGTCCGTTGTTCCTCCCCCGATATCGAGCATGACCACACCAAGGTCTTTTTCGTCGTTGCTCAGGATAGCCTCACTGGAGGCCAATTGTTCAAGGATGATCTCATCGATGTCCAGGCCGACGCGGCTGACCGATTTGGCGATATTTTGTATGGATGCCGACGCCCCGGTGACAATATGAACCTTGGCTTCCAGGCGGACGCCGGACATGCCGATGGGATCACGAATGCCATCCTGTTCATCGACAATGTAGGATTGGGGCAAGGTGTGGAGGATTTCCCGGTCCAGGGGGATAGCGATGGCCTTCGAGGCTTCAACAGCCCTTTGGACATCCTCGTCATCGACTTCCCGTCCTTTGACGGCGACGATACCGAGGCTGTTCTGGCTCTTGATATGTCCGCCGGCAATGCCGACGTATACGGACCGGATTTCACATCCCGACATGTGCTCAGCTTCTTCGATTGCCTTCTTGATTGCTTCTACGGTGCTGTCGATGTTGACTACTACTCCCTTGCGCAGTCCTTCGGAAGGGTTGGAACCGATGCCGATGATATCGATACCCTGATCCGTGATCTCGCCAACGATGGCGCATGTCTTGGTGGTTCCGATATCCAGACCGACGATCACATTTGATTTTTTAGCCATGAAAGTCTCCCTTTTCTTTTCTTTTCATGTCTTGAATTCTTTCCTGGTCCCCGACGCAGCAGCAGGCGGCAGGATATCCCGACGCTGAACCGTTATCTTTACCGGATCGCTCAGGTCGATATACAAGTGTCCTGTTTTCTGATTCCTCCGTTCCAGATCGACCATTACGGGAGGGAGACGTCTGAATTTATTTTCATAGTTGTCGAATCCGAGATGCAGGCACAAACCTGTGTTAGTAAATACAGACAGTCCAAATCGCTCATTGCCGCTGATTTCAGAGACATTTTTAATGCTCGGGAAATCTTTGGCGGTGGCGAGATAGCGGAGCAGGTCAAGGGTCCTTCCCATGAGGACTTGATCTTCCTTGCCTGTCCCCTGATAGCCCGTTAGAATGGGAAGATCCATTTCATCGTTCATTTCGAGTTTTTTGAAGGTCACGCCATTGAGATCCATGAGATAAAAACTGTTATCCTTTTTCACTAAAGATACGGCTGTTCGCTCCCGCAGTTCGATTACCAGCCGGTCGGGGAGTTCTCTCCCGATACAAGCATCCTTTATCCAGGGGTTAGCCATGACCCTTTTTTTCACATCCCCCAGACTAACGGCGAAAATGTTTTGGCGCGTCTTGACGGCAGCCAGGGAGAGGATCTCTTTTTCAGTCAATTCCTTGCAGCCCCGGACGGTAATTTCGCGGATCGCAAAATAGGGATGACTGATCAGATACAGGTAGCCAATAATCAGGAGCGCCGCCATCGCACCTATCCCCGACAAGGTCAGCGCCGCCAGCAGGCACTCCTTAATGGTTGCCCCTGCCCGTCTGCGCAGGCGATGCTTCCTGACCTCATAACGATAGGTGTTGCCTTTGGGGCGGCGCTTGAACCAGTTCTTCACAAATCATCTCCAATGGTTATCACTTCCGCTTCCAGACGAATTCCCCTTGCGCTCAATACCTTATCCTGAATGGTCCGGATCAGGGCGAGGATGTCGCTCGCTTTTGCCTCCCCCATATTGACAATAAAATTGCCATGTTTTTCAGATACCTTTGCCCCACCGATCTGTAAGCCCTTCAAACCTAATTCGTCGATGATCTTGCCTGCCGGTTGTCCCGGGGGATTCTTGAAGACAGACCCGGCGCTCCGGTATTCCAGGGGATGCTTTTCCTTGCGCATTCTTCTGATTTCACTAATCTTTTCTTTAACGATCTCTTTGCTGCCCCGGGAAAGACCAAAGGTCGCATCCAGGATCACGAAATCTTTTTCCGGCAGGACAAAACGCCGATATTCAAATTGAAGGCGCTCCCGCGGCCACGTGCGTGTCACTCCTTGGGCATCCATGAGGGTCAGTTCCTTCAGGACGTCCTTGATCTCCCGACCGTAGGCGCCGGCATTCATGATGACGGCGCCGCCGACGCTCCCTGGAATACCGGCGCAGAATTCCAGGCCCGTCAGCCCCTCCGTCGCCGACAAATTCACCAGGTCGGAGAGGGAAGCCCCGGCTTCGGCCCGCAAGAAAAAATCGTCGGTCGTATCCTGAATAAGTATTAAATCATTCATATACTTGAGGCCGATGACAACACCGCGGAAACCGCCGTCCCGCACGATCAGGTTGGTCCAGTTGCCGACGGGAACGCCGGTGATTTCCTGTTTCCTGAGGATGGATAACAGGTCGCGCAGTTGTTCTCCGGTGCGGGGAAAGACGAGGGCGTGAGCCGGGCCGCCGACACCTATCGAGGTGTGGCGGCTCAGTGGTTCGTCAAAGAGGATGTCCCCTCCCATGAGTCTTTCCAGTTCCTGGCGAAGCGTTTCGTTCATTCCTGCGCTGCCCTTTGCAGATAGTCCTCGCCGATTTTCCAGACCGTCCCTGCCCCTTGGGTAATTATAACATCCCCCGGCCGGGCGATGGCGAGAAGTTTGTCTGTAATGTCTTTAAAATCGGCCACATAAAGCACTTCCTTGGAGCCCCGTTCCCGGATCGCGGCGGCGAGAGACTCCGCATTTACTCCCGGGATAGGTTGTTCGCTTGCCGCATAAATATCCGTAATGATCAGGATGTCTGCATCGGGGAAGGCCTCGATGAATTCCTGGAACAATGCCTTGGTCCGGGTGTAGCGATGGGGTTGGAAGATCACGATCAGTCTGCCCTTCCAGACATGTCTGGCTGCCGTCAGGGTCGCCCGGATTTCGGTCGGGTGGTGACCATAATCATCAACAACGGTTACTTCCCGGGCCGTTCCTTTCACTTCCAGCCGCCGGTGCACCCCGGCAAAGGTTTTCAGACCATCGGCAATAGCTTGAAAATCCATGTCAATCTCCCTCGCCACGGCGATGGTGGCTAAGGCATTGTAAACATTAAATATCCCTGGAACGTTGAGAGTGGCAACGCCGAGGCGCTGTTCACGGTACAAAACGGTGAAGGTTGTCGACGCCCCCTGAATGTTTATATCGGTGGCCCGGTAGTCAGCGGGGAGGGACAGCCCGTAGGTTATGGTCTTTCTCTTGATTTGCGGCAGGATCTCCTGGACGTGCCGGTCGTCTATGCAGATCACCGTGGAGCCGTAGAAAGGAACGATGTTGGCAAATTGCAGGAAGGCCTCCTTGATTTCATCGATATCACGGTAATGGTCAAGATGCTCCCGGTCGATATTGGTGATTACGGCGATACATGGGGAAAGCTTCAGAAAGGAACCATCGCTCTCGTCCGCTTCGGCCACAATGATTTCACCATCCCCCATTTTTGCGTTGCTGCCGATACTGGCCAGTTTTCCCCCGATGACCATGGTAGGGTCCAAACAGCCATAGGCCAGAACTGTTGAAATCATTGAAGTAGTCGTTGTCTTGCCATGACTTCCCGAAACGGCTATGGAAAATTTCATTTTAAGAAGTTCGGCCAGCATCTCTGCCCGGGGAATCACCGGTATATTTCGCCGGTGGGCCTCGACTACCTCGGGATTATCCTTCTTGACCGCTGTCGAAGTCACGACGACATCGGCGTCGTCGATATGCGATTCATGGTGGCCCTTGTGGATGACGGCTCCTAATGAGATCAGACGCTGGGTGATGTCTGTCTGCCCGAGGTCCGATCCGGTAATCCCGTAGCCAAGGTTCAGGAGCACCTCGGCGATGCCGCTCATGCCGATCCCGCCGATGCCGACGAAATGGACCGTTCTGATTTTACGACGCATACTGTCGATTCTTCTCGTATCTGTCATCATATTTACCTGTCTCTAAAAATTTTGGCTGCTTTTACTCTGATGACGCCTTTAATGCAAGGGGGTCAGTTGCCATTTTTATACAGGCCTCCGCCACATCGTCGGCGGCCCGGAAATTACCTAATGCCCTGGATTTATTGCTCATATCCTTAATCGTTTCCGGATTGCCGATAAGCATTTCGATTGTATCCGCCAGATGACGGCCGGTCAGATCCTGCTCCGGGATCATGATTGCGGCCCGGGCATGGACGAGGACCTCGGCGTTCTTTGTCTGATGGTCATTAATGGCGAAAGGAAAAGGAATGAAAATCGCCGCCTTCCCCATGGCGGTGATCTCGGCAACCGAGGTGGCTCCGGCCCGGCAGATTATCAGGTCCGCCTCCCGATATGCCTTTGCCATGTCCATGATGAAGGGATGGACTTCGGCCTTTATATTAAGCTCCTTATAGGCTTCCCTGACCTCATCGGCATCCTTTGCTCCCGTCTGGTGAACGAATTTCAGCTTCTCCCTTGAGCTTTCCAATTCGGCAGCGGCAGCGAGTATGGCCATATTGATGGCATGGGCGCCCTGGCTGCCGCCGAAAATGAGGATCTTAAAGTGAACTTCATCTTTCTTTTTAACAATATCCGGATCAGCGACAAAGGAAGCGCGGATCGGATTGCCTGTGACCACGCTTTTAGCTTTAGGAAACCACTCTCCCCGGTCCGGGAAAGACAGGAATATTTTATCGGCAAATTTGCTTAAAATGCGATTTGTTACTCCGGGCAGGGCGTTCTGCTCGGCAATGGCTGTTTTTATCCCCATAAAATGGGCAGTCAGAACCGCGGGTCCGGACGCGTAACCCCCGACACCAATGACGACATCAGGAGAATATTTGCTGATCATCTTATATGCCTGCATCATGCTTCCCGGTATCTTGAGTGCGGCCTGCATGGATCTTTTCCATGAGCGGCCCTTGATTCCCTCGATATCAATTGTTTGCAGTGGATATCCCAGTTCTTTAAGCACCCGTTTTTCCAATCCCCGCTCGGTTCCCACAAAGAGAACCTCATTTGCCCCATTCTTTTTCAGAAAGGCCTCGGCGATGGCAATGCCCGGAAAAAGGTGTCCCCCGGTGCCTCCCCCTGCGATCATCATCTTCACCGGCTCCTCCTGATCCCATCCCAACCAAGGCCCTCCCCTTGAAGAGGAGGGGGGGGATTGCTTTTTGCGAGTTTTTTACCTTTCATGGGCCGATATGTTCAACAAGATGCCCACCATCGTGAGGCTCATAATCAGGGATGTCCCCCCATAGCTCAAAAAAGGCAGGGCGAGTCCTTTCAGAGGAATGAGTCCCATGACGCCGGCGATATTTATAAATGCCTCCAGGGCGATGACCATGGTCAGACCGGAAGCCAGCAGGGTGCTGAACATGTCCGGGGCCTTGAAGGAGATAAAAAAGCCTCGGATCACAAAGACAACAAACAGGGAGATGATAATTGCCACGCCGATGAAACCGCTTTCTTCGGCGATGACGGAAAGGATGAAATCCGTATGGGGTTCGGGGAGGTAAAAAAGTTTCTGCCTGCCGTCACCCACGCCGACGCCGCCTATCCCCCCGGACCCGAAGGAGATGAGGGACTGGATAATCTGAAATCCGGAATGGAGGGGATCCTTCCATGGATCCATAAATGTTGTAAGACGCTCCACCCGGTAGCTCTTGAAGAAGAGTACGAACAGCCCGACCGGGATGAGCATGGCCACGAGCCCGGCCAGGTATCTAGCTCTGCTGCCGGCCAGGTAGAGCATGAGCATCATGATTGCGGTGATAATTGCGGCGGTGCCGAAATCGGGCTCGACCACGATCAGTCCCACCATGAGCATGGTGATCGACATAGGGATGACGATCCCCCGCGTCAATTCCTTGAGATGATCAGCCTTGCGGGTAAGGAAGTGGGCAAGAAACAGGACCGTGGTAATTTTTACCATCTCTGATACTTGAAAAGAGAAAATTCCCAACTTCAACCACCTTTTGGCGCCGCCGACCTTCAGCCCGACATGGGGGATCAAGACCAGGATGAGGAGGAGCAGGGAGATCAACACCCCGGGATAGGCAAATTTTTTCAATTCCTCGTAAGGTATTCTTGTCATCAGGATCATTGTTGCCAGGCCGATGAGGACGAAGAACATCTGTTTCTTGAGAAAAAACTGTCCGTCTTTGAAGCGCTCCATGGCCATAATCGAACTGGAACTATAGATCATCACCGTCCCGACGGTCACCAGGATGAGGGTGACGATGAGGAGGATGATATCCGGACTTCTGCGGGTGGTATCGAATTTAATCATTATGAACTCTTAAAAGTTTAATAATGCCTTTACCTTATCTTTAAAAAACTGCCCCCGGGCTTTATAATCCCGGAACTCGTCGAAACTGGCGCAGCCCGGGGATAAAAGGATCACATCTCCCGGTGCGGCTGCGGCAATGGCAGTCTCAACACCTCCTTGCAGGGTTGGGCAGAAATGCGTCCCGACGATCCCGCCGACAATGGCGCCGATAGTATCCCTGGCCTCGCCGAACAGGATCAGCGCCTTCACCTTTTCTTTGATAATGGGAAGGAGGGTCTTGAAATTTCCTTCCTTGTCCCGGCCGCCCATAAGCAGCACAACCGGCTTGGAGAAGGTTTCGAGGGCCCGGTAAACGGCGTCGGCATTGGTCCCCTTGGAGTCGTCATAGAATGATACTCCACCATGTTCTCCTACGTATTCGATACGATGGGCAATGCCGGGGAAGGTTTCCACAGCGGCAATGATCGCCAGGGGGTCACAGCAACAGCTTCTTGCCGCCATGAGGGCGGCCATGACATTTTCGACATTGTGCCGGCCGGGAATCTTCACCATGTCGAGAGGATAGCTCTCTCTCTCCAGTGCGGAAGGGGCGTACACCAGACGGCAATCGTCGCTGTAGATACCCTGGGAGACAACCCGGGTGCTGCTGAAGCAAAGCGTCCGGGCGGCCAATTGTTGCTTGAGGGCTTCCGTCCCAGGGTCGTCGGCGTTCAGGATTGCCATGTCGCTTCCGGACTGATTGACAAAGATGCGTTCCTTAGCCAGCCGATATGCTTCGAAAGAGCCGTGATAATCAAGATGATCGCTGGTCACGTTCAAAAGGATCGCCACGGCGGGATGGAAACTTTCAATCCACTGGAGCTGGAAACTGCTTACCTCGATCACGGCATAATCATCTTCCTGCGGCCCGTCCACATAGCCGATGAGGGGGGCGCCGATATTCCCCCCGACAAAGGCCTTTTTGCCGCATCCGGACAGGATGTGGCCGATGAGGGCAGTGGTTGTCGTCTTGCCGTTGGTGCCGGTAATGGCGATCATCGGTGGTTTGAGAAAACGGCTGGCTAGCTCCATTTCACTGAGAACCGGAATCCCCTGCCGGACTGCCTCCACGAGAATGGGGTTCGCCGGCGGCGCCCCGGGAGAGGGGACAACAAGCTCCACTCCCTTGAGGATACGGGGATCATGGGGGACAATCCTGGCCTCCCGCAGGTCGTCTTTTAACGGGGAGACAGGTCTTTCGTCCGTGGCAACCACCCGCGCCCCCTGATGGAGCAGGAACTCCGTCGTCGCCAGACCTGTTTTGGCCAGCCCGATGACAGCGATATTTTTTCCGCTCAGTTCCATGAAGACTCTCTACCTCAATTTCAGTGTGCTCAGGGCCACCAGGGCCAGGAGGATGGAAATGATCCAGAAACGGACAATCACCTTCGGTTCCGCCCATCCCTTGAGTTCGAAGTGATGATGAAGGGGGGCCATCCGGAAAATCCGCTTGCCCTTGGAAATCTTGAACCAGCCCACCTGAAAGATGACGGAAAAGGTTTCCAGGACAAAGATCCCGCCCACGATGGCCAGGAGAATCTCCTGTTTGGTCAGGAGGGCCAGGGTTCCCAACGCACCGCCCAGGGAAAGGGCCCCCACATCTCCCATGAATACCTGGGCGGGATAGGCGTTGTACCAGAGAAAGCCGAGGCCGGCGCCGACCATGGCGCCGCAGAAAATAGCCAGCTCGCCTGTCCCGGAGACGTAGGGGATTTGAAGATAGGCGGCGATTTTAATATTACCGGCGAAGTAGGCAAAAAACAGATAGGTCATGAAGCAGATAATGATCGGGCCGATGGCCAGACCGTCCAGACCATCGGTGAGGTTGACGGCATTTGCGGCGCCGACGATGATAAAAACGGCAAGCAGGATATAAGCCCAGCCCAGATTGGGCAGGACCGTCTTGAAAAAAGGGATGGTGATATTGGAGGTAAATCCCGGCTTCATATACAGGACGATGCTGACAAAAAGGGCAATGGAAATTTCCGCCGCCAGCCTTGTTTTTCCCGAGATGCCACGGCTGTTCTTTCTGGTGATTTTCCAGTAATCGTCCACGAATCCGATCAATCCGAAACTGACGGTGACCAGAATGACCAGCCAGAGGTACCAGACAGTGAGATTGGCCCACATGAGGGTGGAAATCACCACGGCAAAGATGATCAGCAGCCCCCCCATGGTAGGTGTTCCCTGTTTCACCAGATGGCTGCCGGGGCCATCTTCCCGGATCGACTGGCCGATCTGGAGCTCCTGGAGCCTGCGGATAAGCCAGGGACCGAGGATGAAGCAGATGAGCAGGGCTGTTATTGCGGCGTAAATCGTTCTGAACGTAATGTAGCGGAAGACATTGAAGGAGGAGAAGGTCGTATGCAGCGGATAAAGAAGATGGTAGATCATGGGCGTTTCCCCCCGGCCTCATTGACGATCATCTCCACGATGGCTTCCATTTTCATCCTTCGGGACCCCTTGACGAGAATCCAGTCGCCCTTCTGGGCATAGGAAAGGATGTCGCCGGCGATCCCTTCCGGATCATCCCGGAGGATGACCGCCGATAGCGGCAAACCTTGTTTCGAGGCCCCTGCTGCTGTCGCCCCAGAGAACCTTCCCCGGAGATAAACCCTGTCCACCCCGGTGTCTGCCAGAAGGCCCCCGATTTTCTGATGCCAGAGCTCCTCCTCATCCCCCAGTTCGAGCATGTCCCCCAGGACCACCACACTGCGACCCTTTCCTTTCAGATTACTAAGGGTCTTGAGCGCTTCCCCCACGGAAGAGGGGTTGGCGTTGTAAGTGTCGTCGATCACAAAGACCCCGTTGTTCAGGGGAAGGATTTCCATCCGCCCCGGAACGGGAGAAAAGCTGATTAGTCCCTGGCCAATGTCCGCTATTGTCACGCCGGCTGCCCAGGCGGATGCGGCAGCAGCAAGGGCATTCATGACCTGATGTTCGCCCGCAATGGGCATGATGATTTCCTGATGCGCGGCTCCGACATGCAGGGTAAAACTGGTCCCCTGATCATGGCGATAAATGATTTTGTCAGCCCTCACATCGGCCCCTTCCTTTAAACCGAAGGAGATGCGGCGGCCTGTCCAGTGGTCTCCGGACCTGCGGAGGAACGGGTCGTCATGGTTGATGATAATGGTTCCCGACGGGGGCATGTTTAAAAACAGGTCCTTTTTTTCTTCCGCAACCCCGGCGAGGGTTGCAAAACCCTCCAGATGGGCCGGGCCGATATTGGTAATCAAGCCAATATCCGGTGCGGCGATCCTGGTCAGCCGGGCGATCTCGCCGCGCCGGTTTGTCCCCAGCTCGAGAATCGCAACGGTATGATCATGGTTCATGTTAAAGATGGTCAGGGGAAGGCCGATGAGATTGTTGAAATTCCCTTCCGTTTTCAGGCAGTCTCTGCCGCGGCCCAGAATGGCCGCCGTCATTTCCTTGGTCGTGGTTTTTCCGGATGAGCCGGTTATGGCGACGATCGTGGGCGAGAATCTCCGGCGCCAGAAGTGGGCCAGATCTCCCAGGGCCTGCAGGGTGTCGTTCACCAGCATCACGGGGAGATCCCAGGTTGTTTTTTCGTTCCGGCGGTGAATGAGCAAGCCGGCGGCGCCCTTTTGAATGGCCTGATCAAGGTAATGATGCCCATCAAAATTCTCTCCCTGTAAGGCGACAAAAAGATTTCCGGAAGAGCATTGACGGGAATCGGTAGAAACTCCTTCAAGCAGGATGCCATCATATGAAAGACCGCCCTGCAGGGTTCCCCCTGTCGCGGCAAGGACGTCATTAATGGAGAACAGCGGACCGGCCTTCATGGTTGGTTCCCCTTTTCGTTCCTGATCCTGGTCAGGACCTCCCCGGCAACAAGGCGATCGTCAAAAAAGAGCCGTTGTGCGCCGATGAGCTGGTAATCTTCATGTCCCTTGCCGGCAATGAGGACGATATCGCCCTTTTCGGCGCTGCCGATGGCTGTTTCAATGGCGGTTCTGCGGTCCGGGATGACTGCATAGCCCTGCTCCGGAAGCTTGTTTCCTACTTCTTCCGCCGTATATTTCCTGATCCCTTCTTTTGGAATGCCCACCTCGATTTCTTTAAGAATATCAAGAGGGTTTTCTGATCTGGGGTTGTCTGAAGTCAGGATGGCAAGATCACTCAAGGTCGCCGCGGCCCTGCCCATCAGGGGCCTCTTGCCCCGGTCCCGGTCGCCGCCGCAACCGAAGACAGTAATGATGCGGTTTGCATGAAAGGATGATAGATTCTGAAGGACCTTTTCCAGGGCGTCTTCCGTGTGGGCATAATCCACAAAGACGTCCGGTTCTCCGGGCAGATTTACCCTTTCAAGACGTCCGGGGACATTGCGAAGGGCGCTGATGCCGGCGATGATATCCTTTTCCGCGATGCCGAGGGCGAGGGCGCCTGCCGCCGCCGCCAGGATATTGTAGAGATTGTGCCGTCCGATGAGGGAAGAAGATACACGAAAGGAGCACTCCCCGTGCCGGCAAACCATAGCTTCCGTTTCCTGGGGCGTAAGGGCAAAGTTTTCAACGTGGATGTCGCCCGGCGTTTCGACGCCGAAGCCCCAGGCCGGCAGGGGAACCTCGCTGAGCAATCTTCTTCCCCAGGGATCATCCCGGTTGACGATCATCCGGATGGAACGATCCTTTTGCGACCGGGGAAGCACCTCGGCAAAGAAGCGTTTCTTGGCGGAATAATAGCTTTCCATGTTGCCGTGATAGTCCAGATGATCCTGGGAAAGATTGGTGAAGATCCCCAGATCAAAATCACAGTCGTCGATCCGCCGCAAATCGATGGCATGAGATGAAACTTCGGCGATGACATGGCTGACCCCGGCAGCGGCCATTTGCCGCAGGATGCGATGCATGTCAAAGGATTCCGGCGTCGTATTCGGGGCCGGCATAATCGTGCCGCCATACCGGTAATTCACCGTACCGAGCACGCCCGGTGTGAAACCGGCAGCCTTGATAATGGACTCCAGAATATAGGTAATCGTCGTCTTCCCGTTGGTTCCGGTAACAGCGATCAGGCAGATCTCCGCCGAAGGATGGCCGAAAAAATTCTTTCCCAGCGCACCCAGAATGCGACGGCAGTCCCCGACCTGAATTGCTGTGATTCCGGCGGGAGGCGTGAAATCATGCTCGTGCATTATGAAGCGCGCCCCCCTGTCCAGGGCCTCGGCGATGTAATGATGACCGTCTGTTTTCAAACCGGGGATGGCCACGAACAGGCAATTTTCTTCACATCTTCGCGAATCGTAGCAGATCGAAGATACCTGACCGTCGGCATGGCCCTGCAGCTGACTTATCTCGATGCCCTGAAGTATGCTTGAGAGTCGTCCGGTCATGTTTCCTTATTGCCCCGTCTGAAAGGTAATGGTACAGGATCGGAAAGTGCTCAGCGGAACCCCCGGCAGAGGTTCCTGGGCTACTGCCCAGCCGTTGCCCACCACCTTTATTTCTATGTTCTTTCCTTTCGCTTTTCTCAGCACGTCCCTTATTGTCAAACCCCGGAAGTCAGGCATCACGGCCTCCGGCGACTCGTTTACCATTACTTCGGGGCGGGGAATGACCGGGGGAGTTGATACAAGCTGGACAGTTTCTTTTCTGGGGGTGATATCCTTCTCCTCGATGCGATTCTGGTCCCGGATGTCGGTCTTGTAACTGTTCAGGATCTGTTCGCCAATGTTTTTAAAAACCGGCGCCGAAGCGACACCTCCCCACCTGTCCCGCTGGGGTTCGTCGAGAACCACGATAATGGCGATCTGGGGTGCTTCCGCCGGGAAGAAGCCCATGAAGGAAGTCCTTACCCGCTCCGATGAATAGACATGACGGGCAAAGTCGAATTTCTGAGAAGTGCCCGTCTTGCCGGCGACATTAACGTTTTCGATACGGGCCCTCTTGCCGGTGCCGTCTTCCGCTCCCACAACATCCGTCATGATGGAAGCGATACGTTTTGCCGTAGCCGGCGATACGACCTTTCTGACCGCGGTCGGACGGAACTCCCTGACGATCTGTCCTTTACGGTCTACTATCCCCTTGATTACATATGGCTTCATCAGCACCCCATTATTGGCGAGAGCGGAAAGGGCCGTGATGAGCTGGATGGGGGTGATGGATATCCCCTGTCCGAAGGCGATTCTGGTGAGATCCACTCGCGTCCAGTTTTGATGGGGGCGGAGCAGGCCCGTCGACTCGCCATTCAGGTCGATCCCGGTTTTACTGCCAAAGCCGAACTTGGTAATATAAGAGTAAAATTTTTCTCCCCCCATCCGTTCGGCGATCTTTGCTGATCCGATATTGCTGGAATATTTGATGATTTCGCGAACCGTCAAGATACCGTGCCGCTTCCGCTGGGCTTCATGGATAACCTTGTTCGCAACCACATAATTGCCGTTCTCACAAAAAATACGGTCGGTTTCCTTAACGGTTTTTTCTTCGAGGGCCGCGGCGACCAGAAATGGTTTGAACGTCGATCCAGGGTCGTAACTGTCTGTTATTGCCTTATTTTTCCCAGTGGCAGGGCCGCCGCTGGTGGAATGATTGGGATCAAAGCTCGGCTCATTTGCCAGGGCGAGAATTTCGCCCGTCCGGGGGTCCATGACGATGGCATAACCACCTTTTGCCCCTTTATCGGTTACGGCGGCCTTCAACTGCGTTTCCACCAGGTGCTGAATGCGGCTGTCTATAGTCAGAATCAAGTGATAACTTGATGTCTGTTCCGCCGCCGCCTTTTCCACCTGGGGCTGGAGCTTTTTCCCTTTGGCGTCGCGAATCCAGGCCAGCTTTTCCGGAACCCCCTTGAGATAATCCTCGTATTTTAGCTCGAGCCCTTCCAGTCCTGTGGAATCGAGTCCCACAAAGCCAAGGAGGTGACCGGCAAGTTCTCCATTGGGGTAAAAACGCTTTGGTTCCTTGATTAGAAAGACACCTTCCAAGTTCAAGGCTTCCACTTTTCTTGCCTGTTCGGGGGGTATCCTTCTGGCCAGCCAGCAAAAATTCTTGGTGCTGGATATTTTCTTGATCATCGTCTCCCGGTCAAGGCCGATCAGGGGGGCAACCTTGTCCGCCGCGTCTTGGGGATTTCTAATTTTTGAAGGATCGGCGCAGACCGAGTCGGCCATGACGCTGGCTGCGAGTTTTTCACCATTGCGATCGAAGATTATCCCTCGCTCCGGCTGGATCTGGAGGGTCTTGATGTGCTGCTTGGCTGCCAGCGTCTTCAGTGTCTGGCCGGAGAGGATCTGTAACTGAAAGGCGCGGGTGATCAGGGCGATGAACAGGACCAGGAAAAACCCCAGCAAGGTCACTATTCGAAACTTTAGCCATTTCTTTTCTTCCCGCATCATCAGTACCAAGCCAAATTTTATTTAATCATGACGATCTGATCCTTGTCAGGAGGCGTCATCTGTAGCTTCTCCCTGGCAATTGCCGCGATGCGTTGGGGAGATTTTAAGGTGGCAATCTCGACCTTCAGCTTTTTCTGTTCGTCCATCAAACGTTCTTTGCGACTGATTTCTTCGGCAATCTGGTATTCAAGCTTCGTCATCTGAATATGGGAAGCGACGTAACAAAGAAGCACGGACATGAGCGCCAGGGCGGCGACGATGTAGATGGAATATTTGATCTCCCCGGTTTTCTTTTGTTCCTCTTGAACATTACCTTTCAGGACTTCACTGACAGCCATTTGTCATATCCTTTCGGCGGTGCGAAGTTTGGCGCTTCTGGCCCGTGGATTATCCGCAATTTCCCCATCTGCGGGAGTGACGGGCCGGCGGTATAAAACCCTGGCCGTCGCCTGTCTTTGGCAATTGCATACGGGGATGTCGTGGGGACAGATGCAGGCATGTTCGTAGGAACGAAAAGAGTTTTTTACCATCCTGTCCTCCAGGGAATGATAGGAAATGACAGAAAATCTGCCCCCGGCGCGGAGCAGGTCGATTCCATTAGCGAGGGCGCTCTGGAGGCTGGATAATTCTTCATTGACGGCAATACGAAGGGCCTGGAATGTCTTCGTTGCCGGGTGCAACCGGTGTCCATGGATTTTCTTCGGGATTACCGACAAAATTATGCCCGCCAATTCTGTTGTGGTTTCGATATGTCTTGATTTTCGCCCGGCTAATATGGCCCTGGCAATCCTTTTGGCCCTGGTTTCCTCGCCGTATTCCCGGATAATCTTCGCTAATGCGGATTCCGGAAGGGTGTTTACGAGGGTGTAAGCGCTCGTTTCTTGATGACAGTCCATGCGCATGTCTAAAAGGGCCTCCTTCGAGAAGCTGAATCCCCTTTCCGCCGCATCCAATTGATGAGACGAAACACCCAAATCGAGGAGGATGCCATCAACCTGGTGAATATTCAGGCTCTGTAAGATATCGCCAATGCCGGCAAAGTTTCCCCTTGCCAGTGTTACCCTGCCACGGAAGGGGCTTAATCTCTTTTCGGCCTCATGGAGCGCTTCCTCATCGGCGTCGATGCCGATCAATATGCCATCCGGTGCGCTTTCCTTCAGTATTGCAATCGCATGTCCGGCGCCGCCCACGGTCCCATCGACATAGACGCCGCCCGTTTTGCAACCGAGAGAGGCGATAACTTCTCTGAGGAGGACCGGTTTATGGAAAACGGGCATTTCATGGTTTCCTTTCAAATTCCAAGGTTTGCCATGTAGTCCATGAAGTCAACTGAATCATCGCTCTGGTCGCCCATTCTTTTCATTTCTCCCTCGAAAAGTTCCCGGTTCCAGATTTCGACGTTGCGGAGCATGCCGACCAGCACGATGTCCTTCTCCAATTTCGCGTATTCCCGAAGGCTGGGAGGGATGAGAACACGCCCCTGGCTGTCTATGGTGCAATCTACAGCGCTGGACATAAAAAAACGTTGAAAATCGCGGACCTGCCTGCGAAGGATGGATTGGTGCCAGACCTTTTCCTCAATGATTTCCCATTCATTGTGGGGAAAAACCATGAGATAGTCATTCATTTTGGTGACAACCAGCTGGCCGCTGCTTTTCTCGGCAAAGACCTCTCTAAGCCGGGCGGGGAAAATGATCCTTCCCTTGTCATCTATGGTGTGGTAATATTGCCCCCTAAACACTGACATCGACGCTCTTCCTCCACAATACTCCACTTTGCTCCACGTGGTGCACTATAAATGAGGCGCCTCAGGTTTGTCAAGCAAATTTTATTATTTTTTCCTTAGGGTTCGATACTTTGAAACGGCTTGACGGTGATCGATCAGGGTTGAGGAAAACTGGTGGGATCCATTGTTGTTTGCTACAAAATACAAATAATTTGCCTTGGCCGGATAAAGGGCCGCTTTTAGTGAGTCGATGTCGGGATTGGCAATAGGTCCCGGCGGCAGGCCGCTATTGCGGTAGGTGTTGTGGGGTGTATCTCTCAATAGATGACTTCTTCTAATTTTGCCGTTAAAATCATCGAGATTGTAAACGGCGGTAGGGTCGCTTTGCAGTCTCATCCCTTTTTTCAAACGATTGTGGAATACCGCTGAAACCAGGGGCTTTTCATTCTTGAATCCCGTTTCCTTCCCGATCATGGAGGCAAGAGTGACGACGTCCGCGATGGTCATTCCCATTGCCGCTGCCCGCTGGCGCAAGTCGGGGGTAAATCTTTTCCAGAACTCCTGGTTCATGAGCCGGATGATTTCTTTCGATCCCATGGAACGGTCAAGTTTGTATGTTTCCGGGTAGAGGTATCCCTCTAAACTTTTTCCCGGTATGTTAAGCGTCTTCACGAAATTTTGGTCAAAGGCCAGTTTCAGAAATGTTTTTTCAGGGACCAATTTGTTTTCAGCAAGACGGGTGGCAATTTCCTTGACGGTGAAATCTTCCGGGATGGTAACCTTATAAAATTTTATGTCCCCCTTAACCAATTTGTTGATGATATCGACAGGTGACATGGAGTCAGAAAGTTCATATTCTCCGGCCCTGATTTGCCGGGACGCACCTTTCATAATGGCCAGGGAATAAAAAAGCGGCTTGTTTTTAACTAGTCCGACATTGTCCAGGATGCTAACGGTTTCCATGAATCCTGTTCCCCGGGGAATATCGACCAGGATTGTCTTGGATGACGGTCCGACGGGTTGACATGAGAAATACACAAAAACCAGACTGCTTATAATAAGCAACCCAATAAAGATCAGGAGAGACGGTCTGGTGAATGGGATGCGCAATAACTTCATGACTGATAAGAGTTAAGGGGTTTGCCGGGGAGGGAGTGATTTCAGATAATCCTGAAGGATAATGCTCGCAGCAAGTTTGTCCACGACTTCCTTTCTTTTTTCTCGCTTCATATAAGAACGTATGAGTATTTCTTCCGCTTCTTTAGTGGAAAATGTTTCATCCCAGCGGATGATGGGTAACTGCAGGTGCGATGCAAGGATTGCCGCGAAACGGTTAACCTTTTGACACTGGATGCCCTCGGTGCCGTCAAGACGGACCGGATAGCCGATGACAATCTTTTCCGGACCGTATTTTTCAACCAGTGCGATGATAGACTCCAGATCCCTTTTCCTGTTTTGCCTCACGACCACGGCCACAGGCTGGGCGATCATTCCCATTTCATCCGATACGGCAACCCCGATCCGCTTTTCACCGTAATCAAGCCCGATAATTCTCACTGAATGATTCCTCAAAGGGTAATGTTAATATATTGTCAAGCCTCTTTTTTCAAGCCAAATTATCCTTTCGTCATTTCTTCTTGACATTTCAACCTCCCCTAATATAATCCCACGCCAAGCCGGAGTGGTGAAACTGGTAGACGCAGGGGACTCAAAATCCCCCGAGGGCAACTTCATGTCGGTTCGATTCCGACCTCCGGCACCATAAATAAAACAAGGGGTTGCAGATTATCCGCGACCCCTTATTCTTTTATCAAAAAATGCTTGTTACGTATATGGTTACATGATAATTTTGTCCTGCCAGTCAGGACAACCTGCCAGTCCGTGCAATCAACTACCGTTTGCCGGGGTTTTTTACCTTAGATGTTGCCTCGCCTTTTGGCATTGCCGGGTGTATCGTAATTCAAAACGAAGCTGGACATGATTGTCTTTGGCCGTAATGGTGAAGGCAAATAAATATTTAGACTGATTTCATGTAAATATCGGGAGGGAAAATAAATGGATTGTCCATGCGGCTCAGGTAATACTTACGATGGATGCTGTGAACCCTTCATAAAGGGGGAGAATTATCCGGAAACGGCGGAGCAGTTGATGCGTTCGCGTTACAGCGCCTATGCGTTACAGGAAATACCTTATGTGTACGATACCTTGCACCCCGATTCCCGGGCAGACTGGGATGAGAAGGGTGCGATAGCATGGTCGAAATCATCCGTATGGAAGGGGCTGGAGATTATTAAAACCGAAGCGGGAGGTCCTGGTGATGATCAGGGTACGGTTGAATTCATCGCCAGTTTCTCTATGGGGGATGATCGGCTTCAGCATCATGAACTGGCCGTTTTTGAAAAAGTTGCGGGGAGATGGTATTTCAAAGACGGGGAGATGGTAAAGCCAAAACAGGTTAAGAGGGAAGCTCCCAAGATCGGCAGAAACGACCCCTGTTCCTGCGGGAGCGGCAAGAAATACAAGAAATGCTGCGGCCAGTAATTCCGCTTCCAGATCAAACACTCATGACGGCTATCCATCACAAAGGGGGATGAAATGCAATGCAAACCCATCCCCACCCTAACCCTCCCCTTGAAGGGGAGGGAAATCATAGATGAATGAATTCAGTAATATGAGACAGAATTATCAGATCAAAGCGCCATCTTCGTTGGCTTGGTTTCATGCCCCCCCGCCTAAGGCTTTATAAAGGGCAACCTCATTTACGAGGCGGAAAAGATGAAGGTTGATCAGCCCCTTTTGAGCTCCATAGAGAGAGCGTTGCGCATCGAGGACGCTCAGATAGTTGTCTACTCCCTTCACATAACGGAGCGAGGAGAGGCGGTAGGTCTCGGCATTAGCCTTTACCAGTGATTCGTGGGCTTCGATCTGGCTGTTCACCGTACCCTGGACGGCCAGGGTGTCCGCCGTTTCCCGAAAGGCAGCCTGGATCGCCTTTTCGTACTGGGCGATGGTTATTTCCTTTTCCACTTTCGTGAGATCATATAAAGACCACAAACGGGCGTCGAAAATCGGCATGACGATCTGGGGGGCGAAATTCCACGTACTGGAACCGTCCCGGAAGAGCCCCGACAGATCGGCGCTGGCCGTGCCGAAACTTGTCGTCAGGGAGATGCGGGGAAAGAAGGCGGCCCGGGCGGCCCCGATACTCGCATTAGCCGCCTTGAGGCGGTGTTCCGCCGCCATGATGTCAGGGCGGCCCAAGAGGAGTTCCGAGGACAAGCCGGGGGAAATATCACGGAGGGGGCTGATTTTTCCCAATTCCGGCGGCAGGAGCTCCGGCGGGATGGGAGAACCGACAATAAGCTGCAAGGCGTTTTCTTCCAGGGCAATCAGTTGGGTATAGCGGGCTACGTCTCCCCGGGCCGTATCGACTTGGCTTTGGGCGCGCCGGAGATCCAGTTCGGAAGCGATCCCCACTTCGTGACGCCTCCGGATAAGTTTATAGGCATGCTCCTGTGCCTCGAGGGTGGAGGTGGTCAGTTTTAAACTTTCCCGGTCTGCCGCCAGGGTAAGGTAGGCGTTGGCCACAGCGGACACCAGGAGAATCTGGGCGCTACGGCGGGCCTGATCAGTGGCGAAGTATTCTTCCAGCGCCCGGTCTTTCAGACTCCGGATCCGGCCGAAGAAATCTATTTCCCAGGCGGTGATGCCAAAATTGACACTGTATTGCTGGGCCGTCGTTTCCTGGCCAGTGTAGGAAAGGTCCGCCGGCACCCGTCCTTTGGTCCCGTAGCCAACGGCGTTTGCGGCCGGAAACAGCTCGGCCCGCTGGATGCCGTAAAGGGCCCGGGCCTTCTCGACGTTTAATGCCGCCAGCCGCAGGTCGCGGTTATTCTTCAGGGCCGTCTGAATGATCTTTTGCAGGCGTTCATCAGTGAAGAACTTTTGCCACGGCAAATCCTGCATTGTCGGCGCTGCCGCGTCCGCCTTCATTCCCTTGTAGGCCGCACCGGTCGGCCATTGGTTGGGAACGGGAGCAGCCGGTCGCTCGTATTTCGGAGCCATCGTGCAACCGCCCGCCAAGAGGACAACAGTGAAAATAATATACAAGGAGATTCTTTTCATATCATGCCTCTCCCGGTGGAGTTGTGTCGGCAGTGCCGGTGTTTTCATCTTTCCGTCGTTTCCTCGGGAACCTTTCCTTCAGTATCTGAAAGATTGATTTGGCGTTGCCTGACCTGTCTGTTGTTCCCGGCCGGCGTTTGCCGAACAGTCTCTCGATCAGGACGTAGAAAAGAGGGGCAAAGACCACTACCAGAACGGTGCCGGTGATCATCCCACCCAGCACGCCGGTGCCGATGGCGGTCATGGCGCCGGCGCCGGCGCCGGTCGCCAGGGCAAGGGGCAGGACGCCGAACCCGAAGGCCAGGGAGGTCATGAGGATGGGACGAAAGCGCAGTTTCGCTCCCTCCAGGGTAGCCTCGATGAGGCCCATCCCCTCATCCGCCCGGGACTTGGCGAACTGGACGATGAGGATGGCGTTCTTGGTGGTCAAGCCCAGAGTGGTCAAAAGACCGATCTGGAAATAGACGTCATTGGACATTCCCCGCAGGCTCGAGGCGATGACGCCGCCAATGGCCCCCAGGGGCAGGGCGAGGAGGATGGAGACGGGAATGGGCCAGCTTTCGTAAAGGGCCGCGAGGCAGAGGAAGATGACGAGGATGGAGAAGGCGTAGAGGAGGGGCGCCTGGGCCTGGGCCATCCGTTCCTGGTAAGAAAGACCGGCCCAGTCGAAGCCGGTTCCCTGGGGCAGCTTGGTCGTGATTTCCTCCATGGCGGCCATGGCATCGCCGGAGCTTTTTCCCGGCGCCGGCTCACCCCAGATGTTCAGGGACGGGAAGCCGTTGAAACGCTCCAGCCGGGGGGAACCGGTCGCCCAGCGGGTCGTGGCGAAGGAGGCGAAAGGCGTCATCTGTCCAGCGGTATTGCGGATGTAGAGCTTCTCCAGGTCCTGGGGAAGCATCCGGTAGGGGGCGTCGGCCTGGACATAGACCTTTTTGACCCGGCCGGCCTGGATGAAGTTGTTCACATAGGCCCCTCCGAAGGCGGCGGCGATGGTATTGTGGAGTGAAGACAGGGGGATGCCCATGGCGCCCGTTTTTTCCCAGTCCACATCGATCCGGAACTCGGGGACATCCTCCATGCCGTTGGGACGCACATTGGCCAGGCGCTGGTCCTTGGCCGCCGCACCCAGGAGCTGATTGCGGGCGTTCATCAGGGCGCCGTGACCGATCCCTCCCCGGTCCAGCAACTGGAAATCCACTCCCCGGGCGTTTCCCATTTCAACGACGGCGGGGGGCGGGAATGCGAAGACCAGGGCGTTGCGGATCTTGGCAAAGGCCCCCATGGCCCGGCCGGCAACGGCCTTTACCTTCAAGTCATCTCGATTCCGGAGGTGCCAGTCTTTCAGCTTCACGAACACCATGCCGTTGTTCTGAGCCCGGCCGGAAAAACCGATGCCGACGATGGTCATGCACGATTCCACCGCCTCTTTCTCTTTTTCCTGGAAATGGCGCTGGACCTCGTTGGCCACGCCCTGGGTCTGCTCCAGGGTGGAACCGGTAGGCAGGAGGATCTGGCAGAGCAGTATCCCCTGGTCTTCATCGGGAAGATAGCTCGTCGGCATCCGCATGAAAAGGATTCCGAGGAAGATCACGATGACGAGGAAAACCGCGAGATAGCGTTTTTTCCTGGCCAGGACGCCGCCGACCAGTTGCACATAGCGGTCCCGCAGTCCGAAAAAGGCCCGGTCAAACCACTGGAAAAATGGGCGGAGAAAGAATACGGCGTTTTCGGACGGCTGGTGCCCGCACGCCACCGGTTTGAGGAGGGAGGCGCACAGCACCGGGGTCAGGATCAGGGCCACCACTACGGAAAGCAGCATAGACGTGGCGATGGTGATGGAGAACTGGCGGTAGATGACCCCTGTCGAACCGGGGAAAAAGGCCATGGGGCCGAAGACGGCGGCCAGGACCAGCCCGATGCCGATCAGGGCCGGGGTGATCTGCTCCATGGACTTGGCCGTGGCCTCCCGGGGCGGGAGGCCTTCATCACACATTATCCTTTCTACATTCTCCACCACGACGATGGCGTCATCGACAAGAAGGCCGATGGCAAGGACCATGGCGAACATGGTGAGCATGTTGATGGAAAACCCGAAGGCCCCCAGGACGGCGAAGGTGCCGAGGATCACCACGGGCACGGCAATGGTCGGAATGAGCGTGGCCCGGAGGTTGCCCATGAAAAGCCACATGACCAGGAATACCAGCAGAATCGCCTCGAACAGGGTCTGGACGACCTCCTTGATGGCCACCCGGACAAAGGGGGTGGTGTCGTAGGGATAGACGACCTTCATCCCCGGCGGGAAATAGCGGCTCATCTCCGCGAGTTTCTCCCGGACGCCGTCGGCCGTATCCAGGGCGTTGGCGCCGGGGGCCTGGCGGATGGCCAGTGCCGCGGAAGGTTTGCTGTTGTAAAATCCCTCGATATCGTAGGACTCGGTACCCAGCTCGGTCCGTCCCACATCTCCGATCCGGACAACGGCGCCGTCGGGATTGATGCGAATGGGGATAGCGGCAAACTCCTCCGGGGTCTTAAGAAGATTCTGGACGATGATGGAGGTATTGAGACGTTGGCCCGGCACCGCGGGCGCCCCGCCGAACTGTCCGGCGGAGACCTCCACATTGTAGGTCTTGAGCGCCTGGATCACATCCTCGATGGTCAGGCGGTAATCGTTGAGCTTCTCGGGGTTGAGCCAGACGCGCATCGCGTACTGGCTGCCGAAAATCTGGACCTCGCCGACGCCGGGGACCCGGGCCAGGACCTTTTCGAGGTTCGACTGGGCATAATCCCGCAGGTCGTTGCCGTCCATACTGCCGTCCTCGGAGATGAGGCCCACGATGATCAGGTAATTGCGAGTGGATTTACTGACCGTGACCCCGGCGCGCTGCACCGCCTCCGGCAGGCTTGTCATGGCGAGTTGGAGTTTGTTTTGCACCTTCGCCCAGGCCAGATCCGGGTCTGTTCCCGGTTTAAAGGTCAGTTCGATCCGGGCGGCCCCGGAGGAATCGCTGGTGCCGGATATATACAGCATGTCGTCAAAGCCCGTCATCTTCTGTTCGATGATCTGGGTGACGCTGTTTTCCACCGTTTCCGCCGAGGCGCCCGTGTAGTAGGCAGCGATGGCGATGGACGGCGGGGCGATGGGGGGATACTGGGAGATGGGGAGGTTGTAGATGGCCAGCCCCCCCAGGACCATCATGACGATGGCAATGACCCAGGCGAACACCGGACGATCAAGGAAGAATTTTGACAGCATCGCTGGCCTCCGTCAGTTTGTTTTTGCCGCCGCCGGGGCCGCCGGTTTGGCCTCTCCCCCGGCTTGGACGGCGTTGTCGGCAAACGGGACCGTTTTTACAGTGGCGCCGGGTTTGGCCTTCTGCATTCCCTCGACGATCACCCGCTCGCCGGGCGCCAGCCCCTCGGAAACGAGCCATTGATTGCCGATGGCGCGCTCGATGACGATCATGCGCTGCTGGACCTTGCCGGCGGCATCAACGAGCAGCACCAGCGGATTTCCCTTGGGATCACGGGATATGGCCTGTTGGGGAATCAGGATGGCATTCTTGTTGACTCCCTCTTCCACCACCGCCCGGACAAACATGCCGGGCAGGAGGACCCCTTTCGGATTGGGAACGGTCACCCGGAGGATCACCGACCCCGTAGTCTGATTGACGGTGACGTCCCGGAACTGCAGCGCCCCGTCAAAGGGATAGCGGCTGTTGTCTTCCAGGAGGATGCGGACCTTGTTCCTTAACTGGCCGTTGCGATGTAGTTGCCCTTCGGCGAGGCGGCGCTGCAGACGGAGCAGTTCCGTGGTGGACTGGGGGACATCGACGTACATGGGGTCCAACTGCTGGATTGTGGCCAGGGCTACCGGCTGATGAGCCGTCACCAGGGCCCCTACGGTAACATTGGATTTGCCGATGCGGCCCGAGATGGGGGCCGTTACGGAGGAGTATTTCAGGTTGATGCTGGCCGTCTCAAGGGTTGCCTTCCAGAATTGGATATCCGCATGGTTCTGTTTCAGGGCGGCGGTGGCGTCGTCGTATTCCTGCTGGCTTACCGCCTTTTCCGCCACGAGTTCCCGCATGCGGTCGGCCCGGAGGCGGATCGCCGAAAGATTGGCCTCGGACCTGCCGAGGGCGGCCTTGGCGTTATCACAAACGGCCTGATAATGGGCGGGGTCGATTTTGAAGAGGAGCTGTCCGGCTTTGACATCGGCGCCTTCGGTAAACAGGCGCTGCTGGATGATGCCCCCTACCTGGGGACGCACTTCGGCCATGAGATTGGCGGATGTCCGGCCTGACAACTCTGTGGTAACCAATACCTGCTGGGGCTGAACCGCTGCCACGGCGACTTCGGGAGTGCCGCCGGCCGACTTCTTTCCCGCAGGAGAAGATTGTCCGCAACCGCTGAGGACCAGAAATCCGGCGAGCAGCCCGGTCGAGAGCATTAGTTTGACCCTGTTATTGATTTGCATGTGGCACCTCAAAATTTTAAAAATTCGGCGATCCGGTCTTTATCTTGTCCGGACGGTGTATTCTGCTCATCGGTAAAACAACAAAATATATATTGGCAAAAAGAATTGAAGTTCATTGCTTATTATCTCTTGACGGCATCCCAGCAGGCCTCCGTAGTCTGCCGGATCAGGGTTTCATCCAGGATGATAAAGCCAAGAATATGGTCCCGGGCCAGAAAGATCAGCGGGGCTATGGAAAGGGAAAAAAGACCGATGATAGGAATGTCTTTCACGATGTGGTCGGCGATGGCTTCCTCAAAAAGGGCCATGAAGATTTCGTTATGACCGGTCTTGCCTAAAAACCTGTCCCTCCGCATGGAAATGCCGTAGGGAGAATTCATGAATTGCTCAATGTAGCGAAAACTAAGAGGATTTTCTGTAAGAAAGCGGAGGATCTTCCCGGTAAGGTAGAGAAACCGTTCCCGGATGGGTCCCGCGGTGGGAAATCCTTCCCGAAGCGTCGCAATAATCTTCTTTTCCAATTCTTGGAAAAGCTCGTTGATCAGCTCATCCTTACCGCCAAAATAGAGATAAATAGTTCCCACCGCCACGTTTGCCCTGGCGGCGATCATGGACATGGGAACCCGGTGGAAACCCTTCTCCGCCAGGAGTTCCATAGCCACGGTCATAATTTCGGTGCGCTTATCTATACTTTGCATTATTCAATCCCCAGGATGGCGAATGAACGTTCATTCATTTTGTCGGCTCTATATCAGACATGAATTGCTGTCAAGCATTTTTGGACGGATGCTTCCCTCCAATTCGGTCCTGAATTCCATGTCCTCGTTAAGGTCGCCCCCTCCCCGGACCAACACGGCATGGCTCCGAGGAGATAACGCCCCGCCACTTCATAGGGGATGACAATGGCCATGACCTCCATGGTCAGGCCCTTGATCCCCCCCGGCAAATTTTATCAGAACCCCATTGAGTCGGGACAGGGTGAAAAAGGGCGGCGTCTGGGCGGAAAGCCCCGGTGCTGCTGCGTGACCCTTCATTATTTGGTATTGATGATCCCTTCTACCTTGTCCTTGCCGAAGGACTGGATGAATTCCCCCATTGCCCCTTCCATGATCTTGTACCAGGCCCCCTTGTTGATGTCCTTGGTCACGGTCATACCCTTGGCAGCCAGCTCGGCGATCTGGTTCTCTTCATTTTCCCGCCCGAGTTTGCGCTGATAGGGGGCGACCTCCCGGGCCGTCTTCACCATCATTTCCTGGTCTTCCTTTGCGAGGGTCTGCCAGGTCTTGGGGCTGATGACGATCAGGGCAGGGGAATAGACGTGCTGGGTCAGGGAGAGGTATTGCTGGACCTCGTTCAATTTAGACGTGTAAATGACGGCAACAGGATTTTCCTGGCCGTCGATGGTTTTCTGCTGCAGGGCGCCATAGAGCTCGCCGAAGGCCATGGGGACGGGATTGGCGCCGACGGCCTTCCAGGCAGCAAGATGAATCTTGTTTTCCATCGTTCTGATCTTCAGGCCCTTGGCGTCGGCAGGGGCTTTTATGGCTTTCCTGGAGTTGGTGAGGTTCCGGAAGCCGTTTTCCCAGAAGGCCAATCCCTTGAGGTTGGCCTTCCCCAGATCATCGAGAAGCTGACGGCCGAGGGGGCCGTCGAGGACCTTGTCCACATGGGCGTAATCACGGAAGAGAAACGGCAGGTCCAGAATACCGATGGAGGGACTGAAACCGCCTACCGGGCCGGTAGAACCGACATAAAAGTCGATGGTCCCCTGCTGGATAGCCTCCAGGAGCTCCCTTTCCCCCTTGCCAAGCTGTCCGTTGGGATAAATGGTGATCTCGATACGGCCCTTGCTCCGTTCCTTGACCAGTTCGGCAAACCTGGCCGCTCCCTGGTTGTAGGTGTGGTCCATTGCCGTCAGTGACGCCAGTTTGAAGGTGATTTTTCCTTCCCCTTTCGGGGAGGTCTTGTCCTGTCCGCCGCCGCAACCGCTGATTATCAGCAACAGGATTAAAGCAGGCAGTAAAAATGTTATTTTTTTCAACATGATCTCCCACCTCCGTTTTTTTAAGTCGAACCATCAATATTGATGCCACCATTAACAGAACATCCGGCTGTTTTCAATATGAACATCACAATATGCCCTTCCAAGCGCCGGAAACTTCAACAAACCGGTTGGGATCGTCTTGCACTATGATTAGAAACTTCTGGTTTATCGTCATCCTTGATTAGTCGTTAAGGCAGTATTTGCAAAAGCCATGTTCTCCTCTGCTGGAGTGATCATGGTTCGTTGTGCTCCCTTCGGACATGGGTGTTAATATGAAAGTTGCATTGACATGCCGTCCTGTTTTCCTTATATTCTCATTATGATAAAACATTTCCTGTCAGGGGGGGGAACTTATGACTGGTTTTACACAAAAAACCATCGAAGTCATTAAAAGAATCTTTACCATTCGTCAGGAGAAAGGCCCGCTGGGAGAGGAAAAATTCGGCCTTGTCGTCACGGGCTTCCCGGAGGAAACCTTTACCGTCGTCAAATGCAGCACCCAGGGCGGGATTAATAAGTGCTACCGCGCTGAGCTTATCATGGTAACCAGGACTCCCCGTCTGGATAATGCAAAACTCATTATGGCCAACGCTTTAGCATTCATAAAGAGGAACGAGCAATCCTTTGTCCCTTTTCGCGGAATTATCGCCGAAATCGAGGAGATGCGGAAGGTCAACGATTATATCTTTTGCCGGGTGGTATTCGTCCCCAAGCTCTGGCTCTTGACCCAGACCCAGGGCAACCAGATTTTCCTCGACAAGACCACCCCGGAGATCCTGGAAGAAATCCTGGTGGACGGGGGGGTGACCAAGAACGAATTCGAGTTCCGCCTGCAGGGAGACTACAGCCGGCGCTGGGAATATGTCTGCCAGTATGGAGAGAGCCATTACAATTTCTTCGCACGGTGGCTCGAGCATGAGGGGATGTACTTCTACTTCGAGTCTGAGGATGAAGGCGACAAACTTATCATAACGGACACCAAGATCGTGCACATGCAGGCGCCGCAGTCGGTTCCGCTTCAGTACCATCCCACTTCCGGTCTGGAACTGGGCCGTGCGGACGAGGTGCTGAGCAGCTTCAGCGCCCGGTATACCGGTGTCCCCAAAAGTGTCACCCTTAGGGATTACAATTATCGTCGTCCTTCCCTGGATCTGACCGGCAAGGCGGACATTGCCGCGGACGGCGCCGGGGATGTCTTCATCTACGGCGGACATTTACAGACACCGGAGGAGGCCAACCGCATTGCCAAGATCCGGGCGGAAGAGATTAGCAGCCGGCAGAAGGTGTTTCACGGTGAATCGACAGCCCCGTTTCTTCGTCCCGGATTTGCCTTCGAGGTTCAGGGGCATTATGAGGAAGAATACAACGGGAAATATCTGGTCACGAACATCAATCATGAAGCAAACCAGGCGGCTTATCTGACGGCGGGGCTCCGGCGGGAAATGAAGGAAGACTATAAGGAGCCGTCCTACTGCAACACCTTTACGGCCATTCCCGCCGATGTTCAGTACCGACCCCCGCTGATTACCCCCAAGCCACGCTTTTTCGGCGTCATGAATGCCCGCATCGATGCGGAAAGCTCGGGCGAATATGCGGAACTGGACAGCCAGGGCCGTTACAAGGTCATCCTTCCCTTCGACCTGAGCGGGCGCAAGGGCGGCAAGGCCTCGGCGTGGCTGCGGATGGCCCAGCCCTACACGGGTAGTGGTCACGGCATGCATTTCCCCCTTCACAAGGGAACGGAGGTCCTCCTTACCTTCATTGACGGTGACCCCGATCGGCCCATCATCGCCGCTGCTGTTCCTAATCCGGAAACCCCCAGCGTCGTCAATGACCAGAGCTCAAGGAAGGCCGGTTTTATAACCCCCGGCGGCGGCAGTCTCGTTGCTGATGATACGGCCGGAAAGGAGCAGGTCACCCTTCGCCAGGGAAACGATGCGATGATCGCCATGCGGGGGAGCGGTCTTGGCTCCGAAGCGGGGATATGGAGCAATTACGCATGGCATTATGCCGGCGTTGGCGCCGTGTCGCTGGCTAATGCAATGACATACGGTTACTGTGCCGGTACCTATATCCAATCCGTCGGTTTCAAGAAGCAGGCCCTTGGTATATACAACCTGCTGACGGAAGGGAGCAACATGTTGCCCGATCTCCTCCCTTCCTCGAAACCCGCCTCCGACCCTTCATCGCTGATGGAGAAAATCATTCCTATCGCCTCGCTGGGCATTAACGTCATCACGTCATTGCTCATATTAAAGGAGGTGAAGGCCCGCATCAAATCCAAGCTCATTTCCGTAACCCCCAAGGTGGGCTACGGTATATACTGTGACGATTCCGGCGCCATCACCTACATGAAGGCGCCATGGCTCCAGGACAACCCGGATATCGGCGTAACCAGCAGCACCGGCAGCATTGATATCGTCGCGGGCAAGAACATCAACCTCTGGGCCGACAAGGAGCTATTGGCAGGGGCAACGGAAAAGGTTACCATCCATACAGACAGGGCCGGAGGCACGGTCGATGTGACCGGCAACAAGGTAGACATCAAGGCTACCGGCCGCGGCGTCAACATCGACAGCGACACGGTGGGAGTGAAAATCGCCACCTCATTGGGCGATATCAATATCAAGTCGGAATTCGGTCCCATCCTGATGGTCCGTCAGAACTCCGAGGGAGTAGCCCGGGGAAAAATTGAAATCAGCACTGTAGGCAGCATCAATGCCACAACAACTTCTGGAAGCATCACCCTGGAAGCTGGGGAATCAAAAGTTAAGATGTCTGCTGCAGGGCTTGTCGAGGTGACCGCGTCCCACAGTTTGACCATTATGGTAGGCCAGAGCAAGATTGAGGTTGAACTCGCCGGCATCACTATCTCTTCACCCCATGATGTGAAGATAAACGATTTGACGATTACGGAAACGTCAATGTCCTATAAGGGAGCGACGGCAAGCATTGCCAATGTTCTGAAGATAAAATAGGCGGCCCGGAGCTGGGCAGATGATTATGAAAATCAGCAAAGACGAACCTCTCTCCATCCTGACCAGGGTTTTCGGTTACCGGGGCCGCTATCATCTGGCGGCGACGGCCCTTCTGGGGTGCAAGCTGACGCCGGGGGGAGGGCTCCTGCCGGAGGAGGAGCTCTGGACCCTAGCGGCTGATAACCTTGGGCGCGACGAGGCATTGGATCTCGGCATGCCCAAGCCGCAGGGCGAAGCCCTTGTGAGCGGCTGGTGCTTCCCCCCCGGCGGCCGGCCGGCCGAGGCGGTGACGGCCGAGTTCCAGATCGGCAAGATCGAAAAACGCATAGTAGTTGTCGGGGACCGGTATTGGCTGGAGAAAGAATCATCACACCATACTTCCCCCCGTCCTTTCAACATGATGCCGCTCTCCTGGGAGCGGGCCTTCGGGGGCCCCGATTACGGCCTCAATCCTGTCGGCAGGGGGCTGGGAGGCCTAAAAATGAAAGACGGGAGCACGCTTTATCCCCTTCCCAACCTGGAGGCCCCCCGCCATCCCGTCGCAACGTCGCAAGACCGACCCGAACCGGTGGGGATGGGCCCTATGGGGATGTCCTGGCCGGGACGTCTGAAGGGACTGGGAACCTTTGATCAGAAATGGCGGCTTGATCACTGGCCCGGCCTCCCCGAGGATTTCGATTTCTCCTATTTCAATATGGCCCCCAAAGACCAGCGCTGGGCCGGATATTTTCAGGGGAATGAAAGTCTTTCCACTGTCCATCTCACCGCGGATCAACCCCGGCTGGCGGCAAGCCTTCCCGGTGTCAGGGTACGTATTTTCATTATTCGGAAAAACGCGCCGGGTCGCAACTGGATTGAAACAAAGGCAAATCTGGATACGGTGTGGTTGTTCCCCCACGCCAAGTCCGGAGTCCTCGTATGGCACGGTAGCTGGGAAACAGGGGATGACGAGGGTGAGGACATTGCTGAACTGATGGCTGTCATTGAATCCCTTTCTGCTCCGGAAAGGCCGGCCGCCGAGCATGAGTTGCGATTGGGGGAGATGGAAGAGACGCCGGGATCACTGCCGGGGCTGGAACCGGTACCACCCCCGGAAGCGACCGTGGCCATGAAAGGGAGAAGTCCCGTTGCTGCTCCTGCCGCCGGCGGGGCGGCGATAGCGGCGGCAGCAACCCCTTTTCTGTATGCTGCTCCGGCAGCCGCGGCGCCGGGACCGTCGGGTAAAGATCTGCCGCCGGAGCCGGCCAAATATGCTCCGCTGACAGACACGCCGCCTTCGGGAGTGACGGATGAAGAAATTGTCGCTTTCTACGAGGGCCGGGTATTGCGGGAGCAGGATAGGTTGAATGCCCATCTGCAGGAAATCGGCATCGATCCCGAGGCTGTCCCGCCCGCCGATCTGCCGCCGGAGCTGGCCAAATATGCTCCGCTGACAGACACGCCGCCTTCGGGAGTGACGGATGAAGAAATTGTCGCTTTCTACGAGGGCCAGGCGTTGCGGGAGCAGAATAGGTTGAATGCCCATCTGCAGGAAATCGGCATCGATCCCGAGGCCTTTCCCACCGCTAAAGAACCACTCGCAATTCCGGGTGTTGCGGAAGTGACGGCCCTGCTGAAGGCCGCGCCGGGAAATCACGACGAGCTGATTGCTGCCCTGGAGGAAATGGAGCTGGAGCGTCAATCCCTGGAGAAAGAGACGGCAGCCCTTCTGACCCAGGCCGGGCAAGATGCCCTGCAACCCGCGGCGCTGTCCGCAGCCGCCGGTCCGGAAGGGGGGGACGCAGTGGGTGTGGATCTTCCCGAAACCGGACCCGAGGCGATGGAGAAAGAAATCGGACGCCGCTTGGAAGCGGGCCAGGGACTGGCGGGGATGGATCTGGCAGGAGTGGATCTGCGTCCTTTCCTTCTGGCCGGCGCCGATCTTTCGGGGGCAAATCTGGAGGGGGCGAATCTCGCAGGCAATGACCTTACCGGAGCTGTCTTTTCCCATGCCCTGCTGGCGGGGGCCTTTCTCTCCGGGTCATCCCTGGCCGGCGTCTCCATGACGGGGGCCAACGCCTCCCGGGCCAAACTGGACGGCGCCGATCTGAAAGGGGCCGATCTTTCCGGGATGGATTTGACGGGCGCCGATTTGCAGGGAGCAGACCTTACGGGAGCGGATATGAGGGGGACAAATCTTTCGGAGGCTAATCTCGCCCAGGTCCGGGGCGCTGGCGTCCAGGCCCAGGGGGCGCTCTTTATCGGTGCGGAAATGACGGGGGCTGATTTTACCAGGGCTGTCTTTGCTGCCGCCGATCTAAGCGAGGCCCGTCTGAAAGGGACTGTCTTTACAGAAGCCGATCTAAGCGAGGTCTGGTTTTCTGACGTCGATGCATCGGCGGGTGATTTTCGCCGGGCCAACATGAAGGCCGCCAAAGGGGAGGGGAAAACGGTATTTCGCAACGCCGATTTCGCAAATGCCGATCTCAGTCTTTCCTATTTTGAAGACGCCGATTTTTCTGCCGCCAACCTTGACGGCGCCGAACTGAACGGGGCGAGTTTGACGCGTTGCCTTATCAGGGATGCCAACCTGACTCAGGCCCGTGCCAGGAATGTAGATCTCTCCAAATCAGACCTTGCCGGCGCCGATATGCAGGGAATGAACCTGGTGGAAGGCTCCCTCCGCAAGGCTTTCCTGGCGGGCGCTGATTTGCGGCAGGCAAACCTCTTCGCTGCCGATGTTTTCAAATGCAATATGGCTAACGCCCGTATCGACGGGGCCAACCTCAAACGCACACTCCTTGCCATACGGAGCGCCAAGCCATGAAAAGGATTACCCGGGAAGAATTGATCATCCTTGCCGTTGCGGAAACAACCCTGGTTTCTCTGGATCTTTCCGGAATGGATCTTTCAAGCCTGAATCTCTCCGGTCTTATCTTTGAGGAGGTATGCCTGGCCGGTTGTGATCTGACCTCCACCGACTTGTCCGGGTCCTCCTTTAAGGGTTGTGACTTCCGGGCGTCGGTGCTCCGGGGGGCGAACCTGGCGGGGGCCAATCTGGGAGAGGCCAGTCTGGCTTCACTCGATCTCGGGAACGCCGATCTAACGGGGGCAGTGCTGGAAAAGGCCGATTTAAACGGCGCTGATCTCTCGGGAGCGCGGATGGGTCATATTGAAGCCGGCGGGATAATAATGGCCGGGGCCCGGCTGGTGGGGGCGTCATTGTTTATGGCCATGCTGGCGGAGGCGGATCTTGCCGGCGCAGATTTTACCGGCGCCGATCTGTCCCAGGCCGACTTGGAGCAGGCGAAGCTTAAGGGGGCTGTTTTTAACAATACCAACTGCGAAAAGACATACCTGCAAAATCTTGATCTCCAAGGATTGTCATTTCCCCGATGCAACCTTGTTATGGCCCATTTTGAAGGTGCCGATTTGCAAGGCGTGGATCTCTCGGGACTTCTTCTTACCCAGGCGGGCTTTGAAAAGGCCAATATTTCCGGGGCCGATCTCAGCGGCATAGATGCCTGGGCAGCCCGCTTCGAAGGGGCTGTCGCCGCGGGGACCCGGTTTGCGGAGGCCCGTCTGGCGGACGCTGATTTTACTGAGAGCAGTCTTGAAGGCGCCGATTTTACTGCCGCCCTTCTGACCGGAGCAAGGCTGATCAGGGCTGAATGCCGCCATGCCACGTTCCGCAACGCCGATTTGAGTTGCGCCGATTTGTCCTATGCCATCCTGACCGGGGCTGTTTTCACAAACGCTCGCCTCGATCAGGCCAATATGCATAAATCAATGACAACAGATGCCGTCTGGACTGGCGCCGATACAAGGACAACCCGCCTTACCGATGACGAACTTGCTGAAGCGGAAAACTGGACGGCACAGACAAGAAACAGATAGAAAAAGATGAACTTTTGGAATTTAGGAGGTTATGCATGAAATCCCTGGCCCCACAATTGAGTACGGGCGAAATGACAATGATAGCGGGGGAGGTGAAATTCCGCAGCGTTGATCATTATATTGTTCTTCTCGCTCATGGCGCCTTCAGGGCCCGACGGGCTGCCGGATGTCTTCTGGAACCGGAGGTGGGTGATATGGTCCTGACGGCAGCGTCGGAAGAGGGCAAAGTCTTCATATTATCCGTACTGACCAGGGGTCCAAACCAATCCGAGGCCAGGGTATCTACCCCCGGCGGGGCTATAACCCTGGGCGGCGACTATGTAACGCTCCGGCCGGCAAAGGAATTGTCGATTGCGGCGCCGGCCTTTACCCTGGAGGCGGAAACGGGACAAGGTAAGATAGACAACTGCATGATCCGCGGCGGGTTGCTTGAAAGCCGGTTTGAGAAGATAGCCACCATCGCCGGGGCGATAGAAACGGTCTGCGAGCGGCTTGTGGAGCGCCTTGACCGCTCCTACCGCCGTATCCGCGACTTTGAGGAAACCAGGATCGGCCGGGTGCGCATGGTCGTGGAAGGCCTCTTTCAGCTTACGGCGAAAAACGCCAACATGAAAGCGGAAAAGCGCCTCAAGATGGACGCCGAAAAGATACATTTGGGGTGAGAAATGTTTGCTTCCACTTTGGAAAAAGGTTTGTGTCAGAGCTTTCCCGATACCTGTAAGATGCCGACGCCGGCCGGCCCCGTTCCGGTTCCCTACCCGAATATCGTCAATTGCCCTGTGGCGCAGTCGTCGACTTGCGCCGGCAAGGTTATGATCAACGGTATGAAGGCCTTCAACCAGAAAACATCCTTCCCGTCCAGCAAGGGAGATGAGCCGGGCTCGTTGGGAGGTTTAATCTCCAACAAGATAATCGGAAAGGTTAAATACACCTCCGGCAGCACCTCCGTATATATCCAGGGTCCGCCAGCAGTTACGCTGACCAGTTCCTCGACCCATAACGGTTCGCCGCCCAACGCACCGATGGGGACCCAGATCGTCCCGAGCCAGAACAAAGTCATGATCCTGACCTGACAAAGATTTCCCGGAAGTTAGTTTTACGACTTTGTCGAGCATGACCGTTGTGGGAAAAAAATGAGAAAACGAGGTTGCCATGAGTCAATACGGTGAAAAAGGGATGAATCATATCACATTTGGCCGAAGAGGCGTTGCAGTCGGTTATCGATGATTACTTGAAGAAACAGCGGGATAAGACATGCGCAAAAAGGTTGCCGTAGCCATCAGCGGCGGGGTTGATTCCTCCGCCGCTGCCTGGCTTCTCAGAGAAGACGGACATGATGTCATCGGCGTCACCATGTGGCTGGGCATCCCCACGGCAGAGGGCAGACCCGTCGAGCACTGCGTTCCCAAGGAGATCGAAGACGCCCGCCGTGTCTGCCAGAAACTGGGCATTCCCCATTATATCCTTGATTTTGCCGGTGATCTTGACGTCAAGGTCATACGTCCTTTCATTGCCGAATACCTGCAGGGGCGTACCCCGAACCCTTGTGTGGAATGCAACCGGACCATCAAATTCGGGACCCTGCTCCGCAAGGTGCGGGCCATGGGTTGTGAGTACCTGGCTACGGGACATTACGCCCGGGTGGATCATGATCATGTTACCTCCCGTCTGCGCGTCCCCCGGGATGTAAGGAAGGATCAGACCTATTTCCTCTATGCCATGGGCAAGGAAGAGCTTCGCCATGTCCTGTTTCCCCTGGCCGATTATCAAAAAGACGAAGTGCGAAAACTGGTCGCGGCGGTCCAGCTCCCCACTTCGGAGAAGCCGGAGAGCCAGGACATCTGTTTCATCCCCAGGGATGGGATCGAACCTTTCATCAAGGACCGTGCCGGGGAAAGTATCCTCCCCGGAGATATTGTGAACCATGAGGGCAGGGTCCTCGGTCGCCATCGGGGGCTGCCCTTTTATACCATCGGACAGCGGGGCGGCCTGGGGATAAGCAACCCCGTTCCCCTTTATGTCCTGGCCCTGGATGTTACCGGCAACCGCCTTATCGTCGGAGAGAAGCATGAGGTCCGGGCGACAGGGCTTGTTGCCGACCATCTCAACCTGCTGGTGGAACGGCCCCCGGAGCGGGCCGCAGCCAAGATAAGATATGCCCACCGGGCGGCGCCTTGCGATATGATATGGGAAGATACATACCTCACCGTCCGTTTTGATCAGCCCCAGGAGGCGATCACTCCCGGCCAATCCGTGGTCGTCTATGACGGCGACGTGGTGGTGGGAGGAGGCATCATCCGGGAGGCAATAAAAATAAATTACGGAGAATTTATATGACCAACATTAGTCTTAACAAATGTCCCAAGGTTTATATTCTCGAAACGCACCGTTCCAAGACACCCGAATCCACCCTTCAGTTTATCGAACGGATCAAGGAAACGGTGGGCATGCAGTCCTTTAGAAATGCCACGGAAGTGGACAGAATCGGGATTCAGGTTTTCACCTGCGATCGCATCCGGCCGGACGGTTCAATGACAAGTCACACCGGCAAGGGCGTTTCTCCGATCCAGGCGCAGGTCTCCATCACCATGGAGTCAATCGAACGCTACTGTTCCGAATTCCGGGAGGAATATCTGGATAAGCTTATCCGGGGAAGCTACCATGAGCTTAGAGCGAAGTTTAACATCCTCGATCCCCGGGAAATGATTCTTTCCGGATTGAGCGAGTACGATAGCAACCGGGAAATTCACTGGGTATGGGGAAGTGATCTATCCAGAGAAGAAGAAATTCTTGTCCCGGCTTGCGCGGTCTATCATCCTTTCCATGAGGATAAAGCATTCATTATGAACACCCACACCAATGGTATTGCCGCCGGAAATACCATGGAGGAGGCGGTTATTCACGGTCTTGCCGAGCTCGCAGAGCGGGATGCCTGGAGTATCGCCCAGTACACGCAGCATTTCCATGACGCCATCTTTATCGAAGACGACCGGGAGAACGATTTCATTATCAGCATCTTTGAAAAGTTTGCAAAAGCGGGAATTGAAATAGTGGCTAAAGATCTCACCACCGATGTGGGAATCCCTGTGGTTGCTGCTTTCTCCCGCGATTTGGAACACCCGACCATGGAGACCATAGACGGATTCGGCGCCCATCTGGATCCCAAAGTGGCCACAGTGCGTGCGCTCCTCGAGATTGCGACAACCCGCGCCCTTTTTATTCAGAAATACGGACTGGAAGGGATGTGCGAAACAGCGCCCCTTTATCTTCGTGATGGGGAAGATGAAAACTTCCGATTCTATGCTTATAATCAAAAAGGCATCAAGGAACTCGAAGTCGGCTACAGCGATGATATTTATGATGACGTTCAAAGCATGATTTCCAAGCTCCGGGTGCGGGGGCTGGAGCGCGTGATCGCCGTCAATCTCAACCGCTCCGATGTGGACATTCCAACCGTCCGGATGATCGTCCCCGGAATGGAAACCTATTGTTTTGATAAGACAAGGGTTGGTCAACGGGCCATGAACGCCCTTGCTGACCAGGCATAATACAGGTAAATAGCAATGAGGACAGAATCATGAAAACGTGTTCATCGTTACTTTTTGTCGCATTTATAATGGTATTTGGCTCTCTTGGTGGCGCCCAGACCATGATTGATCTGAAAGATGAAGCCGGAGTGAAATACAAACAGGCCGATGCAGAAATGAACAGGATCTACAAGTTGGCAACCGCAACTTGTGACAGCTCTGGAAAAGAAAGACTGAAAAAAGCACAACTGGCCTGGATAAAATATCGTGACCTCTGCTGCAATGCCGAAGCGTCCATCTACGAAGGTGGTTCTATGTATGGCTTGGCCTACAGTAACTGTATGGCCGATCTGACGAAGGAAAGAACTGGCCGTCTAAGGTTGTATGATGTAGAAAATTCCTGGAGATGAACAATCTTTGAGACCTTTGAAAAATGGCTTCGCCGCAGCTTAAAAATCTTTTTCGCTTCTGGTTTGTGCGCATATCATTGTGATTGACTACCAGATGTTAAATTCAATCACGGAACGGCGAAAAACATTTGATTCGCTGCTTGCGAACCATTTTCTGCGGTTACGCAAAACTCTCTCTCTACATCTATTTACCGGTTCCTAAACCTTGCTTGCCAACCCCGGAACCCGTACCGGCAATCTTCAGGCTTTTTTTTCTATGTGCGACTCAGCCGTCTTGATTGCCAAGTCTTTGTCCTTCGTGAACATCCACCACTGCGGCCGCATCGTATGCGGACCATTCTCTTTGTCTCGGCCTCTGCAATAATACCAGTTTCCGAATTGTTCTACGGTAGAGAAAGGATGATCATCGGGGCAGAGAATACTGCATTCCCTGATTTCCTTGTAAAAGATGGTTTCGTCTGGATCTTGATCATTAGCCAGATCATCAGGCAGAACAATATGCGAAACATCGATACCCTCGGCTTCTTTTTTATCCAGCCATTCTGAAACAGTCATGATACCTTTCCCTCCTTTACTGATAATGCACAGCCAGCCAGATGGTGTCTTGATCAGGATCTGTCCACTCTACCCGGTGACGCCTATGATAACCTATATAGCTTCCATTATATGATGCAAGATTAAAATATGCAAAAGGAATTAACAATTTGGAATCTCATATCTCAACCGTGACAACTGTTTGATAACCGTAGGAGGGATTAGCTGTAAAAATGATTTCATTTCTTTCCTAAGAATAAAATTGGAGAGACTGAACATTACTCAATCCTTAGAGTTTGACATATCCGAACGAAGGCTGGAGTATCTGTTGCCATTGTTGGAATGAGCGAACCGATAGCGCCATCCCGACTTTAAATGGAGCAGATAAAAAACTGCTCCCATTTTTTATCGTTTCGGAGTATTAGAAAATCCGTCTGCAAGATTCAAAATGATTGGAATTGAGAAGGCCCAAGAAAGCATTTTGTTGAACCTTTGGCGACCCCTGTTCGTTAAGTGATAGAAATTACAATCACCCCGTTATGTGTTACCAGACACGGAACGATACCCTATTGTGAGGAATGGAAAAATGCCGAGAAACAACGACAAGACATATTGCCTAAGTCATCCGGATTTGGAAATGGTTGTTCTAAATGAGAAAAATCCTGATACCTTTCATGCGATCCGCTTAGCTACCTGGGAATACGGGAAACGCGTAAAGATGGAGAACAAGTCCACCGGTTTCGATGTATATGCATGTCCGGAATGTGGCTATAGCGAGTTCTACCTGACCCCGTCCGAGTTGAAACTTATCCGCAAAGACCCCTGAGGTAAATTGCGATTGCGACAAAATGAGCGCTTTGCATAACCGCAGAAAAATGGTTCGCAAGCAGCGAATCAAATGTTTTTTGCCGGTTCGTGATTTAATTTAAAATCATGTAATCACTAATAATTATATGTATGCCAACGAGAAGCGAAAAAGATTTTTGAGCTGCGGCGAAGCCATTTTTCAAAGGTCTCAAAATAGCTATAGCAGTATGAAAAGTCAGGGTAGCTTCTTTCTAAGGATTTGAAAGCATGAGAATAATTGATCCTATGCAGTATGAGCGTATAGTCTTTTTCACTGGCCCAGGTATGTCGGCTGAGAGCGGTATGCCCACTTATCGCGGACGCGGTGGTGTCTGTAACCAGTACCGGACCTATTTCCCCAACTTTCTTGGCCTCCTCCAGGTTGTTGATGACGATGGCGGAGCCTTTTTCAGCGTTGAGAATTGCCTCAAATTAAATGCTTCAGAAATCTCCAGTCCCGTCCTTCCCAGGATTACATAGCCCATGTTGCCACCTATTTACTCTGCAGCCTTTTATCTATGTTGCCCCTCAACAAGATCCCTCCAGGAGTGCCTTTCAAGAAATGATCCTGGTACATTCTGCTCCATCTCTTGATATAGAGATAGCGGAACCGCAAAGCTCATTAAATTATCTCCAAGCTGTTTTCGGATATAGACTCTGGCCGATATATCAGTAAGGCCGACTACCGCTCTTGGATTCTCCGATGCCGCCTCCCGATAGGGGTAGATACCTATGGTCTGACAACCGGCGGCATATGGAATAATAACGTTCTCATTGCCCTCTCGACCATAATTGGCCAGAACAGTCAGTGCAGAAAGTTGATCGGGATTTGTGAAGAAAATGATCGTTTGTGGTTTTTCGGTTAAGAGATTAACATCCTGAAGCGGTTTGAATACAACATACTTTGCAGGTATTTCCATGATGGGAAGGCATTCAATAAACTTCTCCACCTGTTTTGCCGTCTTGATATATCTTTCGCCATGAAGAAAATTGTCATAAGCTTCCGGCCTCATGAAAGGTTTTACCTGTTCAGCCACTGCCATTCCCCCTGTAAGTGAAGCGTTTCCAGAGGACAGAAAATGGCAGAATCCATATTCGCCTCCCGGAAAATTTTTATACTGGTTGCCGAACCCCAGACCGACGCCAGCTCCAAAGCAGCCGAATGTCTTGATGTCACAGACAGATGATTTTCCCTTGGCTGCATTGGCTATCAGCCACATTACACAGCCCCATTTATTTACCTGAAATTGCATTGCCCCTTCTGGTTTTTCATCAGACCAGATAAGCGCGACCGGATGATATTTCAAATAAATCGCTTTAGCAATCTTGCTATCCACCTTGCCTCCTTAAATATCGTTTGATAACCATGCTCATCGGTTTTGTGGTTTATTGTATCAGCAAATGCGTGGCAGGAGTATACTGGGAATGTCTGGTGAGGTCAAAAAGAAAAAGTGCCTGGATCAGATGACGAGAGGGACTTCTATCTGCACACGAAAAAATAAGGACGGCATCTATTCGACACCGCCCTCAACCTTGAGAGAGGCAGGGTTTGAATATTGTCTGTTCTCATTACCTCTCTCGACCACTGCTGCCGCTACGGCAGACTTTGTGTTTTCTTGGATCTCAGCCTTTCTTGTAGCGATAAGGCGTAGCCAT